>Ga0082212_10000212_pt1 | contig 85870 bp, 81 predicted proteins | sample TergutNt197P3_FD_71548 | JGI IMG/M metagenome (GOLD analysis project Ga0082212, IMG submission 71548) | Neocapritermes taracua P3 segment gut microbial communities from Petit-Saut dam, French Guiana - Nt197 P3 | ecosystem: Host-associated > Arthropoda: Insects > Digestive system > Gut ...
CAACTCCATGGTGATCACCTCGTTTCCCCTGCCTAAAAATTAGGCAGAACAGGTTAAACACCCTGGTCAATTTTGGGCCGGTATACCCCTCGCTACATGCTCAGTTTTCGGTCGGCGTGAACAAAATCAACCCTGCGCGGGGGCTGAAAGTGGAAGGCAAAAAGGTATCGCGCGACCGTTTCCTGAACCAAGCAGAACTGGCGCAGTTTTTCGATGCGCTTGCCCAAGAGGGTGAGTTCTTCCGCGATTTTCTCCTGCTCGCGCTGCTCACCGGGGCGCGTCGGGCGAACGTCTGCGCGATGCACTGGGACGAGATCAACCTGCTTGAAGCGCAATGGCGCATCCCCAAAACCAAAAACGGGGAAGCGCAAACTGTCATGCTTTCGCCTCCGGCAGTAGAAATCTTGCAAGCGAGACAAGGCAAATATGGAGGCAAAGGTTTTGTCTTCCCCGGCCCCGGAGTCACCGGGCATCTTGTAGAACCAAAGAAAGCCCTCCAGCGTGTGCTAGGCCGTGCCGGTATCCCCTACGGGCGCAACGTTCCGAACGGGGTCACGCTCCATGACCTGCGGCGGACGCTTGGAAGCTGGCAGGCGATCAGCGGTTCGTCGCTACCCATCATCGGCGGGAGCCTTGGGCATAAAAGCCCTGCGGCAACGGCGGTCTACTCGCGGCTCAACACGCAGGCCATCCGCGATTCCGTCGAAAAGGCCGATGCCCGGATGCTCTCAATGGCTGGGCTCAAAGAGGGCGAGTCGCTGGTGCAGTTCCTTGAGGGCAAACGCGAAGGCGCGGCGCAGTAACCGAAGAATTTCTATGGGGGCGAGTACGCTTCGCGTTCTCCCCTCCTTCTGCGTTTTATCCGTTACAACGTTACAACCCGCATGGTTGCTGGGTTTTTTGTAACGGATACGCTTTCTGTAACGGTTGTGCACACGTCTGTAACGCATACGGCGAGCCTGAGCATGGGGAAACGGGGTTCCTTGCTGCTTAATCCAAACCTCTGCCGCAGAAACCGGATCCCAACCCGCGTGACCGCCGCGCAATGACAGGGGCGGATACAAAAGGCCTTGGAATTCTTATGTTTGTCAATACAGAAGAGTGTTATAATTTCTCTGTAGGCATCAAATACTGGTTCATGTTTATTCGGCGGATCGGCGCAATCTGGCTGTTATCTTATTCTAACTAGCACTCACAATAGGGGAATGGAATGAGCAAACTGTCTGAGACCAAGGAATCATTGGAACGAATACAACGCTTCGATCCGGGCTCTTTAGCGAGGGTCCCCGATCTGGGTGAATTATTATGTTTTGCTAATGCAATCGATCCCGCAAATAAATTGATTCGGCTATATAACCAACTAAGTGTAAGTACGCTTGATGATTTTCCAGATTTTTTTCTGGATCAAATTAAGAAGCAGGCGGACGCGGACTATAATCGTTTCAAAGCACTGCTTGAATTTGCGCCGGATCAGGTACAGAGCCCGGCACAGGTTCGAGAGCAACTGGTTTCTAGTATAGATAAAGCATATCCCGAAACATTTAAGGTCATTCAAGCACATATCGCATACGGAGCAAGTAAGTCTATTGATTTTCAAAGAATGGAGAATGAAGCCAGAGCATTGCTACAAGCGATTACTGATAAAGCTGATAAAATTACTGCAAAGCTGAACGAGGATCAGCAGCAAGCAGAACAAGTTTTGCAAGATATAAGAAAAGTTGCATCGGAGCAAGGAGTTTCGCAACAAGCAGTTTATTTCAAAGAAGAGGCCACGGGTCATGAGGGGTTAGCGAATACTTGGCGGAAATATACTATTCGACTAGCGATAGGTCTTGGTGGCTACGCTGTTGCTTCGCTATTCATACATAAGATTCCGTTCTTTCATCCGGAAACTGCATACGATTCAGCACAACTTGTTGCAAGCAAGATTCTCATATTTTTTGTTCTGGCGTACATGCTCTTCCTTGCAGCCAAGAATTTTTTGAACCACAAGCATAACGAGATTATTAACAAGCATCGTCAGAATGCTCTCATGACCTTTAAGGCTTTGGTTGATGCAGCCAAGAGCGGAGAAAGCAGAGACATTGTTCTTACGCATGCGGCCTCGTGTATCTTCATGCCGCAAGACACCGGGTACATTAAGAACAAGGGATCAAGTCCATCCTCTTCTGTCACGGAGTTACTTACTAAGACAGTACTCAGGGCGGATAGCTAATAGCAACAGGCGGGGGCAGGAACCATACGACTGACTGCGTGACCGCCGCGCAATGACAGGGGCGGGGAGGGTGCCGCAAAACTTTTGCAGGGATGGTGTGCCAGATATTTGTATGGGCAAGCCCCGGCGTGACGTCGACATGACACCGGGCAAAATTGACCTGCGCCAGCAAATTTTGTTGTGGAAACGCGACGACAATTAGCTGAATAAGATAAGCTGATAGAATGCAATAGAAGTTGATATAAGAAGATTAAACAATGGGTGAATTTCTACAATAAGAAACATTGATTGCGGCAATAAGCGGCGCATAATTGGCGCAACTCCCAGGGCCGCGCCGTAGGCCCTTCAATTCAGAAATCGGCAAAGGGAGCTGACATCCTTCTATGTCGGCAAAGGCCACCGACAAGGCATGTTGTCGGGCCCGCCGTACCCATTCGGCACGCACGTCCGGGCTAGTAGGGCGCGCACCACGGCCACAGGCATCGGCGGCAGTGGGCAAGCAGGTTGATAGATGCCATGCAGCACGACCCGCCCGCGCTTCCAGCAGGGGGCAAAGCGGGGGCCCGCGCTAATTCGCGGCAAATTTGGAACCGTCTGATTCCCCGCTTTCGCCCCGGCAGCATTGGGGATTCCGTTGATTACGGGATGGCGCAAACACTAACCAGCTTATTTCAGACATTTGCAGCAACGTATAACAATGTACGTATATAACCATTGTCACAAAACCCGGAATTGACGAGGGCAATAATAATGAACTCCAACCCCAACAGCCATTATCTCGCCCATGAATTGCGCGAGATGTGCAAACGCAACCGCGATGGGAGCAAGGCGACACAGGCAGACCGGAGAAATAACCTCCTGCTGTTTGCCCGGCAGCTCCTGGAAGGCGGTTTCCGGCACATGTGCGCGCACTCCATACAGGAAAAGCACGTCGCCTATCTGGTAGGACGCTGGAAAACCGAAGGGATAGCCACCGGCACAATCAAGAACCGCACCACGTACCTGCGCTGGTGGGTCAATCACGCGGGCAAGGCGGGCGCCATCCCGTCAGAAAACGCCGCCCTGGGTATCCCGATGCGCCAGATTGCCGGGCGGCCCAACAAGGCGCAGGTGCTCGACCCGGCAAAGCTCGCCAAGGTCAAAGACCCGTATGTGCGGGCATCTGTGCGCTTGCAGGCCGCATTCGGGCTGCGGCGCGAGGAGTCCATCAAGATCATCATCGCCATTGCCGACCGGGGAAATGTGCTCTACCTGAAAGGCTCATGGTGCAAGGGCGGGCGCGAGCGCCTGATCCCGATTGAGACGCCGGAACAGCGCGAAGTGCTCAATGACGTACACAGCCTGGCCGGACGGGGCTCGCTTATCCCGCCGCACCGGACCTATGTGCAGCAGCGGCGCATCTACGACGCCCAGACCAGGGCGGCGGGTCTCACCAACCTGCATGGGCTGCGCCATCAGTACGCCCAGGCACGCCTGGAGAAATTCACCGGCAAGCCCGCCCCGAAGGCCGGTGGGCCAGATCGCAAGTCGCTCACGCCTGAAGAACGCAAGGCCGATGATGCGGCAAGGCTGAGGGTCTCAAAGGAGTTGGGGCATAACCGACCGGATATTGTGATGACATATTGCGGATAAAGCCCCCACATCGCTTTTCGTGAATCTGAAATCCTCTTTCCAGTCTTTTGCCCTATCCCCGTCAACCCCATGAGGAACCCCATGCGAGGCATCGAAAAACTCTCCGCTTCCCGGATCAGTAGCCTTTTGAGGCCGGGGAAGTACAGCGACGGCGGAGGCTTGTATCTGCAAGTGACACGGGGAGGGACGAAGAGCTGGATTTTTCGCTACATCCGGCAGGGCGCGGAACGGAACATGGGCCTGGGGGCGCTGCATGCCGTCGGGCTCGAAGAGGCAAGGGTCGCGGCGCACCGTGTCCGGTCTCGGCTCGCGCAGGGGTTCGACCCGCTCCAGGAGCGCCTGCTCGGCGGCCGCCTGAAGGCGAACGATAAAACGTTCGATGAGTGCGTGGCCGCGTACATTGCCCGCCACCGGCGCGCATGGAGGAGCGCCAAACACGAATGGCAATGGGAACAATCCCTCCTTGATTACGCCTCCCCCCACTTCGGCAGGATTCATGTCCGCATCATCGACACGGCACACGTTTTACAAGCCCTGGAGCCAATCTGGGTCAAGCGGATCGAAACCGCTTCCCGGTTGCGCGGCAGGATCGAGCGCGTACTGGCGTGGGCGACGGTCTCAGGCTACCGCGAAGGAGAAAACCCGGCGAGGTGGAAAGGGCATTTACAGGAATTGCTGCCACCTCCCGCAAAGATCAAGCAGGTGCGGCATTACCCCTCGATGCCCTACCGGGAGATCGGCACTTTCATCAATCGGCTCACCGCCCGCAAGGGGGATGCCGCCCGCGCGCTGGCTTTCACGATCCTCACCGCGTGCCGTAGTGGCGAGGTGCGGGAGGCCCGATGGGAGGAAATTGACCTTGGAGAAAGTACCTGGACGATTCCAGCGGAGCGCATGAAGGCGGGCAAAGAACACCGCGTCCCCCTCACCCCGGCGATGCTCGGCATCCTGCGCGGCCAGCAGGGACGCGATGCGGCCTGGGTGTTCCCCGGCAACAAACCGGGCAGCCCGCTTTCCGGGGATGCGATTCTCGCCGTACTGCGCCGGATGGGATCAAAGGTGACGGTGCACGGATTCCGGTCGAGTTTCCGTGTCTGGTCTGCGGAGTGCACATCCTGCCCCAAGGAAGTCCCGGAAATGGCCCTCGCCCATACCGTTGGCTCGGCGGTCGAGGCGGCATATCAAAGAAGCGATCTTTTCGGGCGTCGGCGGGCGCTGATGCAGGCGTGGAGCGACTTTTGTACGGATGTGAAAAATACAAACGCATGAGATATTGTGACGGATAAATACTGTCGCAACATCGCTGACTCCCATCCCGAACACAAAAATGAAGAATTCCGGGGGTTGGGGCAAGCGGGCGCAGGCTAGAGGGCGCGTCGTTACAGGGGGGCAGAAGTGTCGGGATGAAAGTTCTGCGTCCCGACGGCCTGTTAAATCAACGGGGAAAACAATGATACCAAGCAATAAAACTGCCCTGAACAGGCCAAAGTATATGCCGGTTTGCTTATTTTTGTGCAGCCCCTTGCAAAATCTGGCCTTTCAGCGAACAGGATGTCATAACTTGCCGTAAATGCGGCCAGATTGCATGAGATGCCGTTTGCGTATCTTGTTTCGCAATGGGGGTCAACATGGGGGTCAGGATGGGGGTTAACGGGGAAAGCGCGCAAACCGGGGCATAAACCCGCTGAAACATCAATAGGTTGCGGAGGGGGTCAGGACGCAGAACTTTCCGCATGTGCTGCCGTAGCCGCAGCGCCGACATGCGCCAGCCTTCGTATCCGGTGTGCCCCAATAGGAACCGTTCCCAACAGGTTTTAGCTGAGTCTGAGACGCGAAATGAACATACCTCCCCCGCCGCATGACGGCCCCTCCTTACGAATCTCCGTAGAGATCGACCCCCTGCGCCCCGCCCGGGTCCTTGAGCGCGCGTGGAAGCGGTTCCCGCAGGCCGGGCAGAGAATCAACAAGTATTTGCAGGAAGGCCCCTGCACCTGCGGGGAATGCAAGCCCTGGCCCAAGTGGTGCCTGCTGCCCGCTTCCTGTTTTGGACACATCGTCACCGATGAGCTACAAGGCAAAGAGGGCCTGGAAAACATCTACTACTACATGATTGAACTGGCAACGCTGGCCACCTGGCGCTATAGCCAGGGCATCTACCTGTTCCACACGTCCGTTTTGTCGGAAATCATCGAAGCGCCTTTTGTCGGCGTCCTGCCCGCCGAACGTTTTCACCACCTGCCGCAATGGTGCGTCTACGCCGATACGCCCAACATGACCTGGTTTGGAGATCAACTGGTCGGGTTTTGGGCGCATCTGGCCTGGGATTCCATACGGGAAGCCGAAGTACTCGTATTTTTGCTCGACAAGGGCGGCGGGCTGGAAATGCGTGTGCTGGAAATCGGCCCCTGGAGCGTCCGGGAGGGCATTCAAAGGCTGGTCGACTTCGCAAGGGAACAATGCCTGCAAAACAACCTGAGTACGGATGAACTGAAAGACGACGCCGAAGAAATCGCCACGGCCCTCGCGCCCCTGGTGTCCATGCTCCTGGTCCTGTGTTCGGACGCGGCAGAAATCGAACACGAACACATCCCTGGGCTACGCCCCGCAAACCCGCTGCCGAAGAAAACCCGCCACGGCCTCAAGCTCTTCGCGCCCGTGCAGCCGACCTACTGGAGGGTCGGCAAAACGTCGGGCGCGTTGCTGGGCTGAACTGGCCTGACACGCATTCCCCCTCCTCCCTGTGCCGAAGTGAAATATCATCACAGATGAATGAAAAGGACCAAACCAATGGATGCCAAGACATACGCCGAGCATGTAAAGAACTGCGGGCTGTGCAACCGCAAGGGGGGGCTGATCCTGCTCACTCTCTACGGCCTTGCCTCCAGGGATTCCAATGCGCCAGAAGTCAGCGGCGACTTCAAGGTCACCAAAGACGGCGCTGCGGGTGTTCCCCTGGATGAGGACACCCTCTACACCCAACGCTTTCCCGGCGCGGGTTTCGTCTACGTCTATGACGAGGAAAACGTCGACATCTTCGGAAAAAAGGCCCCCTGGCAAGGCTACGCCTCCAATGAACTGGGCTTTTTGACGCCGTTTCCTATCCCCATGCCAAGCGGCTACGTGCACCCCGCCGCCACCGCCGCCGGGGGCTGCGCCGTCCCGTGCGACCCGTGGGCGCACGAAATGCAGGCCCGCTGCATCTCGGTCGTCAAACCCGACAAGCCCCGCGCGATCTGGATCGGCTTCTCCAGAACGCAGTGGACGCCCGCCGTGCTCAAGGAAAATGAAAAGGAAAGCGTCCGTGCCCGCCACATGCGCGAGTTCGACCTCGGCAAATGGTGGGGTTCGGGCCGTCACGAACATGCCTGTTCGCTTGAGGAGTGCGACAAGCACATCACGGAAATGGCGGGCGGCATCAAACGCGGCTCGTTCGACTTCAGCCACACGCCGTTGGCGATGGCGGTGTCGAGAGTAAACGTTGAGGAACTGGCAAAATTCATTGGCAAAACGCCGGAGTACCCCGCTACGGACACGAGAGCCGGGGAATTGATGAAGGAAGTCGTCAAGCGGCCCGGTGGGGCGCAGGTCTTGCAGAAAGCGCAAAGCACCCCGAAAGAATCGCTGCTGCGCGCCGCAGAGCGCCTGCTTGGCGCGGAGAACAAACACAAGGCCGCCGTGGTGGCGCTGGACGACCCGGCGGGGATACTGATGGATTTGAACGTCTACATGGATGTTCAGCACCAGCGTTACGTCGATGAAATCCTTGCGCCCGGCACGGAGCTTGGGCGCAAAATCGCTATTGCCGATATCATTGGCAACATGAAGAACGGCGTCAAAAACGACATCCTGGGACGCTGCGAGCGGCAGGCCGACGGCGGCTCGCTCCTGCTGCGCGCCCACACGCACGAACATTTCAGGCGCGTGTACGGCCAGTTGCGCGACAACCCCGACATGCTGGAAGAAGCCGCCAAGAACCGCTGGTCGAAGTACGCGGAAAAAATCGACGAGGGCAAAATCAAGGACTCCTGGACGATCTACAACAATCTCCTCGAAGCCTACGACCGGGATCACACGCTGCCTCTGGCCAGGGCCTACGTGAAATGGTTCAACAGCCCGCTATTTGCCAGCCACATGGAATGCAGCCACGACCCCGCCAATGTCGAGAGCGGGCTAGCTTATGCTGCTATTACCTCGCGCTGTTTGGGCTATGAGCTAAAGGGCGGCAAGCAGGGCGGCGAAGTGCAATTCGGCGGCGCGCAGGACAAGGGGCCGGTGTTAGAGGAAGTCATCCTCCCGCAGCTTCAGGACTGCGTAAAGGACAAGGCCAAGGTGCTCGCCCGCGCGCTGGTGCTCAATCAGGATATCGACGCCGAAAAGGTCGAAAAATGGGCCGCCCAGGGCGTGCCCTCCGGGACGCCAATCGAGCAACTGGATTTCTGGGCAAAAGTCATCAAAGAGGCCGGGAAAGCGGTGGAAGCGGTCACAAAATACCCCGATGCCCGCAATAACCTCATTGGCAGGCTCACCGCGCAGGTGGGCGGCGGCATTCTAAAATTGCAGCAGGAGGCCATCAAGGGCGGGCCGGTTCCTGCGTGGCTGGTGAAGTTCGGCTACATGGGGCAGGCCCCCATCATCAAGGTGGACGTTTCTGGCAATCTGGAAGAGGTGGCCCAGTATCTGGGCAAGCAGTACGCCAGGGCGTCGTCGGCTAAGGGGTACCACGTCAGCGAAGTGACGACGCCAGACATTTTTGCCGCCCGGCTCAAACAGGCGGCCAACGGGCAGACGAGTTTCCGCGCCTTCGTCATCCCCGTCGACGGGCAGTTCCGCATCCACTCCAGCGCCATCCCTGCGCTGCTGCAAGGCAAGATGAGCATGGAGCAGTTCGAGAAGGCGGACTACCGGAATTACGGCTCCGGGCAGAGCGCGGGCTATCTGCTGCGGCCCGGCAAGCTGAACGACATCCAGATTTTTGAGCGGGAAGCGGTCGCGGGCAGTGCCAACAAGGCGGCGGCGAAGGCATTGCCCGCAGGCGCTTCCGTGCTTGCGTCCATCTTGCAGGTCGGCGTCATGGTGGCTGCTGCTGGCAAACTCGATGAGGCCCTTGCACAGCAGGATAAAACCGGGGAGGCAAAACTCTATTTCACCGCCGCCGCGTTTGGGATGATCCATGCCGTGGGCGGGGCGTTTGAGAGGTTTGCGGCACTGAGGGCGGAGCGGGTGAGGTCTGTTTTAGGGTTGACACAGAAGCAAGTGGCTTTCGCATCGAAAATCTGTAAGGGTTTTGGTTTTGTGGGGGCGGGGATTACGGTGGGGCTGAGTGTTAACAATGCCACTAAAGCCTATCAAAATAAGCAGTATGGGATGATGGGGCTATACCTGATTTCCGCTGGTGCCAGCTTTGCTGGCGGGATTTTGATTTTCTCTACGACAACGGCGGCGGCTACACTTGGCCTCCCCCTGTTTATCATTGGCGTCACCATCTCGCTGGCCATTGCCGTCTTTGTGGACGACGAGCTTCAGGAATGGCTTGGGCGCTGCGTTTTTGGGAAAGACAAAGCCGCCCCATTCCCGTCATTGGAAGCAGAAATGCGCGTGTTTGAAAGGATATACAGCAACGCAAAGGTGATATAGCCCATGATAAGCCTCGTAAAGAAGATGCTCGATAAATTGGCTAATTTCGTGATAAAAAATGCCAGATTCACGGGGGGGCGTCCGATTAAGGTAGAAGAGAAATTAAACCGCTTGCCACAAGGCAAACCCTCCCTTATTCCCGTTGCCTGGCCGCAATTGTCGGTGATCCGGATGAATTCCACGTATTTGGAATGCACCAATTACCATTTTGGGGATAAAGGATTTATCACAATGGGGGGCTTTTGGATGCTGCCCATTGCATTAAGTGTTCCTATTTTTTGTTTATTTGCCCTTTTTAATGATTGGTCTAGCGCAACCGGGAGCAATTTCGCGGGATTACTTTTCGCGTGTAGTGGTGGAATTTTTATGTTTACACCACTCTTGGCCTTAGTCATCTTCGTTCTTAAACTTGAAAACTTTACTCTCACGCATTTCCCCATGCGCTTTAACCGCAAAACGCGGATGGTGCATGTATTTCTGGAGTCGGAGAAAGGCAAGATTCTTTCCATTCCCTGGGATGACGTTTTTTTTACTTGCTCTACATTTGGCGGCCTCAAGATATTTGGCGGCGGCGGATGTTCCGTGGTCGGTTTCAAGATGTCCGAGGACGGTGAAACAGTGGAGGAAGCCTTTGAACTCGCAGACCGTAACGCATGGGACAGCGAATACCGTTTCCTGCAATGGGAATTTGTGCGGCAATACATGGAAGGCGATGAAGCAAAGCTGCGTGAACTGGCCAATATGGTGGATTATGTGCAAGACGTTGCCGAGCACCGCGAAACGCTTTACGCCAGTTTCATGCGGACACTGGCGCAATACTCCGGCGGCTATATCCATTTCATGATCATTTCTTTCCCTATCGTCCTCCTCGTCACCCTTGGCCGCCAGATTGCCATGTGGACGTGCAAAATCCCCCGCTGGCCCGCCGAAATAGAAGCCACCTGCCAGTACCCGGCCAACGACCCCATCCTGCGCGACGCACAGCACCATCTCCCGCGTGGGACAGCGATAATGCCGGATGTCAGCCGGTATGCGGGGCGGTAGTTCTGGATTACGATGAGGCTGTTTCACTGACCAGCGCAGGGGCTTTGTGTTTGTGACAAGAACCCGCTCAAGGTAGCGATGCAGAGAGGGCGGTTTGTTATGGCATCCGTTCACCGAATTCATAACTCGTATAGGATGATGTATGAATGACTTTCAAATAACACAATTCATAAATCAAATCACGTCTTTTCTCAAACAACAAATCAAAAACCTTAAAAAAAAGTGGCTATATATACGTATATATTTATATCTCTACATCAAGAAATTGCCTTTATATGCCCGTATCTATCGCATAGGTTTTATTATATGTATTATAGGCATTTTTTTGACACCATTATTAAAACTATCCAGTGATAGTTTATGGTGGCATTTTGCAATGACGTTTTTTGTAGTTGGCTTTGTGGTATTTTCTTGGAAATATTATAAAGCTTGCTGGAAACATCCTATTGGAAGAGTTGTGTTTTTGATAATCCATGCTGCTATCTTTGTTATTGCTCAAGGTTATTCAAATAATTTCGTAGCTTCAGCATTAGGTCTTCCTCCTCAAGACTATTCTATTACCGTCTATTTGTTTGCTTTTCTATTCTATATTCCAGTATGTTTTTATACAATAGCGATTGTTTTTATGATCCCATTGGTTGTTTTTACTGTAATATTTTCTATTTACATTTTAGTAACTCAGGTAGGCATAATAGTGCCAAGCAATTATATTAGAGAGTTAATTTCTAAAAAAATCATGAAAAAACTCTTTGAAAGCAATATAGCCTTTCATTTCATGGGGCTTGCAATTGTTATGGGAACTTTCGCAGACAGTGCTGGTTTTTTGTTGAAGCAGCAATATTTATTATTTCCAGTGGCTCATTTGTCTGCTTATGCTTTTGATTTTCAAAATGTGAGAAATTATCCATGTATAACTGAAACGCAACGGGTACGTATACATGAAAACGGGGTAATTTCAGTTGCCACTATGAAGTCGGAAAATTTTGCCTACGTGCTTGAAGGTTTTCTTGAAAAACGTGTAGATATTGAGATTACAAGTTTGGATAAATTATGTCGCTCCTTAAATAATGATACAAATACAAGTAATTAGCTCTCCGTTATAATGATTAAAGCAAACCTGCGTCAGATCAATAATGGAGTTTTCCAATGGAAACGGAAACAGTGCAAAAGGCTCAAGAGGTTTTCTCCTCCGCTGGTCTGCGGATGTGGAGGCCGAGAGCCAGATTGAGTCGAACGACCCGTATATCCGGGATGAGGATCATCTGGCGGATTGGGAGGTGATGGAAAGGCTGGCAGAGTAGCGGGAATAGGTCAATCCTGCCAGGAAGGGGACGGTTGGCAGGCTGTGCTGCCTGCCAACCGAACCTCCGCTCTCTTTCCGTCACTCGATCTTGGCTTCCTGTTGCACTAACACGAAATGCGGAGAGTCGCACGCAGCTAGAAGTGCCGTTGCATAAGCAAACGCAGTCGTTCTTACGAACCCTGGTGTCACAACGAAAATCCAGAAAAACAAGCCGACAAAAGAAACTGCCCCAGCCAACCAGGATTGAACTGACACTTTAAGCACGTCGCCACCGCTGCCAATCCAGGCGTAGCAGCTCACCGCAAGCAGGGACACAATCGACAAGACCAGAGCTATCGGTTTCACCCCAAGAAGGTTTCTCCTGAATCCATAATTGGTATTCTCAGAAAAAATCAATGGAAACATCTTTGTGTCCCTGGTTTTCTCGCGCAACCATTTTACCGACGACTCGCATACTTCAACCGCACTTTTGAGGTTTGCTGATTCCACTTCCGCATCCAAAAAACGGAGGCCGGATATTCGTGTTTCCAAGAACTGGCGATACCGTTCAAGCGTAAGGTTATCAAGACTGCTTGTGGATCGGAGCAGCAATTGCGTCGTCGGGGTGCCTCCCCATTTTTTGAATAGACAAGGTTCAATACGTCTGCCACGTTCGCGTCCAAGTGAACTGAGCAACATCAGGAAACCGAGAGCCACCGCAATTGATGCCAGATTAACGATTTGGTCAGAATATGCAGGGGTAATAATCAACGCCGCGATGACCGGAACTGCAATGGCTAACAGTGCTGGATATAGCCTCGCTTTTCGGTCGTATGGATTGAGGATGCTTTCAAGCATTCATTCGCCCTCTACTTGTTCATGGAAGGGAACAGGAGTTGAAGTTTCCCAGCCTGCACGATCAGGCATGTTGTGGAAATGGCGCTTCGTTATCCCCTTCGTTTGATGTACGCCCGCTCCGCGCCGCAGGAAAGCGTTGGTCACAACTCTCCGGGGGTGGGTTTCAGATTTCTTTGATGCTGAAACGAAGGCAGATTTTGTTTTGTCAGTGCCCTGTGCGACTTTTGATCCGACGATTCGATTCAGAATGCTGGGCGATACGTTTCTCCTGCTACCGTGGTGCGGTACCTGAATGAATTTGCCCTTGGTTAGATCGAATCCGAGACTCATTGCCTGATCAGCGGCTTTTCCAAGCGCCTGAATGCCAGCATCCCCGGTCAAAAGCACACCTCGCCCTGCGAGGTTCCCATAAAGAATGACGCTGCTTTCGTTCTCGCACGATGTTTCTCCGCCTTCCGGCAAGGTCTCAATGCCCCAGTTTTCTTTGACCCATGACGCAACCCTCTCTAGTGCTCTTACGCCATAACTCTTCAATGCCTCGGCAAGGCTAGAGGTTTTTGCCTCCGGCGTCTTGTTGAACTGTGGAACGAGTTCGAGATACCAATCGAGGGTAGGCGAAAGGACGTGAAAGTCACCAATTCTTGAGCCAGCGTAAGGTTCGTACACTGGAATGCCCTTTTCAGTCGCAAGTTCTTCCAAGCGATAGGCATGGGAAAGAAGATCCTTCAGTCTCTCAGCCAAGCTGTGATCAGTAATCCTTCCGTCCTTGAACCAATGGCGGATTTCTTCTGCGTATTCCCAGGGACGATGAACCCAGACTTCTCCAACCGTCAATTGTTCAAGTACAACCTCAAGTCCTGATGCGTGGTCTGCATCAGGATGCGTGTTGACGACGTAATCGACGTGAGTCGTACCGTAGTGCTCCTTGATGTGGTCAACCAGTGCTTGCCCTGATTCTTTGGTGCCACCGTCAACCACCATTACCTTGTAGCTGCCAGGTTCGCCGTACCGGACAGCGATTGCATCCCCACTCTTATCACCATTTCCGACAGGCAAAAAATCAATCTCATAACCAAAACCAGCCATTTGAATCTCCCTTTTCTTCGTGAAAGCAACAACTTCAACAGCTTTAGCACTCACTAACAGAGAGTGCTAACAAAAACTATATATATACACGTCGGCACCGTCAACGCACTATATGTAGCATCAGACTGAACCTCATGTCGGTTGAAGCCCCCATTGCCGAAACCGTTTTTACCCCGAAGGCGAAAAGTCATTGCGACAGATTCTCCCGTATCCTGCGAAACGGAAAAATGGTGCAAAAGCCGGAAGGGAAGGGACGAATGGAATGGAACAAGGGATAACGGTCTGGCCTGACGGCCTCCCTACCCTGAAAAGGCAGCACCAAAAGGAAAAGGCAAAAGGCCGCCGTCGGCTGGCGCACACCCCCGTGGTTTCCTGTCAGACAACACTGTTGACGTAGATCAGTTTCGTTGACACTGTCAACAAAACTGATCTACGTCAACAGTTATTGGGCGGCAGGCTCGTCAACTGATGTGGCCCAGGGTCAGTTTCGCGCCGCTGCTCACAGGCTTTCCGTCCCATCCCTTCCGGGGTGGAGCACTTCGCCTCCGTTTCTGCTATGGGCTTTGCTGCTTTCACTTCAGCCCGAATTTCGACCTATACCCTGGGTATAGCTTCCCGAACCAAGCCTCACGCCGCAAATATTGTAATGACTGATGCCACCAATATCATGTCTTATATCTTATGCTATACCAGTGGTATAGCACTTTGATCTCTGTCTTCATCGTAGAAGTGCCCACAAAAAAGGGCTGACTCGAAAATCCTATTTTGGATGGAACGCTGTTCCCGTCTGGCGGAAATTGCCCCAACCCGCGCAAGGTGCGCGGGGTTTTCAGGAGCAATGCCATGAAGCAAGACGTATCCATAGGGCCGCGCTATAGCGACGGCGATTTCCTGACGACCCAGGAAGTCGCGCAAGCCCTGCAAGTCTCCAAGCCCACGCTGGACGGGTGGCGCAGCAAAAAGAAAGCCTGCGGCCCGAAGTTCACAAAGTTAGGCAAGCGCCTCGTGCGCTACAAGTGGGCCGATGTCCGCCAGTGGATCGAGAAACAGGGTACGTAGTGAGACGCCCTGATTTCAACAGCAGGCCGGGGCGCAGGGTTCGCCCTGCCTCCCGGTCAAATCCATCCAATCACGGAACCATCATGTCAAGAAGCATTGAACGGCAATGCCGGAGCGGGAGGCGCGGCGATGAACGTTGAACCCCTGCTCTCCCGGCTCGACGGGGTAAAAGAAACACAGTCTGGCTGTTGGGTTGCCCGATGCCCTGCGCACGAAGACCGCAGGCCGTCACTGTCCATCCGCGAAACGGACGATGGCCGCTTGCTTGTCCATTGTTTCGCGGGGTGTGAGACGCCCGACGTACTGGCTGCCATCGGGCTGTCCCTGCCGGATTTGTTCCCGGAGCGGATTGGCGAGCATTTTGCCCCCGAGCGCAGGCCGTTCCCGGCAACGGACGTACTGCGCTGCATTGCGAAAGAGGCCCTGGTCGTGGCCACGTCGGGCGCAAAACTGCTGGCGGGGGAACCGTTCGGGCAACAGGAACGGGATCGCCTCATGCTGGCTGTCGCGCGGATACAGTCGGCGCTCGACGCTGCGGGAGTTCAGAATGGGTGAGCTTTCCAAAGGGGCGCAGCGCGGCGCGGCATACCTGGACGAGTGCATCGCCAGACAAGGCCAGACACCCGAGCAGATGGTCGGCAAACTGCTGTCACAGCAGGACGCGGATACCCGGCGCGATGATGAGGCCAGCATTGCCCGCCTTGCCGGATTGACGGCTGTCGAATATGAACGCATCCGCACAGACGAAGCCAAGCGCCTGGGGGTGCGCGCTGCCGTGCTCGACAGGCTGGTACAGTCTGAACGCCAGCAATGCCAGACAGCCGACGGCATCAGTTTCGAGGATGCCGCCCCGTGGCCGGAGGCTGTGAGCGGGGAAGCCCTGCTGTCCGACATTGCCAGCACCATCGGGCGGTTCATCGTCTGCAAGGTTGAGACCGCGCAGGCGGCGGCGCTGTGGGTTGCGATGACCTGGTTCATCGACATGATCGAGGTTGCCCCCCTGGCCGTGATCTTCGCGCCGGAAAAGCGGTGCGGGAAATCCCAACTCCTCACGCTCCTGGGCAAACTCTCGCGCCGGCCCATGCAGGTGAGCAACATCACCCCTGCGGCGTTGTATCGCGTGATAGAAACCCACCACCCCACGCTGATGATTGATGAGGCCGACTCCTTCATGCGGGAGAGCGAAGAGCTGCGCGGGATTCTCAACAGCGGCCACACGCGCGACTCTGCCTATGTGTTGCGTATGGTCGGCGAAAACATGGCCCTGAAGCAATTCAGCACATGGGGGGCCAAGGCCATCGCGGGAATCGGGAAGTTGGCCGATACGCTCATGGACAGGGCCATCGCGCTCGACCTCCGGCGCAAGATGCCCCACGAACAAGTCGAACGAATCCGCCATGCGCGGCCAGAGCTATTCGACAACCTGGCATCCCGGCTGTGCCGCTTTGCCACGGACCAGCGCGAAGCAGTGCGGCGCGCAAGGCCGCCCGTGCCCGCAGAGCTGAACGACCGGGCGCAGGACAACTGGGAGCCTTTGCTTGCCATTGCCGAGGTGGCGGGCGGCATCTGGCCGGAGGCGGCAAGGCAGGTGGCCATCGCCGTTTCCGGCGGCGCGGAAGAATCCGCCACCCTCGGCACCGAACTGCTGGCGGGCATCCGGGAGGCTTTTGAGGCAAGGCGGGAAACGCGCCTCAGCACCAGGGAACTGATCGGGGCGCTGTGTGAAGACGAGGAAAAGCCCTGGGCCAGCTACAGCAAGGCAGGGCGCATCACGCCCCGGCAGTTGGCAAGGCGGTTAAAGGACTACGGCATTACGTCGAAACTGCTCCGTACAGGCAACGAGGTACTGAGGGGCTATGAGCGCGGGCAGTTCGAGGATACGTTTTGCCGTTACCTGCCTGCCCCCGCATCCGTTACGGGCGAGGGCATGGCCGTTACAGAACAGCGTATGTGTTACAAAAAAACCAGCAACCATGCGGGTTGTAACGTTGTAACGGATAAAACGGGAAAACCGGGCGAGGGCGAAGAGGAATGGCCCTTCTGAACGCGCCCTTCATCCCCGCGCTCAGAGAGTCGGGAATCAGTTTGTCGGTTTCTCCATCGGGTGGACTCACGGCGAAGGGCAAGCCGGAGTTGCTGTGCAGGTTCCAGCCCTTCATCCGGGAGAACAAGGCGGCGTTGCTTGCCGAACTGGTTCAAGCCGATGAACCGCTCTCATATTGGTGGCGGCTGCATTTCCCGGATGGCGGCACGTTGGAAGTTTTTTCGCCGTCGGGCCACACGCGCACAAGCATCCTGAGGGGCTACCCCGAGGCCATATCCGCCGAACCCTTCACGCTGGGGCATACGCGGCCAGAGGCGCGGCTGGCCGTTGAAGAGGCGGCGGCGGTTGTGCTGTGGCTGGCCAGCATCGGGGAACGCTCCCAGGAAATCATCGACGACGTTCTATCTCAGTGCGAGGGGAGCGCCGAGGCACGGGGCTATTACTTGCGGCGGGCAGAGGGGAAACCCGGCTAAAGCCAATGCCGAATAAATACCGGAACAATGGCTTGTTGCCCCCGGTGCGCGTCGATGGGTGATAGTAAGGAAATGGGGCGGGCTATCGGGGCTTTGCGGGAACCTGCGATTTAATGATTCTGGTATATTTTGATAATTCGCGGATTTGCAGGAACAAGGGAAAACTGCCCAACTCCGAAACCGTTATGTTAGATATGCGTTAGATTTTTTAGAAACAAAAAGGGCTGCATTGCTGCAACCCTTTGATTTTTTGGTGGTGATGGGTGGAATCGAACCGCCGACCTGCGGGTTATGAATCCGCCGCTCTAACCGTCTGAGCTACATCACCGAAAGAGATCGCGGATTCTATGTGACGAGCCTTTTGTCGTCAAGAAAAGCTGTAGTACGCTATGACAGTTTACGCGGACATGGCGCGTGGTGGTGATTTCGAGGGCATGAAGAAACTGTATATCCGCACCTTCGGGTGCCAGATGAATGAGTACGATTCGGGCAAGATGGCCGATGTGCTTGGGGCGGTTGAGCCGCTCGTCCGGACGGATGATCCGGGCGAGGCGGACATTATCCTGTTCAATACGTGTTCGGTGCGCGAGAAGGCGCAGGAACGGGTGTTCCACGACCTGGGACGTGTACGGCGGTTGAAGTTGGAGCGGCCTGGAGTCGTCATCGGCGTGGGGGGATGCGTGGCCAGCCAGGAAGGCGAGGCGATTGTGCGGCGTGCGCCTTATGTGGATGTGGTGTTCGGGCCGCAGACCTTGCACCGGCTGCCTGCTTTGATCGCGCGGCGGCAGGAAAGCGGGAAGCCGCAGGTGGATGTTTCCTTCCCAGAGGTGGAGAAGTTCGACGCGCTGCCGCAGCCAAGGGTGGAAGGCGTTTCGGCCTTTGTTTCGATCATGGAAGGGTGCTCGAAGTATTGCACGTTCTGCGTGGTTCCCTATACGCGCGGGGAGGAGGTTTCGCGCCCGCTCGACGATGTGCTGGCGGAGGTATCCCTGCTGGCGGCGCAGGGGGTGCGGGAGGTGACTTTGCTTGGGCAGAACGTCAACGCCTGGCGGGGCGCGCTGGAGAAGGGCGCGGATGGGGAAACGGGCGATTTCGCGCTGTTGCTGGAATGCGTACATGGCGTGCCCGGCATCGAGCGCATCCGTTACACGAGTTCGCATCCGCGTGAGATGACCCCGCGCTTGATCGAGGCTTTCACCCGTTTGCCGGGGTTGGCGCCGCAACTGCATCTGCCGGTGCAATCCGGCTCGGATCGGGTGCTGGCGGCGATGAAGCGCGGTTATACGGTGCTGGAGTTCAAGTCCATCGTGCGGCGCTTGCGCGCGGCGCGGCCAGGTTTGTCCCTGAGTACGGATTTCATCGTCGGTTTTCCGGGCGAGACGGCGGAAGATTTCGAGAAGACGATGCGCTTGATCGAGGAAGTGGGTTTCGACGGGGCGTTCAGCTTCGTCTATAGCGCCCGTCCGGGGACTCCGGCTGTGGAACTCGATGATCCCGTGCCGCAGGAGACGAAACTCGCGTGGCTCGCGCGCCTGCAAAAGCGCATCGACGAACAGGCGCAGGCAATCAGCCAGTCGATGGTGGGGGGCGTCGAGCGGGTGCTGGTTGAAGGCGCGGCAAAGAAGGATATTGATGAGCTTTGTGGGCGTACCGCCAATAACCGGGTGGTGAATTTCCCTGTCCCCGCGCCCGCGCGCGAACGGCTGGCAGGGCAGTTTGTCGATATAAGAATTACCGCCGCCCTGCCGCACAGTTTGCGCGGCGAGGTGGTGACGGGGGAGGTGCCGTAATGGCCAGGGCGACGGTGAGGGAATTGACCCTGGAGCCGGTGGACAATGGGCGTCTGGCTCGCTTGTGCGGGGCGCTCGATGAGAATCTGCGGCAGATCGAGAACGCTTTCGATATTGCCATCGCGCGGCGCGGGGCGCATTTCACGCTGCATGGGCGCAGCGCGCGGCAGGCAGAGGCGGCCCTGCGGCATTTTTACGGGCAGGCTGACCGCGATTTGTCGCGCGAGGAACTACAACTGGGGCTGGTGGAGTTTTCCCATGAGGAAGAGGAGATGCCGCCTTCCAGTCCGTTGAGGCTGTTGACGCGCCATAGCGAGTTGCACGGGCGCACGCCCCGGCAGGTGGAGTATCTGATCAATATCCAAAGCTACGACATTACGTTCGGCATCGGCCCTGCCGGGACGGGCAAGACGTATTTGGCGGTGGCGAGCGCGGTGGACGCTCTGGAACGCGATTTGGTCGAGCGCCTCGTGCTGACCCGCCCGGCGGTGGAGGCCGGGGAACGCCTTGGTTTTTTGCCCGGAGACCTGGCGCAGAAGGTCGATCCCTATTTGCGCCCGCTCTACGATGCGCTGTACGACTTGATGGGGTTCGACCGGGCTACGAAGCTCTTCGAGCGCGGTACGATCGAGGTTGCGCCGCTCGCCTTCATGCGCGGGCGCACGTTGAATAACGCTTTTGTGATTCTCGACGAGGCGCAGAACACGACGCCTGAGCAGATGAAGATGTTCCTGACCCGCATGGGTTTTGGGGCGAAAGTCGTGGTGACGGGCGATTTGACTCAGGTTGACCTGCCGCGCGGCAACCGCAGCGGCCTGGCGGAGGCGCGCGAGGTGCTGGCGAAGGTGCGCGGGCTGGCATTTACCGAGTTCGGCAAGGAAGACGTCGTGCGTCATCCGCTGGTTGCGCGTATCGTTGAGGCTTACGATCACAGAGGAGAGGAAGGGAAATGATGGCGAAAGAAACGGGCAAACCGCAAGTCATCGTGACGGATAGCAATGGCAAGAGCAGCAAATCGAGCGTCGGGCAGATCGAGGTGGATTTTGGGGGAGACCGGCGCCTGCTTTTCCTGTTTTCGGAAACGGGCGGCTACGACCTTGAAATTGAGGCGGTAGCGACTTCCGACAGGTCTGCCCCGGTCATCAGCGTACAGCCGTGTGCCAGTAACGTTATCAGCCTGCGGGTGGATGTGCCGAACGATTCGTCGGCGGAAGACGGGGATATTCCGGTCGTGGCGGGGCCGATGCTGAATCTTTCCGTCCAGAAGGCGGTGGAGGGGGCGGATCGGGACAACGCGCCCAGGAAGCATCAGGTGCGACGATGGGCGCAGGCGGCTCTTCTCCAGGATGTCGAGGTTACGGTGCGGCTGGTCGGAGAAACGGAAAGCCGCGCGTTGAACAAGAACTATCGCGGCAAGGATTGCGCCACGAACGTGCTGACGTTTGCCTATGGTGGGAAAAAAGGGGGAGAGAAAGCCCAAAAGAAGGAAGAGGGCAATGGCGAACCCATGATCGGCGATCTCGTGCTGTGCGTGCCGGTCGTGGCGCGCGAGGCAAGCGAGCAGGGTAAGGCGCTCGATGCACATTTCGCGCACCTCGTGGTGCATGGCATGCTGCATCTGCAAGGGTTCGACCACAGGAAGAAAGCCGATGCCACGGCGATGGAAGCGCGTGAGCGCGAAATCCTTGGCGCGCTTGGGTATGCCGATCCCTATGTTGTTTGAAGTGCCCGTGCGGTGAGTGTGAGAGAAATGGACGATTCCAGTTTTCCTCCGGATAAACCTTCACTGTTTGAGCGTTTTGCGGCGTTGCTGACGCCGGAGCCGGAAGACCGCGACGAGCTTCTCGCCTTTCTGCGCGCCGCTCACGGGCGTGATCTGTTTGACGCAGACGCATTTTCGATTATTGAAGGGGCGCTGCAAATGTCCGACATGCGCGCGTGCGACATCATGGTTGCCCGCGCGCGCATGAATGTGATCCACATCGACGATTCCGTGAATGCGATTGTCGCGTTCGCGGTGAAAACCGGGCATTCGCGCTTTCCCGTGATCGAGGGCGACAAGGATGATGTGATGGGCATCCTGCTCGCGAAGGATTTGCTGCGCTTTTTTGCGGGTCAGGAATTCTGTCTGCGCGAGATGTTGCGTCCGGCGATGTTCATCCCGGAATCCAAGCCGCTCAACGTGTTGTTGCATGAATTCCGCCTGAGCCACAACCATATGGCCGTCGTGGTGGATGAATATGGCGGCGTGGCGGGGCTTGTCACCATTGAGGATGTACTGGAGCAGATCGTCGGCGACATCGAGGACGAATACGATACTGAAACCGCCGACGAAGGCGGCGGCGACATCATCGCTGAGTATGGCGGGCGTTTTCGCGTCAGGGCGATGATTCCGATTGGCGATTTCAATGAGGCTTTTTCCACCGCGTTCAGCGACGAGGAGATCGAGACGCTCGGCGGGCTTTTGATCTGCCATTTCGGGCGGTTGCCGCGCCGTGGCGAGATGGCGGTCATCGAAGGCTGGCGTTTCCGTGTGCTGCGCGCGGACAGCCGCCGCATCTACACGCTGCTTGTCGAACGTATGCCGGATGCGCCTTTCGTCGGTTCCGGGGTGTCTGGCGCATGAGGGGGTTTGTGCATGCCCTGCTGGCTGGCGCGCTGGCCGTGTTTGCCTTTGCCCCTGTGGGATGGTTTTCGTTTTCGCTTCTCAGCCTCGCGCTGCTCGTTGTCTTGCTGGAGCGCGCGGCCTCAGTGCGCGCCGGGTTTTGCCTCGGCTTTGCCTGGGGGGTGGGTGCGTTTTTCGCGGGCATATCGTGGCTTGTCATCGCATTGTGGCGTTACGGCGGGGTGTTCCTGCCGGTCGCGGTGTTCATCGTTTTCCTGTTTTGCGCGTTCCTCTCGCTGTTTCCGGCGCTGGCGGGCGCGTTTTACGCGCGTTGGCAGCACGGCGGCATGCTGTGGCGGGCTTTGCTGTTCGCGGGCTTATGGGTGCTCGTCGAATGCTTGCGCGGCACGATACTGACTGGCTTCCCGTGGCTTGCCATCGGTTATTCGCAAACGCCGCCAAGCCCCATTGCCGGATATTTCCCGCTCTTGGGGGTTTATGGCGTTGGCGGGGCGCTGGCTTTCGTTGCGGGGCTTCTGGGGGTTTGCGCCACCGATTGGGCGGGTACACGCGCTGTTGACCGCTTGAAGGTTCCCGCTGTGCTGATCGGCGCGGTCTGTCTTGGGGGGTGGGCGCTTTCCCGGATTCAGTGGGTGGAGCCAGACGGCTCGCCGCTTGCGGTGTCGCTTGTGCAGCCGAACATCGAGCAATCGCTCAAATGGGACCCGGCACATTTTTCCGAGACGTTGCAGATCAGTGCCGACTTGGTCAGTACAGCGCGCGGCGATGTCGTCGTTCTGCCGGAAGCTGCGCTGCCCATAGCACTCGATGGGCTGCCCCAGGGCTATCTCGACAAGCTGGCCGGGTTGGTTGGCGAACGGAACGGTACGCTCATTACGGGGGTCTTTACCCGCGACGGCAAGCGGTACTACAACGCCGCCGTCACTTTGGGCGAGGGCGGCGGGCAACACTACGCGAAGAAGCACCTTGTCCCTTTTGGCGAGTATTCGCCGCCGTTCTTCGATTGGTTCTACCGGCTGGCAAACATTCCCATGTCCCGGCAAAGCCCCGGCGCGGCGGATCAGCCGCCGCTCAACCTGTCTGGGCGGAAAATTGCCGTCAATATCTGCTACGAAGACCTCTTTGGCGCTGAGTTGATTTCCAGCCTGCCGCAAGCCGGGCTGATGCTCAATCTCTCGAACCTCGCCTGGTATGGCGATTCGTTCGCCCAGCCGCAACACCTGCAAATCGCCCGCGCCCGCGCGATGGAGACGGGCCGCCCCATGCTGCGTTCCACCAACACCGGCATGACCGCCCTCGTCCTCCCGGACGGTTCCGTCCCGGCGGCGCTGCCCGCTTTTACGCGCGGCGTGCTGGAAGTGGAAGTCCCCGCTTTCAAGGGGCTCACGCCTTACGCGCGCTGGGGGGATGTACCTGCGCTCGTGCTGGCGCTGGTTGGGGTTGCCATTGTGGTGGGGGCGGGGCGGCGGGGCAGGGCGTGATATTCCTTCAAGGGTGTTTTCACTACTGAAATCAAAAAAATCCGCGTATTTTCCCACTCTCATGCAGATAGCGCGCGTACTGCATATCTTGTTTGTTGATGTGCTCAAGCCACCATTTTTTCAGAAAATCCAGTAGCGGCTTGGCGTTATTTTCCTGAATAGCAATGTGCTCGATGCATTCTATTTCCAGAGCAAGATTTCTGTGCATTTCTTTATGTTCTTCAAAATTAGGATATCCCATTGCCTGAAGATAACGTTCTTCTGTAATGAAATGAATGCGGGAATAGTTCTTCATCGTATCGCTGATACATGAGTACAGCATGCGATCGCCTGTGCCTTTTTCCATCAGGGAGTAAAATGAATTGATGATGGAAACAATGCCTCGGTGTTGCTCATCAACGAGAGCAATCCCGGTGTTGTTTTTATCCTGCCATTTTATGAAAAGCGGCCGATCCATGTTTCTTCCATGTGAGCCTCGGTTTTACCTGAAATTGGCGATATAGCGCAGATTTTCGCAGTGCTTGCTCTATTGGGTGAACTGAATCAATCGCCTCTTTTTCCGTACTCGCTCAGGCAGGGAACATAAAGCATATCTTGTTCGTTGATGTGTTCAATCCACCATTTTTTCAAAAAATTCAATAATAGCCTGTGATCCTTGTCGTCGAGGGTATTGCGTTCGACGCGTTCTGTTTCTTTAGTGAGGCATTTGTGTGATTCTATATGTTTTTCAAGATCAGGATATTCTGCTGCTTTGAGAATGCGTTCCTCGGTGAGGAAATGGATACGGGAATAATTTTTTATCGTCTTACTGATGAATGAACACAACGCGTCGTCACACATGCCTTTTTCTGTCAGGTAATAAAATGAATTGATGATGGAAACGATACCTCTGTGTTGCTCGTCGATGACGGGAACCCCAGTGTTATTTCGATCCTGCCATTTTATGAAAAGCGGTGGGTACATGTTCATGTCTCCTATAAGTATCGAACTCGCATGGAATCATGGATACGATGCGATTATCGTAGAGTCCATTCTCCTGAGTAGTGAAAAAATTGACGAACTCAATCGTAAAAATATGTTTGATAACTTTGTTCTATTATATGTATACCCAATTCCGATTGGCTTTGCGGTCGGTTTGGGAGCTATGATGCGCCCGGCGTTGTCACAGCCAATGTGACTGTGATTCAGGCTAACCCGTTGTAATCCACCTCAAGGAGCGAGGCTCATGTGCAATTCTCTCATCAACACTCAGGTTCTCCCGTTCAAGGCTACGGCCTACCAGAACGGTAAGTTCATTGAAGTCTCGGACGCCACTATCAAGGGCAAGTGGGCGGTTTTCTTCTTCTATCCGGCGGACTTTACGTTCGTCTGCCCGACCGAACTGGGCGATCTGGCCGACAACTACGCGGAGTTCAAGAAACTGGGCGTGGAAATCTACGGGGTGTCCACAGATACGCATTTCACCCACAAAGCATGGCACGATGCCTCCGAGACGATCAGGAAAATCGAATATCCGCTGGTTGGCGACCCCACGCACGTCATCAGCAAGAATTTCGGCGTCTACATCGAAGAAGCCGGTGTGGATGAGCGCGGTACTTTCGTAGTCGACCCGAACGGCACGATACAGATCATAGAGATCAATGCGGGCAACATTGGCCGCAACGCGCAGGAACTGCTTCGCAAGGTGAAGGCCGCGCAGTACGTTGCCGCCCATCCGGGCGAAGTTTGTCCGGCTAAATGGAAAGAAGGTGACAAAACTCTCGCGCCTTCCATTGATCTCGTCGGCAAAATATGACGTTCTGACGCGCCACTGCATCCGTCTGGGTAGCGGGTCTTCGGCCAGCATCCGGGCGGATGTTTTTTATCAGCTTTTTCAGCCTGCTGCGGAGAATTCGTTATGCTCGATGACAACATCAAGGCTCAGTTGCAAGCCTACCTGGAAAAAGTCGTCCAACCCATCGAGTTGGTGGCCTCTCTCGATGATGGCGAGGTTTCCCACGAGATACGCGAGTTGATCCGCGAGATTGCCGCGCTTTCCGACAAGGTGAGCGCACGCGAGGATGGCCGGTTCGAGCGGCGCCCGTCTTTTGGCGTTGCCCGTGTTGGGGAGGCGCCGCGCATCCATTTTGCGGGGTTGCCGATGGGGCATGAATTTACTTCGCTCATCCTGGCTTTGCTGCAAACCGGCGGCCATCCGCCCAAGGCCGAGCCTGAGACACTTGCACAGATTCATGCGCTGGAAGGGGAATTTCGTTTTGAGACCTTCGTTTCGCTCTCCTGCCATAATTGCCCGGACGTGGTGCAGGCGCTCAATCTGATGGCAGTGATGAATCCGGGCGTCAGCCATGTGATGATCGACGGGGCGCTGTTTCAGGATGAAGTGGAAAAGCGTCAGGTCATGGCCGTACCCAATGTTTTTCTCAATGGACAGCCATTCGATCAGGGGCGGATGGAACTTGCCGGAATTCTCGCCAAGATCGACCCCGGCGCGTCATCGCGCGGCGCGGAAGCCATCTCCGCCAAGGAACCGTTTGACGTGCTCGTGATCGGCGGAGGGCCTGCGGGTTCGGCTGCGGCGATCTATGCCGCGCGTAAGGGTATCCGTACCGGCATTGTCGCAGAGCGTTTCGGGGGCCAGGTGCTCGATACATTGGCGATTGAAAACCTCATTTCAGTCAAGGAAACCGAAGGGCCTAAACTGGCTGCCGCGCTTGAAGAGCATGTGCGCCACTATGATGTGGATGTGATGAGCCAACAAACAGCCGTTGCCCTCGTCCCACCGCCGAAGCCTGGTGCGCTCGCTGAAGTGCGGCTCGAAAGCGGTGCGGTCCTGAAAGCGAGGAGTGTGATTCTGGCAACCGGCGCGCGCTGGCGCGAGATGGGTGTGCCCGGTGAAAAGAAATTCCGCGCTAAGGGCGTGGCTTTCTGCCCGCATTGCGATGGCCCGCTTTTCAAGGGCAAGCGCGTAGCGGTCATTGGCGGCGGCAATTCCGGCGTGGAGGCTGCCATTGACCTTGCCGGGATCGTTTCGCATGTAACTTTGCTCGAATTTGCTCCGGAGTTGCGGGCCGACGCGGTGTTGCAATCCAAACTTGCCAGCCTCCCCAATGTGACAACTGTCAGGAATGCCCAGACGGTTGAAGTCACCGGCACGGACAGGGTCGATGGCCTCGTCTATCAGAACCGCGTCACAGGTGAGACAAGCAAGCTCGATCTGGAAGGCATTTTTGTGCAGATCGGCCTGATGCCGAATACCGCTTTCCTGGGCAATATGCTCAATGTCACCCGGATCGGCGAAATTGAGGTCGATCCGCGTGGGCAGACTTCCGCGCATGGCATCTTTGCCGCCGGGGACTGCACGACGGTTCCCTACAAGCAGATCATCATCGCGATGGGGGAGGGGGCGAAGGCAAGCTTGTCCGCATTCGACTACCTGATCAGGACGTCTGTCCCAGCGGGCGAACGATCCATGATTCCCTGAAACGATGCCGCTGCCCCTTGCCGCCCCGCCGCTTGCGCTCTATGTGCATTTTCCGTGGTGTGTACGCAAGTGCCCTTACTGTGATTTCAATTCGCACGAGCCGCGCGACGGGTGCAGCGCCATCCCGTTTGCGGCTTGGGGCGAGGCTGTGGCCGCCGATCTGGAAGCGGCCTTGCCGCAGATCGGGGGGCGAAGCGTCCATAGCGTTTTCATCGGCGGCGGCACGCCGAGCTTGTTGCCGTCGCTTGTGTTGGAAAAGCTGCTCGATACCCTGCGCGCGCGGCTGCCGTTTGAGCCGGAAATCGAAATCACGCTGGAAGCGAACCCTGGCGCGGTGGAGATTTCGCGCTTCCGCGATTATCGCGCGGCAGGCGTCACAAGGTTGTCGCTTGGCGTTCAGAGTTTCGATGATGGCCTGCTTACCCGTATAGGTCGTATCCACGATGGGCGCGAAGCCCGCCGGGCGCTGGACGCGGCGCGCGAGCATTTCGGGCAGGTGAATGTCGATTTGATGGTCGGCTTGCCTGGGCAAATGCCCGGACAGGCGCTGGCCGATTTGGAAATTGCCATTGGTAGCGGTGTCCGGCATCTTTCCTGTTACCACCTCACCGTGGAACCAAACACCCCATTCGCGTTCGCCCCGCCCGATGGCCTGCCAGATGAGGATGCCGTTGCCGACATGGAGGAAACGATCACCGCGCGGCTTGCCGAGGCGGGGTTCCGGCATTACGAAGTTTCTGCTTTTGCCTGGGCTGGGAATGAATGCCGTCACAATCTCAACTACTGGCATTTCGGCGATTACCTCGGCCTGGGCCCCGGCGCGCACGGCAAATTGACGACATCCGGCGGGATTGTGCGCGAAATGCGCCACAAATATCCTGCCCGTTATCTGGAAGGCGCGGCGCGGAGCGGCTTCATCCAGGAACGGCGTACCGTGGGCATGGAAGAGTTGCCGTTTGAATTCATGATGAACGCCTTGCGCTTGTCCGACGGTGTCCCCGCCACGCTTTTTTCTGAGCGTACCGGCCTGCCGCTGGCGGCGATTGCCGAGGAGTTGGAACAGTCGCGCCGCGCTGGTTTGCTCGACCCAGACCCCGGTCGCCTGCGCCCCACAGCGCGGGGGCTGCGGTTTTTGAATGAGTTGTTGCAGGGTTTTCTGCCGGATCGGTAACTCCGGAGGCAAACCTCCCATCGCACGGAATTGTTGAGCCTGACAGAGTGTTTTTTTCCCAGGTCGCCGAAATATGAAAATGAGAACATTGTGGCACTTGGTTTGACGCACTGGGCAATAAAATCCGGGTATGCAGTATCCGTAGGTTGTTCGTGAAGGAATCCGGGTATGTCGTCATGGAGCGAAACGGAGGCAGGCGCTTCCGTCGTGGATGTGGTGGTGCTTGTGCGTGATGGTCTGGAGGCTGCACAACGCTGCCTTGCTTCGCTCTATGCGGCTGTGTGCCGCACGGCGCGCGAGATCGTCGTCATCGACGATGCCTCGGTTGCTCCGGAATTGACGGATTGGCTCTGTGGCGAAGCCGGGGCAGGGCGCATCGTGTTACTGCAAAATGGTAAGGGCAGGGGCTTCATGGCTTCGGTCAATGGCGCGCTGGCCCTGCACCCGGAACGAGATGTGGTGTTGCTGGAAAGCAGTGTCGAGGTGGCAAACGACTGGCTTGACCGTTTGCTGGACTGTGCGCGGTCACGCGCCGATATCGGTACGGTGACGCCGTTTTCCAATAACGCTATGTTTTGTGCTTATCCCTTCACAGGATGGGAAGGCGGCATGCCCGGAACGCTTGGGTTGGCTGCGCTGGACGCGATAGCGGCGCGAGTCAATGCCGGGCAATGGGTGGGGCTGCCTGCGGCGGAGAAATTCTGCATGCTGATCCGCCGCGCGTGCCTGGATATGATCGGTTTTTTCGATGTCGAGCGTTTCGGGCGCGGTAGCGGGGAAGCGAAAGATTTTTCCCTGCGCGCGGCAGCGGTGGGCTGGCGCAACGTGCTGGCAGCCAATGTGTTCGTGTATCGCGCCGCTGGCGCGGTTCTCAGCCCCGACAGGCGGGAAGCGGTAGAGGACGCCGAATATAAATTAGAGGCTTTGTATCCCGATTCCAGCGCAAAAGTGCGGGATTTCAGCCATTTCGACCCACCTGCGAGGCTGCGGGCGCGCATCGACCGCGCGCGCGCCGCGCTTGGGGGTTCCGAATTTGCCTCGGTCATGGATGAGCAGGCGCAAAAGCGTGCTGCGCGCGCGGCTTCACAGGCGGACGCGCCGCTCGACCCGCCGCTGCCGGTGGTGCTGCATGTGACGCACGACAAGGCCGGGGCAGGGCGTTGGGTGGAGGATTATTGCGCGGCAGACCTCGATTGCCGCAATCTGGTACTGCGTGGGCGTAGTTCGCGCAACGCCGCTACGGCTGAACTGGCTCTGTTCGACCCGCGCCTGGGACCGTTGCCCTTGATGACCTGGACCTTGGCCGATCCGGTTCGGAGTGTCGCCATTGGGCACGCAGAGCTTACCGGGATCGTGAAATGGATATGTGCCGCGTTTGAGGTACGCGCCCTGCTGGTGTCGTCCTTGATGGGGTTCTCGCTCAATCTGTTGCGGTTCGACCTGCCAACAGTCCTGATCATGCACGATCTTTTTCCGTTTTGTCCGGCGGCGTCCGCAACGATGGGCAAGCCTTGCGAATGCTGCGATGACCCTGCGCTGGCGCGTTGCCTGCGCGAGAATCCACGCAATGTCTTCTGGCATCTGACCGATGTCGGCGAATGGCAAAGCTTTCGAGCGGCTTTCAGGGAATGCCTGACGGCGGGCGATATACGGATTGCGGTTCCGGACGAAGAACTGCATGTGCGCTGGGCAGCGTTTTTTCCGGAATTGAGAGAGCAGCCGTGGGCATACATCCCTTATGGATTGGGCGCGGATTTTGCGCGTGGCTCAATGATGCCGGAACAGGATTCAGACAATGGGGACGCAAAATCATCGCAAGCGGATACGCCCCGCGCTCGTTTGCGGGTTTTGGTTCCGGGACGTTTGCTGCCGCATACGGGTTTGGAACTGTGGCGGAAGATTTGCGACGAATTACGCGCCTTTGCCAATGTGCTGTTGCTGGATTGTGGTGATTTCGGCCAGCCCTTCGTGGATTGCGCGTGGGTTGAGGTTGTGCGCGAGTGCGATTCCTTCGAGTGGCCTGAAAAAATAGCGCAATGGCGGCCGGATTGCGCCTTGTTGCTGCCGTCGCAGCCGGAAAATTTCTGCTATGCGCTGGCCGAGATGCAGGCGCTTGCGGTTCCGGCGGTGACTGTCCGGGCCGACGCTTGCCCAAGCCGCATTGATAATGGCTGGAATGGTTTTCTGGTCGAACCCGATACCGACGCTGTGCTGGACATCCTGCGTATGCTCGACCAGGAGCGCGAGCGGCTCGCCGCAATGGCCGACGTTCTGCGTTTCAGTCCGGTACGCACGGCCTTCGAGATGGTGGCCGACTATCGGCGGCTATTGCCGGAACTCGATGATGCGAGGGTCGAAATCGAGGCCGGGGGCGGCACGGAGACGGAAACCCTGCTCGCCGCCCTGGGCAAGCGCACACGGGGGCAGGAAGAAGTCATGCGGCTGAAAGACTTTCTGCAAACGTGCGAGGAAGAGGCTCGTTTCCGCGTGATCAACCAGCGCCGCCTGGAAGCCATGGTAGGGGCGCTGGCGGCGCAGCATGCGGCCATATTCCGTTCGCTGTCATGGAAGGCGAGCGCGCCGGTGCGTTATTTCGAGCGCCTGTGGGAACGCCTGAGCGGCAGGATTTCACCGCCGCTGGAAAGGCCGCAGGTGGTACGCAGCACACGTATGGAACGGCGCAAGGCGCCGCGCCCGGAACGCCCCGTTCCGCTCCTGCTACGTTCCCGCGCCTCAGCCCGTTACTGGCTGTGCGAGGTCATCGGCGTACCGGACGCTTCCGTCATCATCGCGGGAGGCGGGCCGGATCAATCGCAGCGGGCGCTGCAAAACTTCATTGTGCTGGCCGACACCGTTACGCGCAGCAGTACGAAGGCCTGCTTCGTCTGGTGCGGCCGCTTGGACAACCTGCGTTCCGATGATGTATTCGTTTTGAAATTGCTGCGCGAGGTGGGCGACCTTTTCGTGCTCGATACGCAACTGGAAGCGGAAGTCTTCGCAGGGGCCGACGTGCTACTCCTGCCTACGGAAACGGTGGGGCAGGTGGGCTTCAACGGGATGGTGGCGGGTGTTGCACATGTCGAACTGCCGCTCGATCCGCCCGAAGCCGGCGCGGGTATCGTTATGGCTGGCACGGCGACACGGTTGTTGCATTATTGCGATAACACGGATACAACGGAGGCTTCGCAAGCCTGAGCGCTGAATTGAAACAAAATTTCCCGATATGCGAAGCATTATGCCCGGAACGCTCATAACTGTTACTGCGCCCTCCGGGGCTGGAAAAACCACGCTGGTGCGCGAGTTGCTACAGCGCGACTCCAACCTGCGCCTGTCGGTCTCCTACACGACCCGCGCCCCGCGCGAGGGAGAAGAAAACGGGCGTGAATATCATTTCGTCGAAACCGGGCGTTTCCTCGAAATGCGTGATGCCGGTGGGTTCGTCGAATGGGCTGAGGTTCATGGCAACAGTTACGGCACTTCCCGCGCTTGGCTGGCCGAGCAGCTTGAGGAAGGGCACGACACCTTGCTGGAGATCGATTGGCAGGGCGCGCGCCAGGTACGCGAGGCGTTCCCGGAGTCGGTGAGTGTTTTCGTGCTGCCGCCGTCATTGGGCGAGCTTGAAAACCGCCTACGCAGGCGGGGAACCGACAGCGAGGAAACCATTGCCCTGCGTTTGCAGGCCGCGCTCGGTGAAATGCGCCATGTTCAGGAATTTGCCTACGTTATAATCAACGATCGTTTTCCGGTTGCCGCCGATGAATTGGCGGCAATCGTGCGAGTGGCGCGGCTGCGTTGCGCCAACCAGTACAAGCGTTACCCGCAGTATTTTTCCTTTCTCACACAGGATTGATAAAAAATGGCCCGTGTTACCGTCGAAGCCTGCCTGAAAAGAATCCCTAACCGTTTCATGCTGACCCTGGCTGCGGCTTATCGTGCCCGCCAGCTTACGATAGGCGGTACGCCGCAGATCGAAGTCGATCCCAACAGCCGCGATAAACCTACAATCATCGCGCTCAAGGAAGTCGAGATGGGCAAGGTCGGCCTGGAAATGCTCAATCGCGGACAGGCTTAGGAATCCACCGGGAGGTGCCGTGGAATCCAACTCTGCACACGTCCCGCAAGCTGTCGGCATTGTGGCGGACGATGCCGGGTTTGATGCCGTCCGTTCCGGACGGCCTGCGCCTGTCCCCGGTTTGGCGGCTGATCCTACCGGGCCGCTTTTCGCGCTCCTGAAAGAAAAGGTTCTCGCCTACCTCAAAGACGAAGACGCTGTTCGTATCGAAGCCGCCTACCGTTTCGCTGCCGAGGCTCACAGCGGCCAGACGCGCAAGAGCGGCGAAGTCTACATCGCCCATCCCCTTGCGGTGGCTTCCATCGTCGCCGACTGGCATCTCGACGCCCAGGCCCTATGCGCGGCGCTGCTGCACGATGTCGTCGAGGACTCTTCCATTTCCAGGGCCGAGATCGCCGAACGGTTTGGCCAGCACACCGCCAATCTCGTCGATAGCCTTTCCAAACTGGACAAGTTCAAGTTCAGTTCCCGTGAAGAAGCTCAGGCAGCCAATTTCTACAAGATGCTGCTTGCCATGAGCAACGATTTGCGGGTGATCCTTATCAAGCTCGCCGACCGTCTGCATAACATGCGGACCTTGTTCGTGATGCGCCCCGACAAGCGCCGCCGCATTGCCGGCGAAACGCTGGAGATTTACGCGCCGATTGCCCGCCGCATTGGGCTGGATGGCGTCTTTCTGGAATTGGAAGACTTGTCGTTCGCCAATAAACACCCCTGGCGGTATCGCGTGCTCACCCGCGCCGTCGCTGCCGAGCGCAGCAACCGCCGCCGCCTGCTCGCCCAACTCCAGGCGGGTATTGAGGATCGTTTGCCGCAATGGGGCGTCAAGGCGGAAGTGCAGGGGCGTGAAAAGCGCCTCTACAGCATCTACAGCAAGATGAAGGAGAGAATCGTCGAAGCGCATCGCAGCCACATCCAGCCGATGGGCGAAAAGCGCCGGGTCTTTTCCCATGTCTACGACATTCACGGTTTTCGTCTCATCGTTCCCGATGTGCCGGCCTGTTACCTTGGGCTTGGTGCGCTGCACTCGATCTATCAGCCGTACCCTGGCCGTTTCAAGGATTACATTGCCATCCCGCGTGAGAACGGCTACCGCAGCCTGCACACGACCCTGATCGGGCCAGACGGGGTGCTCGCCGAAGTGCAGATACGCACCCGCGAAATGCACCGCATCGCCGAATCGGGCGTTGCCGCGCACTGGCTCTACAAGGACGACGACAAGAACATCAACGAATTGCAGCAACAAACCCATGCCTGGCTGCAATCCCTGCTCGACTTGCAGATGAACTCTGGCGGGGCGAGCGAATTCCTCGAACAGGTCAAGGTCAACCTCTTCCCCGGCGAGATTTTCGTGGTCTCCCCCATGGGCCGTATTTTTACCTTGCCGAACGGTTCCACCCCGGTCGATTTTGCCTATGCCGTGCACACCGATGTCGGGCATCGCTGCGTCGGCTGTCGCATCAATTCCGACTACAGGGCGCTCAACACCGAATTGCAAAGCGGCGATCAGGTGGAAATCATCACCTCGGCCTATCCCAGCCCCAATCCGGCATGGCTCAACTACGTGCGTACCGGGCGCGCCAGGGCAAGTATCCGGCACTTTCTCAAGAACAAGCAGCAGGACGAAGCCATTGGCCTGGGCGAACGTCTGCTCAATCTTGCCTTGCGCCCCCACGGCTTTACCGTTGACGAAATTGCCCCGGCGGCCTGGGAGCGTTTCCTGCGCGACAGGGGCGTGGCCAGTGCCCGCGACATCTATGCCGGTATTGGCCTTGGCAACCGCATGCCGGTGGCTGTGGCGCGCCGGTTGCTGCTCGCCCAGAAACGGGTCGATGGGCTGACCAGCAAAGAAGAGGGCGATGGAGAAAATGTCAGTATGCCGAGGCTCAAGATACACGGCGGCGAGGGGGGAGCCATGCACCTGGCCCGATGTTGCCAGCCGATTCCGGGCGACTCGGTCGTGGGGCTTATCCGTCGCGGGCAGGGGCTTGAAATTCACCTCCAGGACTGTCCTGCCGTGGCTCGAATGCGCGGCCACCTCGGTCGGTGGGTCGACGCCGACTGGGAGGCAGACGAAACTCATCTGTTCGATGTCACGATCTGCATCCTCTGCCGTTCCGGCCACAACATGCTCGTTCGCATTGCCAACGCCATTTCTTCCGCCGATTGCAATATCCAGAATGCCACCATGGATCATCAAGCCGAAGCGTCTTCCATCACCAGCCTGCGTATGACCCTGCAAGTTCGCGACCGCCAGCATCTTGCCCATATCATGCGGCGTGTGCGGCAGGTTCCGGAAGTTGCGCGCATCACCCGGCTAAAACCGGGCGCATAAGGGCTATAGGCACCAATACAAAGGGGGCTTTCCGGCCCCCTTTGTGCAGATCGCCTGTTTTGTAAGCCAGTGATTACCTGTTCCAGCGGCGGCGGCTGCGCGCGGTGATGCTCACCATGCCAAGGCCGGCCAGCAACATGACCCAGGATTCAGGTTCAGGTATGGTGGGCGTTGGCGGGAACACGCCACCATTCACGTTGCTTATCAGGATCACGAAGTCGTCGTAATCTCTCCAGTCGTTACCCGCTGGCATGTTTTGCGGATACCTGTACGTCTCCTCGAAACCGACGAGCGCTTGTCCATTGGAGTAATCATAGAACACCACCATGTGGTCAACGCTGTCGCTATTTTTTCCCGCCTGCAACTGGCCGAACCATACTTTGCCAGTCGTCGTGTCAGTGAATCTGAGAATGATCCTCTCTGGCACAGAGGGGGGAGTGCCGTAGACAACGGCTTCGGGTTCAGTGGGAAGGTTGTAGGTGTAGGTGTACGAATTGGGCGTTTTGCCGCCTGAAGAGACGAACCAACCGGTATCGTTGTAGGAGTCACCTGATTTGCTGAAGACTGTCTGATATGCGCTGTAGGCGTTATTGGCAAATATCGTGGCAACCTCAAGTTTGAGGCCGTCATGCGACTGACTGAACACGAAAGTGAACTCGACAGGCTTGGCGGTATCCGTGATGAAGAGATCGCCGCTAAAAACGGCATCGTCGCGGTTGTCTGGGGCTGAGACTATGGTCTCTCTTCCGGAGTTCAGCCACGAGTCGAACAAACCATCCGAATCTACTGCGGCGAAGGCCGACAGAGAAAAAGAAGAAGCCAATAGAGTTGTGAGAAACTTGTGCATGAAAAAAATCCTTGCTTGCTAATACCGAAGCCAAAGATAACACTCATGTCAGTGCGTGAATAGTGCCTAATTGTAACTGATTGATTTTTCATGAAATTCAATTTTACTAAATGAGTAACTGTAAAATAACGCGACGCAGGATATTCTCAATAGTGTGATAAAAGTCTCAGACAGCTTTAATGCGGGTTCTACTGAGTTTTCTATTTTCTTCCAATAAATTATTGAGTTACATGATTTTGTTATATAAATGAAATATGTAAAATAATTCGACACAAATTATGCTGAATTCAATTCAAAGTCATCGGATAATACTAATACGGTTTTTACTTGAATTCATCCTCTATTTCATTAAGTGATTAAAATATAAATACATTTTCAATTTATTTGAAATAACGTGAAACATTTCTCACAAATTGCAATAAAGTGCATATTCAAGAAATTTGCAGCCTGTAGTGCCAAAATCATTCGATTGTTCTGTCGAAGCCATGCCGTCAGGCTGTCTTTCCGCAAGCGGGCGCACCGCCCGGCTGAGGTCGGGACTGAACAGTCAGGGACACACTGATTTATTCAGTATTTTGCTCAAACTCCCCTCGCCCGCTTGCGGGAGAGAGGTCGATGCAGCCCGGATAAGCCCCTCTCCCCTCGTGGGAGAGGGGTTTGGGGAGAGGGGGGAAGGCGTTTCTGGCTGGCCGAGGCTTGCCCTCTTCTTGGCATCCCCCTCTCCCGCCCCTGCGGGGCACCCTCTCCCTCAAGGGGAGAGGGGAATTTTGTACACACTTGAACAGAAAACGCCCTAATTGGAGAAATTTTTGGGTTGCTCAGAGAGTCCCTGCGGTGGGGCGGCATGTTTGTAGTTGGGTGGGCGCAAAAATGCTACCAGCGCGCCAATCCAAATGACCATTGATGACACTAAGAGGACGGTGATTTCGTGCCCGAACAACCATCCGCCCCCCCACTTGACTCCGTTCAAAAGGGAAATGAATGAAGCGATGTAGGCCACGCCCACGGCAAGTGACAGCCCAAAAGTGAGCCGGTTGTGTCGAAAGTCGATGACCGCCCAAACCGCAAGCATCGGTGCGGCCAGGATGACCATCACGATCATCATTTCCATAGACATTCATCCTCCATGCAAAGCATGAACGATTCAATGTATTAAAAGTCAGTTCAAGTTAATAATATAATGATTTTGCGATAATTTTTGGCTTGGCAAGAAAAAATGAACCTTAAAAATCCATTTATCACTGCGCTTCTTTTGCTGCTTTGCCTCTGTGCGGGGTTTGTGCGGGCGGACGGTGCGGCCTATCCGCCAAAGGGCTTCGTGTTCGTGCAGGACGTGATTCCGGGGGTGGCGCGCGATATTCGTTATTTCGGTGCGGATAACTTCATGGGGGCGCGAGCCGATGGGTACGAGGCGCCGCAGGCCATTTTGAGCGTGGAGGCTGCTGTGGCACTCAAGGCGGTGAGCGGCGATTTGCGGAAAAAAGGCTACGGGCTGAAGATTTTCGATGCCTATCGACCGGAACAGGCCGTGCGGCACTTCGTCCGATGGGCGGAAGACCTGAATGACGCACGGATGAAAACGCGATTTTATCCGGACGTGGATAAAGCGATGCTGTTCAAGGAGGGATATATCGCCGGACGATCCGGGCATTCGCGCGGCAGTGTGCTGGATTTGACCCTGATCGACCTGAAAAGCGGGCAGGAGGTCGATATGGGTTCCACTTTCGATCTCTTCGGAAAAATCTCGCACCACGGCGCGTCGGGGATTACTTCGGTACAGGCCGCGAACCGCGACATTTTGCGGGCGGCAATGGAAGTGCGCGGGTTCGGGCGGCTACAGGAGGAATGGTGGCATTACCGCTTGAAGGATGAACCGTATCCAAAGACTTTTTTCGATTTTCCGGTACGCGACCCCGTACCGGTCGATGCCGCTACGCGGCAAGTTCTGGAGAAACACGCGAGCGGCGCGGTGCGGGTGATCGTCGTGACCGAAGCCGATGGGACGGGCGGGAAGAAAAACCGGGCGCTGCTGCGCGCCTACACCAAGGTCGATGGCCTTTGGAGTTTGCGGTTTACCACGGATGGCTGGCTTGGGAAGAACGGTTTCAGGAAAGACAAGCGCGAAGGGGATGGCGCAACCCCGACGGGGGTGTTCACATTCGGCCGCGCCTTTGGCAACGCGGAGGATCCCGGCGCGTCGCAGCCGTACACGAAAATTTCTCCAAACGATGTCTGGGTGGATGACCCTGCCTCAAAGTTTTACAACCAGTGGGCGCGCGCGGACACGCCGGACGCCGATTGGTCATCCGCTGAACGGCTTGCGGATTACGGGAAACAATACAAATACGCGCTGGCAATCGACTACAACACCGCGCCCGTCGTACCTGGAAAGGGTTCGGCGATTTTCCTGCACGTTGCTACCGGCAGCCCCACGGCGGGCTGCGTCGCGGTGTCTGAAGCGGCAATGGTGTTTTTCCTGGGGTTTATCGAAAAGGATACCCGGATCGTGCTTGCGCCCTCGTACGAGGGGATGGGTATTTAGAGCGGTTCAAGCGTGTACAAAAAACGCACCTCTCCCGCAAGCGGGAGAGGGATAAGCGTGTGGCTTGATGCGTGTTCACGCCATCGCCTCATATAGCGGCAGCGTCAAAAATTCCGGATATTCCGGCGTGAGCGACATGTCGACGAAGATTTTCGCCGCTTGTTCATAGGTGGCGGTGTCTTCGCCTTGGGCGGTGACGATTTCTTTTACCTTTTCAAGTTCCTGGCCGATCATTGCGCGCACCATTTCTGCCGTGACCTTGCGCCCGTCGTCCAGGATGCCTTTGGGGGAGGCGACCCATTGCCAGACTTGTGAGCGGGAAATTTCAGCCGTGGCAGCGTCTTCCATCAGGTTGCGGATTGGCACGCAGCCATTGCCCGCGAGCCAGGAACCGAGGTAGTGAATGCCAACGTGGATGTTGTTGCACAACCCTGTCTCGGTAATGGGCTGCTCCGGCCGAAAATCAAGCCAGTCTTTGGGGCCGAACGTGCCAGCAGGCGTTTTTTCCCACTGGTTTGGTTTGCTGCCGAGAACGCCTGTAAATTCTTCCATCGCCAAGCCGACCAGCCCAGGATGGGCGACCCATCCGCCGTCGTAGCCGTCGGATGCGTCGCGCCGTTTGTCGTGGCGCACCCCCGCCAACGCTTTTTCGTTGGCCGCCGGGTCGCCCTTGATGGGAATCAGCGCACTCATGCCGCCGATGGCGGGTGCGCCGCGCTTGTGGCAAGCCTGCACCAGCGCGAGGGCATACGAGCGCATGAACGGGACTTCCATCGTAATCGCGCCCCGGTCGGCAAGGCAGAACGATTTGTTTTTCCGGAATTTCTTGATGCAGGAAAAAATATAGTCCCATCGCCCGGCGTTCAGTCCGGCGGAATGCTCGCGCAGTTCAAAGAGGATTTCTTCCATCTCGAAGGTGGCCAGGATGGTCTCGATCAACACGGTGGCCTTGATCGTGCCGCGCGGAAGATTGATGTGATCCTGCGCCATGCAGAAGATGTCGTTCCATAACCGCGCTTCCAGGTGGTTTTCCATCTTTGGCAGATAGTAGAAAGGCCCGGCTCCGCGCGCGACCAGTTCCTTTGCGTTGTGGAAGAACGACAGGGCGAAGTCGAATAATCCACCGGAGACGCGCTCACCGTCGACCCGCACATGCTTTTCGTCCAGATGCCAGCCGCGCGGACGGATTTGCAGGGTGGCGGTTTTTTCGTTCAGTTGGTAGGACTTGCCCGCTTCGTTCGTGAAGTTGAGTTCACGCCGGATGGCCTGATAGAGATTGATCTGCCCCTGTATCTGATTGTCCCATTTTGGGCTGTTGGAATCCTCGAAGTCGGCCATGTAGGAATCCGCGCCTGAATTGAGGGCGTTGATGATCATCTTGGCTTCGACCGGGCCGGTAATTTCTACTCTCCGGCATTCCAGCGCCTTGGGTAAGGGCGCGATTTTCCAATCGCCTTCGCGGACGCTCCGGGTTTCCGGCAGAAAATCAGGCGTCTCGCCCGCGTCGATCCGGGCTTGACGCACGCGGCGCATCTCCAGTAGTTCCCGGCGGCACGGCGCAAAGGCGCGATGTAGCCTTGCAAGCAGTTCGAGCGCCTCGAAGCTGAGAATTTTTTCATAACCTGAATGGATTTGTGCATCAATGGTGATGCCCTGAGGCAGATTAAGGTTCATGGCAGTTTTCCCTTTGTCTGGCAGGGGATGCCCTTCTTCGCGTAGAAGAAGGGACGTCGCGATTTTGGTAGTTCAGTGAAATTGCGCTTCTTCGGTCGAACCGACGAGTGCCTTGACGGACGAATGGCCGCCCTGGATGATCGTCGTGACTTCGTCGAAGTAGCCCGCGCCCACTTCCTGCTGGTGGGCAGCGAAGGTGTAGCCCTGATCGCGCGCGGCAAATTCCGGCTCCTGAACCATTTCTACGTAATGGCGCATGCCCTCGCCACGCGCGTAGGCGTGCGCGAAGCGGAAGGTGTTGTACCAATTCAGATGAATGCCCGCGAGGGTAATGAACTGGTATTTGTAACCCAGTTCGGAAAGTTCTTCCTGGAACCGGGCGATGGTCTTGTCGTCCAGGTTTTTTTTCCAGTTGAAAGAGGGCGAGCAGTTGTAGGCCAGGAGCCGGCTTGGACAGACGGTTCGCACCGCTTGCGCGAACTCACGGGCAAAGCCCAGGTCGGGTGTGGCCGTTTCGCACCACACCAGATCGGCATAGGGCGCATAGGCGACGCCGCGCGCGATGGCCTGCTCCAGCCCGTTTTTGACGCGATAAAAACCTTCCGGGGTACGTTCGCCGGTGAGGAACGGCCGGTCGTTCTCGTCGCAGTCGGACGTGATGAGGTTGGCCGCTTCTGCATCGGTGCGCGCCAGGATGAGCGTGGGTACGCCCATGATGTCGGCGGCCAGACGCGCGGCAGTCAGTTTTTCGATCGCCTCGCGGGTGGGAACCAATACTTTGCCTCCCATATGGCCGCATTTCTTGACCGCTGCCAGTTGATCCTCGAAATGCACCCCGGCTGCGCCTGCCGCGATCATGTTCTTCATCAGTTCAAAAGCATTCAGCACGCCGCCGAAACCGGCCTCGGCATCCGCGACGATGGGCAGGAAGTAATCGACGAATTCTTCATCGCCGGGGGAAATTCCCCGCGCGTGCTGGATTTCGTCCGCGCGTTTGAAGGTGTTGTTGATGCGCCTGACCATCGTCGGGACGGAATCGTAGGCGTAGAGCGATTGATCTGGATACATCGTCTCGGAAGAATTGCCGTCTGCGGCAACCTGCCAACCCGAAAGATAAACCGCTTCCAATCCGGCTTTGGCCTGCTGCATCGCCTGTCCGGCGGTGATGGCTCCGAAGGCATTGACATAGCCTTTTTTCGCACCGCCGTGGAGTTTCTTCCACAGTTTTTCCGCACCGGATTCCGCCAGCGTGTATTCGATCTGCACCGAACCACGCATCTTCACAACATCGTCGGCACTGTAATTGCGACGGATGCCTTGCCAGCGCCAGCGGGGGGCGGTTGCCCATTCCTGTTCCAGGGTGGCGATTTCTGATTCACGGGACATGATGAACTCTCCTTGGGGTTGAGGGTACGTGAGGCCGATCATCAGATGTAAATATAAATTACATCTAATAGATATTAGTTTATGTCTTATACAAGACATAATATATGTTAATAAAAGTGACAGGTATGACAAGAGAGGGTTTACCCGATTTTTTGATGATGTTGACTCTTCATATCGATATAACTAAACTTATCGATATGAAAATCTTCAACACTGGCATCGTTTCCATCCCTCTCGAATGGCGCCCAATAGCTCGCGTGTTTACGGCTTTGGGCGACGAGAACCGGCAGCGCATCCTGCTGTTGTTCGACAAGGGCGAACGGCTCAACGTAGGCCGGATTGCTTCTGTGTCGACGCTGGCCCGCTCCACGGTATCGCATCACCTCAAGATACTTCACGATGCAGGCGTGCTGTGCTCGGAAAAGATCGGCAAGGAAGTCTGGTTCTGGATCAATCGGCACTGGCTGGAAGAAACGCTAGGCAATGTGCTCGGCTATGTGCGGCAGAATTGCTGAAAGCCGTATCGGATACAATCCCGCCCCCCTGAGGGATAGGGAATCTAGGCTCAAATTTTTTTAATCAAACATGTCGAAAATTATGGATATGACAAATTCACGTTTTGTAAAGATCGTGATCCGCGCCGTTTTGCGCGTCCTATTTCGCATCTTGGCACGGTTGCTCTTTCGCGTACGGGTACAGGGGATGGATGAAGCCCTGGCGGTGGGGAATGGACAGCGTTCGCGGCTGCTGGTGATCGCCAACCATGAGTCCTTTCTCGATGGCATCCTGCTGGGGCTGTTTTTGCCGGTCGAGAAACCAGTGTTCGTCGTGCACACCGAATACGTAAAGCGTCCGCTCTTGCGGTTCAGCCTGAATGTAACGGCCGATTACCTGCCGATTGCTCCGAGCAATCCAATGGCGGTAAAGCAGATCATCCGGCTGCTCGAATCCGGGCGACCGGTCGTGATCTTCCCGGAAGGCCGGATCACCTTGACCGGGGCGCTGATGAAGGTCTATGAAGGCCCTGCTTTTGTGGCAGCAAAAACCGGGGCGACCTTGCTGCCGGTACGGTTGGACGGGTTGAGCCGCAGTTATTTTTCAAAAATGGCCCACTGGCCGCGAAAACTTTTTCCGCGCATCACGCTCACGATACTGCCGCCCACGGCGCTGCCGATGCCAGAAGCCCCCAATGCCAAAGTGCGCCGCCATAAATCGGGGGAAGCCCTGCGCCGCCTGATGCAGGAAATGGCGCTGGCTCAACCGCAACAGCGTACGCTCTACAGCGCGCTGTGCGACGCGATCAGGCTCCACGGCCGCCGCCGCCGCGTCGTGGAAGACATCAGGCAGGTGGAATATACCTATCATGACCTGCTGAAAATGTCCCTCGCCCTTGGGCGATTGGCCGGACGCATCACCGAACCCGGCGAAAGGGTGGGTTTGCTCCTGCCTAACATGACGCCGACCCTCGGACTTTTTCTCGGCCTTGGCGCGTTTGGAAGAGTCCCGGCGATGCTCAACTACACGGCGGGCGTCGATGGGATGCAGGCCGCGTGCGAGGCCGCCCAGATCCGCACCCTGATTACCTCGCATGCCTTCGTTGAGCAGGCGAAACTTGCCGATAAGCTCGCCGCCTTGCAGGGGCTGGAGCGCATCGTCTATCTCGAAGACCTGCGCGAGGGGATGACTTTCCGTGACAAGCTCTGGCTGATGGGGTGGGCGCTATGGTTCCCGCGCCAGGTGGAAGCCGAGGCAAGCACTGAAGACGCGGCAGTGGTGCTCTTCACTTCGGGTTCCGAGGGCAAGCCCAAGGGGGTGGTGCTCTCGCACCGCGCCGTCCTCGCCAACGTCGCACAAATCCGCGCCATTATCGATATCACGCGCGATGACCGCGTATTGAACGTGCTTCCCATTTTCCATTCCTTCGGCCTCACCGCAGGGACTTTTTTGCCGATCTTCACGGGCGCGAGCGTTTTTCTATACCCCTCGCCGCTGCATTACCGGGTGATTCCGGAACTGGCCTACGACCGCGCCTGCACGGTGTTGTTCGGCACGAGCACCTTCCTCGGCAATTACGCGCGTTTCGCGCACCCCTACGATTTCTACCGCCTGCGCTATGCCGTTTCCGGCGCGGAAAAGCTCTCCGCCGCAGTGCGCGAACAGTGGTTTGAGAAGTTCGGCATCCGCATCCTGGAAGGGTACGGCGCGACCGAAACCGCGCCGGTCATCGCGGTCAACACCCCGATGGCCTACCGCAGCGGAACCGTGGGCCAATTTCTGCCCGGTATCGAACACCGGCTGCAACCCGTGCCCGGCATCGAGCGCGGCGGGGTGCTGCATGTGCGCGGCCCCAATGTGATGAGCGGCTATCTGAAGGCGGACAACCCTGGCGTGCTGCAAGCGCCCGTTTCGAGCGAGGGGCCGGGCTGGTACGAAACGGGGGACATTATCGAGGTCGATACCGACGGCTTCGTACACATCGTTGGGCGGGTCAAGCGTTTCGCCAAGGTCGCCGGTGAGATGGTGAGCCTGGAAGCGGTGGAAAAACTGGCGCAGACAGCTTCTCCCGATGAGTTTCACGCTGCTTCCAGCCAGCCCGACGCGGGCAAGGGCGAGGCGCTGGTGCTCTTTACCACCGACGGGCAGGTCAACCGCGCGGCCTTGCAGAAAGCGGCGCAACAACTGGGGTTCTCTGAATTATCTATTCCGAAGAAAGTCGTGCGGGTGGATGAGTTGCCACTCCTTGGGACGGGCAAAACCGATTACGTCACTTTGAAGCGCATGGCGGAAGAAGCTTGAGCATGGGTGGGCATCATTCGTTTTTAAGCCGCCGCCGTTTCCTCAAGACCGTTTTCCTGGGGGCAGCGGGGGTCTCAGGCGCAATGTTTGCCTACGCGCGCAAACCTTTTCTGGTCAATCCCTGCCTCAACCCCGTGGATACAGCCTTGGAGCAAAGTCCGTGGCTAACGCGCATCTGGCAGGGGCTCGATCCCGCACAGGTCTGGGATTGCCATGTGCACCTGGCGGGGATCGGGGACAGCGGCCATGGGCTATATGTTGGGCAAAAGCTTCAAAACCTGTGGCATCCGGTGCTCTACAGCCAGCGCCTGTTCTATATGAACGCAGGCTGCGTCTCGACAGAACCCGGAACCGTCGATGAAAATTATGTGCGTCGGCTTGCGCTGCTTACGCGAAACATGCCTGCCGGAGTCAAGGCGATGCTCTTTGCTTTTGACTGGTATCACGACGATAACGGAGAGCCGGTTCCCGAATTGAGCACGTTCTGTGTGCCAGACGGCTATGCCCGCCAAATGGCAGAAGAATATCCTGACGTGTTTGAATGGGTCGCTTCGATACATCCCTACCGGCCTGACGCGATCGACAGGCTGGAAGCGGCTGTCGCGCAAGGCGCGCGGGCGGTGAAGTGGCTGCCCGCAGCGCAGAACATCGACCCGGCCTCGAAGCGGTGCGATGCCTTTTTTGCTACGCTCACGCGTTTGCGCCTTCCCTTGGTGATTCATTGCGGGGAAGAAAAAGCGGTACAGAGTGTCACCCTCAACCATTTCGGCAACCCTCTGCGCTTGCGCCGGGCGTTGGACGCGGGTGTGAGGGTCGTGGTGGCGCATTGTGCAAGCCGTGGTGAAGACGATGACTTCGACAGACCGGGAACCCGGCAAAAGAGCTTCAATCTTTTTGCCCGCCTCATGGAGCGGGACGAATGGAAAGAAAACCTCTTCGGCGACATTTCGGCTACTGCGTTGCTCAACCAGAAGCCTGAAGTGCTCCGAACCCTGCTTACGCGCGAAGATTGGCACGGCCGACTGCTCAACGGCTCCGACTATCCCTTGCCGGGGATACTTCCATTGATTTCCCTGCCTTTGCTCGCTCGGTACGGCTTGTTGCCGAAAGAGGCGTTGCCCGACTTGCGGGCACTACGCCAGGCTAATGCCCTGTATTTCGATCTGGCACTCAAGCGTTCCTTGAATTGGCAGGGGAAATCCTTTCCGGCTCGGGTATTCGAGACCCGCGCGTTTTTTGGAGCAGCGTAAATGAATGATGGTCCCCAGCCTCCTGGCGGCGAGGGTGGTCAACACTCCCAGTTCTACCTTCTGCGGGAACGCCGTTTCTGGCCGCTCTTCGCCACGCAGTTCCTGGGCGCTTTCAACGACAACGCCTACAAGAACGCCTTGCTGGTGTTGCTGACCTTCGGGGCTGCTTCATGGATGGGCGTGGGACAGGAAGTGAAAGTGCTTTCCAATCTCGCTGCGGGCCTGTTCATCCTGCCGTTCTTCCTGTTTTCCGCCACTGCCGGGCAACTGGCTGACAAGTTCGACAAGGCACTGCTCGCGCGTTGGGTGAAGGCGCTCGAAATTTTCATCATCCTGCTCGTGGCCTTGGGTTTCTGGCTGCGAAGCCTGCCCGTGCTTCTTGCCGCGCTCTGCCTGCTTGGGCTGCAATCCACCCTGTTCGGGCCGCTGAAATACGCAATTCTGCCGCAACACCTGCGACCCAACGAACTCGTGGGCGGCAACGCGCTGGTGGAAGCGGGAACCTTTGTTGCCATCCTGCTCGGTACGCTCACCGGAGGGCTGCTCGCCGGATTAGATGACGGTGGCGTCATATGGATCGTCGCTATCTGCTTCATCGTGGCACTCGGCGGGTTTCTCGTAAGCTGGCACATCCCCACTGCGCCCGCGCCCGCACCGGAACTGAAAATTTCGCTCAATCCGCTTGCCGAAACCTTGCGCTGCATTGGTCTGGCGCGCCGGGAACGTAGCGTTTTTCAGTCCATTCTCGCGGCTTCATGGTTCTGGGCCTACGGTGCATTGTTATTGACACAGCTTCCCATCTACACCGAAACGGTATTGGGGGGGAACGAAGCTCTGGTTACGGTATTGCTCGCGGTGTTCTCGATAGGCATCGGTTCCGGGTCGCTCATTTGCGAGAAACTCACGCGCCGACGTGGCAAGGCAGTCGAACCGGGACTGGTTCCAATTGGGGCACTGGGTATGACGATTTTCGGGCTTGATCTGGCATTGGGCGCGCCCGGTAACGCTTCCGGCACGTTGCAACCACTCGCTGACATGCTGCACCGGGGAAGTACTTGGCGAGTTTTTTTTGATCTGTTGATGCTGGGTGGCTTCGGGGGCATCTACTGCGTACCGCTCTACGCGCTCATACAACAACGCGCCCAGGCTGAGTACCGTGCCCGGATCATCGCCGCGAACAACATCCTCAACGCGCTTTTCATGGTTGGGATCTTTGTCGGTGCGGCGGCGTTCCTGGGCAAAGGGTTCAGCATCCCGGCGCTCTTCCTCTGTGCGGCCGTGCTGCATGGCATCATCACGATCTACATTTTCAGCGTCGTACCGGAATTTATCATCCGCGCAATGGTGTGGTTGGGGTGGCGGCGGGAGTGAATTCCGGATTCCATTTCCCGCCCGAGAACCTGCTGCCCTCGATGCGGAAAATGGAAACGGTGTTTGCAATCATTGCCTCATCAAGAAGCGGGCAGACGATCAGCGGTAGCGGCGGTATCTGCCATTGTCGTACCGCCGTACATCACGGCGCGGTTCATACCTGTGACGTGCGACATAACGAGGAGGCGTGACGTAGTGTGTCTCTTCATAAATGACGGGCTGTGGCGTGGATGCCGCGAGAATGGCCGCAGGCAACAGCAGGGGCGCCAACAGGATGTCGCGGACAAGGTGCCCATTGTGGTGGTTGCGAGCCAAAGCGGGAGTGCTGAAACAGGTACCGGCAACGATCAAGGCGGCCAGCGTGATGCGCGAGGTTTTGCGAAATTCCATGATGCTCTCCTTGGTGATGGCCGCTTGCGTCATTTCATCGCGAAGCGGCGGTCTTGAACATGGCTGTAACGATACCCGTTCGTGTCGGCTCGATCTTGTCTGGGCGGTAACGATTTGTAAGCGTTTGTAGGGTGCGACCGGAACGATCAACGAGCTTTCCTGCCGGTCTTCATGGGATAATCACACCCCTTTAGCGTTGCTTCATTTCTTTTTCATGTCCGTATCCCTACCCGATTTTTCCCCAGCCCACCTCGTCGTCGCGGGCGACGTCATGTTCGACCGTTACTGGCACGGCGCAACCACGCGCATTTCACCCGAAGCGCCAGTGCCCATCGTGAAAGTGGAAAATGATGAATACCGCGCGGGTGGCGCGGGCAATGTGGCGCTGAACGCGGCTTCATTGGGTGCGGCGGTCAGCCTTGTCGGGTTGGTCGGGCAGGATGAAGCGGCGCGGCTGCTGGCCGAAAAACTCTCTGCGGGCGGCGTGCAATGTTGCCTGGTCGACATGCCGGAACATCCGACGATTACCAAGCTGCGGATCGTCAGCCGTCACCAGCAACTCATCCGGCTCGATTTTGAAAACGATTTCACCAGCGTGAAAACGTCGGGCATCGAAGAGCGTTTCACAACCTTGCTCGATGACGCCAATGCGGTCGTGTTCTCCGACTACGGCAAAGGTACGCTTGCCCAGGTGGCAATGCTGATCAGCGCTGCGCGCACACGCGGATTGCCGGTGGTTGTCGACCCCAAGGGCACGAATTTCTGGCGCTATCGCAATGCCTCGGTCATTACCCCGAACATGGGTGAGTTCGAGGCGGTTGTCGGCGTATGCCCGGATGAGGCGACCGTGCGCGAGCGTGGCGAAGCCCTGCGCGAGCACCTCTCATTGGAAGCCTTGCTCATCACGCGCTCGGAACGCGGCATGACCCTGTTGCAAAAAGGCCAGCCGCCGCTCGATCTTCCCACCCATGCCCGCGATGTATTCGATGTGACCGGCGCGGGTGATACCGTGGTGGCTACGCTCGGTGTCTGTCTGGCCCGGGGGCTCGACTTGCCTCAAGCCACTCAGTTTGCCAATGCCGCCGCCGGAATCGTGGTCGGCAAGCTCGGAACCGCTGCCGTGAGCCGCACCGAGTTAGCTGGGATATTGGCACGTTCCGATCACGGCCAAAAAACAGGAGATTCCCCATGATGATCGTCACCGGCGGAGCCGGTTTCATCGGTAGCAACATCGTACAGGGGTTGAATGCCCGAGGTATCAGCGACATCCTGGTCGTCGATGACCTCTCCGATGGCCGTAAGTGCCTGAATCTCTCCGACGCCAACATCCGCGACTATCTTGACAAAGACGACTTCCTCGCCCGCGTGGAGAAGGGCGAGACTTTCGGCAGTGTTGAGGCGGTGTTCCATGAAGGGGCTTGTTCTACCACGACCGAGTGGGATGGCCGTTTCATGATGAAGGTGAATTTTGAATACACCAAGGCGATCCTTTCCTGGTGCGTGACGCGCAAGACGCCGTTCATCTACGCTTCCTCGGCTGCGGTTTACGGCATGGGGCCGACCTTCCGCGAAGCTCGGGAGTTCGAGTGCCCGCTCAATGCTTACGCTTATTCCAAATTCCTGTTCGATTGCCACTTGCGCGCGCGTATCCAGGGCATCTTCAGCCAGGTGGCCGGACTGCGCTATTTCAATGTTTACGGCCCACGGGAGCAACATAAGGGCGCAATGGCGAGCGTGGCATTCCATATGGATACGCAATTGCAGAACAGCGGTCGGCTGCGCCTTTTTGAAGGTTCGGACGGTTACGGGCCGGGCGAGCAGCAGCGCGATTTCATCCATGTCGACGACGTGGTGGCCGTCAACCTGTGGTTGCTCGATAACCCACAGATTTCCGGCATTTTCAACGTTGGCACGGGCAGGGCGCAGAGTTTCAACGATGTCGCGCGAGCCGCGATTGACTGGTATCGACAGCGCGAGGATCACAGTTTCGGCGGCATCGACTATATCCCCTTCCCCGACCATCTCAAGGGGCGTTATCAGAGCTTCACCGAGGCTGACCTTTCCGCGCTGCGTGCGGCGGGGTTCGAGCGCCCCTTCATGGATGTCGCCGCAGGTGTGCCGCGCTACCTCGATTGGCTGCACCGCGATTGAATGCCTGAAACAATGCGAAAAATCCTGATCGTAGGGCCGTCGTGGGTGGGCGACATGGTTATGGCGCAGAGCCTTTTCATGAGTCTGAAAGCCGGTGGCGAATGTGAGATCGACGTGCTTGCCCCGGCCTGGTCACTGCCGGTTCTTGCTCGGATGCCCGAAGTGCGGCGCGGCATTGTGATGCCGCTTGGGCATGGCCGGTTTGGCCTCGGCACACGTCGGCGTTTGGGGAAGGAACTTGCCAGCGAAGGTTACGATCAATCCATCGTGTTGCCCGGTTCGTTCAAATCGGCGCTCGTGCCGTTTTTCGCCCACATCCCGCAACGTACCGGCTTTCGCGGGGAGATGCGCTACGGGCTTATCAACGATATGCGCCCGCTTGACCGTAGCCTGCTGCCAATGACAGTACAGCGGTTCGTCGCCCTCGGCCAGACGCGCGAAACCGCTGCTGCGCCCATTTCTTTCCCAACACCCCGGCTCCACGCGGATTCCGCCAACCAGGCGGCGCTGCGGGAACGCTTCAAACTCGATTCCGCGCGTCCGTCCATCGCCTTCATGCCTGGCGCGGAATACGGCCCGGCCAAGCAATGGCCGCCTACGCACTACGCCAAGCTGGCGCACCTGCTCGCGGCGCGCGGTTTTCAAGTCTGGGTGTTGGGTTCGGAAAAAGACAACGCGGTTGCTCGCCCGATTGCCAACGGCAACCCCTCGGTGATCGACCTCACGGGCAAAACCAGCCTCGGCGACGCGGCAGACCTCATTGCACTTGCCCGTGTCGCCGTCTGCAACGATTCCGGCCTGATGCACGTCGCTGCCGCGCTCGATGTGCCGCTCGTCGCCCTCTTTGGCTCCTCCAGCCCGGAACACACGCCGCCGCTCGCCCGCCAGGTCGTCATCGAAACCCTCCGGTTATCGTGTGCGCCCTGTTTCGAGCGGCAATGCCCGCTCAAGCACACCCATTGCCTGACCGGCATTGCCCCCGAAAAAGTGCTTGCGGCGCTGGAACCCTTCATCAGTTCTTCTTCATCCTCCTGACAATGCGGATACTGCTGGTCAAAACCTCTTCGCTCGGTGACGTCATCCACACTCTGCCTGCCGTCACCGACGCGACGCGGGCGCTTCCCGGCATCCGTTTCGACTGGGTCGTGGAAGAAGCCTTTGCCGAAATTCCTGCCTGGCATCCGGCGGTGGAACGGGTGATTCCGGTAGCGCTGCGCCGTTGGCGGAAACATCCTTTCGCCCGTGCCACGCACGCGGAATGGAAAGCCTTTCGCGCCTCCCTCGATGCAACTCCTTACGATTTCGTGCTCGACGCGCAGGGTTTGATAAAAAGCGCCTGGCTTGCCCTCAAGACACACGCCCACATACATGGATTCGCTTTCCGCTCGGCGCGCGAGCCTCTGGCAAGCCTTGCCTATGCCCATCGCCATACCGTGCCTTGGGGACGGCATGCCGTGCGCCGTGTGCGCGAACTCTTCGCTGCCGCGCTTGGCTACCCTCTGCCGGAAAACGCTCAAGGGGACGACGACGGCGCGAGCTTCGCCGACGCTGCCGCCTACGGACTGGATCGCGCCCGCATGCTGGTCGGCGAAGCCGCCGTAGTGGAAACGGCGAATGATGCCCCCCGGCTGGTTTTTCTGCACGGAACCACCTGGCCCACCAAACACTGGCCGGAAAACTACTGGCGCGAGCTTGCCCGCCTCGCCACCGGAGCCGGTTGGAGCGTCCGGCTGCCTTGGGGGTCTGAGGCAGAACACGAACGCGCCCAACGCATCGCAAAGGACCTTACTGGCGCACACGTTCTGCCCCGCCTACCGCTCGTGGGAGTCGCTGCCGAATTGTCCGCTGCCGCTGCCTGCGTGGCCGTCGACACCGGCCTCGGCCACCTCGCCGCCGCCCTGGATGTTCCCACGCTGTCGCTCTTTGGCTCGACAAGCCCCGATCTGACTGGCGCGTGGAGCCGCCGCCAGCGCCACCTTGCCACAGATTTTCCCTGTGCGCCGTGCCTGCGAAAAACCTGCACGCTTCGATCTTCCGCCTCCGGCACATCTGCGCCGTTGCTTGCCGTCGATACGCCCTGCTTCGCACGCCTGTCGCCGGAGAGGGTGTGGAACGCGCTTGGCGCGATGCGATGAACATTTTGAACCCACGCTCAATGCAGCTTGCCTTCTGCCTCTTCAAATACTTTCCCTATGGGGGCCTGCAACGGAAATTTCTGCGTATTGCGCTTGGCTGTCAGGCGCGCGGCCATAGCATCCGCGTGTATACGCTCAAATGGGAAGGCGAAATTCCACCGGAATTCGACGTGCGGTTCGTGCCTGTGCGGGCTTGGCGCAACCATAGCCGTTGCAACAAGTTTGGAACATGGGTCAAAGCTGATCTCGCCCATCAGCCCGTCGACCGCGTTATCGGCTTCAACAAGATGCCTGGGCTCGACGTGTATTACGCTGCCGATCCCTGTTTTGAGGAAAAAGCCCGTACCCTACGCAGTCCGCTTTACCGTTTGAGTCCTCGTTACCGTTGCCTCGCAGCCTTGGAGCGCGCGGTATTCGCGCCTGAAAACCACACGGAAATTTTGATGATTTCCCAGGCGCAGCAGCCGTTTTTCGAGCGCCATTACGGCACACCACCGGAACGTTTCCACCTGCTGCCGCCCGGCATCTCGGTTGACCGCCGTGCGTCAGACGATGCTCACGTCATTCGTGCGGCATTTCGCACCGAATTCGGACTGGGTGACGACGATCTTCTGCTGCTGCTCATCGGCTCCGGTTTCAAGACCAAGGGGCTTGACCGCTGCCTGAAAGCGCTGGCGGCCTTGCCTGAGGTTTTGCGCCGCCGTACACGGTTCTTCGTCATCGGAAAGGACAATCCGCGCCCCTTCCAGCGTCAGGCCCGCTTGCTAGGCCTAGGTAAACAGGTTGTTTTCCTGGGGGGGCGCGATGATATTCCACGTTTCCTGCTCGGAGCCGACCTGCTCATTCATCCCGCCTACAGTGAAACCGGCGGGAACGTGCTGCTTGAAGCCCTCGTTGCCGGATTGCCGGTACTGGTGACGGACGTATGCGGTTACGCGCACTATATCGACGAAGCCGGAGCCGGACGCCTGATTGCCTCACCCTTTACACAAAAATCGCTCGATGCTGCGCTTGCCGAGATGTTGGCCGATCCCGTGGCGCGAGCGCGTTGGTCGCGCAACGCGCTTATCTTCTCCGAGCATGCCGATCTATACAGCCTGCATGAGAAAGCCGTCGATTTCATCTTAAACACATGCAATGCCACGGAAAGAATATGAATCAGGTCATTCTCCGCTCCCCTCTTAAGCAATTGTGGGCAGGGCTTGACCCCTTCGCCAAAGTTGAAGCACTGCAAGGGCATGTATTGCGCGAACGGGAGGGGCGGCGCACCCTGCGTACCGAGATTGACGGGCGCGGTTATTTTGCCAAGATTCACCGTGGGGTCGGCTGGCGCGAAATTTTCAAGAACCTCATCTGCCTACGCCTGCCCGTGCTTGGCGCGCGCAACGAATGGCTGGCCATCGAACGTCTGAGGCAACTCGGCGCAGACACCATGTGCATGGTTGCGTTTGGCGAACGCGGCTGGAACCCGGCGCGCAAGCATTCTTTCATCGTCACGGAAGAACTCGCCCCGACCATCAACCTGGAGGATTACTGCCGCGACTGGCCGCGCATACCGCCCGAACCCATGTTCAAGCACGCCCTCATCGTCCGGGTGGCGGGAATTGCACGATTGATGCACGAAAACCAGATGAATCACCGGGATTTTTACCTGTGCCATTTACGGCTTCATACCGACCCGCCGCCAACGCCCGAAGCGTTTCGCCTGTCGGTCATGGACCTGCACCGCGCCCAAATTCACGCTCGGGAAACCGCGTCCCGCTGGCGGCGCAAGGATTTGGCCGGGCTGTACTTTTCGGCGCTGGGCATCGGCCTGACCCGCCGCGACCTGTTGCGTTTTCTGCGCGTGTATTTCAGTGCGCCGCTACGCGATACCCTGCGGGATCAGGCAAAGCTCCTCGCTTGGCTCCCGCGTGAAGCAGCCCGCCTGGACGAACGTGATCGGCGCAAACCTAGTGATTGATACCCCGGCGCAGTGAAGGCCGAAACTCACAGCCGCAGCATCTGCCAATGCCCGATGTGTTCACCTTCGCCGGATTTGTCCGGTTCAACCTGCCCGCAGATGACACGCTCGCACCGTCCGGCTCGTAACCAGGCAGTGGCAAGCGTTCGTGCCCGTTGCCAGTGAATCTCCGGGTCGCCGAGCCAGGATTGGTAGAGCGCATTTTCAATGCAGGGAAAACTCTTTTGCAGTGAGACGGCAGCAACAATGGGTTGTGAGGCGAGAAAGTCGAACGGAAAGACAGGTTCAAGGGCAATTTCAATGCAGGAAACGAGGCGATTTCCGGTGACGAGTACGCCTGTACGCGAACCCCACAACACCACGGTGGGCATATCAGGCTGTTTATCGAGGATCGAAGCTACGCCGACGATGACGAGTTCGGTCAGCGGCCCGGCGCGGCGTAACGGTATGCTGGTGTGCCGCCGCGCGAGGGCGGAGAGAGTGGCCGCATCAAAGCACTGTTCGCGCATGCTTCCGATCTGCGGCATGTGGATCATGAGCAAACTCCCGGCTCAAAACAGCGTTCGATGACCAAGGTGGCGGTGCTGCCGCCGAAACCGACGGAGTTGAACAGAATCCAATGCGGCAAACCGTGGTGCGCCTGCCAAGTGGGCGTATTGAGCAGAGCCAGCAGGGCAGTGAGTTCGGAGGGGCCGCTGGCTCCCAGCGTGTGCCCGATCTGGTGTTTGAAACTGATTTCCGGCGGGCGATGGGAGCCAAAAACGAGATCGAGCGCGGCGTTTTCGGCTTCGTCGATACTGGTCAGGCCGCTACGATGCGGTTTAACGAAGTCGATGTTGTGCGTGGCGATCCCGGCCTCATTGAGCGCGGCAACGATGTTGGCAGCGATGATCCGTCCATCGGGAGTAGGCAGGGTGGGCGCGTAGCCGTCGATCCAGAGCCGGCATGTGGCAATCCGCCAATCTGAGCCAGGGCGCGAAGTTAGAAGAAAACCAGCGGCGGCCTCGCCGAGAATCAGGCCACTATCCTTTTGCGCGTGTGCGAGTAGGCCAAGGCTGGCAAAACCGGCGAGTGACGTGTCGCAGCCAAAATCGACGCCGAGCACCAGAGCTTCATCGATTTCGCCGTGGGCAATCAGGGTGAAGGCGGCTTCAAGCGCGGACAGGCCGGAAGTACAGGCGGTGGAAAACATCCATGGTATGGATTGAGCGCCAAAAGCAAGCCGGATTTCCCTGTCGAGGATGGCAACATTATCGTGGAATGGATCGGCCACCCCTGTGGCGCGGGCAAGGGCTTCGATTTCGCCGGCTCCGTGTGCGCTGGAACCGATGAAAAACGGGATGTGTTCGAGCGTGGCCTGGGAATTCCCGGCGGCGAATTCGGTTTTGATGAGGCCGAGCGCGCGTTGAGTGCGTACTGTCCAGTTTTCTTCCGCAAAGGGCAGAGCGAACCAAGGCCAGGATTCGCCGAGCAGCCTGTATTCAGAGATGTTTTTCTTGCTGGTGAGCAGCGATTCGGCTGCCTCGGCGGCGGACAAACCCAGAGCCGAAACATGGGCGATGCGGTCGATGTAAACGGGACGTGCCGCGTTCATGCAGGTGCTTTGTTCCGCTCTTTCAGCCATGCCGCGAGATTGGCAACGTTAGCGAAAATGATGCGGGTTTCCTTGCTGTCGGTGACTCGGACGCCAAACTCTTTTTGCAGTGCCATCGACAGTTGCAGGGCATCGAGCGAATCGAGGGCGAGCCGTGTTCCCGCACCAAATAAAACTTCATCATCGGCAATGGAAGCGGGATCACAATCTTTATCGCAGGTCTGGACAATCAGGGTTTTTAGGGCGAGTTTCAGATCTTTCATGTTGAAATGGCGCGGCGATTGAGGAAGGCGGCTACAGCAAGCGCAACGAGGCCAAAGCATACCAGCGCACAGATGGCGGGCAGAACATCGGCAATGTTGCCCTGGCGCAGCATGACCTGATGAAATCCCTTGAGTGCCCAATCCATTGGCGACAGATGCGTCCAGGCTTGCATCTCGGCGGGCATCATGAAGCGGGGAACCATGATGCCGCCGATGGCACCCATCAGGATGTTGCTGATGCCGCCGAGGACGGTAGCTTGTTCGTTGCTGTGTGCGAGGCTGGCGATGAAAAGCGCCCAACCGACTGCCGCGACACTGACGGCCAGACTCAACATCGACAGGGCTGTGAGTGCGGCCACATTGCCGGGAAGGGCTAGCGCCTCGCCGCCGCATAGCGGCACGAACCAACGCCCAATGGCGACCATGACCACTGCCTGTATCTGGTTGATGAGCACGAAAGGCGCGAATTTGCCTACCAAAACGAGGCCGAAGGAAACGCGCTGGGCGCGGAGCCGTTGCAAGGTTCCATGCTGGCGTTCACCAATGAAAACCGCCGAGATCGGAATGACGACGAAAAACATCGAAAAAATGAGCCAGGCAGGAACATTTTGCTGCGCGGAGGAGGGCAGTACGGCCGCTCCGTTGTGATGATTGCTGACCGTCTCGATTGCGATTTCCGGTCTGCCGATGCGCTCTGTGACCTGACGCAGTTCCGGCAGCATCATGCTTTGCCCAAGACGTTCAAGGACATGCGTGAGCCAGACCCGTGTGGCCGCCGCCTCGACATACTGGCGGAAACCATTGCGTACCATGCCCGGAATGGTGGGGTCGGTCAGGAAACGCAGTTCGGGAGTCTGGTTTGTGCCGATGCTTCGGGCAAATCCCTGCGGGATCACGACTGCAAAGGCAAGCTCTCCATCCCTCACCCGGAGGCGGGCGCCCTCTTCACTGGTTGGAGGGGCCGATTTACTGAGCAGGTCGACGCTGCTTAACAACGAATCGAGCGCATGGGAAACCGGGGTGCCGTCGAGGTCGAGCACCGCGTAAGCGAGGGAAGGTTCCCGCTGCCCGGAAAGTGAATCCGCAAGCGCAAGCGACATAATCAAAATGAAAATCGCGGGCATAATGAAGAGCGCAGCCAATCCATGCCGGTCACGCGCGAATGCCAGCCATTCCTTTTTCCACAGAGCCGCGAGTTGAATGAACATTTTCATTGCCGTGCTCAGTCCCGCAACGAATGCCCGGTGAATTCCATGAAAACCTGCTCCAGCGTCCTGTCCCCTTTTACTTCCGCAGTCGGCCCCGTCAGCAGCACTTTGCCGTGGTCGATGATTGTGACATCGGAGCACACCGCTTCCACTTCTTCCATATAGTGGCTGGTGTAGAGCACGGTTTTCCCGGTCGCGGCAAACTGTTGGATGGTTTCGAGCAAAAAGCGGCGTGACGCTGAATCGACACCCACGGTCGGTTCGTCGAGCAAAAGAACATCCGGCTCCCCGGTGAGACCAATCGCCAGATTCAGGCGCCGCCGCAACCCACCAGAGAGTTCTCCCGCACGCCGATTGACGACGGCTTCGAGCCGGGAAAACGCCAACGCCCTGTCGCATTGACGCTGCCGTTCCTGGCGTGGTATCCCCTGTGCTCCCGCGAAGAACGCGAGATTTTCGGCCACAGTCAATATCGGGTAAAAGGCATAGTCCTGCGGAACTAGCGCGATGGCGTTGGGTTGAGCGGCTCGCCACTCATTGAGCGATTCACCATCAATGGTAATACGGCCTTCCTTGGGCGTAAGCAGACCGATCAGCACAGAGATCAGCGTGGTTTTGCCCGCGCCATTTGGGCCAAGCAAGCCGTGGATGCTGCCGCGCGCGATGTCAAGTGAGACACCGTCGAGCGCTGGAGGCTCCTCGGGACGGTAACGATAGCGGAGATTGTCGAGGCGGATCATGAAAGACGCGCGGCTTTGTCTAATTCAGTGAAGAACGTCTTTTCACGCGCCGCTTGTGCGCGCAGCAGGGTTGCGAGATGGGCGGGGTCGAGCGGGTCGCGGTCGCGGATCATGCGCGCGGTGGCGAGCGCGAATTCGCGCCAGAAGTCGCCGATTTCAACCAGTTGTGCGGCCAGTTCAGCAAGCGCCGGGCGGGCGGTGAGCGCGGCGGCTTCTTCGAGAAAGGCCGCGTACATGAAACGGAAGCCCCCGCCGCCTGTCCCAATTTCTTCCTGCATGCGTATCAGATGCCCAATGTAGAGTTTGGCGGCTTGCGGATTGGCAGCGGTAGGCAAGCGCTCGAACGCGCGCGCGACCCACGCAAACCCCTTGACGCCGATGAAGGGCAGCGGGGCGCGGAGCATGATCTGCGAGGTTTTCCTGAGTGCGGCGGGAATGGCCCGTTCCCATGCGGGTTCCTGCGGCGCGTTGCTCGGGTAATACAGCAATCCCTTTGGCGCGAGTAGGCCACGGGCGAAACGCGCTTTCGCCAAATCGGCACTCGCGCAACGTACAGGCTCTTCCAGCACAGGATCGGAGAGCAGGTAATCTCCGCTTGCCTCATCGCGCCCATAGGCGAGCAGATTGTGGGCGTTGAAGTGAAAGCGGAAATCCTGCGGTATGAATGGCAGCCAGAATATGGAAACCTGCAATCCCACGACTTGTCCGGCATCAAGCAATTCATTGAGCCGCACCATGCCGTCTTCCGGGCGGCGGAACGTTTCAGTGTGCATCGAAAACCGGAGAGGTTTTTGCAGGCCGCGAATGATCGTTCTGGGCGGCATCCGGTATGACACCAACGGTAGGCCGGAGAGTTTGATAAAGGGCAGAAAGGCGAAAGTCAGTGCCGAAGACAGGCCGAAAGCCATAGGTTCGGAAAGCGGCAGGCCGTAATGGCGCACGATGGCGCTCATGACCCCGCTTTCGCAATGGGACGCTTGTTGGTGGACGAAACTAGCCGATGTCATGTCAGTCGGCTATATCCAACTGATCGGTGGCAATACCCAAAGCTTCCGCGTAACGCGCGCGTAAAGTCTTTGAAAGGCGGGCGAATACCGTCGGGCGGAGGTGGCGGCGCACCTGCCAGCGCCAAAACCCGCTTGCCTGTGCAAGCAGGGCAATGTCCATGCGGGCGCGATACATGTGGGCTTCGAGCGGGGAACTTTTCCCCGCGCGCACTCGCTCAAGTGCATTGGCCGCCAATTCCTCGAATACCTGTACTGCTTGCCGGGTGACGGTTTCTTCAGCTTCCCATCCGCGCGACTGCACGAGTCCGAGCCGACCGTCATCGGTGCGTGCATACACGGCTTTGAGATGACCGCCGTAAGTGGGGCTACCTTCCTGGGGGACGTCATCAGCGTTCATTTCGGGATGCCTCAAACGACCGTCAGGTGCATGAATCCACTCGAAAAACGCCCGCTCTCCGGCACGAAGCACAGTAGGCGCTCGCCTGAAACGAGGCGTCGGGTTCTGCACAACTCATCAAGCATGATGAAGATCGACGCCGAACCCGTATTGCCTTTAGTTTCCAGGTTCGTAAACCAGCGATCGAACGGGATAGGCAATCCTATTTGCGCCAGCGCGTCAAACATGGGTTGTTGAAAATAATACGACGACATGTGCGGCAGGAACCAGTCGATTTCTTCCGCCTTGAGTCCGCGCCGCACGATAAGCGCAGACAAGGGGGTTTTCAGGGTCGCTTCACCGATGTGACGATCCAGGAGTTTTACGTCCTGTTTGACGGCGAAAATGGATTTTTCCGCCCATTGTCTGGGCGAGAATTGCGTCCAGCCGACGAGTGCGCCATCGGGGGTACGCTCGCTGCCTGAGTACATGCACACGGGCAGGCGGTGTGCGGCGGATGAAAGTTCGATCCAGTCGATGTGCAAATTGGTTTGCCCTGCGCGCGGGCGAGGCTCAATGAGGAAAGCGCCTGCGCCGTCGGAAAGCATCCAGCGCAAAAAATCTTTTTCAAATGCGATGCCAGGATGCGCGGAGAGCGCCGCGACGCGGGCAGCGCTTTCTTCGGAAAAACATTCTGCACGCAAAATTGCGGATGACAGTTCGGAACCTGTTGCCACCGCGTTTTCTGTTTCTTCCCCTTTTACGGCGAGCCAAGCGTATTTGAGAGCAGCCAAACCCGACAGGCAGATACCAGCGGTTGAAACAACCTCACAGGCGGGATTGCCCAGTTCGCCATGAACCATGACGCCATGATTTGGCATGATCTGGTCGGGCATGGATGTCCCGGTGACGAGGCAACGGAGGCTATCGAGCGCGAAACCGCTAGTTTGTGCGAGGTTGCGAATTGCCTCGGCAGTAAGGCTGGCGTTGGTGTGCGTAGGCAAGCCGCTTGCCGGGTCGATTGCGTAATGGCGGCTTTTGATCCTGTTCTGCCGCAGGATGATGGGTCGGGCGCGTGAGGGTTTGCCTCCAATCTGGCCAAGAACGGTTTCGATGGACTCGTTGTCGACCGGCGCGTTGGGCAAAGCGGCTGCCGTGGCAGTAATAAAGGCTTCACTCATGGATCATGCGCGTATCATCTGCGCCAGAAGGTTGCACATAAAGCCGAACGATCTCTGCGGCGCGGCGGGCAAACAGCCGCGCGGTCAGACGATTCAAGATGAAATGCAGCGGCACGACGATGGGAATCATTGTGATGAGATAGAGTGCAAACAGTATAAGCGCAGGAACCCGCCGCTTTTGTCCGGTATGCCCGCAAAGACGGACGAACTTCGACCACACTAGGAAGGCACGTCGGCCAGTGCGTTCGGACATGATCAGATGAGGTGCGATGTTGACCGCGCGCAGGCCGCTCAACATAGATTGCCCGCATTTCTCTTCGTCACGGGAAAGAGCCCCGGCCAGCGCTATGCCGAATCTCGCTACGCCTGCTGTTTGCTTGGCGTTGATTCCGGCAGGTGGCAAACCGAGAAAACGGTCGCGCCGACCCGTCAGCATCCAGCGCGGCGTAGTGATGAAAGACAACAGCGGAGGGGATTCATCGGTCAATGCCACATGATCGACGAGTCGGCCACCCGCCTCCGTAATCAGCGTTTTCAGCGTGTCGAATGCAGAAAACCACATATTGCGGCAAGCTACCAAGCTGACAACCGGTTTTCCAGCGAGCAGGCGTTTGCCTTCGGTGCTTTGCAGGAAGGCGGTCATGGGCTGCGATGGAGAGAGATACCAGACCGTCCAGGCGAGAATCACCAGGTCGAATGTCGCATTGTCAGGAACCGTAAGGGGTCTGATGGGACGTGGATCAAGGCGTACCGACTCCGGGAAAGCGTCGAGAAAGGCGAAAAAAGGCCAGGGAAACGGAAAGGCCGGTTCCGGCTTCAGCACTTCGTGATGAACCCTGACCCCCTCCGTTTCCAATGGATCCGCCAAGGAGGCAACAATATCGGCAAGCTGGCCGCTCTGAGAGTAGGAAACGATGAGAACGTTTTTCATCGCCTGTTCAGTTTTGATGTGAGGGTTACACCACCGCTTCCTGTTTCTGCGCTTTTACCTTGGCGAATTGTTCGCGCGACACACCGAGCCACATCACAAGCGGGCTGGCAACGAGCACGGAGGAGTAGATGCCAAAGCAGATGCCGATGGTCAGCGCAAGCGCAAAGTAGTGGAGGGTTTCGCCGCCGAACAGCAGCATGGAGAGCACCATCACCTGCGTGGAACCGTGGGTGATGACAGTACGGGAAATGGTGCTGGTAATGGCATGGTTGATGACTTCGGGCGTTTTCAGGTCTCGCCGTTTGCGGAAGGTTTCGCGCACACGGTCGAATACGACGACGGATTCATTGACGGAATAGCCCAATACCGCCATCACTGCCGCCAGCACGGAGAGCGAGAATTCCCACTGGAAGCAGGCAAAGAAGCCCACGATGATGACGCAGTCGTGCATGTTGGCGATGATGGTAGAGACGGCGAAGCGCCATTCAAAGCGCAACGCGAGATAAATCATGATGCCGATGATGACGAATAGCAGCGCCATTGCGCCGTCGCTGGCAAGTTCCTTACCGACCTGCGGGCCGACGAATTCGACCCGGCGCACGGTAGCTTCCGGGCCTTCGATTTTGTTGAGCATGCTCTTGACCTGTTCCCCCACTTTGGAGACTTCTGCTCCATCGCGGTTGGGCAGGCGGATCAGGACGTCGCGGGAACTGCCGAAGTTCTGTACCTGTGCATCGGGATAGCCGTCATCGGCCAGCGCTTGACGCAGGGCGTTGAGTGGGGCGCTGTCAGCATAGCTGACTTCGACTAAGGTTCCGCCGGTGAATTCGACCGACAGGTTCAAACCGCGAAAAACGATAAAGAGCACTGCTACGACGAAAGTCAACAACGAAATGACGTTGAAGACCGGCGCGTAGCGCATGAACGGAATGTCATTTTTGATACGGAAAAATTCCATGACGAAGTGTTCCTTGTTCGAGCCGGTTCAGTTGTTGCCCGGTTTCCATATCTGGCCGATGGAAAGCCCGTCGAGTTTGCGGCGGCGGCCATAGATGAAGTTGACGAGCATCCGGGAGACGAGAATGGCGCTAAACATCGAGGTGAGGATGCCAAGACAATGCACCACGGCAAAACCCCGAACCGGACCGGAACCGAAGACCAGCAGCGCAATACCTGCAATGAGCGTGGTGACGTTGGAGTCGAGGATGGTGCCCCAGGCGCGCTCATAACCTGAGGTAATGGCTATCTGCGGGGTGTAGCCGCCTCGCAGTTCCTCGCGGATGCGCTCGTTGATGAGGACGTTTGAGTCGATGGCCATGCCCAAAGTGAGCGCCATTGCGGCAATGCCCGGCAGGGTCAGGGTAGCTTGCAGCAGCGAAAGCAGCGCCACCAACAGCAGCAGGTTGGCGGCAAGCGCGATGGAGGAAACCAGCCCGAAGAGCATGTAATACACGCACATAAACACGACGATGGCGGTAAAGCCCCACAGCGTGGAGTTGAAGCCCTTGTCGATGTTGTCTTTTCCGAGGCTTGGGCCGACGGTACGCTCCTCGATGATTTCCATCGGTGCGGCCAGTGCCCCCGCGCGCAGCAGCAAAGCCGTTTTGTTGGCTTCGGCGGTGGTCATGCTGCCGGAGATTTGTACCCGCCCGCCGCCGATCTCGGTGCGGATGACCGGCGCGGTCACGACTTCGCCCTTGCCCTTTTCGACCAGCACGATAGCCATGTGCTTGCCGACATTCTGGCGGGTGAGTTCGCGGAATTTGCGCGTACCTGCGCTATCCAGGGTGAGGTGTACCGCCGGTTGGCTGTTTTCGTCGAAACCGGCCTGTGCGTCGGTGAGGCTTTCACCAGTGAGTTCGATCTGGTTGCGGAGCAGGATGGGGAGGCCTCTGTCGCCCGGCTCTTCCGCTTGTTCCGCCTGGGCGCGGCGGCTGCGGCGCTCGATGTATAACTCCGTGCCGTAAGGAGCCTGCACCCGGCCTGCGGCAACCTCGAATGCCCGTTCGTCGCCGGGTGTGCCCTCGACCATTCGCAGTTCAAGCGTGGCGGTACGGCCCAGGAGTTCCTTGGCCCTGGCGACATCCTGTACGCCCGGCAATTGCACAACGATGCGGTCTGCCCCTTGCTGCTGGATCACGGGTTCGGCCACGCCCAGTTCATTGATGCGGTTGTGCAGGGTGTTGATGTTCTGCTTGATGGCGAATTCCTGGATGTTCTTTTGAGCCGGCAAACTCAAATCGGCAATGAGCCGGAAATCTTCGCTGCCCGCATCGCGTTCGGTCAGTTGCAGTTCATTGCTGAAAGACTGGATTGCCGCGCGGGCGGCGGCACGCTGGGCAACATCGCGGAAACGAAGCACCAGGGTGTTGCCTTCGCGGGCAACGCCCGCGTGGCGCACGTTCTTTTCGCGCAACTGGCCGCGCAGGTCGCCGGCGATGGCTTCCAGCCGACGGGTAATCGCGCCCGGCATGTCGACTTCGAGCAGAAAATGCACGCCACCGCGCAAATCCAGCCCCAGGTACATCGGCAGGGCATTGAGATTCGTGAGCCATTGCGGGGAGTTCGGCAGCAGGTTGAGCGCTACGATGTAGGAAGGGTCTTTTTCGTCGGGGTTGAAGGCTTTCTCGATGACATCCTTGGCACGCTGTTGAGTTTCGGTGTCGGCGAAACGTGTACGTATGCCAATAGCATCAGAAAAGATACCCTTTTGCTCGATTCCGGCTGCTTCAAGTGCACGGGCAATGCGCGTGCTGTCGGCAACGGGGTCGATCTCCAGCGTGGCTTTGGCACTCGAAACCTGTACGGCGGGAGCCTCGCCGAAGAAATTCGGCAAGGTATAAATCAGCCCCCAGAACAGCACGGCGATGATGAGAATATTTTTCCAGAGGGGATAGCGGTTCATGGTCGGCAATTTGACGGGAGAATGACGCGCGCAGCTTCGCTCTGGGTGGCACAGCCGCCCGGAGCGAAGGGGGGATCAGAGGGTTTTCAGCGTACCCTTGGGCAGCACGGCGGTGATGGTCTGTTTTTGTACGGCAACAACGGTGTTGGCAGCGATTTCGACCTGAACGAAGTTGTCATTCACTTCCGTAACCTTGCCTGCAATGCCGCCGCCGGTAATGACTTCATCCCCCTTGGAGAGGGCGTCGACCATGGACTTGTGTTCCTTGGCACGTTTCATCTGGGGGCGGATCATCAGGAAGTACAGCACCGCGACCATCAAGATCAGGGGCAGGAAACCGGCAATGCCGCCGGTCGCAGCAGCTTGCCCGGCGTCGGCAGCTTGGGCGTAAGCGTTGGAAATCAGCACGTTGTTACTCCGAAAAAACTACGTTAAATACTAAATTATATCAGCAGCCGTGCCCGGATTCGACGTTTTATCCAGGCACCCGGTTTCCCTGTACGTCCGAATCGGGCTTCAGGCACATCGCCAAAACACCACGCTCAGGATTTGTCCTGGGAAGCGTTGAACATCGCCAGAAATTCTGCTTCAGTCATCTTGTTGGTTTTTTCGGCGAACGAATACCACGAAGGTTTTTTGTCGACGTAAATCTCGTTCGCCAGCGTCAAGTCTTCGGTGTCGTCGAACAGCCCGACAGGAACGTAATACGAACCGTCGCTTTTCAGCCGGTAGAACAGCGGAGAGCCGCAGTGTTTGCAGAAGCCGCGCTCGGCCCAGTCGGACGACGGATAGGCAGTGACGGCATCCTGGCTTTTGAACACCGTCTCCGGCGTACAGGCAACCTCCACAAACGGGCCGCCCGCCCAGCGTTGGCACATTTTGCAATGGCAAACCCCGGCTTCGTGATTGGCGAGGACTGCCGAAACCTGGACGGCGCCACAGAGACAATGGCCAGTTTTCGTTTTAGACATAGCGTTCTCCTTTCCTGCGTGTTCGTAGGTTGGGGTGAACTTGCGAACCCCAACACCGCTATCGTATTCACTTTTTTGACGTGTTGGCCTGCGGCGTTTCAGATGCTTAACCTTTGCGCGAGCCGTACCATCAAGTCCATGCGTTCGTGAAAAATTGCCACGATCAATGCGGGCGCGTTCTCACGCGGCAGGCAAAAAACGTAATGATGTTCACAGTGCGCCATGAGCAACGCTGGATAGAGTGCGCTCATGTCCTTGAATGCCCCTTGGTGGGCTGCAAGGCGGGCAATGCCTTGTTTCAGCTTGACGATGTAACGGCGCACTTGAGCGTCGCCCCACCGCTTGCGTGTGTAGCGAATGATGCCGCGCAGATCGGCTTCAGCCGCTTCCGTCAGCACGTAGTCCATATTCAGGCGTAACGAGCCTCGTCGGCTAGTTCTTCATCGAGAATTTCGCCGATGGTCTTGGTGGATACGTTACCCGCTAAACCCTCGTTGATGCGCTCGCTCAACAGGGTTTTTAGTTCCTGCCATGCCTGATCGGCGGTGGCATCGTCGGGAAATAGCCGCTCAATGGTGTACTGCTTGATCGTTTTGCCCTGCAACGCGGCCAAAGCCTTCAAGCTTTTATGCTGCTGTTCAGTCATGTCGATGGTCAGTCGGCTCATGCGATAACCTCAATAGTTCCCACATATCCACATTAGCACAAATTTTGCCAAGTCTTCAAACCCATGGGTAGTGTCTCAGTTTGAATTTCATGCGTTGTAGGGGCGGATGGCAATCCGCCCGCCATCGTAAATTTCCGCAATCCGCCAACGGTTCGACGGGGCGATTGCCATCGCCCCCTACAGAAAATCGTCTCAAATTTCAAACTGAGACACTACCAACCCATGTTCAATGGAAACGTCGGGCGTAAAGAGGAACGGGTTATGAACAGGTAGCCACGTGTCTAACGCTAAAGCTTAAACCCGGTCTTTCCCCCACGAGTCCTTGAGCGAAACCGTGCGGTTGAATATTGGGGAGCCTTCGGTGGAGTCGCGGCGGTCGGCGACGAAATAGCCGTGCCGCTCGAACTGGAAACGTTCTTCCGGTTTGGCTGTTCTGAGCGCTGGTTCCAGCAGTGCTTCGATGACACGGATTGAATCGGGGTTGATGTCGTCGAGATAGTCGCGCTCCATGCCTTCGGGGTCGCCCTCGCGGCGCTGCCCCGGTTGGGGGTGGGCGAAGAGGCGCTCGTAGAGCCTTACTTCGGCGCGGTAGGCATGCGCGGCGCTGACCCAGTGCAGGTTGCCCTTGACCTTGTACTGATCGGCTCCCGGGGTGCCGGATTTTGAATCCGGGAAAACTTCGGCGAAAACGGTTTTGACCTGGCCGTTGGCGTCTTTTTCGCATCCGGTGCATTTCACGACAAAGCCGTAGCGCAGCCGTACCATGTTGCCGGGGGTGAGGCGGTGGAATCCCTTGACCGGCGTTTCCATGAAGTCTTCGCGCTCGATCCACAGTTCGCGGCCAAAAGGCATGTCGCGCTTGCCGAGTTCGGGCTTGAGCGGGTGGTTTGGCGCTTGGCAAGCCTCGCTTGCGCCTTCGGGATAGTTGACGATGACGAGCTTCAGCGGGTCGAGCACGGCGATACGCCGGGGGGCGGTTTCGTTCAGGTGCTCGCGCATACATTCTTCGAGCACGCTCATGTCGATCCAGGAGTCGGATTTCGCCACGCCGATGCGCTCGGCGAAACGGTGAAACCCCTTTGGCGTGAAGCCGCGCCGCCGCGCGCCGGAAAGCGTGGGCAGGCGCGGGTCGTCCCATCCGGCAACGTGGCTTTCGTCGACGAGTTGGATGAGCTTGCGCTTGGAGAGCACCGTGTAAGTGAGGTTGAGCCGTGCGAATTCGATCTGCCGGGGCAGCGGGCGGGGAAAATGCCCGGCATCGGCCAGGGCATCGAGTACCCAGTCGTAGAAGGGGCGCTGATCCTCAAACTCCAGGGTGCAGATGGAATGGGTGATGTTCTCGATGGCATCTTCGATGGGATGGGCGAAGGTGTACATCGGGTAGACGCACCATTTATCGCCGGTGCGGTGATGGGAGGCGCGGCGGATGCGGTAAATCGCCGGGTCGCGCATGTTGATGTTGGGGCTTGCCATGTCGATCTTCGCCCGCAGTACATGCGTACCGTCGGCGAATTCGCCCGCCTTCATGCGGGCGAAGAGTTCGAGGTTTTCTTCGATGGGCCGCGCGCGAAAGGGGCTGTCGGTTCCCGGCTCAGTGAGTGTGCCCCGACGCTGTCGCATCTCGTCCGCCGTTTGTGAATCGACATAGGCCCTGCCTGCCTTGATGAGCGATTCGGCGCATGCGTACATGGTGTCGAAATAGCCGGAAGCGAAGTACAGGTGTTGATGCCAGTCGAACCCAAGCCATTGCACGGCTTCGATGATGCTGTCGACGTATTCCTGTTCTTCCTTCTCCGGGTTGGTGTCGTCGAACCGCAAATGGCAGATGCCGCCATAGGCCCCGGCAAGCCCGAAGTTGAGGCAGATCGACTTGGCGTGGCCGTAGTGCAGGTAGCCGTTCGGCTCGGGAGGGAAGCGCGTCGTGACCCGGCCATTCCATTTGCCGGTGCGGTTGTCCTCGTCGATGATGTTGCGGATGAAGTTGCTGGCGGGCGCGGTGGGCGCGGGAGGGGCAGGGGGGGTCATTCCTCGTCCTGTTCGTCGATACCAGGGGTTGTCGTTTTCAAATTTTCGATATCTTCTTTGGATAGCTTGGTGATCTCGATGATTACCTCGATCGGGAGGTTCCAGTCGAGCAGTGTGCGGGCGGCTGTGCACAGCATTTCTAAGCGGCTCTTTTCCACGTCAGATAGTGTTTGGAGGGCGAGGTTTTCCATTTGAGCGAGACCTAAAACGGTAGTTGCAAGCCGGGCCACACGCCGTCGATGGCTTTGCGGAATGCTTGCTGGATGCGTTCAAGCGCCGTGCTGTCGTCCGCCTCAAAGCGGAGCACGACGACCGGGGTTGTGTTGGAAGGACGGGCGAGGCCGAAGCCGTCGGCGTACTCGACCCTTACACCGTCCAGGGTGATGATTTCGGAGGCTTCCCCAAAGGTGGCGTTTTCCCGCAAGCGCCGCACGAGTTCAAAAGGTTCGCCTTCGTTCATCTTGATGTTGAGTTCGGGCGTGCAGACTGCGTTGGGCAAGGATTTGAGCACTTCGCTGGCGTTGGTGTGCCGCGAGAGGATTTCGAGCAGCCGCGCCCCGGCGTAAAGGGCGTCGTCGAACCCGTACCAGCGTTCCTTGAAGAACATATGGCCGCTCATTTCACCGGCCAGCGGCGCGCCGGTTTCCTTGAGTTTTGCCTTGACGAATGCGTGGCCGGTGTTCCACATCGTCGGTTTGCCGCCCCACGCGCGTATCCAGCCCGCGAGGTTGCGCGTACATTTCACATCAAAGATGATCTCGCCGCCGGGGTTGCGTTCGAGCACATCGGCGGCGAACAGCATCAACTGCCGGTCGGGGTAGATGATTTCGCCGTCCTTCGTGACCACGCCGAGACGGTCGCCGTCGCCGTCGAATGCGAGCCCGAGTTCGGCGTCGGTCTCAGCAAGGGCGCGGATCAGATCGCGGAGGTTTTCCGGCTTGCTTGGGTCGGGGTGGTGGTTCGGAAAGCGCCCATCGACTTCACAGAACAGCTCCGTCACTTCGCACCCCAGGCGGTTGAACAGCGCCGGGGCGATTGCGCCCGCTACGCCGTTGCCGCAGTCGATGGCGATTTTCATCGGGCGGGCGAGTTTTACATCTCCCGCGATGCGGGCGATGTAGTCGCTGGTGACATCGGCCTCGCGCCATGTTCCCGCGCCGTGGGTGAGATCCCCATCGGCAATGCGTTGGCGGAGCGCCAGGATTTTTTCCCCGAAAAGCGTCTCGCCGCCAAGCACCATCTTCAGGCCGTTGTAGTCGGGCGGGTTGTGGCTGCCGGTGACGGAAACGCAGGAATGCGCGCCGAGATGATGCGCCGCGAAGTATGTGACCGGCGTCGGCACACATCCGATGTCGATGACGTCGATCCCGGCGGCCAGGATGCCTTCGGCGAGCGCATTGGCGAGTTCCGGGCCGGAAAGCCGCCCATCGCGCCCGATGGCGACGGCTCGCTGCCCGCGCGCGGCGGCCTCGCTGCCGAGGGCGTGCCCGATGGCTCTCACGGCATCGGTGGTGAGGGTTTTATCGACGATGCCGCGAATGTCGTAAGCCTTGAAAATTTCGGCGGCGGGAAGGGCATGGGCTGTCATGTCGCGTCGTCCGTGGGCGCTTTTCGGCTTTAGATCTTGGTAAGCCAGTGTTTGTATTCAGGGGCGCGGCCATTGACGGCGTCGAAGAATTTCGCCTGCAATTTTGCGGTGATGGGACCACGGTAGCCTCCGCCGATGGGGCGGTTGTCGAGTTCGCGGATTGGCGTGATTTCGGCAGCGGTTCCGGTGAAGAACGCTTCATCGGCCAGGTAGATATCGTCGCGTGTCAGGCGGCGGGACAGCACTTCCAGCCCCATGTCATTAGCAATCTGAATGACCGTGTCGCGGGTGATGCCGGTAAGCGCCGAGGCGATTTCCGGCTCGATGAGCACGCCATCCTTGACGATGAAAAGGTTTTCGCCGGAACCTTCGGCGACGAATCCCTGCGTGTCGAGCAGAAGCGCCTCATCGTAGCCGTCGCGCGTGGCTTCGAGGTTGGCAAGGATGGAATTGGTATAAGCGCCCGCAAGCTTGGCGCGTGGCATGGTGACGTTGACATGGTGGCGGGCGAAGGACGACACCTTGACGCGAATGCCATGTTCGATGGCCTCGTCGCCGAGATACGCGCCCCAGGGCCATGCGGCAATGGCGACATGCACCGTAGCGCCCACGGTGGAGACCCCCATCTTTTCCGAGCCGTAGTAAGCGATGGGGCGGATATAGCATTCCTTGAGCTTGTTGGCGCGCACGACTTCCCTTTGCGCCTCCATCAAAATTTCCTGGGAATAGGGGATGTCCATCAAATAGATGCGGCAGGAATTGATCAGGCGCGTCGTATGCTCGATCAAGCGGAAGATCGCGGGGCCATCAGCGGTGTCATAGGCGCGCAAACCTTCAAATACGGCCAGGCCGTAATGCAGGGAATGAGTCAGCACATGCGTGGTTGCCTCGCGCCACGGGATGAGTTTGCCGTCTTTCCAGATGAAGCCGTCGCGATCAGCCATTGACATTTTGATGTTCTCCACCGGTAAAAGTTAGTTGGGAATGTTTGCCGCTAGGGGCGAAAGACCAATAATTTTAACGCAAAGTAAGAAAGCATGCCGGACAGTGGCAAGTGGGCGTTAAAATGAACGGATTTACCCCTTTACCCCTTCCTATCATCATGAATCACCGCTGGAAACCGAGCGTCACTGTTGCCGCTGTCATCGAACGCGATAGCCGCTTTTTGCTGGTTGAAGAAGAGACCGCCGAAGGTTTGCGGTTTAACCAACCTGCCGGACACCTGGAGGACGGTGAATCGCTGCTCTGCGCGGTTGCCCGCGAGACGATGGAAGAGACCGCGCATCCGTTTACTCCGGAATATCTGGTGGGTGTCTACCAATGGCCGCGCCCGCAGGGGGATGTCACCTACCTGCGGTTTGCCTTCGGTGGTCGGGTGGGAGAAGGCGATCCGGCGCTCGCGCTCGACGAGGGCATCGTGCGCGCGGTCTGGATGACGCTCGAAGAACTTCGGGCGACGCGCGAGCGCCACCGCAGCCCGCTCGTCCTGCAATGCGTGGAAGACTGGCTATCCGGGCGGCGCTATGGGCTGGAATTGTTGCGCCATTACGATTGCGGCGACGGGGTCCCATCATGAGCGTGGCGGATGTTTCGGGCGGCATGAAGGTCATCGTCGGCATTTCCGGCGGGGTCGATTCCGCCGTCGCGGCCTTGCTGCTCAAGCGCCAGGGTTTTGCGGTGAGCGGCCTTTTCATGAAGAACTGGGAAGACGACGACGGCGACGGCTATTGTTCGTCCCGGCAGGATTTGATCGACGCGGCGTCGGTGTGCGATGTGATCGGCATCGACCTTGAAGTCGTCAATTTCAGCCGCGAGTACAAGGAGAGGGTATTTGCCGATTTCCTGCGCGAATACGAGGCCGGACGCACCCCGAACCCGGACATCCTCTGCAATTCCGAGATCAAGTTCCGTTGCTTTCTCGACCACGCGATGAGCATGGGGGCCGAGCGCATCGCTACCGGGCACTATGCCCAGGTACGCGCGTGGGAAAACGATGGCCGCCGTGAAGTCCAGTTGCACAAGGCCGAGGACGGCACGAAAGACCAGAGCTACTTTCTTTACCGTCTTACCCAGGCGCAACTGGCGAAGACCCTGTTCCCGCTCGGCGCGCTCGCCAAGCGGGAAGTGCGCCGCATCGCCGCCGACGCAGGGCTTCCGGTCGCCGTCAAGAAAGATTCGACCGGGATTTGTTTCATCGGCGAGCGCCCGTTCCGCGAATTCCTGATGCGTTACCTGCCGACCCTTCCCGGCGAAATACGTAATCTCGACGATGGGCGCGTCCTTGGCGAGCATCAGGGGTTGATGTACCACACCGTCGGGCAGCGAAAGGGGCTCGGCATCGGCGGCATCCGGGCGCGGCAGGATGCGGCGGGCGAGCATGACGCCTGGTATGTGGCAGGAAAGGATGTGGCCGCCAATGTGCTCTATGTCGTGCAGGGGCACAGCCATCCGGCCTTGCTCAAGAATCGTCTCACCGCGCTCGATCTCAACTGGATCGCGGGCCGCGCGCCCCGCCCTCACTGGGTCTACACTGCCCGGCCACGCCATCGCGCCCCGGACATGCCCTGCGTGATCGACTCGCTGGAAGGGGAGGGCGCGCGCGCCGAAATCGTCTTCGCCCAACCACAATGGGCGCTCGCGCCGGGGCAAAGCGTGGTGCTCTACGAATCGCGGGTGTGCCTGGGGGGTGGGGTCATTGCCTGACTTATTCGTGCGTTCAATGGGTTTCGTCTCACGTCATGAAAATATCTTCTGAAAGCGCCGTGTCTGATCGTGTCATTTACATCATTGCCGGTTCGAACGGAGCAGGAAAGACCACATTCGCCCGACGTTTTATCCCCGCTACCGTCAACATCACCCAATTTGTCAATGCTGACCTTATCGCTTACGGACTGTCGCCTTTTGCTCCAGAACGCGAAGCGATCCAAGCTGGAAGACTCATGCTCCGGCAAATCAACAAACTCGTAAACCAAGGTGAAAGTTTTTGTTTTGAAACAACCTTGGCAGGTCGTTCCTACGCCCGCATGATTCCGAAGTGGCAAGCAAAAGGGTTCGTGCGTCTGGTGTTTCTATACCTGTTGAATGCGGAAACTGCTATTGCCCGCGTTGCTGCCCGTGTGGCGCAAGGCGGACATTTCATACCGAAAGATGTGATTCGGCGTAGATTTGCATCTGGATTGCATAATTTCTATACTGTGTATAAAAATCTGGTTGATGGCTGGGTGCTGTACGATAATACGGGCAAGTTTCCAGTGGAGCTTGCCGCCGGAGAAAATGATGTCAGAACAGAAAACCCCATATAGCCCAGAATTCCAGCGCTTCCGACAACAGGTGGAAACGGCGCTTGTCCAAGCTACAGCCGATGCTCGTGAGCTTGCCGAACGGACGGGAACAGAATTGGTTGTTCGCGAAAGGTTGGAACCTGACGGCGATGGTCAGAGAGGGAATGAGCCCGAAACAGGCCGGACAAGGCGAAAGTCCATGTAGGTCGGGGTGAGCTTGCGAACCCCAGCGTTGCTATCTTGCCATTTCTTCATATGTTGTGTTCTGCCCTGTGTACGGACTGGACACCTGTTACCCATGTCTCCAGTCCGTACACCCTGCTCTATCCATCCTTGTATCTACGCGGGCTGTATCAGGCGGCTTCGAGTACCCGCATTTCGATGTGAAGTCCGGCGACGGTTGCCATGTTTACCAGCGCATCAAGGCCAAACAGGTTGATCTTGCCGCGCATCAGGTCGGAAACACGCGGCTGAGTCACGCCGAAGAGCTTGGCGGCTTGTGCCTGATTCATTTCGGTGCGGGTAATGTGGCTCTTCAGCGCCGTCATCAAGATAGAACGCAACTTCATGTTTTCCGCTTCTTCCGGGGTGTCCTCAATGGCATCCCAGACGCTGGCAAATCGTTGGTCGCTCATTGGCCTAGCTCCTTTAACAAATCGCGGTAACACTTGGTCGATCTGATGGCCTGCCTCGCGCCTTATCCGCTCTACGAGCCAGGGCTACGCTCGCCGGTATTCCACAAAATCGACTGCGTACTCATTTTCCGCATCGGCGAGGTGCGTTGTGCGAGAGGTTTCCCGGAAGCGCGCGCGGTCAAAATCCGGGAAACGGGCATCGCCCGCCACATCGGCGGCGACTTCAGACAGGAGCAGAACGTCTGCTTTTTGCAACAGAAGGCGGTAAATCTCAGCCCCGCCGATCACGAACACGCGCGCAGCGTTCCCAATGGCACTTAGCGCTTCGTCCGATGAGGCGAAAATTTCAGCCCCTTGCGCCCGGTAGCCGGTTTGCCGCGTGAGCACGATATTGCGGCGGCCAGGCAGGGGCTTTGCGAGCGATTCCCAGGTTTTGCGCCCCATCAGTACCGGATGCCCCATCGTTGCCGCGCGGAAATGGGCGAGGTCGGCCTTCAGCCGCCAAGGCAGGGCGTTATCGCGGCCAATGACCCCGTTGCGAGCAACTGCGGCGATGAGGATGATCTCAGGGTGGGATGGGTCGTTCATACGGCAACCGATGCTTTGATGTGAGGGTGCGGGTCGTAGCCGCTCAGGGAGAAATCTTCAAAGCGGAAGGCAAAAATATCATCGACTGCCGGGTTGAGTCGCATGGCTGGAAGCGGACGCAATTCGCGCGCGAGCTGTTCGCGGGTCTGGTCGAGATGGTTGAGGTACAGGTGGCAATCGCCGCCTGTCCAGATGAACTCGCCTGGCCGGTAGCCGCACACCTGCGCCAGCATCAGCGTGAGCAGGGCGTATGAGGCGATGTTGAACGGCACGCCGAGAAAGATATCCGCGCTGCGCTGATAAAGTTGGCACGATAGCTTCCCATTTGCCACATAGAACTGGAACAGCGCATGGCAGGGCGGCAGCGCCATGCGGTCGATTTCGCCAGGATTCCAGGCCGTGACGAGGTGCCGCCGGGAGTTCGGATGGTTTTTCAGGTTTTCGACGAGTGTGCTGATCTGGTCGATGGCGCGCCCGTCGGCACTCTCCCAGCGCCGCCACTGCTTACCATAGACAGGACCCAACTCACCGTTTTCATCTGCCCATTCGTCCCATATCGACACTCCGTGATCCCTGAGATAATGGACACTGGTGTCACCTTTCAGGAACCATAACAGTTCATAGATGATCGAACGTATGTGCAGTTTTTTGGTAGTCAGCAACGGGAACCCGTCCTGGAGCGGGAAGCGCATCTGCCAGCCAAAGGTGGAAAGCGTGCCAGTTCCGGTACGATCCGTTTTTTCGTCACCATGTTCCAGGACGTGGCGCATCAACTCTAGATACTGTTTCATAGGCTCGGTTCTATGGAAAGCAGCAGATTCTATCGTGTGGAGCAAGAAATGGCTGAACAGAATATGAATACCCATCCTGACCGGGAATCAGGTGTTTTTATTGAAAAAAATGATAAAGGCATTGACCGTATAGCCGGAGTCATCTCCACGGCAAAGACGTATATCGCTACCCTGCATGGCGGAGACCCCATGCTTTCTCTGGAGGATCGCGCGTCGCGCGCCCTGGAGAAATTTCTCGATACCCTCGAAACTCTTTGCCCAGACGAGGAAACCGGCTCGGATCGGCTTCGCTGGACGGCGGCGGCGTACCAATCCATGCGTGACTTCTTCGAGGCTCTTTGTGCCGCTGACCGAGCCGAGCCGGGCAGCATTCCCGTTGCCGTGCTGGCCAGAGCCGGAGCCGAGACGATCAGGTGGGGCCTGGTCAACCGCCACGCTCCCGATACCCGGCTATGGGCCTGGCTTGGTGACTTGTTTACTTCGGACTATAGCGAGGCCGTGCAGCAAGTACGGGGAGAGAGCGAAGCTGTAGCGCGCGAGTACCTGCGGGCAATCGCCTATCACGCCGCCGTGCTGGATCAGCAGACCCTGAAAGCGGGGTTTGCCGTTGCCCGCCTGATCGTGCGATTGCTGCCGGATTTGTTTATGGTGCGCGAACATGTGGAAGGCGCGCTTTATGGGGTCGATGTGGCGCAACGCGGAATCCCCGTGCGTCTGGCGAAGTCGGCATCTTTCACGGGTTGGTGGTTCGTGACAGCGGAAGCAGTGGATAAGCTGTCCGAGATTCACAACAGCCTCACCCTCGGACGGACTCCCGATGGCCTTGAACATGTGGACGCAAAGGAACTGTACGCTGCTGTGACGCATCTGCGGCGGCAGTGGTCGTTCAATCCGCCGTTGCGGCGGCATCGGCGCTATCCCCTCAACGCCCGTCTGTGCGTGGTGCGCGGCTATGAACAGGCCATGAATCTTTTGGACGACGACTCGACGGAAGCCATCGCCGTTGGGATGGGAACCTGGCATATCACCGATATGAGCCTTGGCGGCGTGGGGGCGATCACCCCGCGCAGCATCAAGGTCAACGTACCCACGGCAGGCGATCTGGTCGCTTTTTGTCCCGAAGAGGGAACCCAGTGGCATATCGGGGTCGTGCGCCGCCTACGCACGACGAAGTCGCATGTCGAGATAGGCATCGCTACTTTGTCGGTTAGCCCTGAGCTTGCGCGCGTAGACGACGGCCATCGCCAGCGCGAATTGTGCGTCTGCGATCCGGTACGCCGTGGTGGGGCGATTCGCCTGGTTGCTCCCGCAGGGACATTGGAAAATGACGATCCTATTTTTGCCATGGGAAAAAATGCAGTTGTTCACAAACTGCGCCCAGTAGGCGATGCGTTGAAGGGCAAAAGTTTCGATTTACGCATTTATCATGTTTCGTGAGATAGCCATCTCCATTCATGCACGGATGTAACGGTCATGTTTGATGATCGGCTCAAGATCGAAATCGGGCGCAATGTTGCTGTTGCGCTGGCCGAAGATGTCGGCAGCGGCGACCTGACCGCTCTTCTCGTTTCTTCCCGTACGCAAGCCCGCGCTACGGTCATTGCCCGCGAGGCTGCCGTTGTGTGCGGCATGGCTTGGTTTGATGCCACTTTTGCCGCGCTCTCGCCGATAGCGACGGCGCACTGGCATGTGCGGGAGGGCGATTTTGTTTCGCCCGGCCAGGCGCTATGCGACGTATTTGCTCCAGTGCGCGTTCTGTTGACCGCCGAGCGCACCGCACTCAATTTTTTGCAGTTGCTCTCGGCTGTCGCGACTGTCACCCGTCGTTACGTGGATGCGGTCGCCGACACGAAAGCCCGGATCGTCGATACGCGCAAAACCTTGCCGGGGCTGCGGCTGGCGCAGAAATACGCGGTCATGACCGGGGGCGGGCTCAATCACCGCATGGGTCTCTACGACGGCATCCTGATAAAAGAAAACCACATCATCGCGGCAGGCGGGGTCTACAAGGCGGTCAAGGCGGCGCAAGCCATCTCGCCGCCGGGGGTTTTCATCGAGGTTGAGGTCGAGAGCATCGAGGAGTTGCGGGCGGCGCTCAAAGCCGAAGCGGGGATGATCCTGCTCGACAACATGAGCGTGGACGAGATGAGCGAAGCGGTGCGGATCACTGCCGGGCGCGCCGTACTCGAAGCCTCAGGCGGGGTCGATTTCGAGAGCGTACGCGCCATTGCCGCCACAGGCGTCGACCGCATTTCCATCGGCAGCCTGACTAAGGATGTGAGGGCGCTTGATCTATCCATGCGGTTCGTGGACGGCGGGCGAAAAAACGCGCCATCTTGAAGAGATGTTTAGTCCCAATAATCAGGGGCAAATTACGCCAGGGCGAGCCTGTGTACAGAATTCAGAATACCGCAGATGCGGCTGGCCTGTACAAAGTTACCGGTTTGAGTCACCCCTGCCTGATGGCAGGGGATTCCTCGATACGGTCTTGGGGAGCCTCAAACTCCCCGTTACGCTTTGTCTCGCTTGACTCCATAACGAGTGACGGAGATTGCGCGAGACACATGTTCAATGACGGCCTAACATGGCATAGAATCCCTGCCACTTCCATCACCATTACAAGAGTTCCGCCGTGAGTGTTCCTTCTCCCATGAGCGGCCGCGCGCCAGACCGTATCGTAATCGCGACCCGTGAGAGCCGGTTGGCGCTGTGGCAGGCCGAGCACATCAAGGCGCGGCTCGAAGCGGTTTATCCAGGTTGCCGGGTCGAGTTGCTGGGCATGACTACGCGCGGCGACCAAATCCTGGATCGGCCACTGGCCAACGTGGGCGGCAAGGGTTTGTTCGTCAAGGAACTGGAAACGGCACTGCTCGAAGGGCGCGCGGACATCGCGGTGCACTCGATGAAGGATGTGCCGATGGTTCTGGGGGAGGAATTCGCGCTGGCCTGCGTTACAGCGCGTGAGATGCCGTTCGATGCGTTCGTATCCGCACGGTATGGCTCGCTCGACGACATGCCGCCGGGCGCAGTGGTCGGTACGTCGTCATTGCGGCGGGAATCGCAGATTCACGCTCAATATCCATTTCTTGCCGTCGCCAGCCTACGGGGCAACCTCGATACCCGCTTACGCAAGCTCGACGAGGGCCAGTTCGACGCCATCATCCTCGCCGCTGCCGGGTTGCGCCGCTTGGGGCTGGAATCGCGTATCCGCGCCATATTGCCTGCGGAGGTGTCCTTGCCGGCAGCCGGACAGGGGGCGCTCGGCATCGAATGCCTGACGGCGCGTGCCGATCTCATTGCTTACCTGCAAGCCTTGGCCGATGCCGATGCCGCCGCCTGTGTCGCTGCCGAGCGCGCGTTCTCCCGTTCATTGGCGGGCAGTTGCGAAACGCCGCTCGGTGCGTATGGAGAGATGCGCGCGGGTCGCGTGTGCTTGCGCGGTTTCGTCGCTCTGCCCGATGGCAGCCGCGTCGTGCGCGGGGAACGCGAGGGCGAGGCGTTGGAGGCTGAGTCGCTTGGTCGGGCGTTGGCGGACGATCTGCTCGCCCAAGGGGCCGGAGAGATTCTGGCCGAACTGGCTTAAGGGCGCATGGCGATGGGCGGCGCGCTCGCCGGTCGGACGATTGCCGTCACCCGTCCGGCGGCTCAGGCCGAAGCCCTGTGCCGCGCCATTGAAGAAGCGGGCGGGCGGGCGTTTCGTTTTCCGCTGCTGGAAATTGTCCCCGTCACTGACCCTGCCGTGTTCGCGCCTGTCGCGGCACGGCTCGATACCTTCGACATTGCGTTTTTCGTCAGCCCAAACGCGGTCGAGCATGGTCTGGCCGGATTGCATCAAATCCGACCATGGCCGCCTGGGTTGCGTGTGGCGGCGGTGGGGCAGGGCAGTACCCGCGCGCTCGGCGCGCGCGGTTTTGTCGAGGTGATCGCCCCAGTGAAAGGCTTCGACAGCGAAGCGGTGCTGGCACTGCCAGCGTTTGCGCCCGAGGCTGTGCATGGCCGGGCGGTGTTGGTCGTGCGGGGCGGCGCAGGCCGGGAATTGCTCGGCGAAACCCTCGCGGCGCGTGGTGCGCGCGTCGAATACCTGTCCTGTTATCACAGGCGCTGCCCGGCAGCCGATCCGGCACCGCTATTGGAACTTGCTGCGGGCGGAAAGCTCGATGCCCTTTCGATCACGACGAGCGAAGGGGTCGACCATCTGGCTCGGATCGTCGGCGGCGAAGGGCTTGCCTGCTTGTCGGCTGTGCCGATTTTCGTATCACATTCGCGCATTGCCGCACGTTGTCACTTGCATGGACTGAAGAAAACTATTGCCGCCGAAGCTGGAAATGACGCATTGTTATACGCGCTTACCGCATTCTTTGGTTAAACTCTCTTGCCATGAACTCGCCTATTTCTTCACACGACGATAGCTTGCCCGAAGCCGGGGTCATGCCTGAGCAGCCTCCCCCAGAGCCGTCTTCCGTGCCCCCGGCCGGTGAACCGGCGATTTCCGCTCATCCGGCGGATGAACCGACAATTTCAGCGCCCGCGCCTGAGTTGCCCGCCGTGCCACCGGTATCGGTTTCTGTTTCGGCGAGTCGAAGGGACAGGCGCGGCGCAGTGGGTTGGGCGCTGCTTCTTGCACTGGTATCAATCGGTTTTGCCGGATTCGCCTTGTGGCAGGCATACGAGTGGCGCGCCCAAGGCGAAAATTTGCGAAAAGAAGTTGCAGAACGTTTGCGGGAAAGCGATCAGGCTCTTGGCGAGTCGCGTGCGAGCGCGAAACGGGAACATGAGAGCCTGGATACCATCCTGGCCAAAATCGGCGCTCTCGAAGGCCAACTCAGCAAAAGCGAGGGACAGGCCGTAGCGTTGGAGGCGCTCTACCAGCAATTCTCCCGCTCGCAGGAAGACCGCGCCGTTGCCGATGTTCAACAGGCGGTGGAGTTTGCCGGGCTACAGTTGCAGTACGCGGGCAATATCGAAATGGCGCTGATCGTGCTCCGGGAGGCGCAAACCCGTCTGGAACAGAATGACCACGGCCAGTTTTCGGCCTTGCGGCAGGCGCTTAAGGCCGACATCGAAAAGTTGAGCCGCCAGGACACTTTCGATATGCCTCGCACGGCGGAGCGACTCGAACATGTACTTGGAAAGATCGACGCGCTTCCACTGGCCTATCAGGGCGAAGTCTCCGACGGGGAGGCGTCCGCCAGATACGTTGAAAAAAATGATGAGGGAGGAGTTGCCCATTTCATTCGCGGCCTTGCGGCGGATATGTGGGTGGAATTGCGCTCTCTGGTGAAGTTCGAGCGGCTCGATACAAAAGGCGAGTCTGTGCTGCTTGCGCCGGAGCAAAGCGCCTTCTTGCGCGAAAACGTGAAAATACGCTTACTCACCGCGCGTCTTGCCATGCTCGCGCGCGATGGGAATACCTATAGCGCCGATCTTGAACAGGCGCGCAACTGGATAGAGCGTTTTTTCGACATGGGCAGCAATGACGTGAAGGAGGTCGTTGAAGAACTGCGGACACTCGAAAGCATGCAGGTCGGAGTCATACGCAATGAATTGGTCGAAAGCGCCGCTGCCGTAGGCCGCTCCCGGACGCGCGCCGGAGAGCCTTCCTTGCCGCCTCCGCCGGTGCAGCAACCGATGCCGCCCGACAATGCCTCCGCAGCCCCGGAAGCTGCGATCCTGCCGACGCAGCCCTGAGGGTCGGGCGATGCGTATCCTGATCTGGATCATCACTATTTTTGCCCTGGCCGTGGGGCTGTCCATGCTCCTCAGCCAGAACTGGGGCTATGTGCAGTTTGTGCTTCCGCAGCAGTGGCGTTTGCAGATGTCGGCCAAGATTTTTGCAGGGGCGCTGTTGGCAGCCTTCATTGCGGCATACCTGCTCGTCCGCCTGGTACGCAATACCCTGACGCTGCCAGAAGCCGTCGGCCAATGGCGTAATCGCCGCCGTCGGCAACGGGCGGATCGCTCCTTGCGCGAAGCCGTGCTGACCCTCCATGAAGGGCGTTACGCCAGGGCGTTGAAATTTGCGGAAAAGGCTTATGAAGCCAGCGACCAGTCAGTGGCGGCGATCCTCCTGGCGGCACGGGCCGCGCATGCGTTGCGCGACGACGTCCGTTATCGCGAATGGATTGAGCGGCTGGGCGATGAAGAAGAAGTTCAAATGGCGCGGTTGATGACGGAAGCCGAACTGGCCGTCATTGCGTGTAATTATGAGGAAGCTGCCGCGAAACTCGATGCCTTGCGGCCGGATGGCCGCCACATCGCCGCCCTGCGTTTATCGCTACGGGTATCCATGGCCCTGTGGCAATGGGATGAATCCCTTCGCCTGATCCGCTTGCTGCGAAAACATAAGGCGCTGACTGAAGAGCAGGTGCGACCGCTGCTGTGCCGCGTCCATGTCGAACGTCTGCGCGCGCGCGCCGATGAACTCGATGCCATCGGTGGCGGCAATGACGATATGCTGACCGAAATATGGGATGCTATTCCCGCCCAGGAGCGCGAAGACCGCCAACTGGTGCTGGAAGCCGTGCCGCTTTTCGCGCGACTGGGCAAGGGGCGTGTCGTGCGCCGTACCTTAGAGCGCCTGCTCGATGCCGAATGGGACACAGAGCTTGCCCGCCTCTATGGGTTTTGCGGGGATGTCGGCGCGTGTCTGAGCAAGGGTGAGAACTGGCTGCTCGATCATAGGGAAGACCCTGGGCTGCTCTTCTCGCTTGGCCGCCTGTGTGCGGAATCGCAGTTGTGGGGCAAGGCCGTGGAGTACTTTGAACTTTCACTGCGGTGGCAACCGGGAGTCGAGACCCATCTGGCGCTCGCCAACCTGTTCAGACGTCTTGAGAGAAGCGAGGATGAACAGAAACATTACCGCGCGGCTGCGGAGATGATTGCTGCCTGGTAATGGGGCGTTTCTCGCCCCTCCATCTCTTGCCCTCCAGCAACCCGCCCCACCACTCGCGCTCCGGTTCGCGGTTGGTGGGGGTGTCGCTACGGCGGGCTTTCCCCAGGCATTCTTCTATCTGCAAGCGCATGAACATGGGCAAGCCCGATGCGGCCGTCCAGCGGCCTTCGGGGTAGTCGATGGCCTTGGCACCGGGGCGGGTCACATGGTAGCCGTTGGGGTTGTCTTCCGTGCTCCAGCGCAGCGCGGAATCCATGGGAGCTATCCAGTTGGAATTCTTGTGGATGAGGACGTATTCGCCACGCTCTACCTGATCCAGCAGCCAGTCAATGGCGTCGTGCAATTCGGTCTGTGAGCCGTAAGGCGAATACCAGCGGGCATAGTCCCTGAGCGCCTCGCCCAACCCGAAGATCCGGAAGAAGCCAAATGGTGCGTTGACGGAGCAGTCACGCCCGATTGTGTCACGGGCGAAAAACGGGATTTCTATGCCAGGTAGATCATTCCAGGTGAGGCGCGAGATGTGCTTGATTTCCACGGGCAGGAGGGGCAGCAAAGAATTATTGGAAAAATCCATAATACAAACGAAAAACTTAGTTTAAGAGAAAAAGGTAACGGAAAGCAAAATTGCATCCGTCTGTCTTGCGCCAGAATAATGTTGTTGGCATCATCCGGGAATGTGTTTAGTCGCATTCGGCATACTTCTGGGCGTCTGCTGCCTGCAATGGGCGGCGGGTTTGCCGTTTTGGGCGGCATGGGGATGGGCGCTTGTCGGTGCGTCGCTGGCCGTGATCGGGTTTTGCAGAATCTCTCGTGCGGCAAGGTCGGCGCGCGTGTCATGGATGCCGTGCCTGATGGCGGCTTTCGTCTTGGGATATGCCTGGGCGGCGTGGCGAGCCGATTTTCGGATGGCGGATGCCCTCGATCCCGCTCTCGAAGGGCGTGACCTGCTGCTTACCGGCGTGATCGCTTCGCTGCCTGAAGATCGGGGCAACGGAATCCGTTTCGTGTTTGAGGTGGAACGCGCGGACGCGGCTAAGGAGGGCGATGCGTCAGGCCGGGTCGGGATACCGCGCCGGGTGCTGATGTCCTGGACTGCCGGGCGCGGCAGATCAGGGCAGGATGCGTTGTCTTTACCCGCTGTACGACCGGGGGAGCGTTGGCAGTTGCCGGTGCGTTTGCGGCAGCCTCATGGTGCGGCGGTTCCGGGTGTGTTCGATTACGAAGCCTGGTTGCTGGAACGGGGGCTGCGTGCAACCGGGTACGTCCGGGGAGATGGGGCGCTGATTGCGACGCAGACCAGCGGTTGGATGAACCGTGTCCACCGCTTGCGGGCGCACGTCCGCCAGAAATTCGAGGCTGCGCTCCCGGATGCGCCGTATCGCGGGATACTGGTGGCGCTGGCCGTGGGCGATCAGGGCGCAATCAGCCCGGAACAATGGGAAATACTTCGGCGCACGGGAGTACAGCACCTGGTTGCCATATCGGGGATGCACATCTCGCTGGTGGCATTGGCCGTGGGGGGGCTGTGCGTGTTGGTGTGGCGCAGATTGCCATGGCTGGTGCGGCGTTGTCCGGCGCGGCTGGCCGGTGCGGCGGCGGGGATGGTCGCAGCTATCGCTTACGCGCTGCTTGCCGGGCTGGGGATTCCGGCGCAGCGCGCGTTGCTGATGCTCGCGGTGGCGGCCCTGTGCATGGTCGCGCGGCGGGAAACCAGCGCGCGCAATGTACTGTCCCTGGCCTTGGTGGCTGTGCTGGCGGTCGATCCCTGGGCGCCTCTGGCAGCGGGTTTCTGGCTCTCTTTCGGGGCGGTAGCAGTGATCTTGCTGACGCTGAACGGGCGCGTCAAACCCGTGCGGGGCTGGCGCTCGGCGGTCGGGCTGCAACTGGCCATCACGCTGGCGATGGTTCCGATATTGGTGGCCTTGTTCCAGGGATTTTCGCTCGCCTCTCCGTTTGGAAATGCCTTGGCTATTCCGATGGTGAGTTTTGCCATTGCGCCGCTTGTCCTGTTGGCGGTGATTTTTCCCGCAGACGGGTTGTTCGGCCTCGCGCATGGGCTGACCGCGTGGATGATGGCGGCTCTGCAATGGTTATCGGAGTTCTCTCTGGCCTTATATGAGCATCCCCTGCCGCCGCTCTGGCTTCTGCTGACCGCGACGGCGGCGGTATTGCTGTTGATCCTGCCGCGTGGCACACCCGGTCGGCTCGCGGCGCTGGCAATCCTGGGCGGTTTTTTTCTCTGGCATCCGGAACGGCCCCGACCGGGTGATTTTCGTGCCGCCGTGCTTGATGTCGGGCAGGGGTTGGCAGTGCATGTCCAGACTGCGCGCCATGACTTGCTCTATGACAGTGGCCCGTTCTTCGGTGACACGACCGACGCGGGGGAGCGCATCGTAGCGCCGTATTTACGCGCGATGGGAGTCGGGCGGCTCGACGTGGCATTGATCTCTCATGATGATGCCGATCATGCGGGCGGGCTGGAAAGCGTGCGGGCGCGAGTCGGGATCGACAAAATGTTGGCGGGAGGCGAGGTGATAGAGGCCGGGACACCATCGAAACCCGGCGCGTGGAACGCGCGTAACGCGCAGCTTGTGCCCGTGCGCGGCACACCATGCGTCGCCGGGTTGCGCTGGCGATGGGACGATGTCGATTTTGCCGTGCTCGCGCCTGCACACTTGTCTGGCAAACGGCGCAGCAACGGTGAATCTTGTGTCTTGCGGGTCAGCGCGGCGGGCGGCGCGTCGCTGCTTTTGACCGGAGACCTCGAACAGACGGGCGAAATTGAACTGGCAGGGCAGCAGGGCTCGGCATTGAAGAGCACGGCAGTGGTCGCCGGACATCACGGCAGCCGCACATCGTCTTCCCCGGCTTTCGTTGAGGCGACGTATCCCGAACTGGTGATTTTCTCATCGGGCTACCGTAACCGATACGGCCATCCGCACCCGCATATCCTGGCTCGCTGGGCGAGGACGGCAGCCCGTCCGTACCGCACGGATTCAGACGGCACGGTGCTGCTTGAGACCGAAGGCGGGCGGATGAAAGCCGATGCTTGGCGAGAGGTTCATCCGCGTTACTGGCATCAGCACTGAGTTTTAGAGAAACGGGGACATTGAGAGGTGCTATCAGTTTGAAGCCGGTCAAGGTGTAAAAATTTTCGACACTGTATAAGCACAAATTTTATTGCATATTGCATATTGCATATTGCATATTGTAACTCAATACACCCAGAAATGTCAAGCTTGTCACTTATTTATGACAATTATTTGTCATAAATGCCATGCCCCGTAAAAGTGTAAAATTTGTCGACATTTCTCATTTTATACCGAAAAAGACAATTAAATTCAACAGTTTGATTCAGAAATGGATAATCGGATTACAGCGGTAAATCCTGCAAACAAGCATTCATTTCGGCAGGAATACGGTGTATACGAGAAGAAAAAATGACGTTAGCAAATTGGTATGGGGTTTGCTTGGGAATGTCTTCAGATTGTTTTGCTGATGTCTTACAAAGTCGCCATTTTTCTCATGAGGAGAACTTTCATGTTGAAACTGCTTTCCGCTTCGCTTCTGGCGTTGGGTGCCATGTCTGCCATGCCGGCTTATGCCAATATCCCAGATGGTGAATTTCTTGGCACAGTGCATGACACCTCGAATGCCGGTGACTGGCAGGTGAAACGCTTAGGGGGTACCTTTGCCGATGGCTATGATTGGAAAACTCCGCTGGCCGACCCTACGATACCGTATCAGGACGCATATAACTTTGTGCACAGAGGATGGGGAATGCCTACCCTATGGGGTAAGTCTACTCCTTGGATAGGTGCAGCTAGTGATGGGGAGACGGGGGCGGGATACTATTCCTACAAGACGACTTTTATCGACGATCTCAGTCAGCTTGGCAGTGACCAATCCGCAGAATTAAAAGTGCTTAATGTCATATTTAGCGTAGACGACTACTTGCATGCCATTATCGTTAATGATGTTCAGTACGATGGTATTATGAGTCCCATCGTCGTCGTTGGCAGCAACTATCCCCAGTATGAGATAAGCGACATTGACTGGAACGTCGGGGGATTGAACACGATCGAGTTCATTGTTCGTGACGTAGGAGGCTTTGCGGGTCTTTCAGCCTCAATGCAGGCGACTTATTCAGTCACCTCCGTCCCTGAACCCGAAACCTACGCCATGCTTCTCGCGGGTCTGGGTGTCATCGGTGCGGTTGCGCGCCGCCGGAAGGTCAATGTGAATTAAGGCTGGCGTACCGTAGGCAGGTATGAAACTTATACCTGCCTACGGCGTTACTTCTACAAAAAGACACTTTTTTCCCACGAGGAGAACTTTCATGCTGAAACTTGGAAAAACAATCGCCACCGTTGTTTTGGGGCTGGGGTGTGTCGCTGGCGCTGGTGCACAAACTATTGAAGAAATCGAAAAAATGATCGGAGTCGAAAGGATGGGCGAACTGTCTTTCAACCTAGATCGCATGACCACGTATAGTTATGTGACCGATGATTTTACACATTACATTTATTATTTTTATACAAATTCGGTGGGCGGCTATGCCAATTTCTATGATACCCCTGTCATGACTCAAAACCATCGCGCCACGAAGAACTTTTCCTTTACGCTCAAAGAGGAAGAGTTTAAAGGGTTTAGTGAAGAATTTGGCGATATGGATGGAGCTGACCTTTCTGCTACAGTTATTTTTTCAGCCTATTTTTATTCACCCTATTTTTACTCCAAAGAGGGTTTTGACTGGTCATTAGAGGCTTTGGAGTTAGGGTTTGAGGTATATGGCTACAATGGTGACGGCTCCCGCGATCTTGTCGGCAGTCATAGTGAGTTTCGTTCCATCGATTTCACGAGTGAGTACTTGATAGTGGATGGGTATTTTACTTTCAGCGCCGATTTTCGGTATCCCTATTACTTATTACAGGCTTATGTCAACCCTAGCAATGGGTACTGGTATACGTGGGGGGACGATTTTTTTGTGCAGGGGGGAGTTCAGGTCGATGTGGGGGGCGCTCAACTCTTCTATGTCAGTTCGCCAACCATTCCTGAACCCGAAACTTGGGCCATGCTGCTCGCAGGTCTGGGCATCGTCGGTGCGGTCGCGCGCCGCCGGAAGGTCAATGTGAATTAGCGGGTGCACCGCAATTCGTAGGCACGAAAAAAGGCCGGATGCCTTCGGGCATCCGGCCTTTTTTCTTTGAAAATTACCCGCTTAGAGCGTTTTCTGTTCAAGTGCGTACAACACTCCCCTCTCCCCTTGTGGGGGAGAGGGGCGGGGGGAGAGGGGTCAATGCCGCCTCCATCCCCCCCCCCCCCCCCCCCCGGGGGCCCCCCCCCCCCCAGGGGGGGGGGGAAGAAAGTAAAAAATTTAATAGAAAAAACCCCACTTTTTCAAAGGTGGACATCCCCCCGCCCCGCCGTTTTTATTTG
>Ga0082212_10000213_pt1 | contig 85626 bp, 62 predicted proteins | sample TergutNt197P3_FD_71548 | JGI IMG/M metagenome (GOLD analysis project Ga0082212, IMG submission 71548) | Neocapritermes taracua P3 segment gut microbial communities from Petit-Saut dam, French Guiana - Nt197 P3 | ecosystem: Host-associated > Arthropoda: Insects > Digestive system > Gut ...
GAAATAAAAATAAACAACTCATTTGGAGAAATCGTCATAACAGGCTCTCCAGAGGAACGAGGAAAGTATTGAAAAGCCACGGGAACGTCAGGCCGATTACCAGCGTGATGATCGCCAGTATGATAGCCGGAACAAGCGCCCAGAAATTCGCCTCGCGGATTTCTTCAAGCCCGGCCGCCAGTTTCCCGAAGAACACCCGGCGCTGCATTGAAAGAAAATAGGCCAGAGTCATAAGGCTGAACAGAATCGCGGCTATGGCGACCTTGGGTGATCCTGCCTGCCAGACGCCGAGCACTATCAGCACTTTGCTCCAGAATCCGGACAGTGGCGGAACTCCGGCGGTCGAAAGAAACGCGAGTACGGAGGTAAAACCCGTCACAGGCATTTTGTTCGACAAGCCGCCCAGTTTGTCCATGTCAACTGTCCCGGATTGTTTCTCAACGGCTGCTGCGTTCACGAAAAGGAGCGTTTTGAAAACCGAATGATTGAACAGGTGGAATATTGCGCCGGCAATACCGATAACGTTGGCTGAACCAAGACCGATTACAATATAGCCAATCTGGCTGATACTTGAATACGCCAACATTCTTTTGAAATCTTTCTGTCCCAGGGCGGCAAAAGCGCCGACTGCTATAGAAATCATGCCGATAGTCAGCAAAACAGACGAAACCTCTTCCATACCGAAAACATAGAGTGTTATTTTAATCAGCGTAAAAACACCCGCGGCCTTGGTTACAATGCCGCCAAGCAGTACGGAAACGGCCGTGGGTGCGGACGAATAAGCGTCCGGCAGCCATCCGTGAAAAGGAACCATACCGCCTTTGATAAACAATCCGGCGGCAAACAGGCCCATTGCAAAAAGCGCGAATTTCGACGTGCCCGCGTCAAGCTGTCCGGATGTCAGGCATGCGCGGATTGTTTCGTAATCAAGACTGCCGCAAACCATGAACAACAGGGCTATTGAAGACAGAATCAGCACGGTGGCCATGGCTGAAAGGAGTATATATTTAAAAGCCCCTTCAAGCCCGGCCTTTGTTTTTTCCAACGCAATCAGGATGAAAGACGAGGCGGCGACTATTTCAAGGAAAACATACAACGTAAAAATATCCTGCGATAACACGACGCCGTTCATTCCAACCATGCAAAGCAGCAACAGGTTGTTGAAAATGAACCGCCGGTTGTTGTCGGAGAACAGATACCCGCCCACCCAGAAAGCGGAGAAAACCACCAGCGCGATGGAAATAAACATTACGGCCGACAAATCGCTGGGAACGATTTCCCAGTTCAGAACCTGATTGACCGGATCAAAGCCGAAAAGCCAGGAACTCTGCGACGTCGCCAGAACATAGACGCCTGAAATAACCGTCAGAACCATGCCGCACCAGAAACTCAAGGTGTCGGCCGGTTTTCTTGGCAACAGATTCAGGATCAGAACGACTAACAGAGGAACCGCTATAAAAAGGGTTATCACGTCAGAACTCCTCCACTACAACAGACGACCCGTCATGCAGGCGAAAATTACGAGCACGAGGCCGGCAAGCGACCAGGCAAGATATGTAACATGGCTTCCATTATGCAGCGAGCGTATTACTGCGGAAATTCCGGTCGCGGCAAAAGGAATGACTTTGCTGAAAAAGAAATCCACGACCCTGTCTATGCCCCATCCGATGTACGCAATAACCCGGCCGACATTCTTCGCCCAGTTGTAAGGATCAAAATATCTCTTTTCCGCGGCGTCATACACCTGGTGAAATCCGGGCGCGTAATGAACATGGTCAACCGCGCCAAGCCCGCTACCGGTTTTCTTCACGCCGTAGAAGTGGTTGAAAATCGCAAGCGCGAGGGCAACCAGGGTTCCGCCGATAAGCAACCAGTTGGGATGGAAGCCGGAATAATCATGACCATGCAGCAGGTGCTCGCCGAAAACCGGCTGGATAAATTCCCGCAACGGAAAAACATTGCCAAATCCGAAGAAAAGGCAAAGCGCCGCCAGAATTATTCCCGGCACAAGCATTCCCATTGGCGCTTCTTTTATTTTGCTCACATCACCGCGCTTATCTGCATAAGCGGCGTGACCGAGCTTCAGGAAAGAAGCCGCGGTCATTACGGACCCGATAGCCGCCGCCAGGTAAAAGATTAAGCCTCTCTCAAGTGCGCCGTCATAAACCATTTCCTTAGAGAAAAATCCGTTGGTGAATGGCACACCCGAAATGGATGCAGCGGCAACGATGAAAACAATGAACGTAAGCGGCATTTGAGATCTAAGTCCGCCGATTTTTTTGAGGTCCGTCGTCCCAGCCTGTTTCTCCATCGAACCGCCAGTCAAAAACAGGCAGCATTTGTAGAGAGTATTGTTGATCATGTGAAACAAACCGCCGACAAGACCGACGGGAGTGCAGGTGCCGATGCCAAGAATCATGTAGCCGACCTGGCTGATCGCGTGATAGGAAAGCAGACGCTTGTAATCCTTCTGAATCAGCGCCATCGCCACCGCCAGAATAATGGTAAAGGCGCCGATGGTCATCAGCATCGTGGAGCCCCACGACATTCCATCGAGTTCAAAAATATCGAATGTAATACGGATAAGAAGGTAGATGCCAAGCAGTTTTTCCAGGGCGCCAGGGAAAAATGACATAAACGGCATCGGCGCGTCGGACGCGGCATCGGGAATCCATGTATGAAACGGCATGGCGCCGGCCTTGGAAATCGCGCCTATCACGAGCAGAACAAAAGCGAGGCCACCCAGACCTTCGATAGAAAGCTTCATCTCCGATATCGTAGCCGTATTAGTGAGGTAAATCGCCGTACCGATACCGAACATCATGCACAAGTCCGTAACACCGGCGATAATGGCCGCCTTTATCGAGGTCTTGTACGAGTCCTTGCCCCCGAGATAAATCATGGCGAACATCATCCCGAGGAGCCCTTCCCAGAAGAAAAGCAAAAGAAGAAGGTTGTCGGCAAATACAACACCGTTGACAAACCCGATCGTCAGCAGGAAGTATGCGTGAAAGAGTCCGCCGTTGGCTTTATCTTTGAGAAAAACCGTGTTGTAAACCGACAGCAGCGCGCCGAACACCGCCACGGAAATCAAAATAAAGGAACTGAACTGGTAGTTTCTAAGGGTAAATTCAAAGAACCAACCCGCCCATGGCACGGAAACGGAAGCCTCGTTGCCGTAAATCCGGTACGCCAGGAAAAGGTTTACGATGGCGGCAACAATCGCCATACCGCCGGCCGCCATACTGTTTTTCCTGACCGCGGCCAGCGTGATAATCGCCGCGGCTATCGGGAAAATAATGGCAAACAACATCAGGTTTTCCGTACTCATCTATTTTATCCCGGTTTTATCATTGAAACTAGCGGCTCAGCATCTGTTGAACCGCGCTCTGGGCAAACTGAAAAGGCGTGTAAACCAACACGCCGCTAAGCAGCGACAGAGCCGCCAGAAGTGCCACACTGAATACCATCACGGGCGAGCCTTCATGAGGCAAGCCATGTCCGTCATTCGCCGCCCGGCTGTCACCCAGAAATACGAGCGAAAACGCCCGCAAGAGGTAAGCCAGTGTAAGAAAAGCCCCGACGATGAAAGTCAGCCCTACCGCTATCTGTCCTGAATCAACCGCTCCGACAATAACCATGGTTTTACTGAAAAAGCCTCCGAAGGGAGGGATCCCCATAACGGAGAAGGCGCACAACGCGAATGAAACCGCGGTAATCGGCATGGTTTTTATCAAGCCGCCCATTTTTCGGATGTCCTTGTTGTGCGTTTCGTGTTCCACGACGCCCGCGCAGAGGAAGAGCCCGGCTTTGGCGATACCGTGCATAAATATGTAAAGCAGCCCGCCGAGGATGCCGATTTCATTGCCTATCGACAGACCCAGTAAAATGAAAGCCAACTGGCTGACGGTGGAATAAGCGACGATGCGCTTAATGTCATTTTCGACCAGCGCGGCACAGGCGGAAACAAGTGCGCTGGCGGCGGCTATCCAAGGCACGACTTCATGCCATACTTCGTTGATCGTAAAGGTCGCCACAAAGAGCCGGGCGAAAACGTAAACGCCTATCTTCACCAGCACCGCGGCGTGGAGCAGGGCGGTTACGGGCGACGGCGCGACGCCGGCGTCGGCAAGCCAGGTATGCAGCGGCAACGTGGCCGACTTGGAAAGAATACCGAAGAGAATAAACAGAATCGCGATATCCGAAAGGCTGCCATTTGTCGCGCACCAGGCTTTTATCTCCTCGAGGTCAAACGTTCCCGTCTGGCTGTAAATCATCAGAAAGCCGCATAACATCATCAGCGCGCCGAAAACCGTAATAAAGAAAGCCTTGTCGGCGCGTAGGACATATTCTTTTTCCCTGAAAAAACCTATCAAACGCCAGCAGACGATCGCCGTAATTTCCCAGAAAAAGTAAATCCACAGCAGGCTTGACGAGAAAATCAGCCCCATCATGGCGGCAAGAAAGAGCACCACCATAAAATAGTATTCATTGCGGTGTTCGTAATTTTTTATATACCCGAACGAATAAACAATTATGATGGAACCGAGCGCCTGCGAGACCATCGCCATAAAAATCGCCAGTTTGTCCGCGTAAAACAGGGTGACGCCGCCGAGGGTGAATATCACGTTCTGATCGCTTGCTATAACGCGAAGAAGGGCGCACGACATGCCGAGGGAGAAGAGCATCAGAATCAGCGCGACGATGTTTCGCAGTCGTTCATTGGTTTTACCCAGCACGGGCAGAAACAGCGACCCGAAAAACGGAACCGCCACCAGACAGAAAAGCAGATATTCTACGCTCATAATCACTCACACCCGCAATGTGAAAGCCTGTTTATTGACATCTAAAACATCAGCCATCTAACATGACAATTAATTATGGTGAACTTACCCTGCAATTATTGCAAGCATTTTTTGTACGGAAAAGGTAATGTTTTCATCCGCGAAGCAGACATTGGGGCAGGCGTCCCGGCTTGACACTGGAACGCGGGCGTCCTCGCCGCAATCATAGGGTTCGATTAAATCCTGTGTTGCCCGTCATACCCCTTGTTGTCGGCACGTTGTGGCATTTCGTTGTACAATGACGTCTTGCGAATCCATCAAAATCCATTATATACCGCTGGAACACGAATAAACAGCGAAGGTAAAACCACGAATTGCCGCCGCGATATGGGATTAGGAAGACGCTGTTCACATATCCATATTAATTCATAACCCTCCGTTCAAACGGGGGCTATTCGCAGATGGCGCCGTGACGGCGCTTTCTTTTGCTGAAGATCGAATGATACAGTCTGTAACCGCCGCTCAGATTGTATACATCGTAACCGTTTTGAGCGAGGATGCGCGCCGCGATATAACCGCGCAAGCCGACTTGGCAAAACACGTAGACCGGCTTTAACTTGTCCAGTTCGTCCAATCTGCCCCTCAAGTCATCAATTGGAATATTTATGGATCCGTCAATCGTTCCGCTTGCGTATTCTATAGATGTGCTTACATCCAGCAACGTCGTTTCGCCGCGCGGCAGCATTTCAACATCATGCCAATGAAAATCCCTTACCTTGCCCGTCAACAGGTTTTCAATGACAAAACCGGCCATATTCACAGGGTCTTTTGCCGAAGAATAGGGGGGGGCATAACAGAGTTCCAGTTTTGACAGGTCGTATGCCGTCATACCCGCGCGGATCGACGTTGCGAAAATATCACAGCGTTTATCTACGCCATCGAATCCCGTGATCTGCGCGCCAAGGATTTTTCCGGAGCCTTTTTCAAAGATTGTTTTTACGGACATGTTGACCGCGCCCGGATAGTAACCCGCGTGACTGGCCGACCAGGTAAAAGATTTGCCGTATTCAAGGCCCAGACGTTTGGCGGTCTTCTCGTTGACGCCGGTTGTCGCCACGGTCATGTCAAAGACTTTCAGGATTGCCGAGCCTTGCGTCCCCGTGTAGCGGCTGTCCAGTCCACAGATGTTGTCGGCGGCGATACGTCCCTGTTTATTGGCCGGGCCTGCCAGCGGGATAAAACCCTTTTGTCCGGTTACGAAGTCAGTGATCTCCACGGCGTCGCCCACCGCGAAAATGTCCGGGTCGGATGTGCGCATATCGTTTCCAACAATAATGCAACCTCGCTCATTGATATCCAGCCCCCCGGCTTTGGCGATACCGCTTTCGGGACGGACGCCTATGGCCATGATCAGCATGTCGGCTTGCGTTTCCCCCTCGTTGAGCGCGACGACGAGCTGCGCGTCATTGTCGGAAATAGCCTTCACGCCGTTTTGCAGAATCAGTGTTACGCCTTTGCTTTCAATATGACGGTGGACATCGCACGCCATATCGTAATCCAGCGGTGCGATCACCTGGTCAAGCATTTCGACCAGCGTTACCTTCAACCCCGCCCGGTGCAGGTTTTCGGCCATTTCAACGCCGATATAGCCGCCGCCGACAACCACTGCGCTCTTTGGATTACACGTTTCGATATATTCTTTAATGCGACAGGTATCCGGGATATTTCGCAGTGTAAATACGCGCCGCGATTGTATGCCTTCAATATTCGGTCTGATCGGTTCCGCACCCGGTGAAAGGATCAAACTGTCGTAGCTTTCCGTGTATGTTTCACCCGTAAGGAGGTTTTTGACGCCGACCGTTTTAGCGGTCCTATTAATCTGTGTGACTTCGCTGAAAACGCGCACATCCACATTGAACCGGGCCATAAAGCTTTGCGGCGTCTGCAGTGTAAGCGCCTTCTTTTCGGTAATTTCTCCGCCAATGTAATACGGCAAACCGCAATTGGCGAACGAGATGAACTCGCCCCTCTCAAACATGATAATCACAGCCTTTTCGTCCAGTCTGCGTAATCTTGCCGCCGCTGACGCGCCTCCCGCGACGCCTCCCACGATCAATATCTTACGTGTCATGAAATGCTCCTTATGAATTCCAGATTCCGGCCAGGCGTGTTTCGGGTAGCGGCTATCGCTCCAGTGCTAACTATAAATGGCCTAGAATACCTGGAAATATAAACGTTGTAGTCTTGTGTATCTACAGCTACAGCGGTAGGATACCAAAAAGTCGCGCTCATACCTCGTAACATGCTCAATTTCGTGCTACACTGTCAAAATAGGGGTAATTGTGGACAATATGTATAAAATATTCAAGCGGCGTTTAATGCTCCTGTGCATGGGCATACTCGTTGTTATCCTTGCGGCCATCCACACGACGGTGTTTGTAACGTCCAATAAGGCCATCGAGGAAAACCTGGAGACCAGTGCAAATGGCGTTGCAGTTTCAATTGCCAATAGCATTATGTGGAACGTAGATGAATATAAATCGTTTCTTGAAACAATGGACGTAAATTCTGAATATTACAAAAAAATGCAGACTTTCTTTAGCGATATCAAGGAAAACAGCAATATCAAATACATATATACCATAAAGAGGGTCGACGAAACGATCAGCGAGTACGTATTAGATGCCGAGCCGATAGGCAGCCCAGGCTATTCCCGCCCGGGTACAAGAGAAAATGACCCGGAGGGTCAGGCCGCTTTTTCTTCCGGGATCCCAACAGGCTTTGAGACCGTCAAGGATGAAAAATGGGGGTGGCTATTGGGGGCTTACGCCCCAATTTTCGACAAGGACGGGGAAATGCTGGGATTGGTGGGCGTAAACATTGATGGTTCGCATCTTTATGCCTACCTGAACAAATTGCATCTCACGCTATTGGCAACCTACGTATTCATAGTGCTACTTTCCTATTTTTCATTATCGAAATATTCAATCGCGATTTTGGATCCCCTGCTCCTCGACAAATTGACGGGTGCCTACAGTAAGCGTTATTTTGAGAAATTTATGCAAAAAGGCATTGCGAATGCCATTAGACATCGCACTGATTTTGCCATTCTGATGCTGGATCTGGATCACTTCAAGAATATCAACGACACTTACGGGCATATGTTTGGCGACACTGTGCTGTCTTCCATATCTGACATTGTAAGAAAATCACTGCGGCCGACAGACTATTTCATTAGGTACGGCGGCGAGGAGTTCGCGGTTATCATAGCCAACACCAAGGTCGAACATGTGGTGGAAGCCGCGGAGCGCATAAGAAAAACTGTGGAGGATAGCCCAATTTTTAATTATGAGAAAAATATCCCGATAAAAATGACAATCAGCATCGGCGTGGCCAATTTCAACAACCTTGGCCAAAACGCAAATGAATTGATAGAAAATGCCGACAAAGCCTTGTATCATGCGAAAATAACCAGAAATATGGTTTCGCTTTATGACATCGGCATGAAGGGATGATGCCGGCTTTTACCCTTTGGCGTTCCTTCAGCAGGTCTATTCCCTCACGAAGCTTTTCACGGCTTTCCATCGCTAAGCACCGTGCCTCGGCAAGGAAACATCAGGATATGCCCCCAACCCCACATCATGCCGCTGCGCAACGGTTTTGCCTTTGCGGTTTATCCGTGTTTCTACGGCAATACGCAGTATCCACGAACGCTATTCACCGATGATCTGCAAACACAGCTCAGGTGCGCCGCCGGCGGCGCGAAGCTCATCGGCTTTGATATTTGATACTGCTATCGCCGATAATTCTTTGGCGCGTTTTGACATAAAATCCCTTTCTGATAAGATAATTATTTGGGGTGCATTGGGTTCGGTAATCCTGCATTGTCTACCCGACACTGTACCCGCCATTGTATGACGGATTTAGAGAAAATAATTGGACGCCATCGCGAAAGTGATTCTGTTAAACTCTTTATATTATAGGGATATAGAGACGATTATTAAACGACATGAAACGGTACACAGGGGCGGTTCATGCAGGTTATGTTTCCTTTCCCTCCCCTCCCCGGATACGAGTGTTGCCTTGAATTCTTCATGAACGATCGTTGGCGAAACCAATAAAAACAACAGACAAGCGTAATTCCGATAAACAAGGAGTAAACAATGAAAAAAACAATTTTTGTGGTAGACGATAACGACACGAATTTGGCTTCGGCAAAAGAAGCATTGAAGGAACAATACAGGGTAATGACCCTTCCCTCTGCCGCGAAGATGTTCACTCTTTTGGAAAAAGTCAACCCGGATCTGATTCTGCTTGACATCGAAATGCCGGAAGTGGATGGCTTTGAAGCGTTACGGCAGTTAAAGGGAAACAGCGCGCAAGCAGGTATCCCGGTTGTATTCCTTACCAGTTTATCTAATGCAGAGGTGGAGGCCCGCGGTTTTCAGTTAGGTGTGATCGATTTTATCACTAAACCGTTTTCCGCCCCCGTCCTTATAAACCGAATCAAGACACACCTTGATATAGACGAAATGATCCGTGAGCGGACGTCGCAGCTCCAACAAAAGACAATACAGCTTCAGCACATGCAAAACGCTATAATTTTTGGTTTTGCCGACATGGTTGAAAGTCGTGATCAGGTTACAGGCGGTCATATTGAGCGAACATCGTTATATATTCAGATAATAATGGACGAAATGATGGCCCGTGGATTATATGCCGATGAAATTGCGAACCTGGATATAGAGCAGTTTGTTTCGTCGGCGCGCTTGCACGATGTGGGTAAAATCGCCATATCCGATACGATCCTGAACAAACCGGGAAAACTTACAGATGAAGAATATGCAATTATGAAGACCCACACCATTGCAGGGGAAACCGCCATCGACCAAATCGCTTCCCGGACGGATGATGTGGGTTTTTTGCGAAACGCCAAGTTGTTTGCCGGATGTCACCATGAGCGCTGGGACGGAAAAGGTTATCCGCGTGGATTGAGTGGCACGGATATTTCGTTGCAGGGACGGACCATGGCAATTGCCGATGTATATGACGCGCTTGTTTCCGAACGCCCATATAAAAAGCCGTTTTCACACGAGGACGCCGTCAAGATAATCATGGAAGGTTCCGGCAGTCAGTTCGATCCGTCAATAGTAAACATATTTTACGAAGCGCGTACTCAATTTGCGGCTGTAAAAATATAAACGTGTATTAACAGTATAAATCGGCGGGAGGCAACTCGATATGAGAAACGTCATTCAATCCAAACACGATCTGTGTACAGGCTGCAACCGGTGCGTCAGGGAATGTCCAATGGAGACGGCCAATATCACTTATCAGGATGAAGACGGCAATATTAAGGTCAGTGTTGACCATGAAAAATGTATTGCCTGCGGCCGGTGCATTACCGCGTGCAAACATGACGCGAGATCCTATGAGGACGATACCGATCGGTTCTTCAACGATTTGAAAGATGGAGTGCCGATTTCGCTTATCTCCGCGCCCGCAATTCGTACCAACATACCGGAGTATAAAAGACTATTTACGTATTTAAAACAGCTTGGCATAAGGAAGATATACGACGTATCCCTTGGAGCTGATATCTGCATATGGGGATATGTCCGTTATTGCGAAAAACCCGACGCCCAGCCGATCATAACCCAGCCGTGCCCTGTCATCGTCACCTATTGCGAGAAGTACCGGCAGGATCTGCTGCCCTACCTGGCTCCCGTGCAGAGCCCTATGGCTTCTCTCGCCATCTACATGAAAGAATACGAAGGCGTATCCGACCGGATCGTCGCATTGTCTCCGTGTGTCGCCAAAACAATCGAATTTGAGGCAACCGGACTGTCGGACTATAATGTCACATTTCCCAAACTACTGGAATATTTGGATAAAAACAATATCAAGCTGCCCGAAGAAGAAACGGAATGCGACCATTACGAATGCGGTTTAGGCTCCCTGTTTCCCATGCCGGGCGGACTGAAGGAAAACATCGAATTTTTTACCGGAAAAACCCTCAGTATCGACCGGGCTGAAGGTCAAAGCGTATATGAAAAATTGGATTCATATGTCTCGACCCCAAAAGATGCGCTGCCAAAGGTTTTTGACGTACTAAACTGCGACGAGGGCTGTAATATGGGCACAGCCTGTTTGCATTCGTCAAATTTCTTTGAAATCAACCGCCGTATGGACGGCAACAGGGAATTGGCTACGGGCCGCCGCAAAAAAGAATACTATGATGATCTGTATAAAAGATACGACGGTACATTTGACCTTTCGCTGTTCATGAGAAAGTACAACCCTGTTACAACACCGTTTCCGGGAATATCTCAAGAAGACATCGACAGAGCTTTTAATCTGCTGAACAAGACCGACAAAGAAAAACAGAACGTGGATTGCGGCGCCTGCGGCAGCGGTACATGCCATGAAATGGCGAGGAAACTCGCCCTTGGTGTGAATATACCGACAAATTGCATCATGAAAGCGATGGAAACAGCAAAAGAAGAACATGAAAAAAGCGTTAGAATGCTGGAACAGTTTGTAACGATTTGGAGCCATATAGAAAGCGGCGCCATGATCATAGACGCTGAAACCCGTAAAATTTTGGATGTGAATCCGGCTGCAGAGCGTATGTATGGCGATGTCAAAGATAAAATGATCGGCAGGTCATGCTACCACTGTTTTGGTCAGCATGAATGTCCGATCATGGATCTGAACCAAACAATGGACCGCGAGGAACGAGAATTCACAAAAGCAGACGGTACGATTATTCCGGTCCTGAAATCCGTGTCAAAAATAGATTACAACGGACATGCCGCATTATTGGAAAGCTTTACCGATATATCATACTTAAAGGAGATAGAAACACAAAAAAGTACGCTAGAGGCAACTGAGCGTATGAAGGTCATGCTTGACGCAACCCCTATCGGCGCGCATTTTTGGGACAAAAATTATACCATGATCGACTGCAATGAAGAAGCGGTCAAGATGTTCAATATGTCCAGCAAGCGGGAATATATGGAGCGCTATTCCGAACTTACGCCGGAGTACCAACCGGACGGAAGACCGTCGAGGGAAGTGGCCAAACTGCTTATTAAAAAAACGTTTGAAAATGGCTATGAACGGTTTGAATGGATGCGCCAAATGTCCGACGGCGAGCCTATTCCGGTTGAAGTTACGCTGGTACGCGTCGACTACAAAGGTGAAAACCTTGTCGCGGCATATTCAAGGGATTTAAGAGAACAAAAACGGATGCTGAAAGAGATCAACGAAACCACGGCCAGGCTGGCTACCGTCGTTTCCAGTTATCCCGGCATTATATGGAGTGTGGACGGCGATTATATCATCACGCTTTATAACGGTTTGTACATTAACAATATGGGATTCACACCTGATTTCATGGAGGGGAAAAATCTGAATATAGCCCAGAGGGGTCACCGCCATCTGGATATTATTAATAATGTAAGGAAAACTTTTAACGAAGGACCGCAGGATTGGGTTTCAGAAATAGACGGAAAAATGTTCCGTTCGCGCACCTCACCTATAATTGACGAAAGCGGTAAGATAACCGGCGTAGTCGGAAATACTGACGATTTGACGGAGATCTTTCAACTGCAGGAAGAACTAAAAGGCGCTCTGGTAAAAGCGGAAGATGCCGTACATGCGCTTAAATCGGCGCAGGCCACCACCTCCTCCATGTTTGAATCCAACCCTCATATAAACATCCTGTTTGATTCAAATTTCAAAGTGGTTGACTGCAATCCGGCGGCAGTCAGGTTTATGGGGTTTGAATCAAAAGAGGTCATGCTGGCCGGATTCGTTGAACGTATAACAAGTAGCATACCGGCCTTCCAGGCGGATGGACGGCGATCCATACCATTGTCCCAATGGCTCGTAGCTGCGGCAAAAGAAGGATACGTCAGTTTTAAGACGGAAATAATCCTGAATAATATTCACAGAAGTTTAAATGTGGAATTCAAGAAAATTCCATATAACGGCAGCTTTGCCATCGTGGGTTATATTATCGACATGACCGAAATCCATGAACGGGAAATGGCGCTCACTCGCTCGCGCGAACTAAACGAACTGCAATTGGCAAAATTGAATCTGGTCGTCAAGGCATCAAAAATCGGTCTGTGGGATATGGAGGTTGTGCAGGACGATCCGGTTAACATGAATAACGAAATTATATATTCGGATGAGTTCAGACATATGTTGGGGTATACCAGCGAGAGCGATTTCCCCAATATACTCGGAAGCTGGGGCAATCTGCTGCATCCCGAAGATCAAAGTGCGACAGTTGAGGCTTTTAACAAACACTTAACAGACACCACAGGTAATACGCCTTACGACATTGAAGTCAGGATGCTACGTAAAAACGGAGAATACGCATATTACCACGTATCAGGCGAAACAATCAGAGAAGAAAACGGAACTCCTATACGAATCGCGGGCGCTTTGGTAGATATAACCGAGACAAAGAATATTTTACTTGATACGGAACGACACCGCATAGAAGCGGAAGCAGCCAGCCGTGCTAAAAGCGCCTTCCTTAGCACCATGAGCCATGAAATACGCACGCCGATGAACGCGATACTCGGCATCACTGAAATCCAGCTGCAAAATGACGCGCTTGACAGAGACGTAAAAGAAGCGCTTGACAAGATTTATACATCAGGCGATATGTTGCTTGGCATCATAAACGACATACTCGACTTATCAAAAATAGAAGCCGGCAAACTGCAATTGGTAATCACCAAGTATGAGATTGCCAGCTTTATCAGTGACACTGCGCAGCTGAATATGATGAGAATCGGAAGCAAACCGATTGAATTTGAACTATATGTAGACGAAAATCTGCCCGTATTCATGATGGGCGATGAACTCCGCGTCAAACAGATACTAAACAATATATTATCCAACGCATTTAAGTATACCTCGGAAGGCCTGGTCAAGCTCTCGGTCACATCAGAGGCAAGCGACGACCAGGATGATATAATTACGCTGATCGTCAGCGTAAGCGATACTGGTCAAGGCATGACTAAAGAACAGGTGGACAAGCTGTTCGATGAATATTCCCGATTCAATATGGAGGCCAACCGTTCCACCGAAGGAACCGGACTCGGCATGAGCATAACACGCAATCTGATACGCCTGATGGGCGGAGATGTTCTCGTTGAGAGTGAGCCGGGCAAAGGTTCCACGTTCACCGTGCGCCTGCCGCAAGGGAAAATCGATTCCGAGGTGCTGGGCAGAGAGATGACGGAAAATCTGCACCAGTTCCGCACAAGCAGCATGATGCAAATGAAACGGGTGCAGATCACGCGGGAGCCAATGCCATATGGCAGTGTTTTAATTGTGGATGATGTAGAAACTAATATTTATGTCGCAAAAGGGCTTATGACTCCATATGGATTAAAAATTGATTCGGCTGAAAGCGGGTTTGCCGCGATTGAAAAAATCAAGGACGGTAAAATTTACGACATTGTATTTATGGATCATATGATGCCACAAATGGATGGTATAGAAGCGACGCAAAAAATCCGGAATATGGGATATAAGGAGCCGATTGTCGCGTTAACCGCCAACGCCGTTGCGGGGCAGGCGGAGATATTCCTCGGAAACGGATTTGACGATTTTATTTCTAAACCCATCGATGTTCGCCAGCTGAATACCGTGCTAAATAAGCTTATACGCGATAAACAAGAACCGGAAGTCATCGAAGCGGCAAAAAAACAATCTGAAACGAAAAAAGAAAAAAACTCCGGCAGTACGCCAAAATCGTCCATAGATCCGCATTTTGCTGAAATATTCGCGAGAGACGCATTAAAAACGCTTGCGACATTGGAGGCGCTTGCGGAAAAAAATGATTACAGCAACGAAGATGATATGCGAACCTACATCATCAACGTACACGGAATAAAGAGCGCGCTCGCCAATATCGGAAAAATGGACCTGTCCGCCATTGCATTGAAATTAGAAATGGCGGGACGGGAAAGAAAACTTGAAATCATTACATCCGACACGTCTTCTTTTTTGAGTTCCCTGCGAGCCTTTGTGGAAGAATTAACGCCGCGAAAAGAAAATAATAACGGTGAAACAATAAACGAGGATAATGCGTTTCTTCGCGACAAACTCCTTGAAATCAAAGCGGCGTGCAAAGATTTCGACGAGAATATCGTGGATGAGGCGTTGGCGGAATTACGGACGAAAACATGGTCTCAGCAGACAAAAGAACTGCTCGGTACAATATCGGAATATTTACTGCACAGTGATTTTGACGAGATAGCAGACATAATTGATAAAACCGTTGAAAAAGAAACAGCGGATTGAAAAGAATATAAGCGTGGCATATAGGATTTCAAGCCTGTTGTATTATGATCGTCCTGAGGCTGGATATGGAAAAACGAAGACTTGGAAATACAGGGTATCAGATAACTCCAATCGGACTCGGAGCATGGGCGATCGGCGGCGGAGGATGGGCGCACGGTTGGGGGCCGCAGGACGACAATGAATCAATAGCGGCCATTCACCGCGCCGTTGATCTGGGTATCAACTGGATTGATACCGCGGCGGTTTACGGACTTGGGCATTCCGAGGAAATCGTCGCTCGCGCGCTGGCTGAATTACCACAATGGCGGCGTCCGCTTGTTTTTACCAAATGCAGCCTTGTTTGGGATGAAAAAAGAAAAGTTTCACACAGCCTGAAGCCTGAATCGTTGCGCGCTGAACTTGAAGCAAGTCTGCGGAGGCTTGGCGTGGAATCGATAGACCTGTATCAGATTCACTGGCCGGCTTTCGGCGCGGGTTTTACGGATACCGACGCTCCCGGGCTTGAACAGGCATGGCAAACCTTGGCGGATATGAAAATAGAAGGGAAAGTTCGTTCCATCGGCGTTTCAAATTTTACAGCGTCTCAGATGGAGCGAATACGCCCTATCGCGCCCATTGCGACGCTCCAACCGTCCTACTCGATATTGTCACGCGGCATCGAGGCTGAAACTCTGCCCTATTGCGGCGCGTACGACATCGGAGTGATTGCATATTCGCCTATGAAATCAGGGCTGCTTTCCGGCACGATGACGCGTGAGCGAATCGCGGCTATGCCTCAAAACGACTGGCGGCGTTATCATAAAGAGTTCACGGAACCAAAGCTTACTGAAAACCTTGCGGTTGTAGAAAAACTGCGCGTTATCGGTAAGCGCCTCAACTGCTCTCCTGGTGAAATCGCCATCGCGTGGACGCTGAACCATCCGGCTGTAACGGCGGCAATCGTCGGAGCGCGCTGCCCGGAACAGGTGGACGGATTCATAGGCGCGGCAAAAATTGAGTTGACCCCTGAGGAAATCGCGGAAATATAATTTGGATGAAACGCTGATTAAATGGTTGTTCGAACGATTTGTGATAAGATCAAAGCGTCGAATGGAAATTCAGCCGAAGTAATAACTTCAAACAATTGAACGGGAGAGAATGTAATGATGGAAGATGAATTTAAAGCGGAACTGGAAAAACTGCGCGAGGATGTCGAAACGCTGAAAAAAATATTGAGGGAAGAAAATCTACTGGCGGAGTTAAAAATACTGCGCACGGAAAACGAGGCTCTGAAAAAGACTCCCTCCAAAGGACTGTCAATGAAGGTAAGTGAAAAGGGCGCGTTATCCGTTTACGGCCTTGGTCGTTTTCCCGTGACTCTTTATAAAGAGCAGTGGATTCGCCTTCTCGATCTTTCCGACGATATTCGCGCGTTTATTAAAGCCAACGACGAACAGCTAATGTCGAGGTGAGAATATACCCAAGCAACGTTTTTAAATACCCTCGATGCGGCTAGAAAAAGCGGCGTGTCGTTATTTGTTACTGTGGGTGTAATAATAATATTTTCAGGGTTTCTGGTGAGCTTCAGCTTTGCTCAAAATTCGCCGGATGCACCCGAATATAAATAATCACCGACCGCTTGAGCGGCCGATCCAGCGGCGGACAGGGTCCCGTAGTTCTTCATTCGGCTGTTTTCGGCTTTGCAGTTCAGCCAGGCCGGCGCTCATGATTGCAAAGGTATCTTCCATAAGTCGCTTCTTTTCGGACTTTTGATACGAAGTTGTATCAATCGGATGGCATATTTTGATGCGTATAAAGGTTCCGGGGTTCACCCGTAGCGTATGAGGGGCGATAACCCTGTAACTGCCGTCCACGACTATCGGAACGAGCGGAACTTTGGCGCGAAGACAAAGCGCGAACGCGCCGCTGTGGAAATCGCCGAGCGAGCCGGTTCTGCTGCGGGTTCCTTCCGGAAACGCGATGGCGTTCACACCGCCGGTTATCTCCGCGGCCGCCGCTACGATACTTTTGGCCGCTTCCCTGTGATTTTCACGATCGATAGGGATGTAGCCGGAGCGTCGCATGTGCCAGCCCATAAAAGGAACTTTGAAGAGAGATTTTTTCGCAACCCAGCGAAACTGAATCGGAAGATGCGCCGACAGCGAAAGAATGTCGTGAAGGCCGCTGTGATTAACCGTGAATATCTGCGGCCGGTCGCGGTCGACGTTTTCCAGCCCTTCGATCTCCACGCGGGCGCGGCTCAGCCATAAGTTGTCCTTTGACCATCGGCGCATACAGTAGTGTTGCAACCGGCCTTTCCCGGACACGAAACTGCCGATAATTGAAATAGATCCCCAGAACGCCGTGCTGAGACCGCACGCCGTCCAACACCATATCGTAAACAGTTTAGCTTTGAAGTTTTCCATGAGAAATGATTGGCTGGGAGACAGGGATTCGAACCCCGACTGGATGGTCCAGAGCCATCTGTCCTACCGTTAGACGATCTCCCAACGCGGTTGCAAATTTTAAAAGAACGTTCGCGTGGATTCAAGAGCGAGCCGCGCGAATTTTTATTCGAAGGGCGTTATAAAAACAGGATCGCCAACATTCTCTCCGGCGTGAACAGCTACAACAAAAAGAACCATGAATGAACATGAATAGACGCGAATAAAGCAAATGCTTCCATTCGTGGTTCTCTTTATCCGTGGTTAGTGTTGGGTATCACTGAAAATTTCAGATAATATGATGCTTGTTTTATGTAGTGTATAAGTGTTTCCCGGTTTTATAAATGGCAGCTTCTGAAAAAAAACAGATTCGATTTCACGCTCTTGAATCACGGGTTCGCCGAACTATACGTGATTTCGGCATGATTTCGCGTGGAGAACATGTCGTTGTCGCGGTGTCGGGAGGCGCGGATTCCACAGCTCTCCTGTTATGCCTGAAAACGTTGTCGCGCGAAATGGAAATCACTTTGACTGTAGCCCACATGAATCATTGTATCCGCGGCGCGGAAGGCGACGCCGACGCCGAATTTACCCGGCGATTGTGCGAAACGCATGAAATTCCCTGTGTCACGGAAACTATCGACGTCAAAAAACAGGCCGAAGATTCCAGAGAAAATCTCGAAGCCTGCGCCCGCCGCGCACGTTACACTTTTTTGCGCAGCACGGCACAAAAGCTTGGCGCGCAAAAAATCGCGGTCGGTCACAACCGGAACGATCAGGCTGAAACCGCGATTTTTCGTTTACTTCGTGGAGGTGGGCTTGAAGGACTCTCGGCCATACGGCCGGTTCTCCGCGATGGAATCGTGCGGCCGCTGATCGACTGTTCAAGGGAATTGATCCGCTGTTATCTGGAAGACAAATCCGTCCGCTGGCGTGAGGATTCCACTAACTCCGACCTTATTTACGCCAGAAATCGCATCAGGGGTGAATTGATTCCATACCTGGAGAAAAATTTCAATCCGCGGCTGATTGACGCGCTGGCACGTGAAACCGGCATTGCCCGTGAAACATGGGATTTTATTGAAACACAGTCGTGGGCGGCGCTGAATGATTTGCACACCGAAACCGAAGAAGGGATTTCATTAGATGCGTCAGGGCTTTTAAGCCTTCATCCCGCGCTGCAAAAACAGGTTATGCGGCTGGCGCTGAAAGTGGGTTTCGGTTCAATTCACAACATCGGTGCCGTGCATATTGAAAATCTTCTGTCGCTCTGCAAAAAACAAACGGGCGGCGGTGAGGTCCCGATTCCCGGCAGAGGCAAGGGAATCCGCCGCTTCGACCGCCTTTTATTGCAAAAACACCCGCAAAACCCGGACTTAAACTATTCGTACACCCTGAATGTACCGGGAGAAATATATATTCCTGAAATTAAAAAATTGTTTCGTTTTACTTTTATTCACCGGGATGCGGTAATAAAAACGGAGCCTGAAAACAGGCACAAGGCGTTACTGGAGTTTGCCGCGCTGCCGGAATCACCGACGATACGTTCACGAAAACCGGGCGATCGGTACGGCGGCGCGGAACGAAGGAAAGTGAAAAAAATGCTTATCGACGCCAAAATCCCCTCGGATCGGCGCGCGACTCTTCCCATGCTAGCCGACGGGAGCGGCGACGGTTTCGTTATATGGATTCCCGGATTTCGCCCGGCGCGCGGATATGAAGCGCGGCCGGAATCCGACGTATGTCTTCTGGCCGATATGATAGAAAATGTATAAATATGCAGGATATCAGCGTTTCCATATAAAGACCGGTCTGCTATACTAATATGTTTTAGTTTCGGATGCCGATGTTTTTCCCGGAGGTTTTCAGTTGAGCGCCAATTTTAAAAGTGTTCTGGTATGGATGGTGGTAGGCATCGTGATGATTTTGTCATGGCAGTTTGTTTTCAACTCCCCCGACACCAACCTGACCGAGAAGGATTTTACGACTTTTCGTCAGGACATGCAGGCCAGAAGGATTCAGAAAGTCACGATTACGGGAGAGGAACTTAAAGGCGAATTAATTCACGGCGAAAAATTTAAAACCTTCATTCCGCTTGACGCCGCGTCTGATCTGGCGAACGAACTAAACAACAACGGTGTTTTGGTAAAAATCGAAAGGTCTTCCGGCACTTCGATGATGACGATGATCCTGCTTAACGGCCTGCCGATACTGATAATCATAGGCTTCTGGATTTTCATGATGCGCCAGATGCAGAATGGCGGCAACAAGGCGCTTATGTTCGGCAAGAGCCGTGCGCGGATGATGTCGAATCAGCAAAAGAAAGTGACTTTCAAAGACGTTGCCGGAGTTGAGGAAGCCAAGGAAGAACTGACGGAAATCATCGAATTTCTTAAAGAGCCGCAGAAATTTCAGAAACTTGGCGGGCGTATTCCTAAAGGCGTACTCCTCATGGGGCCGCCGGGAACGGGAAAAACCCTGCTGGCGAGGGCGATCGCGGGTGAGGCAAACGTTCCTTTCTTTTCCATCAGCGGTTCTGACTTTGTGGAAATGTTCGTCGGTGTGGGTGCAAGCCGTGTACGCGATCTGTTTGAGCAGGGAAAAAAGAACGCGCCCTGCATTATCTTCATAGATGAAATCGACGCCGTGGGCCGCCATCGCGGCGCGGGACTCGGCGGCGGACACGACGAACGCGAGCAGACGCTCAATCAATTGCTTGTCGAGATGGACGGCTTTGAATCCAACGACGGAGTCATTCTGATCGCGGCAAGCAACCGGCCCGACGTACTCGACCCGGCGCTCCTGCGTCCCGGGCGCTTTGACCGCCAGGTCGTCGTTCCACTTCCCGACATTCGCGGCCGGGAAGGAATTTTGAAAGTACATACCGGCAAGATTCCCGTTTCCGAAAATGTCGACGTATCCGTCATCGCGCGCGGAACCCCCGGGTTTTCAGGCGCCTCGCTTGCCAATCTTGTCAATGAGGCGGCTCTTAACGCCGCCCGCTTCAATCGCAAAGTTGTGGAGATGAGCGATTTCGAAGGGGCCAAAGACAAGGTTATTATGGGCAAGGAGCGCAAGTCCATGGTGATTGCTGAAAACGAAAAGAAAGTTACGGCGTATCACGAGGCGGGACACGCGCTGGTGGCGTTTAAGGTTCCTGGAAGCGATCCCCTGCACAAGGTCACAATCATTCCGCGCGGCATGGCGCTTGGATTGACCCAGCAATTGCCGGAAGCCGATAAACACAACTATACGAAAACGTATATAGAAGGGCGCATCGCCATTCTAATGGGCGGTCGCTGCGCTGAAAAAATGTTTCTCGATCAGGAAACCACCGGCGCGGCTCACGACATTGAAGTGGCTACCGATCAGGCGCGCAAAATGGTTACCGAATGGGGGATGAGTCCGGAAATGGGGCCGCTGACCTTCGGTAAAAAAGAGGAGCAGATCTTTCTCGGCCGGGAGATTGCGCAGCATCGGGATTACAGCGAAGACACAGCCATTCGCATAGACCGGGAAGTGAAAAGGATCGTCCAGGAAGGGTTCGACATCGCGATGAAAATTCTGGAAGGCAATCGTGACGCCCTTGTACGGTTGGCGGAAGCTCTTTTGGAATTCGAAACGCTGGACAGTTCCGAGCTTGAACAGGTAATAAAGGGAATTCCGCTTGAGCCGAAAAAGACGCCGTCTGATACCGGGTCCGATTCCTCGGGAACGCCGGTGTTGGGGGATGCGCACGAACGACCTTCGATACCACAATTGCTCAATCCCACGGAGACATCGGCGCCGGCATAGAAGGCTTTGTTATGACACAGTTTCATTCCCGCGCTTCTTATGCAGTCAAAACCGCGAACTGGACTCTGTCTATGGGGAAACGAACCCTGGTAATGGGCGTCCTCAATGTTACGCCCGATTCCTTTTCGGACACGGGGAAGTATTTCGGCGTTGAAGCATCCGTCAGGCGTGCGTGGGAAATTGCGGAAGAAGGCGCGGACATACTTGACATAGGCGGCGAATCGACGCGCCCCGGTTCCGCGGGAATCAGCGCAGAAGAAGAGATCGGGCGCATAGTTCCAACGCTGGAGCTTTTGTCAAAAGGGCCTGAATACCCGATTCCGATTTCGGTGGACACAAATAAATCCGAAGTGGCGCGGGCTGCATTGGAACGTGGCGCCGCCATTATCAATGACGCCAGCGGTATGACTATGGATCCGCGTATAGGATCCGTCGCCGCCGAATACGGGGCCGCGTTGATTCTCATGCATATGCGCGGGACGCCTGAAACCATGCAGATGCTGCCGCCGAGCCCGGATATTCTGTGTGAAATCGATGCGTGGGCGAAAGACGCCGCCGTTCGAGCTTCGGCCTGCGGCGTACCTTCAGATCGGATTATTCTTGATCCCGGCGTGGGATTTGGAAAAACGGCGGATCAGAATGTTGAGATTATTGTAAATATCTCCCGGCTTGCGGCAAACGGGTTTCCCGTACTGATAGGCACGTCACGTAAGGCTTTTATCGGCGCGTTTACGCGGAAACCCCCGCATGAACGGATTTTTGGAACCTGCGCAACGGTCGCCGCCTCCATTTTGTACGGAGCGCATATCGTTCGTGTACACGACGTCGCGGCCGCGCGGGATGTCGCCGATATGACGGATGTAATCGCCCGATCTGGAAAAACATAAAGAAAGGATTCCGGATATTTTTTTAAATGGCTTCGATGTTTGAGTTTTTACGGATCACGTCTTTTTCATTCCGCGATCTGATCGACATCGCGCTGGTTGCCTTTATAGCTTATCGTTTTCTGTTGCTGATGAAGGGAACCCGCGGCATACAGATGACGCTCGGCATCATTGTTCTGTTAATGTTCTTCTGGGTAACCCGTTTATATAATCTTTCCGCCACCGGATGGCTCCTTTCCAACACTCTAACATATATATTTTTCGCAATAATCGTGTTGTTTCAAACGGAACTCAGGATGATGCTAACGCGGATCGGAGTCTATCCATTCCGGGGAGGACGCGGCCAGACACAGGACGGCGTTGATGAAATCGTTCAGGCGGCTTCTACGCTGGCTTCCCGGAAAATCGGCGCGATTATAATAGTGGAACGTGAAGTCGGGCTCAGAAACTACACCGAAAACGGTATCGAGCTGGACGCGGCAATATCATATCATTTGCTCGCCACGATCTTCTTTCCCGGTACACCCCTGCATGACGGCGCGGTCATTGTCAGAAAAAACCGGATTGTCGCGGCGGGATGCTTTCTCCCTCTTACGCTGGATCCGCGTTTGAGTCAGGAACTCGGCACGCGCCATCGCGCCGGGATCGGCATAACCGAGGATACGGACGCCATAGCGGTGATTGTTTCTGAAGAAACCGGAACGATTTCTATAGCCCTGGGCGGAACAATTACACGGAATCATTCAGGCGACGAACTGAGGAACGCGCTTCTGGACGCGCTCACGACGGTGCGCAAGGTTTCAAAAGAAATCGCTTCTCAGGCGCAGGAAGGGCGTGAAGAAGAATGAAACAGGTCCTGCGCAAATTCTTTTTCAGAGACTGGCTGCTTAAAACAGCCTCGCTTTTCATAGCGCTGACGCTGTGGCTTTTCGTGCGCGGAGATCCGGGCCAGGAAAGGGTGATTGCCGTACAACTGGAAGTACGAAAGCCTCAGCAGATGGAAACCGTAAGCCCGCTCCCGGCCGGCGTTGAGGTTACAATACGCGGCACGGCAGTTTCAAACACCTGGTTCAGCCAACTACCTCCGACATGCATCGTGGATCTGCAGAATGCTTCGGAAGGAGAACATTTCGTTGAGCTGACGCCGGATAATATACGAATATCGCAGAGGGGCGGCCTTGAGATTTTGAGCATCTCGCCCGCGCGCCTGGCAATCACTCTGGAAACGACGGTTTCCAAGGAAGTTCCGATTGTCGCACAGATTCATCCCGGGCCGCCCACCGGTTTTGAACTGTACGAAAAACCTTTTACTCGTCCCGGCTCGGTTATCGTTACAGGCGCAAGATCCCGTATCGCGCTGGTCACCGAAGTGGAAACGATGCCGATTTCACTGGAGGAACAACGGGATCCCGGGCGCTTTTTCGTCAATCTGAACCCGCGGGATTCCTCCATTCGTACCTCGGTGCAAAACCTGGTTCAAGTGGAAGTCACGATCGGCCCGGTTCGCCGGCTGCACAGCATCGACAAAATTCCGGTGACAGTAGAAGGAGGGGATTATGACTTCAGGCCGGAACATGTTTCTGTGCAGGTACTGGCCTCGCCGGAATACATCAGGAACGTTTCAGCCAGTGACTTTCGCGCCGTGATTCGCTCCGACGCCTTCGACGCCGGGCAACTTCCGGCCCAGGGTAAGCTCACGGTGCAAATGCTGAAAGAAACCGACGGCACGGCGGAAATAAGAGCGATTACTCCCGCGGAAATTACAATCCAGCGAAAAAGATAATGTAAAAAAGTTTTACCAGGTAATAACCAGACCCGCGGTGGTTTGAACGAAAAATAAGCCCTTTTTAGTAGCGTTGCCTTCAAAAAAGCCTTCGAAGCCGGGAAGAGAGTAACCGCGTACGTCGATATTGATTCCGAGAGGTCCCAACAATCTGCGTATCTTCAGTCCTCCGCCGTAATTGACCGCAAAATTGCTCCCCGTGCTGAAAACGAAGGCTGCAATTTTTTCAGCATCCAATTCCGTTGGGAAATCCCGACCCCACGTTCGGACAACGCCGATGCCGACGGTGCCGTAAGGAACGATGTTGCCGGGCGCCTGAATAAGCAGATTCGTATCCGTCTGAAGGGCCTTGACGCCCGGTTTTGCGAACTTTGGAGAATAGCCGAAGCCTTGTTCGAATCCGACGACGCGCCCGGCAGAAAAACGAACTCCGAACGTACCGCCGAAATCTCCTGCCAAATCCGTGATGACTCCCACCGGGGAAGCATCCGACCAACTGAGTTTTCCCGGTTTTTGAGCGCCGCCATAAAGGGTTATTTCACCGGCGAAAACCGGGGCGGCGATTGCCGTCAAAAAAAGCAACATCATGGTGCGTGAAAAAAGCTTCATACAACCTCCTGATTATCCGGTTCTTTCAATAAAAACCGCAAAAATCTTGTAGGATAACGTGAAAATATGCAACATCTTTCTCGCCGAGTAAGGACATGTGACCGCCGGCGTGAAATGTATTAATCCAAACCATTTGCTGAAAGATTCCTCCCGCTTGCGTGAATTCGTGATTCGGTATTTGTGTAAGCACCCGCGCCGGCGAGGACGCCAGCGTTATTATGTCTTGAAACTTTTCGTCGTGTACCCAAAAAAAACCGGGTATCGTAAAGAAATTCGTATTTGTACTAACATTCCGTGAGATTCCGACGATAAAACTAATGCTTAAAAATCGTCACCTGGAAATAATACTGAGGCAGAGGAAGTTTAAGTACCTAATCTCCGTCTAAAAAAAGAGTTTTATATGACCCAATCAATGACTTTTAAAATAGCGTTAATCTCCGTAATGGGAGCGCTGCTGACGACGCTCGCTCTTGCCGGCGCCATATCTTTTTCGCGAAAAGACATGGGTCGGATTATTTCACAAGAAAACGTTCAGGCGGGGAAAATCGATTCAGAGATACAAAAATCCCTAAACGACTCTATCTCCGCGCTGGAAAAAAGGGTCATTTCTTTTGGAATAATAATCCTGATTGCAACGGCGGTTGTTTCTTTTATATATGCAAATACTTTTACAAAAACAATTAAACAGGCCGTTGTCTTATTCGGGAAAATAGACAAAGGCGACCTTACATGCAGATTTGACGGCACCGCAAGCGATGAACTCGGCGAGATGACGAAACAGTTCAATTGTTTAATGGATAATCTGCTGGCTCTAATGAAAAAGGTGATTATCGGCAACGCCAATCTCTCCAAGGCGGCGGAAGAACTTTCCAACGTTAGCAAGCAGTTGACAAGCGGCGCGGAAGAAACCCTTATCCAAAGCACTACTGTTGCGAGTACGACAGAACAAATGGCGGTGAATATAAACGCGATAGCGAGCGGCGCGGAACAGGCGAGCGTAAACGCCAATGATGTTGCGGGCGCCGCAGAGGAAATGAGCGGTAATATGAATACGGTAGCGGGCGCCATAGACGAAATGACCGCCAGCATAAATCAGATTGCGCAAAATACAAGCAAAGTTCGTGAAATATCGGTGGAAGCGACAGGTAAAGCAGAGAACGCCACCAGCGTCATAAACAAACTCGGAACCGCCGCCAAAGAAGTCGGGCATGTAACCGATCTTATAAAAAAGATAGCGGATAAAACTAATTTGCTGGCGCTGAACGCCACTATTGAAGCGGCAAGCGCCGGCGAAGCAGGCAAGGGCTTTGCCGTAGTGGCAAACGAAATTAAAGATCTCGCCAATCAGAGCGCGGCGAACGCGGACGATATCGCCCGTCGCATTGAGAGCATTCAGAGCGGCACAACAGACGCCGTCGAAGTTATTCGGGATGTTTCGGACATAATAATTAAAATCAACCAGTCCGTTGAATCAATAGCGGGTTATATTGATCAACAAACCAGGTCAAGCGGCGAAATAGCACAGAATGTCGCGCAGGCAAACACGGGAGCAAAGCGTGTGGCTGGCGCGATAAGCGAGGTGGCGCATGGAACTACCGACGTAAGCCGCAATGCCGGCGAGGCGGCAAAAGGCACGACTAACGTCAGTAACAGCATCACGAGCATGAGCCAGGTTGCCAGGGAGAGCGCAAGCGGCGCGGCGAGGGTCAAACAAAGCGCGGGCGAATTGGCGGCTATTGCGAGCGACCTTAAAGGAATGTTGGGTTCTTACAGGGTAAGTGATTATTATTCGTCCTCAAGGGCGCGGAATTAGGAGGGTCCCATTGACAGCACTTCAAGCCGCCGTATATCGAAAGGATTTTCCTGCTGGAAGACTGTGTCGCCCGTATTAATAGTTCCGTTATAAAAACTCACCTTAACAGGGAAACCGACAGTAACCGGCACTCCATTATGGATGGCGGGACTGTAACGCTATTTACGAACTGCCTCAATGGCAGCCATTCGGAATATCGAGGGACCGCTCATTACTTGGACATACGCAACGGTTCCTTCTTCATCTATTTTTACCCAGAAATCAATAGCGCCGGGTATTCTGGCGTATATAGCGATTTTCGGGTATACCGGCGCGACTTCATAAATCAAACTTGCCGGTACGTCGGCGTATTCAGAATCGACCTGATCGACGGGAAATATTTTTATTCCCGACCTTGGCTTTCGTAGCCGATTACATTATTTTTTACCAGGCAAGGTATAATTTATTTTATGAGCAAAGTACGTATTACCTGTCTTGGTTCCGGCGACGCTTTTTCCTCAGGCGGGCTGCGCATGTCGGGATATTTTATCGAAACGCCGGAAAGCGCGCTGCTGCTTGACTGCGGCCCGACCGTACTCGAAGCGTTCAGGAGCCTTAATCTTTTCGCCGATTCAATTGATATGGTTTTTCTCAGCCATCTGCACGGTGACCATTTCGGGGGTATGCCCTTTCTGTTTTTGCACTACCTGTATATTGAGCCACGTACACGACCGTTGCGCATCGCCGGATCACCGGGAACGGAAACCCGCGTCCGCTCCCTCTTTGAACTTACATACACGGATACGGCGACTGAACCGCTTCCTTTCGATCTGAGCTTTGTAGAGGCGATTCCCGGTGCTGCGATTGAGACGAAAGGCATAAGAATTACTCCGTTTCCGGTTCCACATCAGGTGTCTCCACCGTCACTGGGATGTGAAATCATTACAGGCGGTCGAAAAATTGTTTATTCCGGAGACAGCGGCTGGACGGAGGAATTGCCCGCGCGTACGCAGGACGCGGATCTCTTTCTCTGCGAATGCACTTTTTTTGGATCGAGAAACGACACGCATTTGGACTATCCGCGGATTATGGAAAACCGAAGCCGTTTCGGCGCAAAAAGAATTTTGCTGACACATATAGGACAGGAAGTTCTTGATCACCGGAACGAGGTCGAACTTGAGATGGCTTATGACGGCCTTGTTATTGAACTGTAGCCGGAATTGCCAGAATCCTCATAAATATCCGGGCCAGTAAGACAGATCTTGAACCATGCCCCTTGTCTGATATACACTCTTGCGCGTTTGGAATTTGGTTTCCCGCTAAAACCGCGATAAGCCAACGTAGCTCAGCTGGTAGAGCAACTGATTCGTAATCAGTAGGTCACCGGTTCAAATCCGGTCGTTGGCTCCATTAAAATCATTCCGTATTGCAGGATATTTTCCCGGATATTTTCAAACCGCCGGACAAAAAACGCCAAAATTGATGAAAAATGATAAAAAAACGCTTGAACAACGATAAATAGTGGGTTTTTTTTAATTCTTTTATTGCTTTTTTAAATAATTTGCGCAAAATTTTCGCAGTACGTTTTATGTATCCAAACTGTCAGAAGATTTTGGGAGGAGTTTAATGGCTGGAAAAGTGATGACAAAGGCTCAACTGGTTACATTGATAGCTGAGAAAGCCGGTATTACCAAAGCAAGCGCCAACAATATTCTTGAAATCGTTTCGACCACCGCGGTGAACGAAACCAAGAAAAACGGTCAGTTCGTCATTCCTGGAATCGGCAAACTGGTGAAATCGCAACGTAAGGCCCGCATGGGCAGGAACCCTCAGACGGGCGCCGCCATCAAGATCCCGGCGAAGACCGTTGTGAAATTTCGCGTGGCTAAAGCCTGTAAAGATGCCGTTGTTCCCGAGAAGAAAAAGAAAAAATAACCAGGATTTTCTCCCTGTTTTACATTGAACAGGGACTATGTGTGTTTTATTGCGTCGCCGCCTCGGTCGGAGAAATTTCCGGTCGAAGGCGGCGGCAGCGATTATGCTTCAAATTCCTTGCATTCCTCACGAATAATCCCGTTTTTTACAAAATATCGGAAATCCGTTGCGTCCTTAAAACGGGTTTTAGTATAATTTAGTTTAGTACTCAAAGTTTATCTCAGAAGAATGCTCATCCCGGACATAGGGTATATATTTACCGTATTTCGGGTGCCTCCTAAACAGTGGCGAACGCGGGCGATTGCGAAGGGAAGCGCAACGGCGCGCGGGGGAGAGAACTATGAGTTCCGCTCAAAAACGACCCATGGAGGGGCGGACGGCCGGTAAACGTTATCGTATCGGTCAATTGCTGCGGCGCGCCGCTTCCGGCGACGTTTACGACTGCAGCGATCTTGTTGAGGGAGTCCCCGGTCTTGTCATCCGTATTCCTCCCACCCTGAAGTCTCACGAAAATTACGAATATCTCGGCCGTCGAATCGTACTGATGCGAAAACTCCGGCATCCGCAAATTGAAGACATATTTGATTTCGGAACTCTTGCTGAAACCGGCGGTTTGTTTCTGGTCTCCAGGCACGTCGAAGGTCTCGATTTTTATTCGGGAACCGAAAACAGCGAGCTGCCGTTTGTTTTGACACTGTTTGCTGAAATTCTTTACGTATTGCGATACCCGCACACGCGTGGGCTGATTCACGGAAATCTGCGGCCTGAGAGCGTTTTACTGTCCGGAAAATCCAAAGGCCTCACAAGTCTTCTTCTGCGGGATTTCAGTTTGACCGGTCGGATCGGCGGTTTACATAGCCGTGAATCTATCTGCTACGCGGCTCCTGAACTCCTGCTGGAAGGACGCGAAAGCAAAGGAGCGGATTATTACGCTCTCGGCGTGCTGTTGTATCAATTACTGGTTCGACGATTACCGTTTAATGAAGGCAATCCGGATTTCGTCATTCAGAAACAAATTCAGGGAAACATTGATCTTGGTCCCGTGGAGCGCTTAAACGGCGGAGAAAGCGCCGTGCCTCTTCTGAAGCGGCTTCTGGAAAAAGATCCTGAAAAACGTATACGATCCGTCGATGAAGCTCTGTCGCTTCTGCCGCCGCAAATCCGCCGCGGTATTAATTTGCCTGAAGAAAAGACCGGACGTTTTTCAGCCGCGCCGTTTGTTGAGCGTGAAAAAGAAATGCGCCTGTTGCGGGAGCGCGCCGGGCGCGTGAAGGAAAGCGGCCGGGGGTGGACGGTTTTTATCGCCGGTGAAGTCGGTTCCGGCAAGACGCGCTGCATGGAGGAACTGCGCGGATGGGCGCTGGTAAACGGCTGGCGAGTCGTGCAATGCGAATTTTCCGCTCGTGAAAAATCCCCATACGCTCCTTTCATGCGAATACTTGGAAAAACAGGTTTCCTCGGTGAAAAAACAGACCCGTCCGAGTTGCTTGCATTCGGCATGGAAACGAAAGCGGTGTCTTTACAGGTTCATGAAAATGTCGCCGATATACCCGGACTTCCGGCAAAACCGGAAGATTTTGCAGCCGAATCATTTTTTGAAGACGTTTCACTTGTCGCAGAACCCGGTTTTTCCACGTCCGGGTGGTTCCATGATCGCCTGGCACGTGAGCTGATAAAACATTTATCCGGCAGTCCGACTCTTTTGCTTTTGCATGATATTCACCGGGCTTCCGGGGCGGCGTGCGCCGTTCTGGAATATCTCTGCTCGGATATCATGGCACACCCGATTCTTGTATGCGCCGGTTTTCGTCCTGAGGAAACATCCGGAAACGCCGTTCGCAGCGTGGTCGGCGGTGTGCGGCGCGGAGAACGCGGAGAAGTCGTTTCGCTCGATCCGTTGACGAAAAAAGGAGTCCTGCAATTGATCGTCGGATTGACCGGCATCCATGAACATCGGGGGCACCTGCGCGACCGGATGTTTCGCGCCGTCGGTGGGAATCCGTTTTTTATAAAGGAAATGCTGGTTTGCCTGGCCGAACGAGGAATTTTACGGAATCAGTCAGGAATCTGGAAATTCATGCCGCAGCTTCTTACAAAATCTCACATTCCCGCCAGTATAGGCGCGATCATCGAAAAACGACTGGCACGGCTTTCACCCGCAGCCGTGGAAACGCTGGAATGGCTTTCATTGTTTAACCGGGCGGTTCCCCGTAATTATACTGAATTGTTAACGGCTTCGGATGGCGTGGCAACCGGAGCTTCGCTTACGGAACTGCATAGATGCCGCTTGCTGCGCGTGGAATCGTCGGCGGATAAAGAATTGTTCTCCCCCGGCAATGAACTGATTGCCGAAATGACAAGAGAAACGATTACGCCGGCGCGAAAACGTAAAATGTACAGGGAGATTGCTGAACTTCTTGAAAAAGAAACCGGAGGGGATCATCAGTACGAAGCGGCGCTGCATTATACCGAAAGTCCGCCGAACGACCGGGCCATTCGTTGCGCCCTTGCGGCCGTCACGAGCTTCCAGGCCGAATTTGCCCATGAAAAGGCTCTACATTGCTTCGAATACGCTTTTAAATACAAAAACAGTTTTACGACGAAAGAACTTTTCCAAGCTATGATTACGGCATGTGATTCAATGTTCGCGCTGGGTAAAGCGAACCGGGCCGTCCAATTGATGAATTCCGCGCTTTGTTCACGCGCCGGCATCGAGCCGGAACTGAAAGCGCGTTTATACCTGTGCCTTGCGACGGCATATCGTCATGTCGGCGACTGGGAAGGCCAGGAACGGAGCTGTCACGTCGGTCTTAAAGTACTGCGAAAATGTTCCTCCGCCGGCTTGGGGACTAAAACCATGTTATGGACGGAATTGGCGTTCGGCACGGTTATGCGCATACGCGCGCGGGACGCTCTTCGTTATCTCGACCTCGCGATGGAAACGTGTACGGACGGAAATTGCCCGGTACAGTCCGGGAGTATTCTGAATCTGTACGCTATTCTCTATTGCGCCGTCTGCGAATTTAAAAAAGCCGCCGAAGCCGGGGAAAAAGCCATTGCCGTTCTGGGGCGTTCAGGCGAACATACGCAAAAAAGCTTCATATTGTCATCATTGGGTCTTGCGCAGATGAGGCGCGGCAGATTTGCGAAGGCGCTCAGACTGCATCTGCGCGCATTGGCGCTGAGTGAAAAAAGCCGTTATTTAGTTCCGCGCGTACACGCGGTTAGAAACCTCGCCGAATGCCTATGTCATACGGGGCGAATCCAGAAGTCGTTTGCGGCACTGGATCACGCTTACGCGGCGGCTAAAGAAGCGAATGATCCGACGATTTACCGCGCCTGCGACGTCGTCGCCGCCGTTATAAATCTGGCGGCTTGTAATTACAGTGAAACGCTCCGAATATTAAAGGCGCTGAAAAACGGCGAAAAAGAGACTCTTTACGTTTTTACCGCGGGGTGTGTCGACTATGTGTCGGCGAAACTGAACTTCAACCTGGGGGATTTTGAAAACGCGCTGGAGGATATACGGAAACTTTGTGAAAAGAAAAGCGAGGACGCCCCGCTCTACGAATATGAGCTTGCGGAAGCCCTGAGAGAGCGCATTGTTTTCGAAAGGGACGCGGATCCGGGAGTATTAGATCGGCTGCGAACTCTGAAAAACTGCGTTGCCAGAAAACGATGGCCGTATCAGCGGTGCCTTATAAAACTGCATATCTGCGAAATTCTGATCAGGTTGAAAAGATCGGCGGAAGCCGAAGTATATGCCAGAAACGCGTTGCGTCTGGCGGTGGGGATGAGGTCTGCGTCATTGCAGTGCCACGCGTATCTTATGCTTGGAATAAGCCTTTCGCCTTTGCGGCAAACGTCTTTCCATGCGTCCTTCAATGATGCGCCTGCTTTTACGGATCTCCACACCGGCGACAGGGCGATTTGTGCACTCAATACATGTCTAAATCTGGCGGATGCGTCATGCTCGCTGGAATGTCGATGGAGAGCGCTTGCTGAGCTGAGCTTCATATATCGGTTTTACAAAAATTACGAATTATGTTTCCATTGCGCGCGGCAAGCCTACGAAGCCTTGGAAAAATTGGAAGAACGTATTCCTCCCGATATGCTGGATTCCTTTTACGGAGTTTTCGAACGCGGTCGGGTCAAGATTGAACTGGCGCGCCTGATTGAAACCAGACAACCGCCTTGTCGTGATACTCAAGTGGCGAAATGTTCCAAAAGCGCCAACGCCGGAATTCTTATGCGAATGATTGCATTGGTGAATTCCGCCGTAGAAGTCAAGCCCATGCTGGATGGCTTGCTGGACATAGCGCTTTCCGCAATCGCCGTCGGACGTGGAATGATTTTCCTGTTGGATGAGGCGGCGGGCAAACTGGAACAAGCAAGCGGACGTGACGCGAAAAAGGGATGTGAGATTTTTGCGAACGATGTTTCCCGCATGGTTCTGGAATCGATTCTTAAAGAAGGCAGACCGCTTCTCAGCGCCGACGCGGGCCGTGATCCTCGGATCGTGAAAGACGACTTCGCCAATCCACCCGGAAAACTGTTGTGCATCCCGCTGAAAACCCCGGACCGTACAATCGGGGTGTTTTACGGGGATTGCCGCGAACCGGTTAAAAATATCAGCGAAGCGGAAATTGATCTTGCGGAGGCTTTCTGCAGCCTGATCACCCTTGCCGTCGACGGTATTCCGGCCCGGCGCGAGCTCATTCAGGCGGACGCGAAATCAGGTTTTATGGAAACGCCGGATCCCTTTCCGGAAATCATCGGTGCGGGTCCCGTGATGAGGCGTTTAAAAGACCGTATCAGCCTTGTGGCGGCTTCCCCGACCGATGTTCTTATTACAGGTGAAAGCGGATGCGGCAAGGAGCTTGTCGCGCGCGCGATCAGCGACAGCGACCGAAAGAGGAATGGAAAATTCATTCCGGTGGATTGCGGGGCGCTTGCCGATGGTGTTGCCGAAGCCGAACTGTTCGGCTACTGCAAAGGGGCGTTTACCGGCGCGGCAGGAAACCGTCCAGGACTTTTTGAGGCGGCGGATGGAGGGGTTCTTTTCCTTGATGAAATTTCAAATATGCCGCCGCGTACGCAGGTAAAACTTTTACGCGTACTACAGGAGCGCGAAGTCCGGCGAATTGGAGAGACGCATCCGCGAAAGATTAATGTACGTGTGGTCTCGGCTACAAACAAGGAACTTGCGGAAGAAATAAAAAACGGACGCTTTTGCCATGATCTTTTTTACCGTATCAGAGGCGTGGAGATCCACACGCCTCCACTACGGGAACGGGCGGAGGACGTTCCGCTCCTGATAGAGTGTTTTCTTAAGCGTATATTCGATCAGGAAAAGGGGGAATCCCGCCGTTTCTCTCCGGAAGCTATGGAATTGCTGCTGCAGTATTCATATCCCGGAAATATCCGTGAATTGAAAAATATTGTCGAGGCCGCGTATTATTCTTCTTCGGGTCATGTTATCGGAGTCGAAGTGCTCCCGCAGGAGGTGCACAGTCGGAACGCGACGGGTGCGGCTTTGAGTATAACCGCGGAAAACCTGTACCGCGGAATTCTGGCGGGAGACGGAGGATTCGAGGATATGGTAAAAAAGCCATATATGGATCGCCGTTTTAAAGCGTCGGTAGTGCGCGATGTAATTAAGATAGCGCTTTCAGATTCATCGGGAGTTTACAGGAATGCTTTCACCCGGTTACGCATACCGAAAAGTCGATACGCCACGACAATGCAGTTTCTTAAACGGCACCGATGTTATCTTGATTTTCTTCCTTTTCGCCGTGATTGTGAATGAAAATGAATAAAATATGTGGTATATCTTCATTGTTTCGATGTGTAAAGCACTTATTTATCAGAGGAGAAGAATCATGTTAAAAAAGCTTTTGCTTGCGGCGCTCGTTCTTGGCGTCATGTTTTGCCTGACTTCATGCGGAAAAAAGGAAGTCGAAGATGTTGAGGATATAGAATGGGAAGATGAGGTTTACAATGAGGTTACTCCGGGCGAAATGGTATTCATACCCGCCGGCGAGTTCATTATGGGTTCGAACAACAAATCGGAAACTGATATGGACGCATTTCCCGAACACAAGGTGAAACTTCCGGCTTTCTGGATCGACAAGTACGAAGTCACCAATGAAGAATTTATGAGTTTTTCGATAGATACAGGCTATACAGGGGAAGGCGCGGCCAAGGGATCCGATTGGCGACTCTTTGCTACGGGGGACAAAATGAGCGTTCCCGTTATGTATATAACCTGGAAAGACGCCGACGAATATTGCAAATCAAAAGGGAAACGGCTTCCCACTGAACAGGAATGGGAATACGCGGCCCGTGGCCCGAACGGAAACGCTTACCCATGGGGAAATGAGTGGGAAGCCGGCCGCGCCAACACCAACGAAGCCGGACGTGAAGCGGTGGATATCGGACGCTTTAACGACGTCAGCTATTTCGGCGTTCACGATATGCTGGGCAATGTGCAGGAATGGACTGGTTCCTGGTACAAATCCTATCCCGGTGGCGTGGCGAACTCCAGATACGGCGAAACGTTGCGCGTAGTACGCGGGCTTTCGCCGACCTATCGCGGCAAAGCCGGAAACCTTTGGCTCCGTTTCATGCAACCGCCGTCTTCGCTGTTTAACTTCGGCTGCCGTTGCGCCAAAGACGCCACGCCTGAAGATATAGCAAAAATGGCCAATTAGTCGTTCTAATTTGCCTGAAATAAACTTTACGGGAGGTATATACGAAACCATCGATTTCGTGTACCTCCCGTAAAGTTTATTTCAGGCAAATTATTATTTGAAAGTTAACTTTCGCCCATCAATTCGTTGACATGCAGGATGAAATTGGCTGCAACGCCGGCGACACCGGGATAACGAGGCGTTTTGTACAGCGGTTTGCTTAGTTCCGGATGTATTGACGCGAAGTCACGGATCTGTTCCAGCGTTTTTCCGGTACTCGCGAGCGTGGTCTGAAATTCCGCCTTGGCTTTGGCTTTGGCCTCGCCAAGCGCCATCTGTACGCGGCTGTGAGCATTGACTTCACCCTCTCCGGAAGTTTCGATCGGGAGATAGATTATGTCTTTGTGTCTGCCGACAACCGCCGACTGCACGCCGTCGGATTGCGAAGACGGCAGGCAGCCGAAAGGTTTCAGCCCAAGTACCATGTGGGTAAGCTTTCGAGAGTGGTAATAAATATTTTTTCCAACCTCAAGATAACCTTCACCGCCGCGCGCCAACGGCTTGAAAAACGGTCTTGCAAGCTCTGCGAGTTCTTCCTGCGGAACTAAAGTGTGCGCGATTCCGCCCATCTCCCTGACGATACGGTGATACAACCGGGTATAAAACCATTCGCCGAACGACAAGGTCAGTCGCTTCCTCTGGAAAGTAAGTTCGTTGCGCAGCTTCTGTCCGAAGGCCAGCCGGTCGGGTTCCTCGCAGTTCGCGTTCATGCCCCGCTTTGGATAAAGTTGCATCCGTGCGTGAGCCATAAGGTAGGTCAGCCATGTACCGATAGCCTCCGGTTGAACATGCGCACCTTCCTTTTCCAGAAATTCAAACATCTTGTAATTTCCACCGCTTTCCGTCGTCTGCGCCCAGAATTCGCCTACAATCTTGACCACGGGCTTCAACCTCGTCCTGTCAACGGCGATGCCTTCTATGCGTTTTCGGCAGCGTGCCAGCGCGTCTTTGAATTCCTTCCCTTTCAGGTGCGTGTGCATCTTGAAAAAAATGCTGCCGATCAGGCGCAGCCTGTCGCACCGGCGAATAATCGGCTTGAACATCCAGGGAACGGCGTTGACCAGTTCAGGTGCTTTGTACTCCCTGAGATTATCGCAAAGATCGTTCATGCAATCTTCCATAACCCGGTTTGTTTCGCCGGGATTGACCTCGTATGCACGGATACCGTGAGTCAGATCGTTGAAAACGTCGCCTAAAAAGAGTGTTTTTAACATGCCGAGGGCGAAATCTATCGTATATTTAAGCCCAGGCGCGGCGACTTTCTGATTTATACCGTCATCCTGCTGAAAACGCAGCACCCGGAAACCGTCAAATCCGGCGTTTTGCAGGGCCATCCGGTATTCGGCCGCGTAGGTGCTGAAACGGCACGGGCCGCATGAACCGGCTGTGAAATAAAGGTATCCGTCAACGATTTCCTGCCGCGACATTCCGGAGGCTTCCAGTTTGCGAAGATACTGAATCAGCGCGCCCGAAGTAAAATAAGCGGGGCTGCACTGGCCGTTGTTACCGAATTCTTTTCCCAGCAAAAACGCTTCCTGGTCAGGAACCGGAAGAAGCTCACACCGATAGCCGCTTCCCTGAAAGACCGCCTGAATGAAACGCTCATGTTTGCGCGTCAGGCCGCCGACCAAAATCGTAATTTTTTCGCGCTCCTCGACGGTGAATGGCCGCTCGGCGGGACGCCGGTATTGTTGAATCTTCTTTTCCGTTAAAAACATGGCAGCAGATGTCATCGAACTTTCCTAAAAAATATTAATAATCAAAACTAACTATTCTATCGCAATATTCGCAAAATGAACATTAAACGTTTTCTGGTATCATTATTCATTTGAGGCGGTAGGAAAATGGCGACAGTGGAAACCGGAGCAGCGGCCGGAAAAATAATCCTGATCGGGAACCCAAACGTCGGCAAATCCGTTACATTCAGGATTTTGACGGGCAGCTATGTAATGGTATCGAATTTTCCCGGTACGACGGTCGAAGTTTCCCGCGGGCACATGCACCTGGACGGGCGCGACTACGAGGTTGTGGATACGCCGGGCATAAACAGCCTGATCCCGCAATCGGAAGACGAGCGGGTCACCTGTGAAATTCTGCTGCGGGAAAAACCGGATGTCGTCGTTCAGATTGCTGACGCCAAGAACCTGCGCCGCACAATGCTGATCACATCGCAGCTTGCGGAACTCGGCATTCCTATGGTGCTTGTCCTGAACATGATCGACGAAGCCGAAGACCGCGGCATATTCATTGACAGTGACGGCATCTCAGAGTTTTTCGGTATTCACGTCGTGGAAACGGTCGCCATCTATTCCAGGGGAAAAAAACGACTGTTGAACGCAATCCTTAACGCAAAGGATCAACCGAAAAATCCAGTACTGTTACGGTTCGCCGAAAAAAAATTGATCCCGCCGCTTGAAGATCTTCCCGCGCCCGCACTGCTTACGGTGGAATGGCTGGCGGAAAAAAACCGCGATTTCAATAAAACCATCGTCGAAACGCTTGGATCGGAACTCGGCAAGCTGGAAAAATGGCGCGACGAGTACCAAACCACGGGCGGGCATCCGGCCCGCGTCGTCAGCGACGTGCGCGAACGACTGATGGAGGACGCCGTTGATTCTTTTAAAAAGAAACAACCGCCCACCTTTTCCGTGATCGAAAAATTTTCCGGAAAACTATGGATGGGATTTCTGGTTTTAGGCATACTGCTTTTCATATGGAATAAAATCGGTACGATTTCAGAAACCCCCACGCTGTATAAATTTTTTATGGAAAAGGCGGAAGTGGTACTTAACGCCATTCCGCCCGTGCAGGACGGCGGCCCAAATTTGGCGCGCGACATTTTGGGCGGCGTTGAAGAAGACGGGCATTTTCAATTCGGCATTATTCCCGGTCTGATTCATTTTCTGTTTTTTATCGTCCCCGTCGTCGTTCCTCTCGGAGTGCTGCTCCGCATAAATCGAAGTTTTGCCCGTGAGCTGGGGGTTCTCTCTCGCCACGCCGTAACCGGTATTCCGATCATGCTTGGCGTACTGCTTTTACTGTACGAATTTGTCGGCTATACGGGAGCGCAGCTCATGGTCGGGCTGCTTGAGGAAGTTCTGTTTGGTCAATACATAGTCCCATTTTTTCAGGCGATAATACCCGAAGGCTTTCTGTTTGACCTGCTGGCCGGTGAGTACGGCCTGATTTCCATGGGTTTATCTTACGCCATAGGAATCGTCCTGCCGGTGGTCGGAACGTTTTTTATCGCCTTCGGCCTCCTGGAAGACAGCGGTTATTTGCCGAGGCTTTCCATTCTTTCCGACAGGATCATGCGCGTCATGGGGCTCAACGGCAAAGCCGTGCTGCCGATGGTGCTGGGTTTCGGCTGCGTTACGATGGCTATAATGACTACGCGAATTCTAAATTCGAAGCGGGAGCGGCTGATTATCACTCTGTTGTTGGCGCTTGGCATCCCATGTTCCGCGCAGCTTGGCGTGATGCTGGGAATCGCCTCCGGTTTTTCCGCGGCGGCGGCATTGACAGTCATTGCCGTCGTCACCTCGCAGCTAATTCTTGTCGGCTGGCTTTCATCTAAAATTATCGGCGGGCGTCCAAGCGAATTCATTTTTGAAATTCCGCCTGTCCGCAGGCCGCAGTTGAAAAACGTCGCCCTCAAGACATTGTATCGCGTTCAGTGGTACCTGAAGGAAGCCGTGCCGCTCTTTCTTTTGGGTACGCTGATTCTTTTCCTCATCGAAAAAATTCATCTGGCCGGACAAAGCCTGATGACGTGGATTCAGCGAGCCATGGAACCGCTTGTCGCGGGCCTGCTGCATCTGCCGGTGGAATCCGCGGGCATTTTTCTTCTCGGTTTTCTGCGCCGCGATTACGGCGCGGCCGGTCTATACGCCTTGACAAGGAACGGTCTGCTTGACGGACAACAAGTCGTCGTCAGTCTTGTAACGATCACTCTTTTTATTCCATGCGTCGCAAGTTTTTTTATGATTATCCGGGAGCAGGGCGTAAAACGGGCTTTCGCCATCGCGGCGTTTATCGTGCCTTTTGCAATCGCCGCAGGGGCGGTGTTGAGTTTGGTACTACGCACGCTCGACATTCAGTTTTAACCACAGGCTGCATAATTAAGGAATACTCATGAAATACAAAATTTCCGAAGAAATCACCGAGGTGCTTGAAGTGCTGTGGACGCTGGAAGAACAAGGCGGCGCGACCGGGGAACAGGTAGTCGCCGAGGCTCATACGGACGTTTCTGAAGAACTCATACAGAAGCTCGTTGACGCAGAAATGGCCGTGCAGGAATCGGGAGGCCGCATTAAACTGCTTGAAAAAGGCAGAAAAACTGCGGAGCCGATCATCCGACGTCACCGACTGGCGGAAAGACTGCTGTTTGACGTTCTCGGAATGAACGTCGAGGATATTGAGGCCGCCGCCTGCGAATACGAGCACATGATCGCCGAGGGTATCACGAATTCAATCTGTACTCTACTTGGACATCCACGGTTTTGCCCGCATAAAAAGCCGATCCCGGAAGGCGATTGCTGCCGTCAGGAGCGGGACAAGGTGGCGCCTGTAGTCGTGCCGTGTGATCAGTTGAGCGTCGGTGAATCGGCACGCGTCGCCTATTTTTCAACGAAAGAGCATTCCCGTCTGCTTAAACTCTCGGCGCTCGGCATTTCTCCTGGTATTTCCATAAAACTTATCCAGAAATGGCCAGCTTACGTCGTGCAGTGCGAAGAAACGGAAATAGCTCTCGAACCGGATGTAGCCAAAAACATCTACGTCCGGCAGATTACCAACGAGTAACCGAGTGCGCGTTGTAAAAGTTTTATTTTTTCCGGGGTTATTTTTGCCCGGCATGAATTAAAAACATAGTAAATTTATTTTTGCGGTCAGTATATAATCAATCACATGATCATCACCAAGTCCGAGCCGTTCACCTCGGAAGAAATTAAACAGCTTGATGAAGTGTTTGAGGTTTACATTAAGACTGTTATTGATTTAGACAAAAAATCTGCAGTGCCTGCATGAGCCGTCATTTTGAGGGAGAACAAATCTTGCCCGGACAAGGTTCCCAGCAAAGCACGATTTGGGGCGGCGGTCTTCGACTCTACATCTTTGGAACAAGGCGAAAAAATGCTCACCTATGGAGTTATTATCCAAAGCATGGCCGTGAATGGAATTAAAGCTCCAGTCTGCGCAGGCGAAGTGCGTTACTGATAACGGAAATTGAACTAAATGTCATGGCGGCGCTTGCGATCATTGGGTTCAGCAAAAGCCCGGTTAACGGGTACAGCACACCGGCCGCAATCGCCACGCCTAACGCGTTATATACAAACGCAAAGAACAAATTCTGGCTGATATTTCCAATGACTCCGCGGCTGAGCCGGCGGGCGCGCACGACGCCGCCCAAATCGCCCTTTGCCAGAATAATACCGGCACTCTGAATCGCAATATCCGTTCCGGTTCCCATAGCAATGCCGATGTGCGCCGCTGCAAGCGCCGGTGCGTCGTTAACGCCATCTCCGGCCATCGCCACCATTTTTCCGCCGGCCTGAAGCTGTCGGACGATTTCGTTCTTTCTTTCGGGTGAAACTTCCGCCTCCACCGCGTCGATTCCCATGCGCCACGCCACCGAGGCGGCCGCAGTACGGCTGTCGCCGGTGAGCATGACAATTTGCATCCCGTCTTTACGCAGGGCATCAATTGCCGGCTTGGCTGATTCCTTTATCGGGTCGGCGACTCCCAGAGTGCCCGCAGGAACGCCGTCGATGGAAACAAACATCACGGTTTGTCCTTCGCCCTGCAGTTTTTCCGTTTCAATTAAAAGATCGTCCGCTCCGGAAAGACTAATTCCGAACTGATCCAGCAATTTCATATTTCCTATCACAATGTCGTAGTCGTCCACGACGCCCCTGATCCCCTTTCCTGTAAGGGATTGAAATTGTGTCACGCCGGAAAGAACCAGTCTGCGCCGTCGGGCTTCTACGGTTACGGCGGAGGCAAGAGCATGTTCGCTTCCCTGTTCAAGGCTTGCAGCCAGCCGGAGCAATTCGTTTTCCGTTATTTCCCCCGATGTTTTAATAGCCGCAAGCGCGGGCTTTCCTTCGGTTATAGTTCCCGTTTTATCAATGACCAGCGTATCCGCTTTTCTGAACAGTTCCAGCGCTTCAGCATTTTTGATCAGCACTCCCGCCTGCGCCCCACGTCCCGTTCCAACCATGATCGACATTGGCGTTGCCAAACCAAGGGCGCAGGGACAGGCGATGATAAGCACCGCCACCGCGTTTACCAGCGCAAGAGACATGCGCGGCTCGGGACCGATCGCCGACCAGACGGCAAACGTAATCAACGCTGCGAAAATCACCGCAGGTACAAAATATGAAGAAGCTTTGTCCGCCAGGCGCTGAATAGGAGCACGGCTTCGCTGGGCTTCGGCTACAAGCCGAACGATCTGCGCAAGCAGCGTATCGCCCCCGACTTTTTCCGTGAGAATAACGAATCCGCCGGTTCCGTTGAGTGTTCCGCCGGTAACGCGGCTTCCGGCGTTCTTTTCAACCGGCATGGATTCTCCGGTCACCATGGATTCGTCAACGAAGCTTTCGCCTTCAAGAACGATTCCATCAACGGGAATTTTTTCGCCGGGACGCACCCGTAGACGGTCACCGTGATGGACTTCCGCAAGAGGCGCGTCTTTTTCATTTCCATCAATGTCGATGACGCGGGCTGTTTTGGGCGTCAGATCCAGCAGTGAACGTATCGCGGCGCTTGATCGCGCACGCGCGCCGAGTTCAAGAATCTGACCAAGAATCACAAGCGTTATGATGACCGCCGCCGCTTCGAAATAGACCGGCGGCGCGCCTGTGCCACTTGCGCCGGTTTCATGATATACATGGAACGCTCGCGGCAAAAGGCCGGGCAACGCCGCGGCGATCACACTGTAGATATAAGCGGTTCCAGTTCCAAGGCTTATCAGGGTAAACATGTTAAGGTTGCGGTTGCGTAACGAAATCCACGCGCGCTGAAAGAACGGCCCGCCGCACCATAAAACCACAGGAGTTGCCAGAACAAGCTGAATCCATGCGCTCAACGGAATATGCGCACCCATCGTCATTTCGCCCATCGACAACAGAAAGACGGGAAGCGTCAGAATGAGGCTTATTATGAACCGGCGCTTCATATCAATCAGTTCGGAATTTTCCGCCTCCCGTCCATGCAGGCTTATGGCATCCGGTTCCAGCGCCATGCCGCAGATGGGACAGGGGCCGGGAACATTCTGGCGAACTTCGGGATCCATCGGACAGATATATTCAACGCCTTCATCCATGGCAAGCGTGGAAAGCAAAGACGGCATGGGTTCCGGCGATTTTGAAGCGTTCAAATAATTTTCAGGGTCGGAACGGAATTTTTCCAGGCAGCCGGGATTGCAGAAATAATAAATTTCGCCGTTATATTCCAGCCGGCCTGCGGCCTTTTCCGGCGCGAATTTCATCCCGCAAACGGGATCCGTTACCTGTATGACCATATAAATCTGCCTCCCGGTTTATGATAATACACCCGACCTTTCGGAATATTTCAGACAGGATTTCAAACATGATGTTCTTATATTAATTGACAATCGGTAGGTTTTTGTTTCAAAGTAAAGATTGCCTGCCTGCGGCGGGAAAGTCTGCCGAGCATAAAGTAGCTGTAACAGAAAGGCAATGTTGGACGTAGATGTTTAATTGTTTCATGAACGGCCTGATTCAGGGCTGACATTATTAATATTCAGCGAAGGAGTAACGCTATGCTTGGAGGCAACAAAGCTAAGAACGACGAAGCTGCCGCCAAAAAGAAATATTCACGGCGTGATTTTCTGGCTACGGGCGGAGTGGCTGTAGCCGCCCCTGCCATTATCGCGACGGCAACATCGACTAACGCCGCCGCGCAGAACGCCGGCGCGGCAATTCCCAGATCCCAGGGGTATATTGTATTTGACAGCAGAAAGTGCATCGGCTGCACGACCTGTATGTTGGCCTGCTCACTGACTCATTACGGTGAACAGAACCTGTCGCTTTCACGGATTCAGATCATCCAGGATTCTTTCGGCAAGTTCCCGAATGATCTAAGCGTCAATCCCTGCCGTCAGTGCGTGGAACCCGTCTGTGTCCGGGCCTGCCCGGTTGGTGCGGCGCATGTGGATACCGCAAACGGCAATGTTCGGGTAATAGACGAGCAAAAATGCGTCGGCTGTAAGCAGTGTATAAAGATGTGCCCGCAGCAGCCGCGGCGAACAGTATGGAATCACAAAGCCAATAAATCCTCAAAATGCGATCTTTGCATCAACACCCCTCACTGGAAAGAAAAAGGCGGGCCGGGCGGCAAGCAGGCCTGCGTAGAAATCTGTCCAGTGCGTGCATTAAAGTTCGTTACGGAAGCGCCTGACCAGGAAGAAACGAACGGTTACCAGGTGAATCTGCGTAATGATCACTGGCTGAGACTTGGACTTGTGGACGACAGCCGGCAGGTAATGCCACCGCCGCTTGGCGGAGCAAAACCCAAGGGCGGCGCGCCTGACGCAAAAGCGAAACCGAAAGCATAAAGGGAGGAGAGACAAGTTATGCCAGGTGGATTTACAGGTAAAATTTTAAGAGTCAATTTGACTACAAAGCAGGTCAGCACGCTGCCGACGGAAAAGTATATGGATTACGGCGGCGGTCACGGCATGGGTTCCGCGATTTTCTTCGAACTGGTCGGAGCGCAGCTCCCCTTCGAAGCTTTCGATCCGCGCAACCTTATCATAATGATGGCATCGCCTTTTGCCGGTACATTTATGCCCGGCTCAGGCCGCTGCGAAGTGCAGGGCCTCGCGCCCATGCTTCACCCTATCGAATGGTTCGGTCACAGCAATTTCGGCGGACGTTTTACGGCCCAGTTGAAGTTCGCGGGATGGGACGGCATCGTGGTTGAAGGCGCATCCAGTGAACCCGTTTACATCAGCGTTATTGACGATAAGGTCAATATTGAAAGCGCGGCCGGCGTCTGGGGTATGGATACATGGGACACACAGCAGGAAATTTCCCGGCGCGTTGTGCCCAGCCTCAGGTACGGCGAGTGGGCCGAACTTGCACAGAACTGTTTTACTACGCAGATTCCCGCGGTTGTCGCCTGCGGTCCGGCGGGTGAAAACAAGGTGCGCTATGCCGCGCTGTTACATGGCCCGGGTTCCCAGGCCGCCATGTGCGGATATGGCGGCGTATTCGGTTCCAAGAATCTCAAGGCGATCAGCGTTATCGGCACCGGCGGCGTGCCCATTGCCGATCCGCAGGCGCTTATGGACGCCCGCATCTGGTTTCGCCAGTTCCAGTGGGATGTCGACAATCCGCGCGACGCAGCGATGTTTTCAAGCGGATACAGCCTGATTAACGGCGCGCCCAGCGGCGGCAACGTATCCAACGGCGACCGCGTTCCCGCCCGCGCCGCGGCCTGCGCTTCCTGCCCGCGCGGGTGCAAGCAGAGACTTGCGACGGGGGACAGCAACGAATCCGTTTGTGCCGGAAGCATGTTTGCAAGTATCGGCGGCGGAGGAATGTTCGGCGGCGGAGCAAAACCCAAGTCTGCCGACGGCGCCGCGGCCAAACCTGCGTCGATTGCCATGGCTGCGGCCCTGAGGTCAAAACTGACCCGACAGGGCAACGATCTGATGCAGCGCATGGGCATTGGTCACTGGCCGGTCATGGCAATGCGTGGTTACATCAATACCGCCATAAGCCAAGGCCTTGTTAAGGCTGAACTGCCTCCGCAGGGCACGTACGCCTATTACGAAGCACTCTTCCGGATGATCTCACTGCGCGAAGGCGAGCTTGGCGAACTGGCTGCGGAAGGCCCGGCCCGCATGGCGGAAAAGCTTGGCCGGTACAAGGAAGACGTTCACGGCGGCAGCCTGCGCCTCACATACTGGGGAACGCAGGAGCACTACGACACCATGACCCAGTTGGAATGGGGCTATGGCTCCCTGTTCGGCGAACGCGATCTAATGTTGCACCAGATGTCCAACTATCCCGTGCATTGGATGGCCCAGTCCGGCAATCCATACCTGACCGCCGAGGAAGCGTCAAAGCTTTACGCGGAAGCGATGATTCCCTATCAGGACGACCGTTATCTTATTGACTACGGCGTCAGCCCGGAGACCGGAATCTACTCCGATTCCAAGATCAAGCTAACCGCATGGACAAAGCATTATGAAAAGTTCTGGCACGGAATGGGTTTCTGCGGCTGGCGCTGGCCGCAGTGCATCACCAATAACACCGCCGACAGACGGGGCGCGACGCCGAACGCCGAGCCCAGGTTCTGGAACGCGATTACCGGCCAGAATAAAACTTTTGCCGATACGATGGAAATCGGACACAAAATCTTCACGCTCGACCGCGCCATCTGGAACATTCAGGGGCGCACCAAAGCGATGGAAGTATTCCCGGATTATATCTACGACCGACCTTCAGGCGGAAGCATACAGCCGATGGTTATTGACGGTAAGTGGGTTTACGATCAGGGACGTGGCCGTCAGCACGACCGGGCCAAGTTGGAAGACTTCAAGGCACGGTTCTATAAATTTGAAGGCTGGAACCCCGATAACAGCTATCCCACGCGCGCGACGCTCGAAAAAATGGGCATGAAGAATGTCGCCGATGTGCTCCAGTCAAAGGGCAAACTTGGATAGTTTTGTTTTAGTCAAACCACGAGGCGGGAAATATACCAATTTCCCGCCTCTTTCTTTTTGGGAAATTTCCCTATAGTACCGGACTTAACCGAATTTTCGTTGAACCGGTCAAGTCATGGCCTCTTTCTTTTTGGAAATTTTCTGGCAGCAGCCGGCAGAAACCGTTATACTTAAACTTTTGTTTTGCTCGGTTGCGAGAGAGCCGGCAATGTGATCTCTAAAAGAGGCTGATAATGAAAGAAGGAATCCATCCGAAATATAACGCCGTCACGGTCGGCTGCGCCTGCGGCAACAAGTTTGAAACCCGTTCCACCAAGACCGATATCAGGCTGGAACTCTGTTCCGCCTGCCATCCGTTTTTTACCGGCAAACAGAAACTGGTTGATACCGCCGGCCGTATTGAACGTTTCCAGAAACGCTACGGCCTGGACAAACAAGGCAATAAGGCCGAATAACGCCTGCCTGGTTCAATACCTCTAAATGGTTGGTACAAAATCCACAGCGTCTCCGGAAGATATCCTTGTAGGCGGACAGGCGGTTATTGAAGGCGTCATGATGCGCACGCCGCGAGCTTACGCGGTTGCCGTGCGACGTCTGGACGGAACCGTCGAAGTTAAGCGCAAGCCGGTTAAGCGCCTTTCCGAGCGCTGCAGGATTTTCTCATGGCTGGTTCTTCGAGGCTTCGCCGTTCTTGTGCAATCGCTCGCTCTCGGCATCAGAACGATGAATTTCTCCATCAACGTTTCCATACAGGATTTGGAAAATCAGGAAGCCGAAAAAAACGACGTATCTGAAAAACCTGAAACCGGAAAGAAAAAATCGGAAAGCAACACTCTTACGGTCGCAGCGTCGATGCTTTTGGGTGTGGCGGCGGCCGTACTACTGTTCATCCTGCTTCCGCTTGGCTTGACCACGTTTCTAAAAGGCTATTTCAGCGCCATAGACAACTGGGTTGTTTTCAACCTTGTGGATGGCGTAATCCGTGTTGTAGTTTTCTTCGCGTATCTGCTGGCGATCAGCAGGCTAAAAGATATTCAGCGCGTTTTTGAGTATCACGGGGCGGAACACAAAGTGGTGCATACCTGGGAAGACGGCGCGGAACTCACAGTGTCGAACGCCAGGCTGCGTTCGACACTGCATCCCCGTTGTGGGACAAGTTTTCTGATGTTCGTGATGGTTGTCAGCATCCTTGTTTTTTCACTTTTCAAATTCCACGCGTTTTGGGCGATCTTCCTGTCGCGGGTAGTATTGATTCCCGTGGTTTCCGGGCTGTCCTACGAACTTATCCGTCTTTCCGCTCCACGATGTAAAAAGGGATTTTTCCGGCTGCTTGTGCTTCCCGGACTTACGCTCCAGCGCATTACGTCAAGGGAGCCGTCCGACGACCAGCTTGAAATCGCCATTCGCGCGCTGCAGGAGTCACTTGAGCTTGAGCGCGATTCCACACCCGCCACCGCAGCTTAAGGAAGCGCTGATTTATGGAGTGCGGGAGCTTGCTACCGCTTTCATAGCGGCGGCTTGCAGCCGCACTCAATAAAGAGAATTAATCAGCGCTTCCTAGGATTCGACTTTGAGGATAGCAAGAAAGGCTTCCTGCGGAATATCAATCTTGCCAAGCCGTTTCATCCGCTTTTTTCCTTCTTTTTGTTTTTCCAGCAGCTTGCGTTTCCGGGTAATGTCGCCTCCGTAGCATTTGGCAATCACGTTTTTACGCATCGCGCGCACTGTTTCCCGGGCGATGATCTTGCTGCCTATCGCGGCCTGTATGACTATCTCAAACATTTGCCTCGGAATAAGTTCTTTCATTTTCGCCGCCAAAGCGCGCCCGCGCACGACGGACGTTTCCTGATGCACGATCAGCGAAAGCGCATCCACCGGATCGCCTGAAACCAGAATGTCCAGCTTGACCAGCCGTGATTCCTGGTATCCTGAAAGCCGGTAGTCCAGCGACGCGTAGCCACGTGACGCCGATTTCAGCCTATCGTAAAAATCGAGAACTATTTCGTTCAACGGCAGATCATACGTCACCAGTACGCGGGTGGGAGTGACATATTCGAAGCCTTTCTGTACGCCTCGTTTTTCCTCGACAAGTTTCAGTATCGGCCCCAGGTATTCGTCGCTGGTCAGGATCATCGCGGTGATAATCGGTTCTTCAAATTTTTCGATTGACGCCGGATCGGGAAGCTTGGCCGGGTTATGAATCTCCATCACTTCCCCTTTTGTGGTGGTGACACGATAACGTACGCCCGGCGCAGTCGTGATAAGCGACAGATTAAATTCCCGTTCCAGGCGCTCCTGCACGATTTCCATGTGCAGAAGGCCAAGAAAGCCGCAGCGGAAACCAAAACCGAGCGCGCCGGACGTGTCTGGTTCATAAAAGAAAGCCGAATCATTCAGTTGCAGTTTCGAAAGCGCGTCGCGCAGGTCTTCATAATCGGCGCTGTTGGTTGGATAAAGCCCCGCAAAGACCATCGGCTTTATTTCCTGAAAGCCGGGAAAGGGTTCATCCGTCGGTCGTTTTTCCTCCGTAATGGTATCGCCGATTTTAGTGTCGGCGACGCGCTTGATGTTGGCTATGACAAAACCAACTTCGCCGACCGTCAACGATTCGACTTCCTGGAACTTCGGGGTAATTACGCCGACCTGTTCAACGTTGAACGACTGCTGCGTGTTTACCATACGAATTTGCATTCCCTTGCTTATCGTTCCGTCGATAACCCGCACCAGTACGATTACACCGCGGTAAGAGTCGAACCATGAATCGAAAATAAGAGCCTTGAGGGGGCGGTCGTAATCCCCTTTGGGCGGCGGCAACCGGTGTACGATGGCCTCGAGAATGTCTTCCGTCCCGATTCCTTCCTTGGCGCTTGCAAGGATGGCGCCTTCAGTATCAAGACCGATGATGTTTTCTATCTGGTCTTTAATGCGCGGAGCATCAGCGCCGGGCAGATCGATTTTATTAAGTACGGGAATGATTTCCAGATGATGGTCAAGCGCGAGATAAGTATTGGCAAGCGTCTGGGCTTCGACCCCCTGTGCCGCGTCCACCACAAGGAGCGCGCCTTCGCAGGCGGAAAGACTGCGTGATACCTCGTATGAGAAATCGACGTGTCCCGGTGTGTCGATCAGGTTAAGCGTGTAGTCTTCGCCGTTTTTCGCTCGGTAGTTCAGCCGCACGGAATGTGCCTTGATCGTAATGCCACGCTCACGCTCCAGGTCCATGGCGTCAAGCACCTGATCCGACATCTCGCGTTTTGTCAGCGCCCCGGTAAATTCCAGAAGGCGATCCGCCAGAGTCGATTTGCCGTGATCAATATGAGCTATGATGGAGAAATTCCTTATATGATTGCTAGCACTCAAAATCCGCCGCCCCTCTCTTAATTTGTAAACTTTTAAGTATACCGTGAAGCTCGCAAAGATACGAATATTAGCTTATACTTCAGGCCACAATACAATGGCAAAAAAAGACGGCAATCTCACATATTCCGGCATAGCTTACGGCAGAGACCTGATTCATTCGTCACGCTTTGAAATCAGTACGCCGTTTCAGCCGAGCGAACATCAGGCCGATGCGATTGAGCAACTGGTTCAGGGTGTAAAAGACGGCGATAAACATCAGGTGCTGCTCGGCGTAACCGGTTCGGGCAAAACCTTCACTATGGCGAAGGTCATTGAAGCACTGCAGCGGCCCGCGCTGGTGCTGGCGCACAACAAAACCCTTGCGGCACAGCTCTACAGGGAGTTCCGGACTTTTTTCCTGAACAACGCCGTTGAGTATTTCGTTTCGTATTATGACTATTACCAGCCGGAAGCCTATATCCCCTCGACCGATACCTATATTGAAAAAGACGCGCTGATTAACGACGAAATCGACCGCCTGCGGCATTCGGCCACACGATCGCTCTTTGAGCGGCGCGACTGCGTTATCGTCGCGAGCGTTTCGTGTATTTACGGTCTTGGTTCACCCGAAGCCTATTACGGAATGCTCTTGTTTCTTGAAAAGGGTCAACACATAGGGCGCGATGAAATTCTGAGCCGACTGGTGGAAATGCAGTATGCACGGCAGGATTACGCGCTGGAGCGTGGATTTTTTCGGGCGCATGGCGATGTCGTGGAAGTTTTTCCTTCATACGAAGATTACGCGGTGCGCATCGAACTCTTCGGTGACGAAATCGAAGGCATCGCGCAGATTGACCCGATGACTGGGCGCGTGCTGAAAAAACACGAGCGTATGCCGATCTATCCGAAGTCGCACTATGTACAGCCGCGCGACCACCTGCTGCGCGCAATAGATACGATTCGCGAAGAGCTCGACGGCCATGAACTAAAACTGGAACTTGACGGAAAAGAACTTGAAGCCCGGCGGCTGCGTCAGCGCACGCTGTTTGATATCGACATGATGAAGGAACTTGGATATTGCCGGGGCATTGAAAACTATTCCCGGCATCTGACGGGGCGCAGTTCGGGAGAGCCGCCGCCGACACTGCTTGATTACATTCCGCGTGACTGGATCCTTTTTGTCGATGAAAGCCACGCCACCATTCCTCAGGTGCGTTCCATGTATGCCGGCGACCGCTCGCGCAAGGAATCGCTGGTTAAATACGGGTTTCGCCTGCCGTCCGCGCTGGACAACCGCCCGCTGAATTTTCCTGAATTTGAGGAGCGTGTGAATCAGGCGGTCTATGTTTCGGCGACGCCGGGCCCCTACGAACTCACGAAAGCCTCCGGCGTTGTGGTTGAGCAAATCATTCGCCCCACGGGACTCACCGATCCGGAAATTGAGATACGGCCCGTTGCGGGACAGGTTGACGACCTGATGGAAGAAATTCGCCTCAGATCAGAACGCGGCGAAAGAGTGCTCGTCACTACGTTGACCAAGCGCATGTCGGAAGATCTGGCCGAATACTATACGGAACTTGGCATACGTGTGCGCTACCTTCATTCGGAAGTTGAAACTCTCGACCGCATCAAGGTATTGCGGGCGCTGCGGGCCGGAGAATACGACGTTCTTGTCGGCGTCAATCTACTGCGTGAAGGGCTTGATCTGCCGGAGGTATCGCTTGTCGCGGTGCTTGACGCCGACAAGGAAGGATTTCTGCGCTCCACGACATCGCTGATTCAGACAATGGGACGGGCGGCGCGGCACATCAACGGCAGGGCGATTCTTTATGCCGACGTTATAACAGGCTCAATGAGAGCGGCGATTGATGAAACCAACCGTCGCCGTGCCGCGCAGGAAGCTTATAACAGGGAACGCGACATTACGCCGCAGTCCATCATAAAGCCGCTTGATCCTGAAATGGTGCGTATTTATGAGGGCGATTATTACGAGCTTCCGGCCGTTGCCGAAGCGGAGAACACTTATAGTTCCGCTGATGAAATGGAAGCGGAAATCCGGCGAATAGAAAAAGAGATGCGTGACGCGGCAAAGGAATTTGAATTTGAAAAAGCCGCCGCGCTACGTGACCGGATGAAAAAACTTAAAACCGCCGTCATGGAATTCTCACTAAATACTACCCCGGAATCCTGACAAATTTCGTATTGCAGAATTCCCTCAGTCCTTCTTTTGACCTGCTGCGCCCGATGCCGCTCTCCTTTGCCCCGCCCCACGGAGCGCCGAGCGGTGGAACGCCGTGATCGTTAAAACCCACAACGCCGACATCCAGTTGAGAAGCGATTATACGGGCCAGATCGATATCTTTTGTCCAGATCGATCCGGTCAACCCATAACGTGTCGAATTGGTTAAGCGTACTGCTTCCGTCCAGTCGTCGACAGGCGCAACAGGTAACAACGGCCCGAACGGCTCGCTGTGCATAAGAGTCATATCTTCCGTGACATCTGTAACTATTGTTGGTGGATAGAAGAATCCCTTGCGCTCCAGACGCCTGCCGCCTGTCAGTACGCGGGCGCCTTTCTGGACGGCGTCTGCAACGGCGGCTTCCACTTTCCTCAGTTGAAACTCCCCGGCCAGCGGCCCCATATCCACGTCATCCAGCGGATCGCCGACCCGTATCTTTTGCGCTTCAGCTGCCGCCTCCTCAAGAAACTCGGAATATACCTGACGTTCCACATAGACCCGTTTTATTGAACAGCAGATCTGTCCGCAATTTGCGCAGTTTATACGGACAATTCTTTTCGCGGTTGAGTGAATATCCATATCTCTTAACACGATTGCCGAATCCAGCCCTCCCAGCTCCAGAGAGATTCGCTTGAGTCCGGCGGCGCAGGTTTTCATAATATCTTTACCTGCCTCGATCGATCCGACCAGGGAAACCATCGCAACATTGGATTCCACAACGGCTTGCCCATGTGATTTGCCTCCCGCCACAAGCTGTACCAAGCCTTTGGGAAGGCCGGGCAGACTCTGAAATTGTCCGGCTAAAGCGATGCCCGTACGCAGGCTGTTTTCCGACGGTTTAAAAAGTACTCCGTTGCCGGAAAGAAGCGAAGACAGCAATCCGATTGTCGAAATCCACAAGGGAGCGTTCCATGGGGTAATAACGCCGACGACGCCAAGCGGAGCATACTCTATGTAACCGGCATCCCGTCCGGCATCCGTGATTTCCGAAGCCAGCCACTGTGGAGCCATTTCACATAAATACCTGGCTCCTCCCGCGGTACGCCGCGTTTCGCCCTTTCCGACCGCAAGAGGCTTGCCCACATCTTCGGTAATCAACCGGGCGAATTCGGCTTTCTTTTCCGCCAATGCATCCGCTAAAGGCAATAGAATCGTGGCGCGTTCCGCAACGCTAAAGGCGCGCCAAAGCCGCTGGGCTTCTTTAGCCTGTGCCAGTTGCTGCGGAATGGATTCAATAGGTGTTTCCTGTATTTCAGATACTTCTTCCGTGGCCGGGTTTATAACTTGCATATTCCTCCAATAATTAAGGAAAAATTGATTTTACCGACGAATTTCGTAAAATTGTATTGTTTTCAATCTAAAGGAATCAATGTTGCTGAATAATAAGCGTGATAATTGTAAAACCCCTGGGGGCGCCTATCTAAAATTTATGCGCGCCGCCTTGGTTTTTATGCTTGCCGCACTCCTGTTGTCGTCTCAATCCTGTTTAAAAAGCCCACAGGCACATGTCGAATCCGGAAAAAAATATGTCGAGGAAGGCAAATACAATGAAGCGCTGATTGAGTTCCGAAATGCGATAAAAAAATATCCACGTTTTCCGGAGGCGCGGTATCAGATAGGCCTTCTTTACATGCGAATGGGCGCCTATCCCGATGCTTTACAGGAATTGGAGGTCGCGGTCAGGATCGACCAGAATCACATGGACGCCCAGCTCAGAATCGGCAATCTCCTTTTGCTGCAACGTAAATACGTCGAAGCGAGGGAAAAGGCCTTGCTGATTCTTAAAAAATCTCCGGACGATATATCGGCGCAGATTCTGCTGGCAAATTCCTGGGCGGGAATGATTCACGTAAACGATTCCATGAATGAGATCCGCGAGGGGCTTGAGCAGGAACCGCAGTTGATGTCTTCCTTCTTTTGGCTTGGAACCGGCGATGACGACGGTCAACTGGATTACGGTGCAGCGGAAGAACTGTACAAGAAAGCCGTTGATTTAAACGACAGTTCGACGGAAGCGCGCCTTGCCCTGGGCAATTTCTACATGTTGCATGGCCGCATTGCGGAAACCGAAGAACAGTACAAAACGGCGATACAAAATGATCCGCAATCCAGAGATGCTGTTTCAGCCCTCGGATTTTTCTATTTGCGCGACGCGCGGCCGGATGAAGCCGGGGAACAATATAAGAAATATGTGGAATTGAGCAAAGACGATCCCGACAGACAGGTTGTTCTGCCGGATTTCTACCTGGCTTCAGGAGAAATCGACCGTGCCATACAGGCTCTTGAAAAAATGTCCGCCGACCATCCTCAAAACAACGTTTTTAAAAGGCGGCTGGCCTCTGTTTTTTTTGACCAGGGCGCTTTCGACAAAGCCGAAGCGCTGGCGGATGAACTGATAAAAAAAGACGCTGAAGACGCAACAGCCAATTCCATTAAAGGCCGTATCATGCTGGGTCGGAGCAGGTGGGCCGAAGCAGTTTCTCATTTCCAGATTGTGACAAGAAGGCGCCCCCGTTCCACGCAGGCGCATTATTTTCTTGGCAGAGCGTATCTGGAGAACGGCGAATCTTCAAAAGCCGCGGCGGAACTTGAATTCGTCATCGCTTTGGATCAAACGCATTATCGCGCACAGCTTTTACTGGCGAATCTGAAGCTTGAAGCGGGAAACGCCGATGAAGCGCTTCCCCTGGCGCAAAGGGCGTTAAGACTGAATCCATATCTTGATGAAGCACGCCTGGTATTGGGAAGCGCGCTGGCGGCCAAAAAAGATTATGCCGCGGCCGCTCCGGAACTGCGGGCCTTTACAGAGAAGAATCCGGACAACCTCCAGGGGCTGATACAGCTTGGAAAACTTTATATGGCCCAGGGTAACGCCAAGGCCGCCGAAACCCAATTTGAAGCCGCGCTGAAAAATGTTCCGGATAATATATCGGCCGCGACGGAGTTGGCGAATCTGTATGTAATGCAAGACCGGCATGACAGGGCGATTCAACTCCTGACGCAGATTCTGTCGCAAAATCCCGGGTTTACGCAGATACATGAGATTCTCGGGCAGGTGTATTTAAGCCGGAAAGATTACGGTGCGGCGGAATCGGAATATAAAAAAGCGATTGAAACGGATCCGAAAAACGCAGCGCTGCACATTACGCTGGCGCAGTTTTATAAAAGTTCCGAACAGCCTGACAAGGGAATCACGACGCTTGAGGAGTTTATCAGGAAAAACCCGGATAATCCCTCGGCGAAAACGGAGTTGGCGGATTTTTACATAACGGCCGGGAACACAGATAAAGCGGAAGAAATTCTGAAAAAACTTGTTGACGAAGACCCTAAAAACATAGAGGCCCGCAAACGGCTTATCAATTTCCATATAAACCAAAAAACTTCGGATAAAGCGCTGCGCCTCATTGATGAAACACTCAAGAAGCATCCTAAAGAAACGGAAATCCGTTTAATAAAGGCTGAGATTCTGAGGTCCCAGGATAAGCCGTCGCAAAGCATCCGTGAAATTCAGACGGCAGTCGAAAACGACCGCAACTCCAAACAGGCGCAATATATGCTTGGCATGGCATATGTTGCGGACAAAAAAGAAGTGCAGGCCGAATCTGCGTTTAGCGCAGCCATAAGGATTGACCCTCGATTCATTCCGGCCTATCGCGCGCTGACGCAGCTTAAACTTGACGGCGGAAATGCCGATGACGCCATTCAATACGGGCGGAATGCTTTGAGGGTCGATCCCAACGCCGTCGAAATGCGTCTTTTACTCGGCGAGGGCCTTCTCGGAAGGAAGGACTATAAAGAAGCGATTACCGAACTCGAAGCTTATGTCAAAGCAATGCCAACGGACGCCCATGGGCTTTACCGGTTGGGAACGGCTTATCATGGAAGCGGAAATACCGAGAGAGCGGAAGCCCTTTTTAAAAACTCGCTTGAAAAAAATCCTAGCGACGTTGAGTCACTGGCCGCGCTGGTTAACATAGATATGGAACGCAAGCAACCGGCCCGCGCGATCTCCCGCATAAACGCACAGATTGAAAAATCTCCGCAGTTGGCGAAGCTCTACGAATTGCTGGGCAAGGTTTACACAAATCAGGGAGACATGGCAAAGGCGGAGGAAACGTTTCGAAAACTTGGCACAATGGCCGACGGCAGTATAGCCGCTTCCATGAACCTTGCGCAGTTGTACAGAGCGCAGAAATCCTATGACGCTGCTATAAACGAACTGAAAAAGGTCGCTTCTGGAAACACGAGATCGGCGGAAGCCAATACAGCGCTTGGCATGATTTATACCGAGCTGAAAGACGATAAAAAGGCGATTGAACATTACCGCGCCGCGATAAAAACCGATCACGGCAACGTGGCGGCCGCTGGTGGTCTTGCCTTCCTACTTGCGGAAACCGGCGGTGATCTGAAAGAAGCCGAACAGTTGGCGCAGCAGGCGCGCAAGCAGCTTCCGGATTCCGCCGCAGCCGCGGATACCCTCGCCTGGATTTATTACAAGCGCGGCGCGTATCGTTCCGCGATTGATCTGCTCATGGATTGCGTAAAGCAGGAACCTGAAAACGCGGTTTATTTCTACCATTTGGGCATGGCTTATTCTAAAAACGGCGATTCGGCCCAGGCAAAGGAAGCTCTGGCAAACGCGCTGAACCTGAATCCGGACATTCCACAGGCTTCTGAAATAAAAAACGTTCTACGGAAGCTGAATTAACCCGACTTTGAGAGCGCCGGGAGGCCGGCAGTGAGTAAGGAATAAAAGAGTCCGACATGGATACCTGGCCAGTAACCATGGCCACGAGACATGCGCCGGACGTAGTAATGCGTCAGGTTAAGCGTTGACAGTGGGAAATACGGATACAGTATGGAGCCTCGAAAATAGGCATACCCGGGTGCCGACGCTGTTCAAAGAAGCGGAAGGCAACATCTGAGGCGTCGAAAACGGCGAGACGCCAACGACCCCGGCGTGGTCGGAGACCTGTAGCACGCATGGACACTCACAGCACGGAAACCGGGGTATCCCGACAACGCCCGCTACTGATGGAGGATCGGGCCGGACAGGGAAGGCAACAAGCCGTAATCCTGTCATGCTCCCGACGTCATAACTTTTACGGCGTGCACTCAAAAATTTCGCTTTCTGGTAATTTTCTTCCGTATATGACATTCTATTAGATTTTCCGATACATCATTAATCGGGTGAATTATTATGATTGATAAACTTACAGCTCTTGAAAAGAAATTCGAGGAACTAGGAACGCTTCTTGCCGATCCGGGCATCATCGCGGATCAGGCGGTTTACCAGAAGCACGCAAAAAACTACCGCGATCTTGGCGCCGTCGTGGAGAAATTCCGCGAGTACAAAGACACGCTGAAAGAAATCGAAGACGCCCGCGCGCTCTCCGAATCCGAAACCGATCCGGAAATGCGCGCGCTGGTTGGCGAGGAACTTGTTGCGCTCGAATTGAAAGAAAAGGAATGTGAAGTAGAACTAAAACTGCTCCTTATGCCAAAGGATCCCAACGACGAACGAAACGTGCTGCTGGAAATTCGCGCGGGAACCGGCGGCAATGAGTCCACGCTGTTTGCGGCCGAGCTGCTTCGGATGTATTCGCGTTATGCCGAACAAACCGGCTGGCGGGTGGAGATCATGGACGCGCACGAATCGGAAATAGGCGGCTTTAAGGAAGTCGTCGCCATGATCGAAGGCGACAAGGTGTACAGTAAACTCAAATATGAAAGCGGCGTCCATCGTGTGCAGCGCGTGCCTGAAACTGAGGCCAACGGCCGGGTGCATACCTCCGCAGTAACTGTGGCGGTGCTGCCGGAAGCCGACGACGTTGAGATCGCCGTAGATCAGAAAGATATACGCATCGACACATTCTGTTCTTCCGGTCCTGGCGGACAGTCGGTCAACACGACGTATTCCGCCGTGCGTATCACGCATATCCCTACGGGTATCGTGGTTTCGTGCCAGGACGAGAAATCGCAGATCAAAAACCGGGCGAAGGCGATGCGTGTTCTGAAGTCTCGGCTTTACGACATCGCGCTTCAGGAGCAACAGAAATCCATTGCGGAGAACCGCCGCAGCCAGGTCGGTTCCGGCGATCGGAGCGAAAAAATCCGGACTTACAACTACCCGCAAAACCGTGTGACAGACCATCGCATCGGCCTGACGATTTACAATCTTTCCGAGTTTATGGACGGGAGCGTTAAGGCGGTCGTTGACGCGCTTTTCACACACTACCAGGCGGAGCGCCTTAAAGAAACCGCATAATATGCATTTTATTCGTATTTCATCGTGAATGGCGGTTTTGTTATGTACCTGCGCGTTAATTGCGGATGATCAGCCGGCAAATCCTCCCACGTTCGCCGTTCATGTCAATATGATTTCCATTGATCTGGAGATTCTTGACGAAAACGGCGATCCTGTTTTGGGCCCTTGATCAAAGCGATTTTGTGGTGAAGAACTACTATTCCATCGGATATCAGGTGGAGATAAAACCGGCGGCGTTTTTTAGTAAAAATGGCCTGACTGTGCGCTGCTCTTTAGCGCACAGTCAGGCCATTTTTACTAAAATCTTATTTTCTCTTTAACGAAACCATCCATGGAAGCGTAGGAGAAAAGATTTGCCGTTTGAGGGGCCGTATCCGTTTTAAGCAGAATCAGCGACTTGACGGCGGCGGCTTTGCCCGGCCAGCACGCTTTATTCGCGCGCGCCTGTTCAATATCCGCGGCGTTTATGCCCAAAGACGCGGCCAGTCCTTTACGCACGGCTTCCGACGATGAGGGAAGACCGGTTTTGCCCAAAGCGGCGGCAAGTTTCGCCAGAATTTCCGCGTTGCTCAAACCGGCGACCGGAGTTGCTGCGGCTTCAATGCCAACCGTCCGATTGTCAAAGCTCACAACGGTTCCTGTGGATTCCGCCAATGTAGCGGCAGGCAGAACTACTTCCGCCTTTTGCGCCGTTTCGGTCAGGATATGATCGACGACTACCAAAGACCGCAGGTTCGGTAAATCATCGGCTGCGTTTCCGCTGCCGAAGGGATTTTCAAACATCACCAGAGCGGCCTTGAGTTTTTCCGGATTTGTCAGCGTGTCGATGCCTGTAAGGCGCGCGCCGACGCCGTTGCCGTCCGCCCGCAAAAGCAGCAGACCTTCTCCCTGTTTACCGAAATGTCCGGTAACGGCAAGCAATTGGGCCAGCCCCGCGAGATCATTGGCGGAACGTTCCAGTGTGTCGTCAAGATCATAAACGGCGACAACCTTACGGGCGGCGGAGAGTTTATCAGCAAGAGCCTCGATCTTTGCGGCGACAACACCGGAAACGGACGCGGTTTCCGCCGGAGTCAGCGCATTTACCGAGGCTTCAAGCGCGGAAGCGTCAGCCGCCTCGGCGCTCTTACCGTTTTTAAGCACAAGTGCGATTGCCGTTGCGTAGATCATTCCGGCCGTTCCCCTGCGGGCGTCAAGCCAGAGATCGTCCTGATGCAGAATGTTGATCGGCCACGAATTGACGACCGCCAATTCGGCGCCGCGTTTTATGGCACGGCGAATCGCCATCCCAAGCGCCGGATGCGTCGTTTCCGGATCGGCTCCCGCCAGCAGAATAAGATCGGCGTCGGCAATATCTTCCATTGTGCATGAAGACAGCGTGTTGCCGGTAATCGGGTCGAGATCGCCGCGCGAACCGCCGCGCCGCGCCTGACCGAAACTTCCGGCTTCTTTAGTTCCGATCGCGCCGGCAATTTGCCGCGTCAACCACGCTTCCTCAATAGTCATGCGCGGAGCAGCCAGAATACCTGCCGCTTCGGCGCCGTGTGTTTTCACTGCATTCTGCAATGTGTTAGCTGCTGCGCTTAAGGCGTCTTCCCAGGAGGCTTCAACAAGTTCGCCGTTCTTTCTTACCAGAGGAACGCGCAAACGCTTGTCTCCGCCATGCAGAAGCCCGGTTCCAAACCTGCCTTTTGAGCAAAGCCCGCCGCGGTTAAGCGACGCCCCCACGGCGGAGCTTGCCCAAAGCAATCCATCGGCGGCGACGTTCAGGTTCAACTCGCAGCCGATGGAACAGAACGTACAAATCGAAGGTTTGTTTTCCGTCTTCCACGGCCCCTGTTTGCCGTAAGAAAGCCTAGCTTCGAAAGCGCCGGTGGGACAGCATTCAACGCACGAACCACAGGAAATGCAATCGCTGTCGGCAAGTGATTTGCCCAGCGTCGGACGCACCACGGTGCCGAATCCACGACCGGTAAAGCCGAGTACGCCAAGTCCGACCACTTCCGAACAGGTGCGAACACAGCGGCTGCAGAGGACGCATTTGTTGGAATCAAGCGAAATCACCGGATGGCTGAGATCGACCTTGTGGCGGCGGACTTCACCTGCCAGACGCTCGAGATCGACGCCGTATTCCCCTGCGTAGCGTTTCAGATCACATTCGAATACGGACTTGCATCCACATTCCATGCAACGGTCGGCCTCGTCCTTCATGTGAGGCTTGTCAAGGCCAAGTTCCACCTGTACGAAATCGCGCACACGCTCCGAGGCTTCGCGTTCGCGCACGACGTTTCTCTCGCGGCGTTCGACTTCATCGAAAGTTCCTTCGGTGAACGCACCGAAAAATTCGCGGGCGCTGTAGAACTCGGGAGCGGCTCCGACGGCCTTTCCGCCGACCAGATATTTGTCAATCGCAAACGCGGCGGTCTTTCCCTGTGCGATTGCTTCAATGACGGTAGCTGCGCCGAGTACTACGTCGCCGCCGGCAAAAACGCCTGCGATATTGGTTTCCATCGTGGCGTCGTTAGTGTTTATCGTGGCCCAGCGGCTGACGGCCAGTTTGCCGTTTTCTGGTTCTTTATCAAGCGCGCTGAGATCGGTGTCCTGTCCGATTGCGGCGAAAATATATGAACAGGGGAAATCGACAATCGCGCCCGGAATCGGCACGGGTTTACGCCGCCCGCTCGAGTCAGGCTCGCCCAGTTCCATGCGCTGGCAGCGTATGGCGGTAAGATTGCCGTTTTCCGTCACGAGTTCCAGCGGAGCGGCCAGCATCTCAAGTATGACGCCTTCTTTTTCTGCGGCGTCAACTTCTTCGTGATGTGCCGGCATTTCCTTCCGTGTGCGGCGATAGAGAATTGAAACTTTTTCCGCTCCGCAGCGGATCGAGGTACGCGCGGCGTCGATCGCGGAATTTCCGCCGCCGACGACAACCACCTTCCCCGTCAGTTTCGGGATGCCTTTAAGATCGCAGTCGCGCAGAAAATCGAGTGCGGGGCTGACTCCTTCAACGGAGTCTTCGTTATCGACGCCCATTTTTTTTCCAACCGGGCAGCCAAGCGCTACAAATACCGCGTCAAATTTGTCTTTCGAGCGCAGACTTTCGATTGTGAAATCCTTCCCAAGCGTTTTGCCGGTTTCGACTTTTACGCCCAGATCAAGAATTCCCTGAATCTCATCGTCGAGCTCCCGACGCGGGAGCCGGTATTCCGGGATGCCGTAACGAAGCATTCCGCCCAGCTTCGGCAGCGATTCAAAAATCGTTACATCGTGCCCGTTGAGCGTAAGATAATAAGCGCAGGTAAGCCCGCTTGGGCCGCCGCCGACAACCGCAACGCGTTTCCCTGAAGCATTCACGTCCGCGGGCATTTTCAATACTGGGCCGATTTCCTCGGCGGCATAGCGTTTTATAAAATTGATGCCGACGGCTTCGTCCACATGCTGCCGCAGGCATTTAACTTCGCATTTACGTACGCAGACGCGTCCGCAGGTCATGGGGAGCGGATTGTTTTCGCGTATAAGTTCAAGCGCTTCCCTGTAGCGCCCCATCGCGGCTAGGCTCATATAACCCTGGACATCGACGCCCGCGGGGCAGGCGTTCTTTCCGGGACAGAGACAATCCGCGTAGTGATCGGTCAGGAGCAGTTCCAGCGCGGTCTTGCGCGAGTCGACGATGCGCTGATTCCGCGTTGTGACTTCCATACCTTGCGTGACGCGTGTAACGCAGGCGGGAATAAGCCGCGACCAGCCTTTGACTTCCACAACGCACAGGAAACAGGAGCCGTAAGGTTCAAGCCGGGGGTCGTGACACAAAGTCGGAATCTCGTCGATCTTTTGCTCACGCACCACATCAAGAATGGTCTGTCCGGCCGCCGCAGTTACTTTCCGGCCGTTGACCGTCAATTCAATTTGAGTAGTTTGTTGCATTTCCGTTGCTTTCCTTATTATTAGCGTTTCACGATTGCGTTGACGTTACAGACCGTCATGCATTTGCCGCAGCGCACGCACTTAGCGGCGTCCACCGTATGAAGTTTTTTCTTTTCGCCCGTAATCGCGCCGACGGCACAGGATGGGATACATAATCCGCAGCCTATGCACTTTTCCGCCTCAATCACGAATTCAACCAGCGCCAGACAGGATTTCGCGGGACATTTTTTGTCCACGATGTGCGCCTTATATTCATCCATGAAATATCGAAGCGTCGTGAGCACCGGATTTGGAGCGCTCTGTCCGAGTCCGCACAGTGAGCTTGCCTTGATTTGCTCGCCGAGCTCCTGAAGAAGAGGTATGTCTTCCTCTTTTCCCTTGCCGTCGCAGATGCGTTCAAGAGTTTCAAGCATCCGCTTGGTGCCGATCCTGCAGAAGGTACATTTGCCGCACGATTCGTTTTGCGTAAAAGAGAGAAAAAAGCGGGCGACGTCCACCATACAGGTGGTTTCGTCCATGACTACCATACCGCCGGAGCCCATAATCGCGCCGGTCGCGGTGATCTGTTCGTAATCCACCGGCGTGTCGCCGAGATTCGCCGGGATACATCCGCCGGATGGGCCGCCCATCTGTACCGCCTTGAAAGGCCCGCCGAGCGTCGTGCCGCCGCCGATGTCATAAATGACGTTGTTAAGGGTCGTCCCCATGGGAACTTCAACGAGACCGCCGTTTTTGATTTTACCGGCCAGGGCGAACACCTTGGTTCCCTTGGATCCTTCGGTTCCGAGCGCATTGAACGCCTTCGGTCCGTTCAGAATAATCCAGGCGACGTTGGCGAAAGTTTCAACGTTGTTGATCGATGTTGGATATCCCCATAGTCCCGATTCGACCGGAAAAGGCGGGCGCACTTTCGGCATCCCGCGTTTACCTTCGATGGAAGCTATCAGGGCCGTTTCCTCGCCGCATACAAACGCGCCCGCGCCTTCCTTCAGTCGGATGTTAAATTTAAACTTTTTGCCGAAAATTTTGTCGCCGAGAAATCCGCGCTTTGTCGCTTCGGAAATGGCGTGTTTAAGATGTTTGATCGCTTCCGGATATTCCGCGCGTACGTAAATGTAACCCGCGTCAGCGCCGATCGCGTAGGCCGCAATGGCCATTCCTTCCAGGATCGAATGTGGATCGCTTTCAAGCAGGCTCCGATCCATGAACGCGCCGGGATCGCCTTCGTCCGCGTTGCAAATGACGTATTTATGATCGCCCTTGTTGCCCGCGGCGAATTTCCACTTCGTGCCGGTTGAAAAACCCGCGCCGCCGCGTCCGCGTAATCCGGATTCCGATACGGCCGTTACGACATCCGCCGGCGTCATTTCGTTCAGCGCCTTTTCAAGTGCCTTGTATCCCTGACGCGCGATGTATTCGTCAATGTTGTCCGGGTCGATAACACCGCTGTTGCGAAGGGCGATACGTTTCTGCTTCGCCGCCGCCGCCGCCGCGTCAAATTTAAATTCTTCAGCAACCTGACCGTTCTTTACATGGTTTTCAAAAATGACGTCCGCTTTTTCAGGCGTGACGTTTCCGTAAAAAACGCTCCCTTGCGCCTCGTCCCGAATCTCAACCAGCGGTTCCGCGTAGCACATGCCGATACAGCCGGTTTTCCTCAGAACGGCCGCCACCGGGGCGCCGCTTCCGCCGGAACCTAGCAGTTCCGCAAATCGTTCATATACCTTGAGACCGCCGGCCGCCATTCCGCACGAACCCAGCCCTACCAACAGTTCCCGCATAAAACCTCCGAGTTAGTGGCTAGTGGCTAGTGGCTAGTGGCTGGAAAAGAGCGGAATAATGAAGAAAATTACCTTCATTATTCCCCAAAACTATCCACTAACCATCACCTCTTACCCACTTATCACTAATTTACTAATAACTCACTAATAACTAAGCAATGGCCACTACTTAGTGGCCGCGTCGCGCCTGTACTGGCGAAGCAGTTTTCTGGTTGACTGCGGCGTAAGACGTCCATAAGTCTGATCGTCGATCATCATAGCGGGCGCAAGGCTGCAACAGCCGAGACAGGCCACAACCATATAGGTGAAAATGCCGTCGTCGGTCGTTTCGTCGGGAGGGACGCTCAGTTCGTCTGAAATGACCTGCCCGATCATTTCCGCGCCGACGACGTGACAAGCCGTTCCCTTGCAGAGCCGGATAACGTGCCTGCCCAGCGGTTTCAGGCGGAACTGCGTATAAAAGGTAATGACGCCGCAGATCTCCGCTTCGGGAATTCCCGTAACGGACGATATCTGTTCAATGGCAAACGACGGAACATAGCCGTAGCTTTCCTGCGCCGTCTGCAACATTGGAATGAGCATTCCAGGCTCTCCTCGGTACTGCCATAACATTTTTTCAAACGCCGACGGTTCAGGCCGGCTGATGCTTTCTTGTGTCATTGTCTATCCACCCTGCAGTAACTAACCAAAATTCATAGCGTTAAGTAGTTTGACGCGCAAAACGCCGGGAAGCAGCCGAATTTCGCGGCTGATAAAAGTCCTGATCTCACGGGAAGAATTCCCACGCAAAAATAAAATAATCTTTTTGCCGCCGTCCGCCACATTGCCTTCAACGACTCCTGCCATTGCGCGAAACCGTGCAACGAGAGCGGAAAGGCCGCCGGAGTCCACATCAAGTACGGCACATGCGGTCGCCTTGCGTTCGTCGCCGTCGACTGACGCTGTCCAGGTTTCTTCGCGATAATACGCCTCGAAATCCTCCACGCCTTTCATGGATCGGATACTCTCTTCAACGATCCGTTTCAGGCTTTGCAGATCTTTGGCCGCGAGGCGCAGCATGATATTCCAGTCGCCAAGCACGGGAACGCTTGCGGCAACGCCGTCTTCCTTCAAAAGACTGGATTGGATTTCCGCGAAATCGGCGCCTTTTTCACCGCGCAGGAACACCAGGGCGCCGGCGGCCGAACTTTCAGGTTGAGTGCTCATAATTTTTATCCTTCTATAAATTAGTCTTCCTTACGGCCGCTTCTATCGAGTTCCGCGCCAGATTTACATTTCAAACCGGCGAACTTTCCGCAACCAGAATACCGTCCAGCATTATAAATAAATATGCCGGATAAAAAAGAATAAAATTGGGAAAGTTTTTGAACCTGGTTGGCCTGGCGCCGCGGAATTTTGAACCACTACGGGATGCCGTCAGTCACATGCCGATAACCTTTACGGCGTGCGCCCACCACCATGAAGCGTCGTTGAACAATAATGCAGTATTCCGTTACAATCCGTTCGATGAATTATAGAATTAACACCATTGGCGTAATGGCATCCTTAATAATGACGCTTATTAGTTAGTGAATCGGTATAAATATCCGGGCTAGTTAGACTGAGAACGCGCCGCTATCTCATCCCGCATTTTTGCCGCTTCCGAATCCTGTATCTTGTATCCGAAAAAGAAGATGATTGCGGCCGTAAAACAGACGACCGACGGCGAGAAACTCATAAGCGATGCGATGCCGCCGACAACATGAGGAGATGGATCGGTATTGGCGATATAACCGATGGCGCCGAGACCGATTGTTACAACAGCCACGCGGATTATAATGCCCAGTTTTACAGCCACATTCTGCAGGGCCATTGTAAAGCCACGAATACTTTTCCCGGTTTTCCATTCGCCGTAAACCACCGTGTCTGAATAAAGCGCGGTATTCATTCCGCTCGCCATTGCCAGGAACATCGCGCCGAGACCGATCAGAAGCGCAAAAATCAAAGACGTTATTCCAAGAAAATATGACGAGGCGTATGCGGTTCCGGCACAGACCATTGCCGTACAGTAGGTGCGGCGTTTGCCGAGACGGGGGCCTATCCATCGTGAAAGGGTCGCGCCCGTAAAACTTGCGGTGGCGGTTATCAATAAAAATACGGACATGAACTCAAGTTCCCCGCGCACGTATCGGAAATAATAAAAAGCCGTGGCGGCGACCAGTTGAATGCAGGAACTGCGGAATATTTCGGCGACGACCAGCATTCGAAGCGGCGGGTTGCGCAAAACAAGGCCGATAATTTCCAGTATGGAAAGCTTTGCCTGTTTTTGTGCCGCCTGACTTGATTCGTCATCGTAAGGGTCTTTTCCCGTGGTCATTTTATAGATGTACAGGTAGCCCAGAATCATCAGAATGCCGTAAACCGCCACGGTAAGCGTCATGCCTGTAATCTCGCCGGCGCGTACCGAGAAAAAGGCGATCAACGACACGCCGGACGCGGAAAAAAGCAATCCGGCGGCGGACATTCCCTGCGCACGGCTCGTGGATAAAATAGTGAGTTCGTCTGCCCGTTTAGTCATACGGCCGACCATCGCGCCACTGCTTGCCGTGATGGTGTTCCATATAAGATGGCTGGTTATAAACGCGAAAATAATTATGATTATCGCAGTCATTTCGGAACCGATCTTTGTGAACTGTAAAGCGAAGAGTAGGGCGACCGGCAGCGGCCCGACCAGAAACCACGAACGGTATTTACCGCCGAATTTCAAACTGACCTTTTGAAGTATGATCCCCGCGAGCAGAGCGCAGCCGATGTCAAAAACGCCGGTAATGAGTTGAATGTTTCTTACGGTTTCCAGGGGGAACAGCGCGTAATCGGTCAGAAACGCGGTGAAGTAGTACATCTCCATACACACCATGAGGACAAAAAACATGTCTCCGACGCCGTAGGTGTACAACAGGTTTTTTTTCAGTTTTTCCACGATCGGCCGCTCCTTTCAGGTAACTAATATAAGGGCTGTGCGTAAAACGTGCCCAGCATAACACAGCAAAAAGCTGCGGCGTTAAACAAATATTTAGCCGATAGAGGAGGAAGGTGTGTCTGAATCCCGGCCAATGATTGACATACAAGCGCGTTTGGCAGAATTAAACGCCGAATTAGAAGAAGCGCTGCAGGCCAATGGATAAAAGTAAGCTGTTGAAAATAAAGGAGCAGTGGCGGAGGAAGTAGGATTCGAACCCACGAGGGAGTTTCCCCCCTAACGGTTTTCAAGACCGCCGCCTTCAACCACTCGGCCATTCCTCCGGTCTGATCGCAACATTATGCCTGATACGCGGCAATTTACAAGGGACACACCGAGCAATGGGGGTGCGACGTAAAAGTTATAGAAAATCGTTGATATGGGACCGCCGGCGTCCTCACCGGCGAGATGTATATCTAGTCAAACATCATGCTGATATACCTCAACCTGCTTGCGTAAATTCGTGATTCGGGGTTTGTTGTAAAACACCCGTGCCGGCGGGGACGCCTGCGGTCTCATGGTATAAATATTTATGTCGCGCACCCGCCGATTAAAACAATTACTTCTTCTCGATGTACCCTTCGGCTTTGAGCAGCTCCGAGATCAGCACCGCCCCGCCGGCCGCGCCGCGAACAGTGTTATGCGAAAGGCACACGAATTTGTAGTCGTGCAAAACATCTTCGCGTAATCTGCCGACGGCGATACCCATGCCGTTTTCCAGGTCACGATCCAGTTTTGTCTGCGGTCGATCAGCTTCCTCAAAATACCTGACGAACTGTTTCGGCGCGGAGGGGAGATTGAGCTCCTGCGGCCGCCCGCGGAAAGAGCGCCAGTATTCGAGTATTTCCTCTTTTGAAGGCTTCCTCTCGAAGGTAACGAAAACCGCCGCCATGTGCCCATCGGTGACCGGCACGCGAATACACTGCGTCGTGATGTCGGGTTTTACGGCCTTTACGATCACGCCGTCTGCGATGCCGCCCCAAATGCGCAGAGGCTCCTGCTCGCTTTTTTCTTCCTCGCCGCCGATATAGGGAATAATGTTGTCAACCATCTCGGGCCAGTCTTTAAAAGTCTTGCCGGCGCCGGAAATAGCCTGGTAAGTGCAGGCGACAACGCTGACGGGCCTGTATTCCATCAGCGCATGGAGCGCCGGAACGTAGCTTTGAATCGAGCAGTTGGGCTTTACGGCGATAAATCCGCGCTTTGTTCCGAGACGTTTCTTCTGATATTCGATGACGTCGGCATGTTCCGGATTTACTTCCGGAATTATCATCGGAACATCGGGCGTCGAGCGATGCGCCGAATTGTTTGAAATAACCGGCGTTTCGGTGCGCGCGTATCTTTCCTCAAGTGCTCGCGTTTCGTCCTTATTCAAATCAATGGCGCAAAAAATAAGATCGACGCCGGAGGCCACTTCGTCAACCTTTGCGGCATCCTGAACGATTATACGTTTTACAAATTCCGGCATGGCGGACGCCAGTTTCCATCGGCCTTCCACGGCTTCGGCATAGCTTTTGCCTGCGGACGCGGCGCTGGCCGCGACTGCGGTTACTTCAAACCAAGGATGATTTTCAAGCAGGGAGATAAACCGCTGTCCCACCATGCCCGTGCCTCCGACGACACCCGCTCTAAGTTTCATAATCAAAGTTTCTCCTGAATTCGTTCCGTAAACTCTTTTGTACCGACGACGCGCGTCCCGCTTCCGGCAATGTCCGCCGTTCGGCAGCCGTCCTCGAGAACTCCGACAACAGCGTCGTTTATCTGTTTCGCAAGATCGGGCCTGTCGAAAGAATATTCGAACATCATCGCCACGCTGTTGATCGTCCCAACCGGGTTTGCAATATCCTTTCCGGCTATGTCCGGCGCCGATCCATGAATCGGTTCATAAAGCGCGGGACCGTCTCCAACGCTGACCGAAGGAAGCGTGCCGATGCTTCCAGTAAGCACGCCGCCGATGTCGCTGAGAATATCACCGAACATGTTTTCCGTCAGTAGTACGTCAAACTGCGAAGGGCGCAGAACCAATTGCATTGCGCAGTTATCGACAAGAACGTGATTCAGTTCCACGTCGGGATAATCGCCGGCAATTTCCGTGACGACTTTCCGCCAGAGCTGGCAGACTTCGAGAACATTGGCCTTGTCTATCGATGCAACTTTGCGCCGCCGTCGCCGCGCCAGGTCAAAGGCCTTGCGAGCTATACGTTCGATTTCATGGCGCTGATATACCATGTTATTAAAACCGGTTTCCTTGCCCGGTTCGCCGGAAATGCCGCGCGGCGTCCCGAAATACAGGCCTCCGGTCAATTCGCGCACCACAACCAGATCGACTCCGCCGACGATTTCCGGTTTCAGCGTGGAACAGTCGACGAGAACCGGCAGCATTTTTACCGGACGCAGATTGCCGTAAAGCCATAACGCCTTGCGGAGAGCCAAAAGGCCGGTTTCCGGTTTGAGCGCGGGAGGGTTCGAATCCCATTTAGGTCCTCCCACCGCGCCGAGCAGAACGGCGTCGCTTTCCAGGCAGCGGCGCAGAGTCTGATCAGGCAAAGGATTATTGAAAGCGTCGATTGCCGCGCCGCCTATGTATTCCTCATGTAATTCAATATAGAAACCCGCCCGGGCGGCGACCTGATTCAATACCGCCAGCGCCGAAGCGACTATTTCAGCGCCGATTCCATCCCCGGGAAGAACGCAGATTTTTTTAATATTGTTTGACATTACATACCATAAATGAAAAATCGCAATTGGAAATTTGAACCACGAATGATTTGTGGAGTGTGGGTGCTGGCTGCCGTTTTAATGCGGCGGCTTGCCGCTGGAATCAACAAAAGAGGCGGTCACTATAACCACATCACGTTACACGACTCCGGCGCATGTTACGTCCACGGCTCCTGCGTGGCCGGCGCGGGAGCAAGCTCTCTTAAACAAAGCGGCAGCAAGCTCCCGTACTCCATAAAATCTTTCGAGGTTTTTCAATTACCTCGTAATTGAAAATTTATTTAGACGGCTTGATCTTTCTAATGTTTTCAAGTTCCTTTTTCTCACGATCCTGGCGCGCATCCTCTATATCACGGATGCGGTTCTCGTCGTATTCGTCGGCAAACTTACCCACGTTACGAAGAGAATCGCGCATTCCCTGCGTAATCTCCTGGAATTTGTCCTGAGTATGAATAACCCGCGGAGTGATGAGAATAATAAGTTCTCTACGATCATTTGACCTGCTTGTATAAGCGAAAAGACTGCCGATAATCGGAATATCCGAAAGAAGTGGGATGCCTGCACGTCCAGATGTATTCATATCATGCATCATTCCGGCAATCACCGCGGTGTCGCCGTCCTTAACGGAAAGAGTGGTAGTAACAGTGTTTTTTGCGACAATGGGAGCGTCAATTCCCGGCACGGCTCGATCCGAGAGGTTGCTGACTTCCTGAACGATTTCCATCGTCACCGTACCGGAGGCAGAAATCTTTGGAACGACAATCAGGGTAATCCCCGTTTCACGATAATCTATACTGGTCGAACTACCACCGGTTGTGAGGTAACTCCCGGTTGGATAAGGGACTTCCAGGCCGGATACTAAAGATGCCGGGGTCCCGTCCATCGCCAGAACCGACGGCCTCGACAGGTTCTTTATTTTTGTTTTGGTTTTCAGAGCGTCAATGGCAAGCATGATCTGCCGTGAATTGCCGACGCGTGCAAAAGTTTGCGCCGTAAGTGATCCTGCAAAGCGCTCATCCGTCGATCCCATTCCAACCGTCGTCAATCTGGCTTCATCTCCCAATTCTTCCAGCAAGCCTCTGATGCCGTATGTGAGATCATTGTTCATGTTGACTTCGAAGATTTGCGCTTCAATGAGTACCTGCTTCGGCGGCACATCCATTTGTTTAATGGCGTTTTCGATGGTACGGTAATCAGCCGGTGTTGACTGGATGTGCAGCTTGTTATTAATCTCGTCAATCACCACCTGCGCCGTATCCATGAGGCTGCTAAACTCTCCGCTGCCCAGAGTTATCGAGGTGACGGAAGGCGTAGATGCGCCGAGGCGCGGCCCAAGCTGCGAGGCGGTACCGAAAGTGCTACTTCCATCGGTTCCCAAACCAAGCGCCTGGTTGATTAACGATCCGGCAGAACCCGTATTTCTACCTGTTCCCGCCGTTCCTTGTGTGTTTCTGCCTGTTCCCGTCGCGCTGGAACCGGAGCTGCCGTCGCCGAACAGCGCAAGGAGCAACGCGGCGATATTTGACGCCGTGGAATCCTGCACGACATAAACATATGTCTGAAACTTGTTATTTTCACTGGTATCAAGATTGCTTATCCAGCGTTTGGCCGTATCAAGTGCATGTTTTGAAGAAGCCATTACGAAAATTGCATTCAGCCTCTCAAGCGGCACAAACGAAATGCCCGTGGCGCCGGACGAGGCGGTCCCGCCCCCGCCGGGGGCGGGACCCGAACTTAACCCGAATATTACGCTCAATTCGGCGGCGACATCCACGGCATTGCTGTATTCGATTTTAACCAACTCTACATTTTCGGGATCCAGAAACGAATTATCCAGCATTCGGACAATTTCCCTGACGCGGGCGGCGTTGTCCGAATAGTCCGTAAAAATCATAATGTTCAGACGCTTGAAAGTTATAATCTGGACGCCCTCGGACAGGAGAAACCCGGCAGCGGCGACAATGTCATCCACCGGTAAAAAATCCAGATGAACTACATGTGTGGCAACGGGAAGTGTTCTTAAAATTTCCGGTTCACGTCCCTGTCCGGCCGGCGGCGTAATCTGCGGTATTTCTGGAGAAGACCCTACCGCACCCGGCATAGGCTGTTCGTAGATGATCTCAAGGTTGTTTCTTATGGCCGTAGCGATAGGGACAACCTGGTATATATTATTCTGCCTGATGAGCGCGGCGTTTTTACTTCTAAGGATCCCGTTAAAAAGCTCCCAAAGTTCATTTCGCGGTATTGAGATGCTGAAGTCAACGCTCCCCTGCAATGATGAATCGACCAGCATGGGCCTTAGCCCGAGAAGATCCGCCATCGAACGGACAAATTCGCTCATATCCGCGTTGGTGAACTGCAGCGGTATCTCGCTTACGCCTCTCGCGGATGCGAAACGGTCGGGCGGTTGCTGCGCTGCCCGGGAAACCGGCTGTATCGTTACGGCCGCCGCGCAGGCAAGAAATATCAAGCTTCGTATTCTACGATTACGTATGAACATTAGAATTCCTTTGCATATTTTATTATTCCGTGCCGGGACGAATGATATCGCCGAACGGTGAACGGATGACACGTTGCTGCTGTTGTTGAACCGCACCGGCGCCCTGCTGAGGCTTCTGCGCAGGCTTTGCCTTGGCCTTAGGTTGCGCATTTTCCGTTGCCGGCGCCGCCGGTTCCACAGGCCCTACCGAAACAACAGCCCCCCGACCGGCGGCGGCAGGTTGATTTTGCGGCGGCTGTACCTGCACCGGCGTCTGACCCTGCCGCGTTACGATGTTCTGCGCGGGATTCTGCGTCGGTCTGCCCGGCTGTGCAACCGCCCCCGCCGTTGCTATTGACACGGCGCCGCTCGCTGCGCCTCCGGGGCCGATTCGAACCACGCGCGCGGCGGAGGCCATTGCCGCCGCCGGCCGTACGGGCTGCAAACGTCTGGCGCTTCTATTTATCTGAATAACTTCGCGTCGGCCGCCGTTTTCCAGCACCATCTGCTCGGCATCAATACTGGTAATCTCGTATCCTCGATAAGAATCACCCACGCGCCGGGTTTCCGTGTTGAGTTCGGCGCTGCGCGCCTGCTGCCTTGCCGGATCTATAACCGACGCGGTGTATTGGCCGTCGATCATAATCGTACTTACCAGGATCGGCCTCGGATTGAGCGGAGGAACGGGCGAGACCACGGTAATTACCGGTCCTACCGCAGCTTCACGTCCGCGCAGGTCGGAAAACAGGGTTTTTTCCGATATTATGAAATAATCGTCCTCTGCGTAAAACGGCGTCGCCACGGGAGTATCGACGGAAGTATCGACGGAAGCGCCTGTCGCGGTTTTTGCCGCCGCCTGGTTTTCAGTTGAAATCGGCTCTATTTTCGCCGGGTCGATTCTCGCATTAAGCTGATCATATTGCCGGCTAAGTTCCCGGGCCAGTCCAATCACGGCCACAAGTAACAATATATTAAGCAAAACCCATTTTCTTGCCATGAAACCCTCCTTCCCTATCGCCTTCCGCGCGACGATGCCGCCGCCTGAGCCACGTCTTCACCGGTTTTTGCCGACGGATCCTGCGGCGGTACGTCGATGTAGCCCGCGACAACCATATTGGGAGCGCGAAGCACAAGCCGCTTCAGCGACGCCGACATAACAGAGCCGAGATTAGTAATTTCTTCGACTTTCAGAAATTTATCGTAATTTTTAATTGAGAGCAGGAAATCCACCAGGCCTTCCTCCCGGCAGTCAGACCCGATTCCGATCCGTACGGAAATTTTTACAAGTGAATCACTGTCCGCAACCTTTATTTCCGCCAGATTCAGGCTGGAAGCGATTGAAATACCGGCCTCGTCTGCGAAAGCCCTCAGCAGACGTTGTAATTCCGCATTGGCGGCCGCGGCGTTATTTTCGGGAAGCAGCCGGGTCCTGATTTTCTCAATATCGCTTTCCGCGTCTTCTATCCGCTTTTTATAGAAGTCTTCGCGCCCGATAAACTCTTTCTGACGACGGAGAAGGTTTTCCTGCGTTTTTACTTTATCGGCAAGGCTTTCGCCGTCGCCGGGTGACAACGCCGTCGCCGCGTAGTAAACAAAAATCGCCGCAGCAATCGCTATACCCGCGTAAAGCACTCTTTTTTCTCTCGCGCTGGTTTTCACGTTTCTCCTTTCCGCTACCTAAGTCTGGCTTCAAACGTGAAGCGTTCCCGACCTGCCTGGGTTTTTGAAACAGTTCCCCTTTGCACGACATCTTTCAGCAAGGGCGATTTTTCCAGTTGAGAACTCAGGTCTGAAAATGAACCACTCTCGCCTCCGAACGATATAACACCTTTATTATAGGTGTAGCTACTGAGATACGTGTCCTCAGGAAAAGTTTCCGTCAGATATTTCAATATGTCGAGGTTGCGGTCGTCATCGTTCAGGAGATCGGCCAGCAGTTTCCTTTGCGTCTCAAGCTTTTCTTCCCGCGACTGCAAATCACGCACGATGCGCACCCGGCTTTCAAGCGTTTGAGTCTCCTTCTCGAGCAGGGCCAGCCTCTGATTGTCCTGCATGGGTTTGACAAGGCTTAATCCCGCCAGCAGCAACAGAATAATCACGCCCATCGCAGCGGCAACGGCGATGCCCAGGCGCCCCCGGCGTCTCTGGAGATCCGGCGGCAACAGATTCAGCTTAACAGCCGGATTCGACGCGGAAGCGGTAAACGCCAAGCCGCAGACGGCGGCGGCTTCCGATATAGTTTGACTGTTAACTTCCGACGCAAGTGGGAAAGATCTTTCCAGAAGTTCACATTCCGGAATGCGTTCCCTTATTTCCTCATAAGTATCTCGCGACGATTCACCGGTCAGTACGATTTTTTCAAGCACGCCGTCGGGACCGAGCCGCAATCTTGCGGCAGCCTCGTTTATCTCGCCGAGAAGAAGATCGCTCCAGCTTTGCGTTTCGTTTTTGGAAACTTCCCGCGAATATATCAATTGCCCATTCCGCAGGGCGAATAGTTCCAGTTCCGATTTCCCGGCGTCGGCAAGAAAAAACGTTTTATCCCCTACGTCTTTTCGCGCGGCGAGATACATATTGGCAATTCCCGCCGAGCCGAATGCGACGATCAGAGGACGTATCCCCAGCTCGCGCAAGAGGGCCAGCTGTTTGTCAAGGAACGACTTGCGTACCATTGCCAGAAGGACGGCCAGACGCTTCTGCCCGGGAGCGCCTTCAAGCGGAGTGTAATCGTAATAAAAACCGTCTTCCTCGGTCGGCTCAAATGCCTGAACCTGGTAACGAACGACTTCCCTGAGGTTGTCCCTCGCCTCAAGCGGCAGGTCAAGATAACGAATCACGCAATCTTTACGGGGGATGCCAAGTACGACGGATTCTCTGCCCAGGCCGTTGTCGCGGAAAAAACGGTCGATTACGCCGCACAAATCGGCGCGTGTAAAGCGCGGATAGTCCGTAATACGCATAAAACGTGTAAGCGCAGCTTTTGAAAAGTTACTCTGCACCGCGGCAAGGAGAATGTCGTCCCCCCGCAATTCAATGCCGACGCCGGTTTTAAGATAAATCATGATGTGCCACCTTCATAATCCGAAATATTCTCATTCCAATATAATATCTGATACGGGGTTTGCGCGCCTATAGTATTAATACTGACGACGGCTCGAATAACGCGCCTGACTCTCGTTCCTTCTTCATTCGCCTCCGCGGTCAGGGTAAGAATACCCGTTTGAGCCGTTGTAAGTCGTGTCATAACTCCCGCGCTGAACTGAAACGGAATCTCGCGGATGATCTCCGCCGTCGCAGTGAACGGTTGAATCAGACGCCTTTCATAAATCATCCGGGCTGCCTCGGGCGACATTCCCGGTATCGAAAGAAGCACCGGCAGGGCGGCGCTGTTAACGTTAATCTGATCCCGCGTAGTATACACGGTAAAAAACCGGGAAAGGCCGTATCTATATTCTACGGTTCCATCCTGTAAACGTTCCGGTTTGCCGTAAAAAAAATCGCGCGTCATGCCCCTTACCAGAAGAAGCTCCTCGACGGCGTCGAACCGGTCGTTTTTTGCCGTATATGGCGAATCCAGCGATTGATAATAATCGTCTTCCGCGCCGTTTTCCCTTGGGACGGAGTCGGTGTCGCGCCAGTCCAGAATGGAATCCGTAAGTATCAGGGCGTCGGGTTCTTCAATACCGGCCGCGCGTATAAGAGCGCCGAGTTGTTGTTCGGACACCGTGTTGAGATTGATTTTTCCGGACTCGTCCTGGATGCTCACCTGCCAGAAACCGCCGCCAAAACTGCCGATCACCTTTCCGAGGTCGATTTCATCCGGTTCGGCGCCGAGCGCGGTTTGTATGGTCGGCGTCATGCGCTTTTGTATGATCCGGTAAATCGTGTTTTCCATTCCGGCCTTGGCTATGTAATAAGCTTTTTCCATGGATCGGGCGTTGCCGGCGGTCATGACCTCGATCCGGCTTTCCCGCGCAAAGCTGAGAGTCAGCACGGCCAGCGCTGTCATAACCCACAGTACCACGATTAAAATTATACCTTCCTCGCCGGATTTTGCTTTGTTCCTGGACATTAAATTATCCGCACAATAATTAAAAACCACTCTTGGATTTTGGCTGCTGTATCTGCTTCGGTTTAGGTTGCTGACCCGGCTTTGACTGCTGGACATCGACGCGCATTATCTGTTGCTGCGACTGCGTCTGGAGATAATTATACTGCGCGCGCAAAGGAATAATCATTTGTATGCCGGGCGGATTTCTATTCGAATCCTGAAAAAGCATCGAAATACGCACCGCCGCCGGCATCCGCCGCCTGCTTCCGGTATCCCACTCGGTAAGCCACTCGGCCGGATTGTCCGCGTCGCCCAAATCATAATATTCAAAGGTACATTCTTTTATATTATTGAAAACTGGGATGGAGCTCGTATATCCGCCGTCATCCGCTCCCTGTCCGGTATATGGCGCTTCTCTTTGCATAAGGGTGATATTGCCGTCGGAATCAATCTCTGCTTCGTATGTAGCCATAACCAGTCCAGCCGAATCCATCGATAACAGGGAGTTCGGCGAAACAAAACGCAGGCTGGTTTCCCCGCCGAGGAAAACCGGCGCAGACGCCAGGGACGTTCTGGTCGCAGCGACCCTGGCCGCGGTCGTGGCTGCAGTCGTTATCTGCCCGCCGGAGGAAGACCGAGTCAGCGGATACGCGGAAGCGATCTGCTTTCTAACAAGATCCCGTGTGCTGCGTTCGCGCTGGTTATCGTCGATCGCATCGATGCCGCGCGACCATGTACGGACGCAAAGCTCAAGAGCGGCCCAGACGCCGACCGCCATTACGGCGATAAGCGTAACGGCGATCAGGAGTTCGAGCAGCGTAAAACCCGCGTCTTTTGACTTGGGAGCGCAGGCGTAATATGGAGTGCGGGAGAAAGCTCCCGCTTTTAATGCGGTGGCTTGCCGCCGCACTCCAAAAACTACCTTGCCGGAACCAGTTTTAGCGTCACCTATACCGCAGAATTTCATAAGATGTAGTTTATTGCCAGTCAACCTTTTATAATTCAACAATTTATTTCCATAAAGGCAATCGTAAAACCTCGAATGATTTATGGAGTGCTGGAGCTTGCCGGCGCACTCCATAAACTACCCTGTCGGTACTAGCTTTAGCGTACGTAAACGATAATCTACGACACTGGAACCGGGCATAAACATCTCCACCGTATAGGCGAGCAGTTTTACCGGCATTTCCACTTGCTCAAAAAGCGGCTGTTCTTCGGGAGTATATTCTTCAATGCTCATCGTCCAGCGCGTACCGTCCTCAAAATCTCCATCGAAAGTCGTCGGTTCACTGATTTCCTTATCCAGCAGCGTCAACTCCATGACGGAATTGGCGTGTTCAACAATTTGCATCCGGGCGTCAATCCTTCTGATGTTGACTAGAGACTTGCCGATGAGTGAAGAGGCAAGCGCTATGCCTATCGCCAGAAGCGTTATCGCTATCAACACTTCAAAAAGCGTAAATCCACAGGCATCCTTGGGGAAGCGCGATTTCAGGCGGATCATTACCTGTAATCCTCCCACACGGGTTCCCTGCGCGCGCCGCCGCCGAGAGGATCCGAAACAATCCGCAGCCTTGATCCCCCTTCGGCCGCCAGGTAAATGTCAACTTTTTCAAGACTCCCATTCGGCGCAAACCGGACGGTCATTACATTATCCTGTACTTCGCTTCCGGCCCTGATCATGCGCTGAATATAAATTTTTCCCGGCAAGGTATAGGCGCGTATCGGTTCTCCTAAAACGTTCGCAAGTTCAAGTCTGCGCTCATCACGATCTATAACAAGCAGCATGGTCGTCTGTTCGGAAACGGCCTTTTCCCGCGCAAAGCGGAACGTATTTAAAACATCACGGCTGGCCGTCTGGAGATTCAGTATGTTCGACCCGCGCGACATGGACGGATAGCTTAGACCCAGAACCAAGGCGATGATTAGCGAAACAACTATCAATTCCAGCAGTGTGAAGCCATCCTCTTTAGTTGCATACATCGTCGTCGTTGCCGGCAATACCGTCCGGCCCTAAAGAGCAAATGTCGTAATCGCCGCCGTGTTCGCCCGGGTTTCTATATATGTAGGCCCTTTCCCATGGGTCGAGCTGCAGCCCCTTTTCTATATAAGGCCCTCTCCATGCTTCGGCGCTTGATACGTTTCGTACCAGCACTTCCAGACCTTCGGCGTTTGTCGGAAAACGCCCCATATCGAATGCGAATAAATTTACCGCTCCCTCAAGGTTGCTTATATAGATTTTTGCAACCTGGGCTTTGCTTGTCATGAATCTTTTCATCACATTCGGCGCCGTTACGGCGGCAAGCATTCCCAGGATCACTAGAACGATGACCAGTTCCATAAGCGTAAAACCGGCTTCAGACTTTTCATTCCGCCTGTTAAGTAAATAATCCATCATATTTTCCTCGTTATGATTAGGGATCAGGGGAAGGTACTTTTATTTTCTTTATTATACCTACTGCTACCTGACCCCTGATTACCGATCCCTGACAAGCTACATCGGTACGTCGCTGATGCTGAAAACCGCCATCAGCATCGAAACCACAATGGTTCCGATAACAATACCCATTAACAGGATGACCGCAGGTTCAAAAAACGAAATAATGCGCTTTATGCCGTTTCGCACCTCGCTGTCGTATGTATCGGCTACCTGAATAAGCATGTCGTCCAGCCGGCCTGATTCCTCGCCGACTTCGACGAGGTGCATCGCAAGCGGTGGAAAAACTCCGCTCTGGCGCATCGGCTGCGCGATTCCTTCTCCCCTTTTGATGCCGCTCCGAATAGGTTCGATCATTCCGGCGATGCTGCGGTTGCCGATAATTTCACGTACGATCGTCATTGAGTGTAAAAGCGGCGCTCCGCCCCGAAGCAACATTCCCAGGGTTCTCGCAAACCGGGCAACCTCGACCTTTCGTAGCACGGCGCCGAGAAGCGGGATTTCAAGCAGCTTCCTGTCCCACTTGAGGCGGCCTTCCTCGCTGTCATAAAAACGTTTTAAGGCGTACCCCGCGGCAATAATCAGTGCAAGGAGGAGCCACCAGAATCCGGATAAAATCCAGCTCAACCCGTCCAGAATCATCATGGGAAGTGGCAAATCAACGCCAATATCGCCGAATATGGTCACAAATCGCGGAACCACGAAAACGGTCAGAACGATAACGCTAAAAATGCCGACCGATGAAAGCAGCGCCGGATAGATCAATGCGCTGATTATATTCGAACGAAGTTCTTCTCCCGCCTCCATAAACGACGCCAATCTGCCGAGGATTTCGTCCAGCGCACCGCCGGCCTCTCCAGCCCGCACCATGCTGACGTATACCTTGGGAAAAACTTCCGGGTACTTTGCCAGGCCTTCGGAAAAAGATTTTCCGGTTTTCACTTCCTTCAGCACGTCGCGTATAATCTCCGCCATTGCCGGGCTTTCCGCGATCTGGGCAAGGATGGTAAGACACCTGTCAAGCGGGAAACCGGCGTGCGTCAGTATGCGCAGTTCCTGGGTAAAGATCAGCAGGTCTTTCGTCTTGATTTTTTTCGACTTCCAGGGCAATTCGATCTCGCGCTTGAAGACGGACTCACGACCCGCGGCGCCTATATGAACCGGCAGTAGCCCCATTTCCTGTAATTTTACGCGGACGGTTCCCTCGTCAACGGCGTCAATGCTGCTTTCGATGACTTTCCCATCCACGGTGATCGCGCGATAACTGTACGATGTCATACCTTTAATCAGGGGTCAGGAATCAGGGGCTAGAGGTCTGTAATTACTACTTACCAACCCATGACCCCTGACCCCTGACCCCTGACCCCTGAAATTACGCTTCCTCCTGTGTTACGCGGATGACTTCGGCGATGCTGGTGATTCCCTGCTTCACTTTCAGCCAGCCGTCGTCCCTGAGAGAACGCATTCTGTTTTCAAGCGCCTTTTTGCGAATCTGCCCCGAATCCGCTTTTTCCACGGTCAATTTGCGGATATCGTCGTTGACGTTCATAAGTTCGTAAATGCCTATGCGACCGATAAAGCCGGTGTTGCTGCACTCGGCGCAGCCGCGGCCTTCATAAAAACGGCCCTCTGTGCCTCCCGCTCCGTTTCGCGGAAAGCCGATCTCTTTTAACATTTCCGGCATGGGATGGATTTCGGTTTTGCAGTGCGGACAGATGACGCGCACAAGGCGCTGCGCCAGAATTCCGATCACAGAAGAAGCGATAAGATAATCCTCCGCGCCCATGTCGGTCAGCCGCGAAATGGCGCTGGGAGCGTCGTTCGTATGAAGCGTTGAAAAAACAAGGTGCCCGGTCAACGCTGCGCGGATGGCGATCTCGGCCGTTTCAAGATCACGAATTTCGCCGACCATGATGACATCGGGATCCTGACGGACGATGTGGCGTAGCCCCGCGCCGAACGTCAGTCCGATCTGGGCGTTGACGTGAATCTGGTTTACGCCTTCCATCTGGTATTCAACCGGATCTTCGATGGTAATGATTTTCTTGTCCGGCAGGTTGATCGTGGACAGCGCGCTGTAGAGCGTCGTGGTCTTGCCGCTTCCCGTGGGTCCCGTTACCAGAAAGATGCCGTGAGGACGGCGAATCAGCGATTCGAAAGCCGCCAGCGAATCCGCCGGAAAACCCAATTTGTTTATGTCGTAGAGGCTGGCGTTGCTCTTGTCGAGAATACGCATGACCACGCTTTCACCGTAAAGCGTAGGGAGTGTGGAAACACGCAAGTCGATATCCCTGCCGAGAACTTTCAGCTTGATGCGTCCGTCCTGCGGCAGACGCCGCTCGGCGATATTCAGCCGGGCCATGATTTTGACGCGGCTGATAATAGCCGCCTTTAACTTTTTCGGCGGCGATTCCACGTCATGCAAAATGCCGTCGATACGGTAGCGGACTTTCAGATCTTTTTCAAAAGGCTCGATGTGAACGTCGCTGGCCCGGCTTTCGATGGCTTTTGAAATGAGCAGGTTAACCAATCGGATGACCGGGGCTTCCGAAGCCAGATCTTTCAGCTGTTCAATGTCCTCGATTTCATCTGAAAGATTTTCAATTTCGTCTTCGCCGATGCCTTCTATAATCCGGCCCATCGCGCCGGACGAGGATCCGTAAAACCTTTCCAGCGCGTCCATTATCTCGCTTTCAGCCCCTAGAAGTGCCCGAGTCTGAAGGCCGGTCGCCTGACGAACTGAATCAAGCGTCGCAATGTCCAGCGGATCGGTCATGGCGAGAGTGATTACGCCTCCCTCAAGCGCCACAGGCACGAACTTGCACTGCTTCATGAAGCGAAAAGATAGAGAGTTGTCCAATACGGAAACTTTCGGATAATCCGCGGTCGTGACGGCTGGCATTTGAATATGTTCGGAAACTACCGTAAGGCAGTCGCGTTCCGAAACATAGCCGAGATCGACCAGAAGCTTGCCGAGCTTTTCCCGCGACTCGGTTTGCAGATTAAGGGCGGTGCGCAATTCCTCGTCGTCAATAATGCCACGCCGCAAAAAGACCTGCCCGATAAGTTCATTTGATTTTAAAGATGCGATTTTGATGCCCAAGCAATTCCCCGTTCCTGTTTACATTGAGTAGCCGGGTTAATAATAACATAGTATGTAAACGTCGAATTCCGGCTTTCGTTCCTTTTTTATTAAAATAGTTGAACGAATTCCGGCGCATGACCGGGTACGATTGGAACGAATGTGCCGCTATATGGCTCGTCCGCCGATTGCTCTTGAAAGATTAAAAATGCTGTCGGACGGCAGATTGCTTTACAAACTCAAGAAACACTGGCGGGACGGCACAAGTCACATAATATTCCAGCCGCTTGAAATGATGGAACGATTGGCCGCGCTTGTTCCCGCGCCGCGTTTTAATTTGATCAGATACAGCGGAGTGCTTGCTCCTGCGTCGTCATGGCGTCGTATCATCATCCCGAAAGAAGATATTGCGGAAAAAGAAACAGCCGTACAGAAAAACGAAAGCGAAAATGAGAATTTGCGTTCCCGACCTCGCCGCTACGCGTGGGCGGAGCTTTTGAAGCGTGTTTTTGCTGTAGATGTACTTAAATGCGATAAGTGCGCTGGCAGAATGAAGATTCTCTGCGCGGTCAATCCACCTGCGGCAATACGGAAGATACTGGACTGTATTGGATTGCCGAGCCGTCCGCCGCCAATATCCCCTGCGTTACTACGGTACGGTTAAGAATGTACCAACAACTGATTGAATCCGTACCGTTCCGGTCAAGCCCAAACCATTCGTCGCTAATAGCCCTTGCGTTAATAACGTTAATAACGGTGTAGCGTAGGCGGAAGCTCTGCCTACCCTATCGCCGTTTTTTCAAAAAACAGCTTCCATTATACGGATTTCAAGGATAAAATCAATTTTTCGCGTGACGGCAACGGCTTCGGAAGCCGTTGGTTGACATAAGCTATAGTTATCAGAAGTAATAATACCGGAAGCCGAAAAGGAAAATGCAGCTTATACGTCTTATCCGTAATGAACATTAGCGATAAAAAAATGCGTCGAAAGTGTTAATCTTGAAAACCAACACGAAAAACACAACAAATTCATTTAACTGCCCTAAATGAAATTCGTGAATTTGTTTTGCTTCTTGCTACAACTATGCCATTATAGCAAATTATATATGCTTGTTTACTATTTTCATCTAACGTCGTGGCTGTCCAGTAGTAAATAACCTTTGAATAAGGGTTCCACAAGGGTGATTCCTTATCCGGCTTGACCTCGTAGGTGGCACGCCGGAGCTTTTTATCCCATATACCGACAGAATTGGATCCGTGTCTGTGTTGAGATTTAACGGCTTCTTCCACAGTTGGAAGCCTCCATATATTTTGTGGAGTTGCTTCTAAGAATGTACCATCTTCACTCAAATATGCGCTGATTCGCAAAGCTTCCTCCCAAGAAACGAAAGTGCTTGGCCATCCTGGGCCATTAGGAGCCCAATACAAATTATCGCCTTTTGCCTCAACAAAACGTATACCTAAATATCCATCATTGACACGTCCAGCAACACGAATCATAGGTTCGAGTCCAAATCCAATCACAATCAGCAAGGGAACAGAAATCATGATCAGATATATTGCCTTGATAGGCACTATATGTCCAACCCAGTACATGACAGCAAGAACAGCTAAAAAACTAGCGATTAAAATGCTAGCTGAATTCATTTTAAAAAATGACAAACTCCAGATTGCTAGGCAAATATGCAATACAGTACCGATGTACGGAAATCGAACTGAAATCAACCCAAGTATGATAAATATGAGTGAAAAACTCAAATATTGGACAAGCATTAATCCGATGTTTTTGCTTAAACTTTGATAAAACCAACCCTCATGGAAATTTTCAATAATTCCCCACCAAGCACAAATGCTGGCCAAAATAGTAGATGTCGCGATAGCACACCAACCGATAATTATCTTCCATGCAGGAATAACTCTAAGAATATTTTGTACAGTACACATTATGAAATCCTTACGTTAAGTTTTTTATAGTCGATACGGATAGGACAAATAAGCTGCATTTTCCATTCCGGCCTCCAGTACATCACTTCCGATAATACACATTATGTCAACTGAGTCAGTTCCATGCCCGTCGGTGAATTCACCGACGGGCATGGAAAAGTTGATTTTATTTCGTAAGTCAATATAATTGCAAAGGTTTTTTTGAAAATTATTTGGCGGAAAACAGAGCTGTCGCTTGACCTGTCTGATGTCGAATTTAACGGAACAGGCATTTTACGCGGGTATCGGTACGATCTCGCCGTACTCGTACCGTATTAACGGCCCCCAGTACATCACTTCCGATAATACACATTATGTCAACTGAGCAGTTCCATGCCCGGCGGTAAATTCACCGACGGGCATGGAAAAGTTGATTTTATTTCGGAAGGCAATATAATTGCAACGGTTTTCTTGAAAATTATTTGGCGGTAAAACAAAGCTGTCGCTTGACCTGTCTGATGTCGAATTTAACGGAACAGGCATTTTACGCGGGTATCGGTACGATCTCACCGTACTCGTACCGTATTAACGGAATATCCCGACGCGCTTTCTCGCGTCGTTCGTACATATCTCGCGCCCGTTCGTCGGCTGACAACTCACGCAGCTTGACAACGGCTTTTCCTATTTGCGGGTTTCTTTCTGCAAGCATTGTCAATTCCTCCTCCGTCGTGGCGGCAATAAATTTCGCCCAATCATACAGTTCCGTACCGTCTGTTTCCTTTTGCAATTTTCTAAGTTCCAGACTGTGAATTTCAAGGATGTCGGAAAATTCAACCTTTGCATCCTGATCGTAGAATGTGAAACGGTGGTGATACCTCGGACTGACCGGAATAATCTCCTCATCCGTAATGACTATGCTGATGACCTTCTTAATGGCGTCGTAATCGTCTCCGCTCCCGATCTGCTCGGCTATCAGCTTGGCGTCGTAGAGAATGATTCGTTTTTTTAACTCCGGCGTTCCCTTTAGTTGGATTTCAATGTGAATGACCTTTCGATTTTTGGTATAGAGCTTCACATCAATTATCGCCAGCTTATCATCGTCGAACTCGCGCAGCAGGTGAGGATCGGCTATTTCTATCTTTTGATAATCGTCATCCGACAGCCGCAACATTGACTTGAGCAGACTGATTAAAAATTCCTGGTTTCGTTCGTCGGCGAAGAACAGATGGAAAATTATATCGCTTTTGACCGGCAAAAATGCTCTGTTGTCCATAGGTATATCGCTCCGCGCATCAGTATATCATATGTTCGCAGATTTTGATTTATTGCCGAAAGTTGTTTTGATGATAGCCGTATAAATAGGGACTACAATTAGGATGTATGATAATGACGGCTGCCTTTTCTTCTTCGGTTGTGTTATTGGCGATATCGCTTCCAGAGCGGTTCAGAAAGCCGGTTTTTACTGAGCAGGTACGATTATGCCCGCGTCATCAGGGCTTTTTTTCAAAAAGTCTGTAGAAATCGGGTAGGCGTCCATCCTGCTTGGATCGTATGGCTGAAAGAATTTACTAATTTCCGGTCTGTTCAATGAATGGTCAAGCCAAAGATTTTCTTCTTCCCTGCCGATGATAAGCGGCATACGAAACGGATTCTTCCCGCCGTTGTGTATTTCAGAGCAAAGCTGATTTGCCGGAACGGTCAGTATTGTAAATGTATGCGTCGTTTCATTGGCAGCCGGATTCCGCCATAATTCATGCAGTCCGCCGAATGAAAAGATTTCTTCATCCTTTAAAAAAATATAATAGGGAATTGCCGTTTTATCCTGATGGTGAAATTCAAAATATCCAATGGCGGGAATCAGGCATCGCCGCGATAATACTGGATTTAGGAAAGATGGAAGGTTAAAAACAGTTTCCGATCTTGCGTTCAAACACATCTTGCTTAATTTCCTGGCTTCTTCAACCGTCTTTGTCCATGCGGGTATCAGCCCCCATTTGGCCGTTTCGATACGTTCATTCGCTGTAATCACCGGACAAGCCGGATGTGTAAACGCTGTAATTTTGTACTGCGCTTCTTGAGTTCCTTTTACCGCTTCAATCAAATCGGCCTTTCGCCGATATCGGTTTGCCAATTCAAGCGCGCGTTTGCTGTTGGAAAAGTAAAAACACATACTATACCGCTTTGGGGAAATCCGAAATCCGCGTTGTATAGCATGGTGATAATCTTTCCTGCTTTATTTTCCATGCCTCGCCGTCGCCCATGCAGGCAAATTTCAAGGTGTTTCTGCCGTACCGATCATTGATTCCATCAAGCGCTTCCATCATCCGTTGATGCTTATTTCGATCAACCGCATCAAACAAACTGCCTTGAACGGCGGTTTCCGCGCAAATATCCATGAGCATGACTCCGGCCTTTTTATACTGAAATTCCGGACGGTATATATTTTTCAAACCATCGAGCGCGTAATGAAGCATTTCCTTTGTTGAATTAGTAGCCACAGGCAGTTTGATTACAATATGCTGGCTGTACTGCGGCAAATCCTCACGGAACGGATTTGTATCAATGAAAACAAGCAAAGACGCGGCGCAGGATTTCTGCTTG
>Ga0082212_10000214_pt1 | contig 85595 bp, 76 predicted proteins | sample TergutNt197P3_FD_71548 | JGI IMG/M metagenome (GOLD analysis project Ga0082212, IMG submission 71548) | Neocapritermes taracua P3 segment gut microbial communities from Petit-Saut dam, French Guiana - Nt197 P3 | ecosystem: Host-associated > Arthropoda: Insects > Digestive system > Gut ...
ATCCCGCTTGAAAAGGGTGCAGAGATACGGTGCGCCAATGCCCATCGGATTGACTGGGAAACCATAGTCCCCAAAGTTGAACTGAGCTACATCTTAGGCAATCCGCCGTTCATCGGTTATTCAAACCAAAGCCAGGAACAGAAACAGGACATTCACCTGACCTGCCTTGACAAAAATGGCAAGCCAATCAAGAACGCCGCGAAGATAGACTATGTGGCTGCATGGTACTACAGAGCATCCAAATACATCCAAGGGACACAGGTTCGAGCCGCCTTTGTGTCTACCAATTCAATCACTCAGGGCGAACAAGTAGCAAACGTCTGGAAGCCTCTCTTTGACATGTTTGGTATTCACATTGATTTTGCCTATAGGGCATTCAAGTGGGACAGCGAAGCAAAGGGCAAAGCGGCCGTGCATTGCGTGATAGTAGGGTTTAGTAAGACAAGCACAGGCGAAAAAATAATCTATGATGGAGAAGGAGGGGTGGTTGCGAAGAACATCAACCCGTATTTGGTGGATGCCCCCAATGTCTGGGTGGAGAGTCGCAGAATGCCTATTTGTGAAGTGCCAGAAATGCAAAAGGGTAGCATGCCAAATGACGGCGGCAACCTCATCATTGACGATTTGGCTGGATTTCTCAAAACCGAGCCAGGGGCGAAGCCATTTATCAGGCTACTGCTTGGCTCAGACGAATTCATCAACAACAAAAAACGTTGGTGCCTATGGCTTGATGGCGTTTCGCCAAAAGAATGGCGAAATTTGGCGGAAGTCAAAAGAAGAGTTGAATGCGTGCGGAAAATACGATCTGATAGCAAACGCGAAACCACTCGTAAATTAGCTGATACCCCTATGCTTTTTGGCGAAATACGCCAGCCCGAGACAAACTATTTAGCAGTTCCGGAAGTCTCATCTGAGCGAAGGCGATATATCCCCATAGGCTATTTGCCAGCCTCGACTGTTGTCACAAACAAAATATTTACAATTCCAAATACAGACCTCTATCACTTCGGCATACTGACTTCAATTGTCCACATGGCATGGACGAGGGCTGTGTGCGGGCGAATGAAGAGCGACTACAGCTATTCAAACATAGTCGTGTACAACAATTTCCCTTGGCCCGAGGTGACAGCAGGACAGAGGACTGAGATAAAGAAACTGGCCAAGAGCGTCTTGAATGCAAGAGAGTTGTTCAAAAATAATTCTCTCGCCGACCTCTACGACCCTGACGCGATGCCAAAGGAACTGCTCAAGGTTCACAGAGAGCTAGATCGTGCTGTGATGAAACTCTACGGCTTTGGCAAGGATATGCCAGAGCCTGAGATCGTGGCGAAATTGATGGAAATGCATAAAACACTGGTGGCTACCCAAAAGAACGCTAAGGCATAGTCATGCCTACAGACTTTAAGACCTTTTGGCTACAGCTACGATCCCGAACACAATAAGTTGAACTGCTATATGGGAATCGGCGAAAATATTTCACATTTTTTTTACTTTTTGCTTACTAATAAGCAATGTATAACGCTTGCAATAGTACATGTTGCATGTTAGCCTATGTAGTGCAAGGGGAAAAATGATACCAAGTTGCGACGAAATGTGGTTCTGTTCGGGCGGTCAAGACATGAGGTTTTGCATCCTATGCACATAGACCGTCGCGCTGTTGCCACGATTTATTTTCCATCCTGCACACGGATGGAAAAGTGGAGGCTTGCTATGCACGCAAAAACCTTATTTTCAAACGGAGGTGCTTGAATGAAAGCCCACAAACTACTATGCGCCGGAGCGGCTTTTGCGATGCTGGGCGCTTACGCCCAGGCGCAGGAGGGCTATTCCTATGCCTTCAAGTTTAAGGCCGGCCTGACAGCAGGGGATATTCAGACTACCCACTTTGATAACAAGCTCTTTGGCTTTGGTGTCGAAGTCAGGAAGGATATGTTCGGACCGGACAAGGCCCTCACAGCCGAGCTGGCCTGGGAATTCGTACCGGGACGGCACTACAACGTCATGAAGCCGTTGCAGGGCGAAGATTTGGATATCTTCAGAAACTTTGATGCCCGCAAGGAGTACGGCCAGGGCTTTTCTTGCAAGGCCGCATACAACGCACCTCTGAGCATTCCGAACTTTCCTTACCTCGGTGATCTGGAGTGGTTTGGCGGCATCAGCCTGGACATGTACTCTGTCCGTAGCGAAATAGAGTTTACCATTTTCCACCCTTCGGCCCCGGGTGACTGGCCAGCAGGCACAGCGGACACTGCAAAGTATCAGGGCGACTCTTTTGTAGAGCAGGGCATGACCCTTGTGCCCGGTGTATTCGCTGGCCTCAGATTTCAACTCGGCAGGGGCACCTTTGGTGAAGTCTCCCTGCGCAATTTTGGCATGAGGCACCACGAGTACACCCCAGGCATCTACTTTGGTAGCGCAACGGGCAAGATGGAATCGGGCACCTCACGGGGTTGGTCCTGCGAATTTGCTTTGTCAGTGAAAATCTAGGGCAAAGGAGACACAGATATGCGTAAAAACCTTTTATTGACCCCAATTGTAATGATCCTTGTTACAGGAGCGGCGTTGTCAGCCCAGGAAACTACCGGCACCCTGACCGGTCGAGTGACAGGGCAGGATGGACGCGGCCTCAGGGGAGTGCATGTACAGGTAACATCAACCTCGTTGTTAAGCCCCAGGCAGTTTGTCACTGATGACAACGGCCAATTCCGCGCGGCCTTGTTACCAGGTGGCACCTACACGATTACCTATTCGCTGAGCGGCTACGTTTCTCGCAGGCTTACGGCAACTCTGGCCGCTTCCCAGACCATCAGAGCCGATGCACAGCTAAGGTCTGTCGAGGCGCTCACCACAGAGGTGGAAATCATCGCTTCTGCACAGCAAGTGGATAAAACAGACACCATCGTGCAGACAGTCTACAATCAGGACAAGCTGATGGAAATATTCGGCGGAGCCTCCAGAGGCAACGTCGTTGGCCTGGCCGCCGGCACTGGGAATGACGGCAACCAGATTGCCATCCGGGGCGGCACGTTGGGCGGCACAAAGTTTATGGTTGACGGCTCGGGCATAACCAATATGGCCGAAGGCACCGGTTATGGTGTTGTGTTCCCAATGCCGGAAGCCATTGAATCCATTGCCGTCCTCCAATCTCCCCTAAATGCCCGCTACGGCAATTCGGATGGTGGTCTCATCTCTTTTGTGCTCAAAAAGGGATCCAATGACTTCCACGGCGCCGTCCGGGTAACGCCCAGCCGCACCGGTTGGGGTGCTGTCACCCCAAGTCGTCAAAATAATCGTGGTGTTGCAAACGTATTTAATCCCAGCGATGACAGGCTCTCTAAATCTTACCAATTTAACCTGAGCGGCCCCCTGTGGAAAGATCGCATCACCTTTTCATGGAACGGCAATGTTTCTCCCACCAGCAGGACTAATACGACGTACTATTACAGTGTCTCAGGTTTTGGCAACTCTAATGGTGATGGTATCTGGATAGATCGGGACAACGCAAGTCAGCCGTACAGAAACAGAATTGGCACCTACTACCAAAACCCCGCAACCGGGGAGGTCATCAGACTGGCCGAATTACTAGAGGCCAGTGACCCATACAACACCATCAATCGGCAGAGCAGTAGCCAAAATGATACGTGGACCCTGTATTGGCAGGTATCCCAAAACCATCAGCTGGAATGGCAGTACCATGAGAGCGGTGGGTGGAGCTACAATGGCACCAATTACGGAATGGCCGACATGAATGCCAATGTGTATCGCACAGACACCGGGTCTGGATTCCAGCGAAGGTGGACTTTGGGGTATAAGGGCATCATAGGCCAATACGGCCTCCTCGAAGCCCGCATAGGCCGCTCCAACCAAGCATGGTCTAACACATATATGGACGGCAGGCCCAAACACAGCGTCAGGGTCTATACCATGGCCTCCGTCAACCCAATAAATCCAAATGGCGACCTGAATGATCCCAACAACTATCTTGCCAGTGGCCTCATCGACGCCTTTTTGTCTGGCAGAAATGACGGCAACAAAAATACTATCGGAATGGCTGGCTATGCCTCATATAATTTCAACGCAAATAATGAGGGACCTGGTGACACTGCTACAAATGAGCCCATCACCATCAATTACCAGCACCTTTTGCAGACAAATCATGGCCAGCACATTATCGACGTGGGCATCCAGAGGGAAAAGAGCGCCTGGGTCAACCCAAACCTGTACAACTTCGGAGGGGTCAACGCCGAAAGACTGTATCACGTTCCAGGCCGCATAGCCTTGGATCTGACCCCCGGTGACGTCTTTGGCTATGCTGGCACGCCCATGAGCGAATATGCCGGCAAGTTCATCGTCTATAACATGGACTACGCCACATTCGGTAGCATCGACCCCTACGGCTTCAGCCGCTTCAATACCGGTGGACTTGCCAACGAGCCTACCGACCCAAATCAGCGTTTGATTGACTACCAAAACGGCTACATGAGCGGACAATGGCCCAGAGTGTACGAACAGTACGGCGGCAGGTATTCCTCAGTCTACGTCCAGACCCAGTCATATTACTTAAACGACCTCTGGACTATCAACGACTACCACAGCTTGATGGCTGGAGTCCGCGTCGACAACTTTAAGACCTGGGACGAACAGACTGGAAGAGACATTTACAGTTATTCTCTCCCCACTTTCAGGTTTGATTACAAGTGGGATATCAGCGGGGATCAAAGGCGCATAGTCAATGTGTCCTGGGGCCAGTTCCACAACATGCCCGCAGTCTCAACCTTTGCCCCCTTTATCTCATCTGGCGTGAGAGAAAGGCTGTGGAAACAGCCGGGCAAGGGAGAAGACGGCAAGCCCTACCTCGTGAGCTTTGAAGAGATTATGGACTTAAATAACTACCCCATAATCAGGAGTGATACGTACAGAGGGGAAATCAATGAAATAGACCCCAGCTTCAAAGTGTCCGCTTCCGCGGAATTGACTGTCGGCATCCGCCTGAACTTGGAGAACGGCGGCTATTTACGCGCCGCCTTTGTAACCCGCACCTATGATAACCAATTTTCATATGAGTACAACGGTTGGAAAGACAATCCAAGCGGGGATGGGACTCAGGTATATTCACGTATATTGAGGAATAATAGCTACACCGAAAGGTCTTACAACAGTTTTGAACTGGAGTGGATGGTGCCAGTCACCAGAAGGCTGGATTTTGGCGGAAGCTGGACTTTTGCCCGTCTGATGAGAAACGACGTTGCCGAGACCAACGCTCCTCAAAAGAGTGCAGACAAGACCGTGCATTATATAAATGAGTATAATCAGTATAGCTACCCTCACTACGGCTGGAATCCTGTGAGACTCCAGGACTCAGAGCAACGCTACGCCACATATATAAATTATGATTTAGACTACGGCAAGGTCAAATCCAATGTGGCATTCCGGTTTACCTATACCACCGGCTCTCCGGCCACCCGTAGCTATGGCTACCAAATGGGCTACCCGATTGTCCCAGGCATTAACGACAATCCAGCAGGCATTGGAATTCTATCCCCCGCGGGTGCCACATTGGCTAATAACAAGACTGTTTACTATAACATAAACAGAACAGGCATGGATTCTTGGAGCACAAACCTGACCTACAACCTGGAAATGCCCCTAGTAAATAAGCTACGTTGGTTTGCAACAATTACCATGAGCAATCCATTTAACCACGCTGCCAAGTCAGGCTGGTACAACATAGATGGATGGGTCGGTAGCGGCAATGTTGTCCCCGAAACGATTCTGCGTCCGGACGGCACCGTCATGTGGGCGGCTGTCAATCCATATGCGATTGGCGGCATGAAGTCCGACAACGTCCAGAATACCAACGCTAATTTATTTGCGCCCAATCAAGTTGTGGGTGGCCGCAGCATTGGCCTGACAACCGGACTTCGCTTTTAGGATTGGAGCATTAACATGAAAACACTAACTTATTTAGCTACAGTACTTTCCATCACCCTTGTGGCAACCACATCGACTCTTGGCGCGGATGAGGGCCAGAATGGTGGCCTCAAGACATACCTTGCTGGTGGCTTTACCTTTGCCCAGGGGGATTCTCGAGACCTCACTCAGGCTACCTACAACATCAACAACTGGTCGGCTGAGATTGGCATAGAGGTTTACAGTCCCTTTGCTGAGATCCACCTGCGTCCAAATTTTGGAATGGCAAAGATGTACGGGGTAGAAAAGCCCGAAACATGGAACTGGCCTACTTACCAGATGTTGGGCTGGTACGTGGGTTGCGACCTGGTGTATAAAAACCCCAGGGGCTTACCGGTTTCGTTGACCTCCGGGCCCTCCTTTCACATCTGGAACGTCGAGGAGATGTACACTTCCGGAAACTCTAACCAGAGTTCGATGAATTTGAAATTTGGCTGGCGTGCTGGTGTCAACTATGAAGTAAATGAAAAATGGGCTGTAGAGCTGTCTTACACCCTGACGGAATGGAGGAGCGTGCAGGGCCAGCCCCACCAACCTGGCCTCAACCCCAGCCGTCCTCTGTATTTCAACCTGAAGGGCATCTATACCTTCTAAGGGCTATGGTTATGATTATTGCCGGGGTGCAATCAAGGGATTGCGCCTCGGCTGGTTTTTAAGTGCAACTCGGCATGATGTGGCACAATATGCCATTGTAGACTTAATGATTAGGAGGTACGCATGACCAAATGGATGACCGGCGTTGTTATCGCATCAACAGTTGCACTCTGCCAGGTTGCTTTTGCGCCCATATCTTATGGCTACGGTGTGCAACAGCAGACGCCGCCCCCTCAGGAGAGGCCTGAGGACAGGCAATTCATTGGCGAGGAGTGGTACGACCAGATACCGACCGTTAGGGTAAACCGCGAGGATGCCAGAGCTTTCTTCGTGCCCTATCAGGATGTAGCCACGGCGCTTTCAAATGAGGCATCAGCTATAACTCGGGATTTTGCCAAGTCCAGCTATTACCTCTCGCTAAACGGGACCTGGAAGTTCAAGGTGGTGGACAAGCCCGCCGACAGGATCAACAATTTTTGGAACCCTACAGGCTTTGACGTGAGCAGATGGGACGACATTCCTGTCCCCTCCAACTGGCAGACGATACGAAATGCCGATGGGTCGATCAAATACGACAAGCCCATCTATATCAACCAGCAGTATCCCTGGAGAAATTTTGGCGGGACAGTCAGCATGGTAAACCCTGTTAAGGGCCCGACGGTCTTTAATCCGGTGGGCCACTACCGGCGGACGTTTAACGTGCCTGCCGATTGGAACGGGCGCAGGGTATTCGCCTCTTTCCAGGGCGTGGAGTCCTGCTTCTATTTGTGGATCAATGGCGAAAAGGTCGGCTACGCCGAGGATTCCTATACTGCCTCGGAGTTTGACATTACCAAATATTTGAAGGCCGGCGAGAATACCATTGCGGTACAGGTGTATCGGTGGTCGTTGGGTAGCTATCTAGAAAATCAGGATTTTATCAGGATCTCCGGCATATTCCGCGATGTGTTTTTGTACTCCAAGGGCGAAGTGGAACTGCGTGACTTTTTTGTGTCGCCCACCCTCAACACGGAATTCAATGGCGGTTTCCTCAATGTTGAAGCCACGGTGCGAAACTTCGGCAGGACTACAGGCAACTACTCTGTTGAAGCCACGCTAAAGAATATGGATGACAGCAATGTCTGGAGCGATGGGCCGCTTGTCATCCCCATAAGGGTCGACGTTGCGGCCAACGCTACTGGTGGCAACCCTTCCAGCGTGACGGCCAAAGCAAGCAAGGCCGTATCTGCACCGCGACTGTGGTATGCCGAAAAGCCGGAACTATACAAATTGTTGCTCCAGCTCAAGGCGCCTGATGGCAAGATTCTTGAAACGGCGGTTATCCGCACTGGTTTCCGCAAGTTTGAAAAGATTGACGTACCCGGCAACGCCAATCATCAGATGTTGCTCTACAACGGCAAGCGCATACTTTTGCGGGGTGCCAACCGCCACGAAAGCAGTTTGATTAATGGCAGGGCCCTCACAAAAGCTGAGATAGTTGAAGACCTGTTAAACATGAAGCGATACAACATTAATGCAATAAGGACTTCCCACTATCCTAACAATGTTATAACCTATGACCTTGCGGACGAGTTGGGCCTCTATATATGCGACGAGGCGAATATCGAGTCCCATGCTGGTGCCAACCAGCCGAGGAGCCCGGTAGATTGCATTCCGGGCACAAATCCGCTTTGGCACAATGCGGTCATGGATCGCATTGTGAGCATGGTCGAGCGGGATAAAAACCACCCCTCAATCATCATCTGGTCTTTGGCCAATGAGGCCACATATGTGGGGAGGCCTGGGCCGCCATATACCAACTATGCATTCTATAGCGCCACCCAATATATCAAGGAGCGAGACCGGAGCCGGATGATCAAAAAAGAGCGGGACAACCGCGAAGCCATCGTGGACATCCGCAGCGTGCAGTACCCCAGCCCCAGGGGCGCGAGGATGCAGGCGTTGCAGACAGATATTGTAAGCACGAATGACTATCGCGCCCAGTCGGATCTAAGGTTGCCCTACATCTTGTCAGAATACTCCCACAGCATGGGCAACGGCGGCGGCGGCTTCTATGAATATTGGAAGGTATTCCGCGAAATCCTCCATGCTCAGGGCGGCTTTATTTGGGACTATATTGACCAATCCCTCTGGATGCCCGTACCCAAAGATGCCATAAATATCGGCGACGGCAAGTACTTTGCCTGCGGCGGTGATTGGGGCGACATCTACAACGATGCCTTTTTCTGCGGCAATGGCATTATGTTGCCGGATCGCACGCCAAAGCCCTTCATGAACGAAATTCGGTATGCGCATCAGGAAGTCTGGTACACCTCCAACGAAGCCAACCTGAAAGATGGCCGAGTAAACATCAAAAATGAATTCCTCGGCAAAAACCTAAGCGACTTTGCCCATAAGTGGTACATTAAGAAAGACGGCGAGACTATCGACAGCGGCACGCTGAACCTCGACATACGGCCACTGGCGAGCCTCAATGTTACGATTGACGGAGTCGGGAAAATCGTCCCTGAAAATGGGGCGGAGTACTTCCTGGAACTCGAAGCGTCGCTAAAGGCCGACACGATTTGGGCCAAGGCAGGCCACGTCATTGCCAGGGAACAGTTCAAGCTACCCATCGAGGTCGGACAGAGCGACCTGGCCATAGACCTGGCAACTCTGAGGCCCTTCACTAACGTGACGGATGACTCCAATAGGATTGCCGTTACAGGTGCGGATTTCTCCATCACCTTTGATAAGTCAAAGGCGGAACTTACCAGCATCAAAAAGAATGGCAAAGAGCTCCTTGTACGTGGGCCCCATATTAACCACTGGCGGCATCCGGGCGATAATGACGTTGCAGGCCGTCCGGCTCCGCCTGAGCCACCCCCAGGGGCCGTAGCTACTCCGCGGCGCGGCGGTGGAGGGGCGTCTTCAGGCTATAACAACACGTTCATTGACACCTGGAAGAACAGCACCAGGCAAGCGATCACTACGTCCAAGGATCGTGACAACAAGTTCGTCACTATCACAGTTCCATCCACCCTCAGCAATGGCGCAAGCAATACTACGACATACACGATTTACGGCAATGGCGAAGTGGTGGTCCAAAACACACTCAGCTCAACGCTGGAAAATTACATGTTGCGCATCGGGATGAAGATGGAAATGCCCGCCGGTTATGAAAATGTGACCTACTTCGGCAAGGGGCCAGGTGAAAACTATTCCGACCGCTCGGCTGGCAGTCCGGTGGGCGTTTACAAAACAACCCCAACAGACATGTTTGTGCGCTATATGCGCCCCCAGGCATTTGGGAACCGGACGGACGTGCGCTGGTTTACGGTGACGGACACAAAGGGCGATGGCCTGATGTTTGCCGCTGGCCCTGGAAGTTCTACCTGGACTCGCCCCGACATGGACGGAATAGTATCTCCAGGCGTCAACATTATCAATGCCACTGCCTCGCACTATGATGATTCCGAATTTGAATTGGGCCCCGCCGAAGCTCCGGCCCAACCACAAGCCGAAGACCAGAGAGGGCCGCAACGCCGATCTGTAACAACTGCTGCACGCCACTATTATCTTGTGCCGAAGCATGAGGGCGTTGTGTTGAACATTGACATGATGCAGTCCCCGCTTGGGACTTCAGGCAACTTTAGCGGCGAGCGCGCACCGGCGGAAATCCAAATACCGGCAAATGGCACATACACCTACTCGTACAGGATTGTGCCAGTTACAGGCGCTACACCAGCAACCATGATGGCCGAGAGCAAACGCCGATTTGGACTACAGGCCAAATAGACGCACTGCTTATACTGAGTTGCGTTCAAAGCTTTTTAAACGCAACTCGGTATCAGCTTAGCATTTAGGAACGAGGAACTGGCATTAGATTCTGGACGGCCTACTGCACCCGCCTGGGCACCAGGTATTTGTTTCCATCGGCGGTTAGGCCATGGACATTGATTTCTATGGCCTTTTCTGTAACTTTGATCGTTTCGATTTCCTGGTTAGAACCAATCAATAATGCGTAGTCACCCTTGTCTGAGCCTGGGGCTACCCATGAATGGCGATGGGTGTGGCCCGATATGACTAAATCGACGTTGCCGCTACGAAAGAGCGGAGCCCAAATTTCTGACAATTTGCCGACTGTATAGCCTTGGTTCGACCTCCCTGCGACTTCACTGGATGCAATATAGGCCGGAATATGGGTAAAGACCACACGATAGCGCGCCAGCCGCGCCGCGCTGGTCTGCAACTCCTGCTTTATCCAGGCCGCCTGCTCCGAACGATATTCATCAAAGGCATTTAGTCCGGCATAGACGGGATGATCATCAGGTTTATCCTCGCCAGATGCCAGCACCATAAAGTAGACTCCACCGTGGACAAAGCTGTAGTACTGTCGTCCAGAGGAGTGGGGGTAAAGGTCAAACAGCTTGCGGGCAAATGCCGCCCGCGTCTCATGGTTGCCAGTCACCAGCAAAAAGGGCTTTTCCTTCGCAAACCTCTCCACAGAAATATCCAAGTGGCCAGAATATATCTGGGATTCTTCTTTTGGATCGTTGTCTATGTCGCCGTTCAGCACCACAAAATCTGCATCCTTGACGTCTACCTTGTCCAGCAGGGATGAGTATTTTTCGGCCTGGCTGTGTATGTCCTGAGTGACGACAAAGGTAAACTCCGCTGGCGCAGGGTTTAAGGTGGTAAAGGAGTAGGCATCGCTCTTATTGGTTTTTCCCAGTGTAGTATCGTATGCCCCGAATTTGGTTATTTCAGTGTTGACCAGGCGGTACTGATATTTTTGTCCGGGCTTTAGGCCGGTTATTCGCACTGCGTGATGGGTAGTGTTGGCGTTGATCAACCCATGGCGCACAGTTTGAGCCACCTGGAACTGTTCGCCAATGCCGTACTCAACCCGGCCAACGCAGGGGCTATTGGTAGTCCAAAGGACAGTGACTCCGTCGACTGCAAGCTCTTGAAGATACGGGCCGTGGTTGACGGTAAGTTGCGGCTCCTGAGCTGTCAGGACAGGCAGACAACAGAGGAAGTGAAGCGCCAGGAAAATGTATCTCATTGTTCCCTCCTAAAGAACTGAAAACACTATATCTTAACATATTCTGGTGAGATAGCTAGTGCAATGCATCATTATTAGTCGACATTGCTTGCGCAAAACTTGCATTTTTTTGCCCCAATGGGGATGGTTTCGGTGCAGTATGGGCAAGTCTTATTGGATGGCGCTTCTTCAGGCACCTTCCTTAGGTTGTTGATGTAGTTTAGACCCTTGACCAGCACCAGGAATATGGCCAGCGATATCAACAAAAAATCAACGATGGAGCCCAGCAACGTTCCTATCTGGAAAGGGCCCAGCGTCCACTCGTGCCATTCATTACTGGGTAGCATAAGGCTTATGGCCGGCATGATTATTCCCTGAACCAAAGCGGTCACTATCTTGCCAAAGGCGCCGCCCACCACCACGGCTATCGCAAGGTCTACAACGTTTCCCCTGGTGACAAATGCCTTAAAGTCATCTTTGAATGACACGGAAACCTCCGAAAATGCCGTGCACTGATTTCTATGTCAGTCGTTCTTGGGCCATTTGGCCTTGAGAAAGGCTGCCAGCTTGAAGTCTTCGCCCATTATGTGGCTGATCACCCATTGGCCGATGGTTGAATATACTGAGACAATGAAATCCTCAGTTGGGGGGCCGTCGAGCAGCTTGTTTAATAAATCTCGAGCGACGTCCCGAAATCCATCATGCAACCGTTTGTGTCTGAGATAGTCTGGGTAGTTGTTTCTTGCCGCCAAGTCTTCTTCCTCATCAAAGTGCATGAGTGTGTAGTCCACCAAAAAACCCATCGTCTTTTCTATTTCCTGATCTCCCAGTCCGCCTCGATGGGCATCATATAGGGCATTCAAGGCATCTATAAGTTTTTTGTGCTGGTCGTCGATGAACCTGTTGCCCGTCTCCAGGTCTTTAGTCCAGGAAGTGTATGTGTATGTCATGATGCTTCTCCCGAAAAACCGGCCCTCGATAATTATCTTATCGGCAACCCGAAATTTCCATGCTTATTCGCAAACATGACACCAGAGCTTATTTAGCAAAACCACTGTATCATGCAGTATGTACGGACTCAAGACAGCCGCTTTTCCCATTATCGGCCTCACTGGCGGCATCGCTTCTGGAAAGAGTGCGGTTGCGGCAATTTTAAAAGAGCGAGGTTGGGCCATCATTGACTCAGACCAGGTTGCCAGGGACGTGGTAGGGTTCAGCTCGGTGGGCCTGGAGAGCCTGGTGGGGGCCTTTGGGGGTGAAATACTCGACGATGACGGCAACCTAGACCGCAAGGCCCTTGCCGCCATAGTTTTTTCAGACGCGCCGTCGCGCCGAAGGCTGGAGGAAATCCTGCATCCACTCATCGAAAAGGAAATCCAGAGACGAATAGAGGCATTGCCGACTTCCACTGTGGGTGCAGTTTTGGAAGCGGCGCTATGGGTCGAGGCCAGCAGAGCCCACGTTTTTGACTCCCTGTGGGTGGTGGACGCCCCTGAAAAATTAAGACAAGATCGAATCATCGCTCGGGACGGCCTAAGCGTGGAAGCCGCGGTCTCCAGGCTCAGCTCGCAGACTGTTGGAGCAGAAAGGGCCTTGCACGCTGATTTGATCATTATTGCAGATGGTCGTGACATTTCCAGCCAGATCGACAGAGCCGAGACAAATATTCTGGCAAACTGGAAAACAAGGCGATCTTCCAGTTGGAGCCATACCATGTCTTGCCCCTTTGCTCTTGAACAACTTCAATCAATCCTTACCGCATTGCTGTCCCGCGGTGGTGACTACGCAGAGATATTTGTTGAACAGCGCAGGGCCTGCGGGTTGGGCATGGACGATGGCCGCATCGAAGATGTTGTGGCCACAGAGACCTTTGGGGTGAGCCTCAGGCTGATGGATGGCGAAACCACTCGCTTTGCGGATTTGATTGCCCCCAGCGTCGCCGAACTGCTGAATGCGGCTACAGACCTGGCCTCGCCTGGCACAGGCGCGGCCGTTCAATGCCCCACGCTGGAGATCATTGACTGCCCCACGCCGTGCCCTATCGAAAAAGATCCTGCCAATGTGCCGATAGGGGAAAAGGTGGCCGTTGTCAGGGAGGCCGAGGCTCTGGCGCGGAGACATGGGGAAACAATCCAGCCTGGTGCATTGTGCCAGGTAGCGATAGGCTATGGAGACAGTACCCAGTGTATATGGAATGCCTACGCCAAAAAGGCAGGGGAGTCATGGAGCGCTTGCCTGGTTTCTGATTGTCGCGTCCAGGGCGTGCTGAGGGTGAGTATAACGGCGGCCAAGGGCGAACAGCTTGAAACGGGCTACCAGGCCCTGGGTGAGTCGCGCGGCTTTGAACTCTTTTCAAAAGATGCGGTTGAACGCACGGTCAAAGAGGCGGTGCGCCTTGCGATTCAGGCCCTTGATGCCCAGCCGGCCCCGGCTGGCACCTTTCCTGTAGTTCTTTCAAGTAGCGCAGGCGGAACAATGATACACGAAGCCTGCGGCCATGGGCTGGAGGCTGACCTCGCCCTTTCCGGCATGAGCGCCTTTGCAAACAAATTGGGTGAACAAGTCGCTGCGCCAGGAGTCACGATAATTGATGACGGCACACTGCCCAACAAGCGCGGCTCGCAGGCAGTAGACGACGAAGGACTTCCTGTCCAGAGGCTCGTATTGATAGAAAATGGCATCCTCAAAAACTACATCCAGTCCCGCAAAACGGCCCAGCGCATGGGCATTGGCCCTACAGGCAATGGACGGCGCGAAAGCTACCGCCACATACCGATTCCCAGGATGAGAAATACCTTTTTAGCCCCAGGCAAGGAAGACCCCAATGACATATTGAATAGTCTTGAAAAGGGCCTCCTGGTGAAGCGCATGGGAGGAGGGCAGGTAGATACCGTCACCGGCAACTTTGTGTTCCAGGTGACAGAAGGATACTGGATCCTAAACGGCAAAATTGCTTACCAGGTCAAAAATGCGACCCTGTCAGGGTGCGGCCCTGAAGTGCTAAAGCAATTGACCAGGATTGGCAACGACCTCGAACACTTCGACATCGGCACCTGTGGCAAGGATGGCCAGGGAGTCCCTGTCTCAGACGCATTACCAACCATCCTCTGCCCAGCGCTAGTGGTGGGGGGGACGGCTTGAGCTTAGAACTTAGAGCTTAGAACTTAGAGCTTAGAGCTTAGAGCTTAGAAACTGTCAACTGCAACTGGCCAAGGGGGGCTCGTACCAAGACAATGTGCTATTGGCCGGCCAGCCAAATTTGCGCTGGAGTTTGGATGCGACAGCGCTTGCAAAGGCTCGGGCCAGTTCATCGTTTAGGTAAGAAATATCGTAGCGCTCGCTCTCTCTCAAGGGCCTCATCTCGTTGATGACTGATTTGCTGGAGATGGTCTCTACATAGGCTGGTTTTGGATTGCTGTGATTGCCCAGTGTAATCAGGCCTTTTATTTTTGGCGGTACATAGCCGAGCATGATAGATTTGTGCCGCTGGCTAGCTTCTACGTCTGAGGCTACTGCCAGCCCCCAGAAGAGGCCCTCAAAAACAGAAATCAAACCTCCGCCGCCTCTGACCCCGCTGGACGCCGCGCTCATGGCGCCGGCGGTAGCGCCTGCCGCTACCCCAACGGCAACAGGGGAAACGTTTGTGCGGTTAATCCTGTCGATTTCGATACTCAACAACATCGCATCCAAAGGAGCCGTCGTGCCTTCTGGCACAACGGTGACCAGTCTCGCCAAGTGTGCCCTCAGGGCCACAGCAAATTCTCTCTCCAAAGCCCCTGCGTCGGCCACGATCTTGATTTTGACGGCGACATCCACGATTGGCGGAGACTGTCGAAGTGATTTGTATTCTGGTGGACGACAGGCAAATAAAGCCAGCAGGGCCGGAATTGCAAAGTATGTCGCGACTCGCATGGCAATGACCTCCATGGCATAATCATTGTACAGGAATTTGAATGTTTTGTTTAGCCGGTCGAGCCAGACAGCGGACAGCGGAGCCACCCCGATGAGTATTTCAAACCAAAGCAACATACACAAACTGGCAGGCTCGGACGCTGTTTCTGTCCGATCTGTGGTTGACGTTTGCGGAGTGTTGTTTGGCGGCCCAGACTTGGCCATAGCCGGAGGGCCATGCTGTGTTGAATCTAAAGACCAGCTTTTTGCAATAGCCAGATATATTGCAGAGGCTGGCGTGAAGCTATTTCGGGCAGGGGCATTTAAGCCCAGGACAAATCCATACAGTTTTCAGGGCCTTGGCCCTGAGGGGCTTCAACTCCTTCAGTCGGTCAAGAATGAATTTGACCTCGGAATCGTCACCGAAGCCACTGATCTAGAGTCTTTTTCGGACGTGGAGAGAGTGGCAGACCTGATACAGATAGGTGCGCGCAACATGCAGAACTTCGCCCTGCTCCGGCGGGCCGGAAAGTGTGAAAGGCCAATTTTGCTCAAGAGAGGGCAGGGAGCCACCCTCGAAGAATGGCTGTCTGCCGCAGAATACATCCTGTCCGAAGGAAATCATCGTCTGGTTCTCTGTGAGAGGGGCATCAGAACTTGGTCTAACCACGCCCGATACACCTTTGATGTGAGCGTAATCCCTGCGGCAAAGACCATAAGCCACCTGCCGATAATCGCAGATCCCAGTCATGCCACCGGCAGGAGGGATTTAGTAATCCCCTGCGCCCTGGCGGGAGTCGCGGCAGGGGCGGATGGGCTTTTGGTAGAGACCCACTGCCAGCCATCCACTGCGCTGTCCGACGGGCAACAGGCACTCCTGCCAACCGAATTCATGACGTTGGTAGAGCAGGCGCGAAAAATCAAGAGCCAGTTGCAGTCATGCAACGCTAATTCATAGTTGTGTTTTTAGACCACGCTGGCTTTTTTTTATCTTTCTATAATCAAAAAAGATTACCAATCCGTACAAAATCGCCCCACAGACGATAAAACTATCGGCCAGATTGAAAATCCAGTACTCCCAGGAGCCAAACCAAAAATCTAAAAAATCGACTACGTGGCCCCTGACCAGCCGATCCATCCCGTTGCCCAGGGCACCGCCCAGTATCAGGCCAAGAGCCCATCGCTGGGCCTTTGGAGTGTCCGTCCTGAAAAATTCCCATCCAAAGTAGCCCAGGGCGGCAAGGCCGGCCACGATGAATAGGGCGGCCCGCAACCACGAATTGGCCTCCTGCATGATGCCAAAAATGGCCCCTTGGTTAAAGCTGAGCTTTAGGTAGAAAAAGCCTTTTATGACGGCAATTTGCTCGCCAGGTTTTATTGCCTTCAGAATCCAGGCCTTTGAAACCAAGTCCAGCGACATCGCAACCAGAGGCAGAATTAGCCAAATAAGCTTGTGTTTTATGCAAAACCTTCCAGTCATAATCTGGCTCATCCCCCTGCCAAGACCGCCTGGTTGCACCTGGGGCAAAGATCGGTGTCTTCGCCGCTACCGGCGCCTCCAGAGTGGCTCCAGCACCTTGGGCAACGCGTCCCGCTGTGCGGTTCTATCCCAATTTCCATCAAGTTCCCTTCTTTCATTTCCAGCCCAGATACTACAAACAGATCCTCCAGACATTCACCCAGCCCCTGTAGCAATTCGAGGTCGGCTTTTGGCAACGTCAGGGATAGGTTAGCATCCAGGCTTGTGCCGATTGCCTTGGAGGCTCGATGCGGCTCCATTGCGGCCTGAATGGCTTCTCGAATTTCCCATAGCCGTTGCCAACCACTAAGCGCAGGAATGTCACCAAAATCGGGGAACCGTTGCTCGAACACCGATTTCTCGGTGCCTGGCAGATGTTCCCAAACCTCGTCGGCAGTAAAACTTATTATCGGGGCCATCAGTATGCAAAGATTATTTGCGAGCTTATAGCACAGCGTCCTGCATGACTGCCGCCTGGGTGACGATGCCTGGTCGCAGTACAGTCGATCCTTGATAATTTCGAAATATCGATTGGAGAGATCCAACTGGCAAAAGCCAAGGATTGACTGAGTTGCCCCAATGAAATCAAATTCATTATAAGATTGTACAACTTTATTGGTTAAACTACTGAAAACATTCCATATCCAGCGGTCTAATGGTGTCCATTTTCCCTCAGGGACTATGTCCCTGGAAGGATCAAAACCGTCAATGGCCCCCAGCATGAAGCGCAACGTGTTGCGAAGTTTTCGGTACGCATCAGAAGTCCTGTCCAATATTTCTCTGGAAATACTTATGTCGCTGTGATAGTCCGCGCTTGCTACCCACAGGCGGAGTATGTCGGCCCCCATTGTCTTGATTATCTCGTCTGGCGTGATGGAGTTGCCCTGGGACTTGGACATTTTTTGTCCCTTGCCATCCAAGAGAAAGCCGTGGGTCACTACGGTGTCGTAAGGCTTTTTGCCGCTGACCGCCAGATTGAATAGCAACGAGCTGTGGAACCATCCCCTGTGTTGGTCGGAGCCTTCGAGATAGATAAAGTGGCCGTAGTCCTGTGGTCTCAGTTCTGGATGGGTCTCGGCCACGATTGTTGCAGAAACGCCGGAATCGATCCAAACGTCCAGTATGTCTGTCTCTTTTTGGAAATTTTTGGACTTGCATTCGGAGCAGGCCGCGTTTGGTGGTAGTAGGCCCTCAAGAGACATCTCGCTCCAGGCTTCCACCCCCCCCCTCTCTATAGCATCCGCCGCCTTTAAGAAAATGCCGTCATCGATGAGCGGCTCGCCACATTCGCCGCAACGCAGGACGGTGATGGGGGTACCCCAGGCCCTCTGCCTGGAAATGCACCAGTCAGGTCGCCCGGAGATCATTGAGTGGATGCGGTTTTTTCCCAAGGGAGGCACCCAGGCCGTGCTTTCTACCCCATTTATGCCTGATTCGCGCAGGCTCACGCCCTCCGGCATGTTTTCGTCCATGGTAATGAACCATTGTTCTGTGGCACGGAAAAAGATAGGAGTCTTGGTGCGCCAGCAGTGGGGATAGCTGTGCTGGAGCTTTTCTTCATGCAACAGCGCCCCAATCCCGCGCAGGCGATCTACGATCAGCTGATTTGTATCGAATATGTTCTTGCCTTCCAGCTCGGGATCGGCGGCGGCTGAAGTAAAGCGCCCGTCTGGCCCAACGAGTTGCAACAGTCCAAGGTGGCTGGCGGTGTTGAAATCGTCGACGCCATGATCCGGAGCAGTATGAACGAGACCGGTGCCGGTGTCATCAGTCACATAGTCTGCCAGTAGCACATGGCTTACTCTGTCAATCCAGGCATGCCTGGCCCTGAGGCCATTAAATGAATTGCCCTTTCGGATTTCAATGATCTGCAACTTGTCGCCTATCTTGGTCTGGAAGTTTTCCAGCAGTGAAGCCGCCACGACGTAATGGCGGTCGCCCGCCCTGGCGATGGCATAGTCCATGTCAGGATGGGCGGCAATCGCGAGATTGCTGGGCAGAGTCCAGGGGGTCGTCGTCCAGATGGGGAGATAGAGCGGGGCAGGGAGGTTTAGCCGCCTGGCCTCTTCGTCAGGGACGGGGAAGGCCACGGTCACTGCGGGACTCGTCTTGTCGGCATATTCAACTTCGGCTTCTGCCAGGGCTGTGCGCGCTCCGTAGCTCCAGTGAACCACCTTGAGCTTTCGAGTGACTATTCCGCGCTTAAAGAGTTTGGCGAATAGGCGCACCACTGACGCCTCATATGCTGGGGCCATAGTGATGTATGGATCATTCCAGGCTCCGAATACCCCGAGCCTCTGGAAGCCTGTCCTTTGCACGTCAATCCACTTTTGGGCATAGGCGCGGCACTTGGCCAAAAAATCGGCCCTGCTCATCTCGCGTCTCTTTGGCCCAAGTTCTTTTTCTACGGCGTGTTCTACCGGAAGCCCATGGCAGTCCCACCCGGGGACATAGGGCGACTCATAGCCGTTCAGCCACAGGCTCTTTACCACGATGTCTTTAAGCACCTTGTTCATCGCGTGGCCCATGTGTATTGCGCCATTGGCATAGGGCGGGCCGTCATGGAGGATGCGTCTCCCCTTGCCTCGGCCCGCGTCGTTATCCGCACGGCGCGTTGCCTCGATGCGGCTATAAATGTCTTCGGAGCTCCACTTCTCCAGCCGCTTGGGTTCGCGCTGGGGCAAATCTGCCTTCATCGGAAAGTCAGTTTTGGGCAAAAAAACCGAATATTTTTTCTTTTTGCTTTCATCCATGGCGCCCTCGTGCGCAGAAAAAGGACGCACCCAAGCGCCCTGAGATTAACCAGTTAGTTTCTCATAGGTTTTATGGATGTCCAAGGGCTGTTTTGCTGGCAAAATAAACAATGGGGAATGAATATGAAAAAGTACAAATTTGATGCGGTAATACGCAAAGTGCCCGATATTGACGGGGCTTATGTCGAGTTTCCATATGACCTGAAAGCGGAGTGCGGCAAGGGCCGCATGAAAGTCCATGCCACCTTCGATGGCGAACCGTATAGTGGTAGCATAGTCAACAGAGGATTCAAAAATCCAGACGGCTCAATCTGTTACATGTTGGGGATTCTAAAGGATATTCGCGCCAAAATCGGCAAGCAGGCCGGGGATATTGTCAGCGTTACCATTGAGGAAGCGAAATAGGTAAGGCTATAGCTTCAGAGGCCGAATCCTAAAATTTGACAGACGCATATACAAAATAGCCAATGATTGCCACAGCGGCCAACAATAGCCAAAATCTTGTAGAGAAGAGAAATTTCCCGCCTGGAGACTGGCTGTGTTCAAATGTATTCAACCCGCTCCCTGGTTGCCCGGCCAGGGGGCCTAAATAGACGCCCAGCCCGCTTGGGTCGCCAACCGTCGGCGGAGGTTTTGTAGAATCGTCTTTGAGCGAGATCAATTCCTTCTCTTGCAATTGCCCGGTGTTGGCATCGGTCGGACGCTTAACTTGGTACGGGCTTTCCACGCTTGCCTCCTGTGCAAGTGTACTCAATACCGACAGATTTTGAAAGCGCCTCATTTTTTTTGACCTTTTTTAGCCGATGGTGTAAAATGTGTTTTTAGAGAGATTATAGTAGTTTTTCTCTTTTTTTTGGGAGGGCAAGATGAATCAAAAAAAGATATCGCGGCGTTCGTTCCTCCAGGCATCTGCACTGACGGGCGCGACTGTCGCCGGGGCCTCAAAGGTGGATTTTCTGCCGGTGTCTCAGCAGGTTGCGGGGGCTACCCGCAGCAGTACCATGATGGGCGTGCCATTTGAGAAGTACACAAAGAAAATACGCATGGGCATGATAGGTGTTGGTGCCCGTGGGGACAATCATCTGAGAAATTTTCTTACACACCCCGATGATGTCGAAATTGTGGCAATCAGTGATATTTCACCCGCGAATGTCCAGAGGGCCAAGGGGCGTTTCAGTAATGCAGGACTGCCCGAACCCACCTTCTATACCAGAGGCGAAGATGATTGGAAAAACCTCTGCAAACGAGGTGATCTGGATTTGGTCTACATCGCAACTCCCTGGCCCCTCCATACCCCCAATGCTGTCGCGGCCATGGAAGGCGGTGCCCACGCGGCAACAGAAATCCCTGCCGCCATGGATCTACAAAGTTGCTGGCAGTTGGTGCAAGTATCTGAAAAGACGCGCCGCCATTGCATGATGATGGAAAATTGCAACTATGGCCAAGAAGAAATGATGGTGTTAAATATGGTAAAGGAAGGGCTGTTTGGTACCGTTACGCACGCCGAAGCCGCCTATATCCACATGCTGAGCCGTGGTTTTTATGAGAGCACAACATCTGTGGGCCCCTGGCGCCGTCCCATGCACACTCGCTATGATGGCAATCACTATCCATGTCACGGCTTGGGTCCGGTGTGCTGGTACTTCGGCGTACACAAAGGCGACCGCCTTGCCACCATCGTGAGTCTCAGCTCGACGGAGGCCGCCCTGTCCGAATTTATGAAAAAGTCTGAGAACGTAGACCAAAGAGTAAAGGCGGAGAAATATATCTGCGGAGACATGAATACCAGCATTATCAGGACCGCACTCGGGCGCACCATCATGCTCCAGCACGATGTCGTAACCCCGCGTCCGTACTCCCGCCACAACTTTATCCAAGGTACAAAAGGGGCCTTCGCAGGCTACCCGGCTCGCATTTGCATTGAAGGAGTTGGCAATAGACGTGGCCACAGTTGGGACTCTGACATGGGACCCTGGCATGAAAAGTATGATCACCCGATGTGGAAAGAATTGGCAGAGCGAGCCAGGGGGGGCGGCCACGGCGGCATGGACTGGATGATGAACTATCGCTTGATTCAGTGCATGAAAGAGGGCATAACCCCTGATTTCAACTGCTACGATGCCGCCGCCTGGAGTGCTCCCTTCCCATTGAGTGTCGCAAGCGTCAAAAACAACGGCGCCCCGCAGGAATTCCCGGATTTCACAAATGGACACTGGAAATAGAGCATCGTTCAAGGGGGTTTGAAGCTACCCCATAATATCAGTTTCTAGTTTCTAGTTACGAGACGAAAAGCCTCTTGCCCAGCACGGATGTGCGTCGGTCATTTTCATTTTTCAAATCAGCAGTAGAAAACGGTATAATACCAAGTTGCGCTCGAAGGAGCGTAACTTGGTATTAGGAGACGCGAAAGCGGCTCCCGCAAGTTTTTGATAATGCGGGCTTTGCTCGCGTTTTCAAAAACTTTGGCGTTTCGCGTTCAATCCCCATTGAACGCAACTCAGTATAAGAACTCTGACGCAGTAAAAAAAGGGAGCCGACGGCTCCCTTTTTGGTGTTGCGAACAACGTGTCTGTTGATTAGAAAGAGTACGTGCCGCTGAGTGTAAAGTAGGCGGGCCTGCTGGGATTGTAGCCCACGATGTGTATAGTGGCCGGTCCAGGGGGAGTCGCTATTGTGCGCCATTCCGTCTGGGTGAAGGTCAGGTTCACCCGGAACTGCTCGTTGATCCTGTAGCTCGCGCCCAGGCGCCACCCCAGCTTGATGTGCTTATCGTGCTGGTTAGGCTCATCAGGAAATACGGCATCAACCTTTTCAACATTCCAGGAGTGAAAAGAGGGCCCTGTGGAGAGGGACAGGTTGGGTAGCCGTTGTTGAAAGGGCGCAAACACCAGGTCGAAGCCCACATACCAGCCATGCAAGTCATAGATATCGGGGTTTTCTTCTGTGGGTTTGTCCGCCATTAACCTCGCCACACCGAAGTTGGGCCTTACCTTTACGTTGTTCCCATAGGGGTACTTAAATTCAAATCCGGCCTCAATGTTGTAGGATCCGATGCCGCCCCAAGTCTTTTGGGTCATGTCGTGGGCGTGGCCCTGTGCGAGGCAGGCTCCAAAAGTAAGAAAAGGCTTAAACAGTGGCTCGACTTCTTCTTGCGCACGGAGCGCGGCAGACGAGATACTGGAGGCTATGAGCGCCGCTGTCATTAATCGCATAGTTTTCATGTTGTGCTCCTCCTAGAACCTTATGCCTGTTTCAAGGCTGATTGACCGTCCGTTCCAGTGGCCCGTATAGAAATTCTGGTTGATGGTGTTTTGGGAGTCGGTAAATCTGGGGACCATCTTGCCGTTGTAGGGGTTGACATGGGGGTTGATGGCCTGAGTGCCGTTTCCTCCTGCCAGGTACTCAGGGGTGACATTCGAGCCATAGGGGCCGTTTGCTTGCACGTTGAGGGTTCTGGCACGGTGGTTGAAGGGATTGCTTATGTTAACCCACATCTGCCAGGACAGTGTTTTCGCGATGGGAACCGAGAGCTGGTAGCGCATATTCAAGTTCCAAGTGTCACTGTTGTTTGTCGTCATGGTGCTGAAGGGTACGTATACTCCGATCCCGCTGGCCTGGGATGCCCACATGCCACTGATGTCGGCAACAGCGTTGCTCGGTCTGCCGCCGTTGGGGCCCTGCATGTAATCGCTATAGTATTTGTAGGGCTTGCCGAACTGCCAGGTATAGCCATCGGTTTTCATTTCAATACTGGTGTAGTTGCCAGTGAAGGATACGGTCTGGGTAAGTCTCTTGGAGGACATATCAAAGAGGAGGTACCACTTGAAGTAGTGCTCGGGGTTTAATAGCCAGACAGGGCTCCAAAGGTCTCTGCCGCTAACGCCGTCAGGCAGGTTGTAGCCTTGGTCTCTCATCATTTGCAGGACTCTGGGGTCGCTAAACACTTCATCCCACCAGGAGCTCATGTTGAACCTGCCGCTACTTATTGCATTTTGTCCGCCTTGGCCTTGAATGGATGGTTCGTTGGTCATCGTGCGGCTGTAAGTATAGCTACCGCCAAAGTTGATTCGCTTGTGGATGGGGAGATCCCACTCCAGCTCAAAGCCGGTGTGCTTTCTCTCATACCCGCTGTTGTTTCTCAGGATGCGTGTGAGATTCAACTGGTCATTGATAGTAATTGGATCCCCTGCATACCAGTCAAAGTCGTTTATCCAGGTGCGGTAGACTACCGATGCTTTCCAGAAGCCACCCATATCCAGGTTGCGGCGGAAACCTACTGCATATTCTGTTGAGAGGGGGGCCTTCCAGTCATCGGCAACCTTAAAAAGATGAGGCCCGGCGGTGGAGGCTGTTGGCATGTAGTGGCCGTAGTTGTCGGGGTTTGTAAGCTCTTCTTTGTCAACCAGGTAAGGCTGGGCGGTACCCTTATTCCAGTACCTGACGCGGCTGTAATCGCCGGCCGATTGCAACATTGCGCTGTAAACAATCGACGGTTGTTGGCTGTGGAACTGCGCCCAAGATACACTCAGCACTCGCCTGCTGTCACCGTCGACATCCCACTTGTATTCAAACCTTAATGTAGGCTGGGAATATTTCAGTAATTCTTTGCCCATGTCTTCGAGGTTAAAGACATCAACTCTGAGGCCGCCCTGAACACTGTGGTTGTCGTTAATAGACCACAGGTCGTTAACGTAATAAGACCGCATGTTGGCCCAGAAACTCCCGCTCCCCTCTCCCCACCGCTCCGTCATGCGGGGAATGATGGTGCTCAAGTTGACGGTAGTACCATCAATGAACTGCCTGTCGTGCATGCCGTATCTAGCGACGCCCCAAGGGTCAACATCACTGAACCTGGCCAACTCGGCGTTGAATACTATATACTTGCCGGCGTATGCGGATACGGGCGCGGTGATGCCACTTGGGTTATAAATATCCCTGGGGTCGAGGTTATAGGCTATCTGTCCCATGGCGTAATACGCCACGGGAGCACCCCCGACGGTGTTTTTTGTCCAATAGGATTCGTCAAATTGCAGACCGACATCGATGAGGTGGTTGCCGCGCTTAGTATTCAGAAAGTGCTGGTAGTTAATCACTGTGGCAATAGTGCCTCCGGCATCGCCTGGGCCATATCGGACGTTGTTGTGACCTAATACCTGATGTCCAGAGCCGAGGTTGTAATTTGTGACGTCGGTTACCCATTCTGGGGTATTTGTGGCAAAAGCCCCCACATAGCCGTTGGCTAAGTAGTCGTCAAAGTTGTTCGTGCTGTAAATGGGTGCTCCAGGCTGATTCCAGTAGCTACCATAGTCACCTGCCATTGGGATTCTGGAAGCTATTACTCCGGTGGCAATAGGGGGGGCCGTGTGTGAAGGTTTGCCATAGGCCCAACGTCTTTGGTTCTTACCGTGACGGGCCTCCAGTACGCCAGATGCGCCTATGATGCCCTTGTATGCCATGTTCCAGCCAAATGACTTGTTGTCATAATAAGCAAAATCGCCATATTCAGCGGCCCATCCGCCGTCAGGAGACATCAGGTTCTGCACGCTTGCGTTCCACTCCGTCCCAGTTTGGGAATAGTTGTATTCCAGGGTATGTTGGGGGGTGATTTGAGCAAAGACAGTAAATTGGTTCATATTACTGCCCCTGCTACCACTGAGTCTGCCATCGACATCATTGTACAGATACATTTCTGGGTTTCTGATTACGTCGCCCACATTGCCGTTTACACTGCCGGTTGGGTTTACCTGGTGTACATAGAAGGTACCCACTCGGTTATTTGCAAGGGGATTTGGCTCCGTCCAGAGATTTGAATTTGTGCCGTTGTGACTCGATACTCGCGAGGTGTAGGCCGTCAATGGCTGAAAAGTCCCGCCCCATGCAAAGGTGACGCGGTCTTTCCATAGGGGGCCCTGGAGCGTTCCCGTATAGCTCTTGGCGAGATTGTCAGGGGTGGTGATTGGGCTATTTGTAGGCACATAGAGGGTATTGTCACGCCAGCCATAGCCTCGATCCCGAGTCCCCCAGCCGCCGCCTCGACTAAGGGTCGTTCTGAGGCTACCTTTGAAGGTGTTGCTACCCTTGGAGGTGACCATGGTGACGAGGCCGCCGTCGGTGTTGCCATAGCGAGAGTTGATGGGTGACTGTATGACTGCGACGGACTCTATCAGGTCACCCACGTTGAATGTGCCAAGAGTATAGCCGCCCCACATCTCAGTTGTGGTCGCCCCGTCCACCAGCAACTTTGTGGATCTGTCTGTGCCGCCCCGGATGGTTATCCTGCCCTGGTCGGTCAGGGTACCGGTGTTGATGCCTGGGGCCAGGGAGCCTACGGCGTTGATGCCCCTGCCGCCGGTTATTTTTTCCAGCAGGTTGGCATCATATGATGTCTGCACAATCGTGTCGGTCTTGTCGATCTGGACGCGGCCACCGGTGGTGGCTATGATGTCCACGGTAACTGTCTGGACTCCAATCGGCGTCATTCTGGTATTGGCATTTGCAGTCTGGCCCGCAATCAGGCGCGTGGTCAGTTTGCGGGTGATGAAGCCGTTCATCGAATAGGTAATCGTGTACTCGCCGTTAGGCAGTAACGGTACGCGAAAACTGCCGTTGGCATCAGTAACGCCCTGGCGCGGGCCGAGTAGGGCACTGGATTCAATGATTATCCTGACACCCTGAATTGGGGAGCCGTCTGATTCTGACGTGACACGTCCCGCAAGCACTGCGGTAGACAAGTCTTGGGCGTGCGCCGAACCGCCTGCGGCCAAAATTACCATCAGGGGAGTTAATGCAAGGTTTCTACGCATAATTTTGTATCTCCTTTATTCCGGTTATAGTTTGGCCGTGATGGCAAACTCCAGGGCCCAGCCCCTTGAGGTTCCATTGTCTGTCCTGCCGCCCGTTCCCCAGTCTGCAGGGTTGTTGCTGTAGTAGCCAACCGGGGTGAACTTGTGGTGTGACATGCCGAAGTTGCGCAACGAAAGCTCGAAACCAAGGTCTTTGTTGAGGGTGTAGCGTAGGCCGCCGTACACACCCGGTACCAATGCTGTCTCCTCGGCGGTATAGATGCCGCTGTCATACGTGCCTGGTTCTGGATTCTGTGTGGATGGGGTGAAATTGAGGAAATACTTGACTTCGGAGCGGACTCTAAATCTATCTATGCCCACTCCGGCGAACCACTCCAGATTTTTGGCAAATTCATTTACGTAATCGCCGAAAACCTGAGGCATTGGGGCACTATAGCCCAGTCTCACATTGAAGCCGAAGCCATACTCTTTGCGGTTGTCGAAGGAGTTGCGTATGTCAAGGCCCAATGGGTTGGTGTCCCATGGGTAGACATCATGGTGGCGACCCGGGACGTATTCCCAGGCTACCTCTCCGGTAAACGCGCCCTTTAGACGACCGTCGAACAGATCTTGCGCACTGCGCTTTGCCTCGATGGCAAAGCCCATGGCCTTGTTGTCAAAGTGGGTCTTCTGTAAATCGCCGGCGGTGAGGCCCACCCGTATCTTCAGGAGACAGGAGTACAGTGAACCTTCCTGAGCCGATAACCCCGACGCACCTGCACCCAAGAGTGCCGCCATTAGGGCGATGTGTGTGTTTTTTATTATCTCCACGGATTTTACCTCCTTAAGGTTTGGGCAAAAAAAATCTGATCCAGACTGTATATTATAAAATTTTCGGGAACTTTTCAAGCCATTTGCTCACCGCAGAACGTGTTAACAATACTGAGATACAGTTGCTGAGCCAACTTGTTAAAATTGTCTGGACTCATTGAAATTGGCTCATCCTATGGCCAAATCCCCCGAATCAGCCCTTCCCCTGGCTACCTCTTCTTCCCTGATCTGCGAAAACAGCTCTTCCATCCTGTTACCCTTTTCCACTGAGCCGTCATGATAGAAGCGGAGCTCTGGCATGCGGCGCAGGGCAAGTCGTTTTGCCAGATTTGACCGCAGAAAGCCAGATGCGCGTTTGAGTGCTTTTTGAGAACATTCTACCTGGGCCTCGTCCCCAAGTACTGTGTAATATACTTTAGCAATGCCTCGATCGGCTGTGAGTCGCACTGCGGTAAGCGTGACAAAGCCCAGGTCTGGGTCTTTAAGGTTGCGCTGAACCAGGTTGGCGAGCAGGAATTGGATTTGGTCTTCCAGTTTTTCGGGGCGTAGCATGGCTGAAATCAGTCCTCAGTTGGCAGTTGCTGAGCTCTGGCATTATACCACATTATACCGCATTATACACGTTATCCCTCTGCCATGGCTCAAAGCCGGCCTGAATAATCAATCTTTCAATTTCTTCTTTGTTGACTTTGTAGGCGGTCCCTGCGGAGCTAACCACATTTTCTTCTATCATCAGGCTACCCATGTCATCACAGCCATAGTGCAGTGCCAACTGCCCAGTCTTTTTCCCCATTGACACCCAGGAACTCTGGATGTGTGGAAAGTTGTCCAAAAAAATTCTTGCTAAGGCAATGGTCTTTAAATACTCGACGTCTGATATTTCATGTATTTTTTCGCTCCAGATTGTATTTGTGCTCTGAAGGGGCCAGGCGGCAAAGGCCGTATAAAAGCCTCCATTATTGCGCGCCAGTGCCTTGTCCTGCTGATTTCTCAGGAGCCTTAAATGTTCTATGCGTTCTTCAATGGTCTCTGTTATCCCAAACATCATCGTGGCTGTCGTAGGCATCCCGATTGAATGGGCTATGTCCATGACTTCCAGCCAATCAGATGCAGTGCCCTTGCGCGGGGCCATCTTTTGTCTAACGCGGTCTGCAAGGATTTCGGCCCCGCCACCTGGTAAGCTACCGAGTCCGGCATCCTTTAGGCTCACCAGGGTGGCCTCCAGGCCCAGACCATTTAGGTCAGCCATGTGCCTTATTTCCACAGGACTGAAGCCATGCACCCATACATCACACTTGTCGCGCAGAAAGGAAACCATGCTTAAGTAGTAGTCCCAGGGTAAATCTGGGTTGATTCCGCCCTGTAGCAAAAAACCCGTTCCCCCTAATGCCTTTGTTTCATTGGCCTTTAGTTCTAGTTCATCCAGGCCCAAGACATAGGAATCTGAATCTTTGGCGCATCTATGGAAGGCACAAAAGGTGCAACAAATGTTGCATATATTTGTATAGTTTACATTTCTGTCAATGACGTAGCTGACGTGGTTTGGGTGATTGATCCTGTTTCTGGCCATAGTCGCCAGCCTTGCAAGCTCTAACAGGGAGGCTTTTTCAAAGAGACAGAGGGTCTCTCTCTCATCAATCCGCTCACCGGCCTGGATTTTATTATAGATTGCGTTATTGTTCAAAGCGGTTTTCCGTGCTTTGATACCAAGTTGCGTTCAAAATACTTTGAACGCGAAAGCGTCGCCAAATACCGAGTTGCAATCTTTTGGTTGCAACTCGGTATGACTGGGCACTTGGATTATTCTTCGGCGGCAACATCCATCTCTTTTTCTTTTGTGCGGCTGGCCTGTCTGCGCCCCTGTTTTTTGTGGACCTGGGTTTCCAGTTTGTCTATGGCATGGGAAAGGCTCTGGTACATGTCGTCGGTTTCGGCACTGGCGATGAAGGCTCCCGTCCTGGATTTAAGAACCACGTCTGCCTGGTGCCTGTGCTTTTCTACGCTCAGCGTCGTATGAATGTCAATGATGTCGTCAACATAGGCAGACATTTTGGCAAGCCTTTCTTCTGCATACTTTTTAAGACTTTCTGTAACCTCAACTCGCCTTCCAGTAAAGATTATTTTCATTTCGTCAGACTCCAAAAAAATGTGGCGTTATGGCCCTTTCAACAAAACTAAAACTCTAAGCTCTAAGTTCTAAGCTCTAAGTTCTATCACCTGCGCCTGCGCCGAGAAGCGGATGGAATGCGCAATTCTTCTCTATATTTGTTAACAGTCCTACGTGCGACCTTGATTCCGTCCCTCTCGATTAGTTTGGCGATGGCTTCATCTGAGAGCGGCTTTGCGGAATCCTCGGCCTGGATAATAGTTTTTATGCGGTGCTTGACTACAGTCGCAGATACGTCATCCCCGCCGGCGCTCCCCAGGCTGGCGCTAAAGAAATAGTTGAGGTCGAAAAGGCCTTGGGGAGTATGAATCGTCTTGGCTTTGACGACCCTGGAAATGGTAGATTCATGAAATCCCGTGGCCTCGGCTACGTCTCGAAGAACCATCGGCCGCAACTTTTGTATGCCGTGTTCCAGGAAATCCTGCTGTAGGCTGACGATGCAGGCGGCAACCCTGAGAACAGTCCGGTTACGGTCTTCAACGCCGCGGATAAAGTCTCTGGCCGATCTGTAGCGTTCACGAATAAAGTCTTTTTCTTCCTTGTCCTTGCTTCCCTTTAAGAAAGATTGGTAGTTTTGTGCTACCCGTAGCGGGGGGATGCCATCGTCATTCAAGTACACCTTCCAACCGCCGTCTTCACCCTGGAGCACCACCACATCCGGCTTGATCACCCTATCGCCTTCTGGGTCGTAGGCCCTGCCAGGGGATGGATTTAGATGCTTGAGGACGTTCATGGCCTCGTTTAGCTCGGCCTCTGTGCATTCCAGCGCCTTGCGCAACTTGATGCTGTCCCGTTGCCCCAAAAGGTCGCTGTAATCTTTGATTATTCTTACAGCTATGTCGTCTGGTTCTGCGCCGGCATGCCGCAATTGGACGAGGAGGCTCTCCTGCACGGTGAAACATGCTACACCGGATGGGTCAAAGTCCTGCAACACTTCGAGCAACTCGGGGAGCAACGCCAGATCAAATCCGATTTCTGCGGCCAGACTTTCGGGAGTGGTCTCGGTAGGACTGTCGGGGTCGATTTGAAAGAAGCCCTTTGGGTCAATGTGGTCTATGAGTGCCTCTAGTATGCCCCCCCTTGGGTCATCCTCGGAGATTGCCTGATATAACTGGGAAATCAGGTGTTCGTGCAGTGTCACTGAACTGGTGAGGCGGTCTTCCCAACTTGTGCGATCTTCGTCGGGGAGGTTGCTTGTGCGTGGGAGCTCCATATCCCACGCATTTTCTGCCCCCATGTCAGTCTCCTGCACTTGGGCGACCCCTTCGCTGGTGAATTTTTCAAGGTCTGCGTCTGGATTCATTTCCTGGGCAGACTCGTAAAGCGGCCCTAAATCGATGGACTCAGTGCCTTCTGGTACTTCAACGCCATCCAGGACGGGGGCTTCGTCGAGCACTTCGGAGTCCCTGCCGTCCGCCAGGGCTTCTGCAGTTGGGGTGTCCGTCAGGTCATCCGGCACTTCCAAGAGCGGGTTTGCTTCCAGTTCTTCTTCAATGGTCTGGGTCAGTTCCTGTAGGTTCATTTGCCAAAGCTTGAGCTTCAGCTGCATGGCCGGGGTCAGGGCCAGGGTCTGGCTCAGGGTCTGTCTGTGAGAGAGTTGGTGGCCGATGGTCGCCATTAGTCTAACCTGAATCTTTCTCCGAGATAAATCCGCCTGATGTCAGGATCATCCGCTATTTCGGTGGGGTGCCCATGCTTCATGATCATACCATCGGCCAAGATATATGCTCGGTCTGCGATTTGCAAGGTCTCGCGGACATTGTGGTCTGTTATTAAGACCCCTATGCCCCTCGAGTTCAGTTCGGCTATCAAAGATTGAATTTCCATGACGGACTTGGGATCAACCCCTGCGAAGGGTTCATCTAACAACATTATACTAGGGGAAGTCACCAGTGCGCGGGCAATTTCACATCTCCTGCGCTCGCCGCCACTTAGACTCATTCCCAGCGTTTGTCTCACGTTTTGTAAATGAAATTCTGCCAGCAATTTCTCGCAACGCTCTTTTTGTTCGGCCCTGGGGATGGGCTGGAGCTCTGCGAGGGCCATCAGGTTTTCCCAAACCGAAAGCCCGCGAAAAACGCTGGATTCCTGCGGAAGATATCCTATGCCCAGCCTGGCCCGCCTATGCATTGGCGTATGCGTGATGTCACTGCCCTTCCAGATGATTTTTCCCCTATCCGGGGCCTCGACGCCTACCACCATATAAAACGTGGTTGTTTTCCCTGCGCCGTTTGGGCCTAACAACCCAACCACTTCTCCGGGGCTTACTTCCAGGGAGACATCACGAACGACACTCCTGTCCCCATAGGTCTTATGGAGGCCCTGGGCGGATAAAACAAAATTTCTGCTGATTTCTTTGGAACGGTGCGACCCTATTGCTGAAGACAGCATCTCTTTTGACGCATCATCGGTCAATGGACACCTCGACTTTCCCCCTAACTCCCCCAGACCAGTTTATGTTTGGCTGTCTCCAGCCATTTTCAAAAAATAGTTCCAAAGTGTCTCCGAATCCGCTTCCGAGACTTCCCTGTAGCGATATTCCACCTTTTGCCTCTATATGTCTTGGCCTATCGCCGTCAAACTTTATTGAGGCATCTCTGGAGGAAAATCTGTAATCCGGAGCCGAGCATTCGACTCTGCCCGAAAGCCTTATTTCCGAAAGGGAAATGCTGTGCGTCCCTTGACTTGTGCCATCCCCGATAATTTCAGCCCTGTCGGCCCTCAGGGTAAATGTCTCGCCCTTAAAAGTGATGCTACCTTGGATGCCGGAGGGGAATATCAGCTGATTGCCGGTCTGAAAGATGACATCGCCAGAAAGCCTCCTTTCGGTGTTGGTCAATATTGCTGGATTGCCTGTAAAGGTATAGGCAGGATCAGGTTTTTCTTCCCAAACCATGCGGTTGCCCCTGAGACTGCCCCAATCCCTAAGTTCTGCCCTGATGGGCGTGGTGAATATCCAACCGGATGCAGATCCACTACCTGAACCTGCTGAGAAGCTACCTCCAGGCACCGTTCCGGTTACAGGTCTTTCCAGGTGCCAGGTTTGTTCTGCCAATTGGTAGGTCATCCCGGGGGAGCTGAGCGTATTGCCGTCCCAGGCCAGATGCGGGCCACCTTCGGAACGAACAGACCAGAGCGCAAGGCCTTCGGGCAAGTCGCGCCCAAGTCCGCTCCTATAGTAAGTCCTAGGGGCTTTTAGGATGTATCTTGTCGCTTTTCCATTTTTTTCGGCCACCTCTAAATCCCAAGTGACGTTTCCTTCCATTTGAAGTCCTGCGGCAGTCCATCTGGCACTTTTTGCTGAGGCGCTATGGACATTGATCGACGAGATGTTTTCGCCAGAAAAGCCGTCACCAATAAGGCCGCTTGCCTGGAAGTTGAATAAATCCAGACTTCCAGGGCTTTCAGAAGTCCCATCAGAATCGGGCGAAACAGCTCTGTTAGCGAGGCCTTCCGTTGCTGTGCCGCTCCATCCGAGCTGGTGCTCAAACCGTATGGGGGCCAAAAAACGCAATGTCTGCCCGGCGACTTCCACGCATTCGGCCCAGATCTTTCCGCCCCCGGCCACGCCGTCACCATCCAACTTAGCAGTAACGCTGTTTAATACCCCTGACGAAACGTCCTTAGCGTTGAGAGCGTCCGCTGTGAGGCTACTGACGAGGCCGGGCTCAAGGGAGTTCCATACTACAGGGCCTTCTTCAACCACAAACCTGTCGTCTTTTTCTTTGCGCCAGCCCTTTGGCAACAGGTACTCGCCACGTCCCATCTCATCCTCCTGAACCCATCGCAGCGGGGCAAGGCCCTGCCAAACGTCGCTTTCGCGGCGAAGCGCGGGGCCGTCTTGCACCGATTTGCCAGAGCCAAGGAGAATTCCGTGGATGTCCCTTACTTCGATCGTCAAGGGGCCATCCAAGGTATCTACAGTACCATTGGCCTCATGGGTGGCTGTTGGGGCAGTTATGTGCCAGACCAGGGTTCGTTGGGAAGGGCCACTTACAGGTGGGCTTTCTACATATCTTGCGGTCACTCCTACAAGCTTCATGATTTTTTCGTTGCCCTCGGACGATTCACAAATAAGTGTGTATTCGCCACGAGGGAGCACTTCGGTCCATTGGCCTTTTTCGCCGCGGGTTCCTGCAAACAGTCTGTGAGCCAGACTTGTTTCATTGACTTGTGGACGTTTTAGGGCAACTGCACCAGTGATGCAGAAACATACTGCCACAACAAGCCATCCAGACCAAACATGTATCGGGTGCCTGGTGTCCCATAGCGCCCTCATGATACCGCCCCGGAATCCAGGAGGGAATCGACGCGCCAAGTTCTGCCCCACAGTGCGTGATCCTGAGGCGATACTGCCAAGTGCAACAATTGACCGTCGGTGGGGGAGGGGCAAGAAGTATATTTTTCTGCGGCAAAAAACCATTTGAGGACAATGGGCATTTCTCTTAGCTTGAGGCTCCAATGTTCGGCGCCAAATTTCTCCGGCGCGCCGTCTAGCTGGCCGCTGATTACAACTGATGGTTCTGGCCATGACTGCCCGAATGGTTCGAGCCTTTCTAATGTCTGTCTGTTGGGAATCCAGCCCACGCCAGCCCCATCTACTTCCATCGTTGCCACGGGGCTTTCAAGCGCCTGTTTTTTTACGGCCTTTGCAAAAATCTCCCTGACGAAGGGAAGTCGGGCCATGTCAAACGTGATACCTGCCGCCGCTTTGTGCCCGCCGCCGGATATCAAAAAAGGGCGAGCCATTGCGAGTAGCTCGTTGAGGTCGTACGGCTCTGGGGCACGCAAGCTACAGTGGGCTATGCCATCGGCAACGGTGCAGACTCCTGCAGGGCGACCAAGATCTCTCATCCTTTGGCCTGCAACTATGCCTATCACACCCTTGTGGGCCGATGGCTCGATAGCCAGGTCGAAAGCGGCATCTCCAACTTTTATGGGAGGCAATATTCTGGCTAATTCGCGTTGGCATTCCCGCCTTTCATTGTTGAGGAGTTCTACGCGCTCCATTAATTGGCTGGCCTCCCGCACGTCTTTGGCCAACAAAAGTCTCACGGCATCTTCGGCCCCTCCCATGCGGCCCACGGCGTTAAGTCGCGGTGCTACTCCGAAAGCTATGGCAGATGCGGTGACACACTTTTCGCACTTGGAAGCCTTTAGCAATAACGACAGTCCAGGAGAATTGGAGCCATTCAGCGCGCTCAGGCCCCTTCTGACCAATAGCGCGTTTTCCCTTAGCAAGGGCACCATGTCAGCTATAGTCCCAATGGCTACTAATTTTAACAGCCCATCGAGGAAGGCCGCATCGCCGCCCTTTGGCACTGGAACGGCATCCAACAAGGCCTGGACTAGCTTAAAGGCGACTCCCACTCCCGCCAGATGTCTGTTTGGCTGGGGGCCAAAATGTGGGTGAAGCACTGCGACTGCGCCCGGAATGTCCGGCCCGGGGGAATGGTGGTCAGTAATGATCCACTCAATGCCAAGTTCGCGACTGGCACTGACTTCATCCAATGACCTTATGCCGCAGTCCACGCTAATCATCAAGCCGGGAGAGCGCTTCCGCGCCAAGTCCCGGATGCAGTCCATATGAATGCCGTAGCCGTCATTAAAGCGATTGGGAATAAAGAAGCCCACGTCCGCTCCCATGCGCTCTAAAACCCTGACCAATAATGCCGTGGCCGTGACTCCGTCTACATCGTAATCGCCATAAACCGTTATCTTTTCACCATTGGCGATAGCCACATTAATACGTGACACAGCCTTTCCCATCGAATCGATGCCGTATGGCTCATGGGTCGACTCCCAATTTGGGGCCAGCCGCCATGCCAGTTCGGATGGGTCATCCACTCCCCTCATCCACGCCAGGCGCGCCGCTCCCCCATCTATGTCCCAGGCGGACTGAATGGGCTTCCACGGCACGGCAGTCCCCAACGCTTCCCGCCGAATTCTCCAGGGCTGTGGTTTCATCTGCCCTGCCAGGGTCTTTTTGTGCTTTTTCCAACGTAGTCGAGCATGGAACCTCAAACCTTCAACTACCTATGCTACAATAGAACTGTCATGAACAAAAAAACCCACACACAATTTGACCAGTGGCTCAAACTTGCTCAATACGACCTGAAAACTGCCAAAACAATGCTAAATGGGAAGCGATGGCTTTACGTTGCATTCATGTGCCAACAAGCAGTCGAAAAACTGGTCAAAGGACTCTACCTCATCAACATTCAAAAAGAACCGCCGCGGATACATGACATTAAAATTATTTTTGAATATTTTGAAGACAAACTAACCACAACAATACCGCCAGACATATTCCCATTGTTTGATGAACTTACGTTATTTTATATAAACAATAGATACCCGGAATACAAAGAACTATTATTTCAACAAATAAAAAGTAAAAAAGCGGAAGAATTGTTAATACGAACTAATAAGGTATTCAAATGGCTGATGACATTAATACCATAACCATGTTAGCCAAGAAATATGTAGACGATGTTTGTGCCAGCATGCCTGTTGAAAAAGCGGTATTATTTGGTTCCCATATAAAGGGAACAGCTAATGAAAATAGTGATATTGACATTTGTTTTTTCATTACAAAATTTTCAAAAAAGAACTATTTGAAAATTATGTTGAAACTTTACGAAATAAGGCGACCATATAAAAAAATATATTTTGAACCCCATCTCTTTAGTATCACAGATATTGATAAAAATAACATGTTCATAAATGAAATTCTGGAAACTGGCACAAATTTAATTTAGGGAACTATAGCAGTTCGACACTGGAAATCGAACTGCTATAGCTTCCGTCTTGTTATACTGGCACAGGTGCATCCTTGGAGGACTTATGTCCATCGATCCTTCTCGCAGAGATTTCCTTATTGCGATGGGAGGGCTGACGCTGGGAGCGGCCCAGCTACATTCCAATCCCACCATGCCGATGTTTCAGTCCAGGCCCCAAGGATTGACGGCTATTAACCGTCCGACAACTGCTGTCGTCATTGGTCACGGCTCTAGGGGCGGGCTGTATTCTCGGTTTTCTAATCAACTGGCTGACTTCTGGAAAATAACCGGTGTTGCAGAGCCGATTGACTACAGGCGTGAAGCCGCAATCCAAGCATACCAGATACCAGCTGGTCAGACGTTTACGACTTGGGAGCATGTCTTTCAGAAACCAAAATTTGCCGACGTCTGCATTGTCAGTACGCCGGACGATCTGCACTACGCCCCTGCGATGGCGGCTCTGGAAGCAGGCTATGACTTGCTACTCGAAAAACCTATAGCCATGACCTGGCAACAGTGCAAGTCGATTCTGGATCTGGCAAACCGCAAACAGGCAATAGTCTGCGTTTGCCACGTGTTGCGCTACGCGCCTTATTTTGTTGAACTAAAGAAAGTAATACAGGACGGTTCTATCGGGGACGTGGTGAGCATCCAGCACATGGAGCCTATTTCCCACATCCACATGTCACACAGCTATGTCCGCGGCATCTGGCGAAACACTAAAACTTCGTTGCCGATAATTTTGGCAAAGAGTTGCCACGATCTGGACTTGCTACGCTGGTATGTGGATAAGCCCTACGCATCTGTGAGCTGTTTGGGCGACAGGTCTGTCTTCCGCCCAGAGCGGGCGCCTAAGGGGGCGCCGCTGTATTGCATGGACGGGTGCCCTGCGGCAAAAGAGTGCCCTTACTACGCCCCGGATGTGTACGTGCATAAGAAAAAATGGGGGCAGGGGGCCATAATCACGCCCGACCGCTCTGAAAATGGCATTTTGGAGGCATTGCGAAAAGGGCCTTATGGAAAGTGCGTCTATAGAAACGACAACGACCAGCCAGATCACCAGACCATGAATTTTGGCTTTGAGGGTGGCGTGACGGTTACATTTTCTATGGAGGCCATGACATCGTACGAAGGGCGCAGAACCAGGGTCATGGGGACGAAGGGCGATATCGTTGGCGATGAGAGGATATTGCAGATTGCCAATTTTGAGACTGGCCAAAAGCGCGAGTGGGATGTCCGACAAGCCAGCGGAGATTTGTCAGGCCACGGCGGCGGCGACTTGCGGATGGTCAGGGAATTTGCTGTGGCCGTATCAAAGAGGGATCCCTCTATGTTGGCTACAAACTTAAATGATTCTATGGAGAGCCACCTTGCCGGCTTCATGGCCGAAGAAAGCCGTTTGGCGGGCGGGGCCTTGCGGGGAATAAAACTCTGATAGCTCTGAAGTCAGGTAGTAGTTTCCCAAATAAGGACGCTAATTGTGGTTCCTTATGTAATCGTCAATGGCATCAATTATGTACAGGTGCCCGGCTGTGTGCAGTCCTTCATAGCAACTTTGGATAAAACCTGTTGCTCCGGTGCGGTACAGGTAATTAAAAACGTCCTGGCCGCTCATTTTTTTTTCAGCTTTGTATATTTCGACACAATATCCCAAGAATAGGACTTCGTTTCTTATGACATCCATATCACTGTTCCTCTGGGAAAGGAATATTTCCTGACGAGAGCTCTTCCTCAAGCATGTCGTAGAGTATGGGATAGCTTAAGTGCCACAGCTTGGTCTCCTCATCTTCCAGTATTTTATAGAGCTTTGAATTGTAAAGCAGAATTGAGGCCGCATCTGCCGTGATGTGCCGATTGTCTATTAGCAGTTGTATTATTCCTGGTGTTATAAAGGGAAGAACTGCGCTTAGGCTATCCTGAGTCACCATCTTATCGTTCCTCCAGTATCGTTACGGATCTAACGAATCTCAGCATGGACAATGCTTTTTCAGTGGCAAAGCAGTATTGATCAAACAGTTTGTATGACTTTAGGGCCACCAACGCTGCCTCAATCGTAAACTGACCAATGACCAAAGCTTGTATTGTTAGGAACACGTTATCGTTTGCTACGGGGCCAATAATTAGGTCATATTGTTTGCCAGAATAAGTTTTAAGTCGATTGTCTCTCACGAATGCAAGCCATTCGGCGTTTGGCTCTGGAAAAAGTTTTATATCCAGAGTTTGCTCTGCGCCTGTCTCACCGTAATCATACACATTGACAGTTGCAATACCTTTCTTATGGCGTTTTATAACTCTTTCCGAAAAGCCTCTTGCCTGTCCTTCTCTGGACGTTAGGTAAAAACCCTGGCCAAAGTCCAGGCCGCGGGTCTGTTCCATCAAACGAGGTTCGGCAACCTCTGTATTGCTTCCGTGGTAGAGTAGCATTGAGCAATATTCCTTAGTTGTTGATTATAGCACCTCGACTTTTCGCGGTTGAACTGCTATGACGACTATGTTACGGTACTAACTCTAAAACCAAAAAATACTTGATTTTTCAATAAATAGAATCATGAAATATGAGGTATTTTCAAACACCCAGGTGGTACGCACACCACTGCCATGGGAAAGAGCATACCGTGGCGATTGAGCGGGACAACAGCAACACTCGCCACCATCTTGGCAGGTTCACGAGGCGCACGAAGGTGGTCTCGAAAACAAAGCGTATGGTTGACTTGACGCTTCGCATATGGCACGCCGTAACTACGACCGACCTGTTCAATACACTACAGGAAACGGCTTTGTCTATATATCGGTAACCGCTATCGGGAATCTTTGGATGTTCCATCCGTGGGAGGGATGGAAAATGATTGAATTATTTATTTATAATTTATCTAAATGCCGCGCTTATAGCTATTTACGTTTTTGTTGTTCACTTAACGGCGAGCCAAGTTTGACAAACCTAGGTGTTCTTTAATTTTTTCGTAATAAATCAATGTTCTAGTATTAGCATAGTATCTCTATGGTCTTCGAATGGGTGTTGGCATAGAGGAGTCGACTTTTGGAATGTTTAGAGAGCGAGTTTTTTCCATCCCTCCCACGGATGGAACTCCCGAAATAGGTTTTCTCTGGGAAGCGGCCATATTTTCAACAGGTTTACAGCTGTCTTTATTTTTTATTGGAGGTGCTTGGATGAAAGTCCACAAACTACTTTGCGCCGGAGCGGCATTTGCTTTGCTCGGCGTGTCGGCTACAGCAGAGGAAACAGACGGTTTCTTTGCCGGACTTAAGCTGAGAGGCTCGGTACAGGCTACCTCAAGAGAGGACAATCTGATGCCGGTCTATATGGGATTTGGCCTGGAGTGCGGCTACCAATTTTCTTTTGGGCGGCTGAGCGCCGAATTTGGATACATGTATCAGCAGGGCCGCCAGTACCTGGATGACCTGACTAAGATGGAAAATCAGGGCAGTAGCCCCATTGACATTCCGTGGTCTGTCGATAGCAGGAAAAATCAGTTGTCAGGTGTGACGTTGAGGCTGGCCTACGAGAAGCCCCTTGACAAATTTTTGCTGAGGGGCGGCCTTCAGCTTGGCGGCCTAAAGTTTAGGCAGGAATACGTTGCGCTGGTCGATGACGAAGATGGCACATTCGGAGATGCCTATAACGGAGTGATTGACCAGGGCAATCTGTCGGTCAGCCCCTTTGTAGGGATTTCCTTTCCCTTTTTGACCCACCACTTTTTGGAGCTAAATCTAGTGGGTCTAAACTACAAGTCCATTGACTACGTTCACGTTGCCGGGACAGTCGAAGATTGGGGAAGCGGACATACTTCCAAGGATCGGATAGCTGAGAACAGCCGCATGATCCCCCACCTTGAGCTGACCTTTGGTTTCCGTTTTTAACTTGGTATAGAGAGGTTTCACAATGACAAAACGATTCAATATCTCTTGCCTCACCCCCCTGGGACTGCTACTGGCGGCCTCTCCGGCACTTGTGTCACAGGTAACCACTGGCCAGGTCAGCGGCAGGGTTACCGATGCAAACAACAGGCCCATAAGGGCCACAATAACATTGACGGCGCCCCAGTTGATGGGACAGAGAGAATTGCCGACCGACGCAAACGGAGAATGGCGCGCCATGCTGTTGCCTCCTGGCGACTACACGATTAGAATTTCGGCAACCGGGTTTATCGGCGCGACCATAAGGAACCTTCGCGTCGGCACGGGGGCCGCGCTGAGGCAGGACAGAGTTTTGAGGGCGGCCGCGGTGGCTACGGAAACCGTTGAAATCAGCGGATCGGATGCCGCTGTCGTAGACAAGTCGGACACCAAGTCCAGCACCAGTTTTTCCGCTGATCTTCTCTCCCAGTTGACCGGCAGCCGCGACTTTTATGCAGCCGCAGACTTGGCAACGGGTGTTACCTGGGGCGCATCCGGCAATGCAACCGTAAGGGGCGGCCAAGTAAATACAACCATTTACAGACTGGACGGCGCAGACATCAAGGACCCCATTCAAGGCCAAGTGGATGCCAGGTGGTACGTCAATGACCTCATCGAAGACGTAGCGGTGGTGCTTTCCCCCACGAACGCCAGGTTTGGGCGCACATTGGGCGGTTCTATCGACGTGGTAACAAAGAGTGGCGGCAACGAATTCAGTGGAACCTTCCGAGTCAGTGCCAACAGGACTTCCTGGGAAGCAAAAAAGAGGAACTACAGGGAATATGCAGACGACCCAAATTCATTGCCGACAAATGACGGCTTAACCGACAGGAGCCAGGACTTTACTCTAACTGGTCCCATTATCAAAGATCGCCTATGGTTTGCCTTTGGCGCAACCATAGAGCCAGAGGGCGTAAACAATTTGAGGTCACGAAGGGTCGATGAAAGATACAAGCAGACGGTTCGCGCCTCTGACGGCCTTAGGTCGGGCACTTTGGGCGAGGACTGGTTCTGGCATGATGGCATAAACAACCTGTTTGCCGTTAATCCAGACACGCTATATGTGCTTCCAACGGCTGCCCCTCAGTTGCAGGGCTTCTACAACCCCTTGAGGGACAATAATCCAGGGTGGTGGAACGATCAGCCGTACACTTCGACCTCAAACGCTGCACTCTACTATGGGAAAGTTACCTGGGGCATAACTCAGGATCACAAGCTCACATTCGGTGGCCAGTACCAGCCCTGGGAGTTCAAGGGCGAAGGCGGGGACGGAGTGATGAGGCCAGAAATGCGGGGCGACAATTCCTATATGGCCCAAGGGGTCAACGTCTCTTACAACGGCATCCTGGGATCAAAGACTTTTGCAGAATTTAAGTTCAATCGCCAAAAACAGACCAATAGGTGGAATGAGAGCGATTCGTATAAAGGTGCCTGGGGCCCCGTTTGGGAGCTGTGGCAGGGCGGCAATCCTGATCAGGCTGACCTCTATGACAACTACGATTCGATAATCAGCAATGGGAGGTTTGCAGGCCGCGGCTCAAATGGAATGGAGGAGCGCAACAATGCCTTTGGTTCCATTAACGTGACCATGTTCAGGGATTTCTGGAACTTAAGCCACAACATTGACGTAGGAACGGAATATTTTTTGGCAGACAGAAATGTCAACCTAACCGACGGCCCTGACGACTTTTGGGGCAGAGTCGGCGGGATGTTTGAAAATTCCAGCGGTGATTGGCTGTTTCCCACATTGATATACGTTGGGCCCAATCAATGGGGCCAGAGTGCATCGGGCAATACTGGCTTGGCGCCCAAGATATGGAAGAAATACGGAGAGGCCGGCACTGCCAAAAATTCAAACCTCGCTTTTTATTTCAACGACCAGATGACCATCAACGAAAACTGGAATGTCATGGTGGGCCTCCGCTTTGACAGGGCCGATGCCAAAAACGTGGACGGTAGCGAGATATTTAGCTCCACTGGTTTGAGCCCAAGATTCATGCTCACATACGACCCCAAGGGAGACAGTTCCAACGTATTCAAGTTTACCTATGCCCGCATGCAGCTGGACTACCCGCTGGCGTTTTCAAACCTGTTTACACACAGCACAAGCTCCAGAGAGGCCCAACTGGTATGGACGGGGATTCCAGGGCAGCCCATGCCCGGCACGGTTGGAGACACCAACGACCCGCTGAACCCGGGCCGCGAGATGTACGGAATGCGCTTTGTGACATGGGATCAGCTAAATAATCTTGCCCATTACGGCAACGCCCAGGCCTTTACCGACAGTAGCCTGCGATACTACAAGGAGTCGGGCCTTAAGCCTATGTCCAGCGATGAGTTTGCCTTGGAATTCCGGCGAAACTATCAAGGAGGTTCCCACCTCAGGATGGCTTACGTTTACAGAGTCCAGAGCAACCTCTGGGCAGGGACTTTTGAATATGACCCCTCCCACTGGGTAGAAGTCAAGGACTTTACAGGTGGAGGGTTCAGGTCGATGTGGGACCAGACCAGAACATACTTTAATACTAACAAGCTATACCGCGACTACCACGGCATAGAGCTGGAGACGAGCACAAGGGTAAATTCTGTCTTTAGCTGGATGCTCTCTTACAGCTATTCTGCCATAAGGGGCAATTCTGAAGTGGGGGACAGCACCTCCAGCTGGATGGATTTTGCCCCTCCTGGGTACTATAACTATTACAGCTATCTCAATTCCCAAAACGTGCCTATGTCTGACCGCAGCCCCCACGGTGCCCTCGCCAATGATGTGCCGCACAAAGTGCGGGCCACCGTTTTGGCCGTGGTGCCGGTAAACAACAAGGGAGGTTGGATCAGCTTTTCGTCGACGCTGGGATATGACAGCGGAGTGAACTGGAACGCCACCTACGGCGTAGCCGCCTACGGCCTTTGGGACATTTATGATGAACACGTAGGTAGGGCAAATAGCGACAGCAGCTATCCCCTTATGTCTGGCATTCAACCTGCACGCACTTGGTCGAAGTGGGCCGCCCCCCGAGGCGCCTACCACAGGAATGACGAGCACTGGGTTGACGCTCAGATTTCCTGGGAGATACCTATCTGGAAGAAGCTCAAGACCATGGGTAATATATCCGTCTGGAACGTGTTTAACATGCACTATCAGAGAAGTTATAACAGGGACATGTACAGCGATGGCACCCCTCTGTGGGGATGGGGATATTACTTCCCAAGACCGGATACCTTTGGCCGGGACAGGAACCGAGAGGGCGATACAAACGACTATGCGGTTGACGGACGCTCTGTCGGCCTCAGCATGGGCCTTAAATTCTAGGACTGGAGGAACAAGTCATGCGAAATAAATCAATCAGCAGTTTCGTTGGCCTGCTTCTCATTGGAATGGGAATCCAGGCATCTGCCCAACAGCAGCAGAAGGGATGGCAGGTGGGCGTGTCCGTGCCCACGGCCCTTGAAGGGACGAAGGAGTGGACAAACAGCACTGTGGGCTACAACGTGGAAGGAGCGTACCTCATGCCCCTTTCTGGAGGGTTTGCCACTCTCCGCGCTGGCATGGGGGTCAACCACTTTCCAGGAAAGGAAATGAAGAGGCTCTCGCCCCATCCTGATGCCGAGCCAACAGATTTCTTCAATACGACCATTGGCCTCACTGGGATTCAAGCAAGCGCGGACGTACTCTTTCCTGTAGGTTCGTCAAAGCTGTCCCTCTTCGTTGGCCTGTCTCTTAACACATGGATCAAGGACGTAAAAGGCCAGGATCCCTATTTCCCCAACGGGCTGGAGCCATGGGAACCCAACAACAACCCCAACGAGTTTGACTACGCCCTATCAGGCACCGTAAAGAATGCCTTTGGCAAGTACGGCCTCAGGGTGGGAGCAGAGTACGCCCTGAACGACAAGTTGAGCTTTGCCCTCACCTTTCAGGTGACAGAGCTAGGGACGGACAGCGAGTTCTATAAGAATAAATGGGCTTCGGTTGGGGACTGGGAATGGGACTGGGACGCTTGGCAGTGGAATTGGTTAGACCCCGCCATTGATCCAGACGGGTTTGACATCTACGGCAAGCACAATGTTAACCCGTCATGGATTCAGTTCGGAATACGTTATAAGTTCTAGTATCTTGCGGGAGCCGCTTTCGCGTCTCCTAATACCAAGTTACGCTCCTTCGAGCGCAACTTGGTATCACCTTCGTTTTGCGGGCATCGCTTTCGCTCTACCAAATACCGAGTTGCAATTTTTTGATTGCGACTCGGTATAAATGTGTGGGTTCACTACTTTATCAGTTCGTTCCACCTGGAAATTGAGTTTTGGCCTGCCTCAGCGTTGTAAATAGTTTTTAGCTGTTCCATAGAAATGCCGCTGAGGGGGTTGTTTCTGTTTACAATTACAGCTATACCGTCTTGACTGACGATATGATGAGTGCATGAGGGGGCTTTGTCCTTGCTGAACTCCTCACTTATCATCCCAAAAGCTGATACTCCCAGGTCTGCGTCTTTGTAGCCAGTGCCACTGCCACCGCCGGATACGTTGACAGTTATTCTTTTTGAATGCACTTTCTCAAAAGCGGTGGCAAGCTCTATCATTAGCGGCTGGAGCGAAGTCGAGCCTGAAACGTTTATGCTACCAGATAGCGTGCTGTTGGCTGTGTATAGTGAAGCATTGTCTACCAGCGAGACGTAGCCTTCGTCCGAAATGATTTTTTGTGCCTCGCTGGACTGTAGGAAGGTATAGAATGCTCTGTTTACGCCAGAATCGATCGAAGCCTGCTTGTAAACTATCGAAAGCGGGCGAGAAATCTTGTACGATCCATTCTTTATGTTTGCGACTGTAGCTTCTACTCCGTTGACCCGCAGTGCTTTGACATCACGGGTGACATAGCCAAGGCTCTCATAAGCAATAGCCGTGGGGTTGCCCTTTACCTCCGCAAGGACTCCTGCCGTCCCTGCTTGGATGATTATTCTTGCTGGGTCTGGCTTGCCTTTCAGACCAATGATCTCCATGAAAGCACTTTTGGTTCCGCTACCGTCTTCTCTCGCGATGACCGAAATGTTTCTGGAAGCATCAAAGGCAGGTTGCTTGCCTGACGCACCAATCCCGAGTGCCGCTGCGGCGATCGCAACTGCCAGGATTCCTAGGTTGAATGATTTTTTCATAGGTATTTCTCCCTTCAATGCTGGAGTCTAGCACTTGGGGGATAATTAGAAATCAACGGCTGGTAAGAGTGTTGTAAATGGTTTGTAAACTGAGAATCCGACAAGTTCTTCCAAATAACAAATAATGGCGGGTGGGCTTGGGATTGCCGCGACTGAAACTGCTATATAATCATCTTTATGCGTACTAAATCCTTGATTGCCCCATCACTACTCTTTGCCGATTTTATGCGGCTGGCGGAGGAATTGGACTTTCTGCAATCCGAGGGAGCCGACGTTGTGCATGTCGATGTCATGGATGGGAGCTTCGTCCCCAACATCACCTTTGGCCTGCCGGTGGTCGAGTCTATCAGGCACAGGACCGAGCTTCCCATTGACTGCCATTTGATGATAGTTGAGCCTTCTAAATATGCCGTGGATTTTGTCAAGGCTGGCGCAAACTGGGTATCAGTCCACCAGGAGGCAGACCTGCACCTTCATCGCACTATCGAAACGGTCAGGAAGGCAGGGGCAAAGGCTGGGATAGCGTTAAATCCGTCCACTCCTGTGGAAACTCTTTCGGACATGCTTGACGGCCTGGACTTTGTATTGTTGATGAGTGTAAACCCTGGCTTTGGCGGCCAGACGTTTATTGAAAATACGATGAAAAAGGTGCGACGCCTGGAAAAGTTGAGGGATGAGGGCGGCCTTTCCTTCATCATTCAAGTCGATGGCGGGATAAATGAGACAAACGCTCAGGCTCTAGTTAGGGCTGGCGCGGACTGCATGGTGGCCGGAAATGCCATATTTAAAGCGCCAAATCCGGCGGAGGCACTGAGGGGGATTAAGAGAGCGATGGAAAGTAGCAGGAATAATCAGAGCTAATTGCCTATTTCTTCTATTATTTTTTTGCGTCCAGACGTTTTATGAACTCGGGGTTAAGTATCCAAACTTTGTTGAATCTGATTTTTTTCATTTCACGAATTGCGGTTTCCGCGTCCCATTCTTCAATTATCCTTATATTTTACTCTATAGTCGTTTAGTTCGTGGAAAGCAATGCCAAATCAAAACTTCAAATCTGCCCGAAGCTCACTGGCCAAAGGGCTGTCTCGCTTTATGGATGAACCCGAGGCCCAGGCGGAGTCATGGCGCTGGTTCGAAGAGGGCCTGGGGTGGGGCAGGGCAAGGATGCACGCCCACGGCGAGGAGCTAATAACCGCCGACATTGAAAATCAGCTAGATACTTGGTTCAATAGACGAAAAAACGGCGAGCCGTGGGCATATATCTTAGGTTGGGCCATTTGGAGGAGAAGGCGTTTTCGCGTGACGCCCGCAACCTTGATACCCAGGCCGGAAACGGAGATGGTATTTGAGTCCGCCCTATGGCTTGCAGAGAAAGTAGAGGCCAGGCGAGTTGTGGATGTGGGTACTGGCGCGGGAATTTTAGGGATAACCTTTGCTCTGGACACACAACTTGGGGTCACTGCGACCGACATAAGTGTCGAGGCACTTTCTATCGCAAAGAAAAATGCTTTAGATCATGGCGCAAATCTGGACTGGATAAGGGGGGATTTGCTTGAGCCAGTTTCTGGCCCCCTTGACCTGGTCATATCCAATCCGCCATATATCGCTCCTGAAGACGAGGCAACGCTTCAGAGGGAAATATCATTTGAACCTCGGACAGCCCTCTTTGCCGAAGACCACGGCATGGCTATTATCAAACGGCTTCTCGAACAGGGCATTGAAAGAAAGGTCAAAGGACTGGTAACTGAAATAGGTTCGGGCCAGGGGTCCGAAGTGAAATCCAGCGCCCTGAAAATGGGCTGGCGGTGTGTTGAAATCAAAAAGGATATTGCAGGGCATGACAGAGCCCTGATCGCAACTTGTTGAATCTGGCATAAGAAGTGCGCTAGTTGGGCAGGGAGACCAATTATGCGGAAAATATTGCCTATCGTCCTATTGCTCAGTTTGGGAACGGCATGTTCGTTGCCCCAAAAACACAATCCAAATTTATTAAAATCAGAACTTCCGTGGATTCAGGAGGTTGAGGCCTCAGGGCCTTTATCGGAGGGAAGTCTTTGGGTTGACCGCTCCCTGTTTTCCGACCTGCGGGCGAGGAGTCTAAACGACTTGGTGACAATCCAGATTTCAGAGAGCACTAACGCCATAACCCAGGCGAACACCACCACAAGCAAAAATGGGAATAATGCCTACGAGACCCCAATATTGATGTCCAGGGTGCAAACCAGCTCGAATAACAGCGCATTTCAGGGGTCAGGCACCACTGGAAGGAGTGCCACTTTCACGACGACCGTCACGGCCCGTGTTGTAAAGGTGTTGAATAATGGCAACTTAATATTTGAAGGTACAAGAGATATACAACTCAACAATGAAAACCAAAGACTGTACGTGGCCGGCCTCATCGACCCCAGGATGTTGTCCACAGATAACATCATACGATCCGGTAACGTCTCTGATTTGAGGATTGGCTACGGCGGGGCCGGAGTCGTGGACGAGGTGCTCAAACCCGGCGTCATCAGCCGCCTCCTCAACTTTGTATGGCCTTTCTGAGGTGATGCTATGACCAGATTTTTGTTAGCTCTGTTTAGTATTTTTACCGCACTATCGCTTACCGCCGCCAGCTCTGACCGCAAGGTGGAGATCAGACTCAAGGATCTTGCCCGCTTGCAGGGTGTCCGCGGCAATCAGCTGGTGGGCTATGGACTCGTTGTCGGCCTTGAGGGCACTGGAGATAAAGACCAGACCAGGTTTACTACACAGACCCTCACAAATTTTCTGCAACGGCAGGGAACGAGCATCAGCCCTTCGAGCGTTAAGGTCAAAAACGTAGCTGCGGTCATCGTGACAGCAGAATTGCCAGCATTTGGGAGGGCAGGGCAACTGATAGACGTGACTGTAGCAAGCACGGGCGACGCCAAGAGCCTTGCCGGTGGAATGTTGGTAACCACCCCGCTCTCTGGCCCTGATGGCAAGACCTACGCAGTTGCCCAAGGCTCTGTCCTGGTAGGCGGTTTTGCCGCTGTGGCTCGGGGCGGAGGGAATTCTGTTACAAAAAACCACCCGACAGCTGGCAGGATTCCAGACGGGGCCATTATCGAGCGCGAAGTGGAGTTGAATTTCGCAGACCGCCCCAATCTCAGGTATGCCCTGATAGAAGACGACTTTTCAACCGTCGTCAGGGTGGTCGAAGCAATCAATGAAGAACTGGGAGAACTAGCGGCCAGGGCCCAGGATGCGCGCACAGTCGATGTCAAGGTGCCGAACGTATTCACCGGCAGGGCGGTGGAATTGGTTGCCCGCCTGGAAAACTTGTCCATTCAGACGCAGCCAAAGACCCGCGTTGTCATTAATGAAAAGACTGGCACCGTGATTATGGGCTCAGACGTGATGGTGGATGCGGTGCATATTGTCCATGGTAGCCTGTCCATCCAGATTTCTAGCACTCCTGTCGTATCACAGCCCAATCCCTTTAGCGAAGGTACGACTGCTGTCGCCAACGTGCGAAATGTCACGGTGACGGAAGACGCTGGCAAGATATTCAAGGCGGAGGCAGGGACAACCGTGGGCCAACTGGCCGAGTCACTGAACGCCATGCAGGTCACTCCGAGGGACTTGGTAGCAATCTTGCAGGCAATTAAAGATGCCGGAGCACTGACGGCCGAGCTGAGGATACTGTGATGAACGACTTTCCTTCCCTGACTTCCAACCTGGATGCGGTTTCACTGCTGAATGTGGCCCAGTTACCGAAAAGCGAAAAAGACAAAATTGCACAGACGGCATCTGAGTTCGAAGGCATGCTGATGGCCCAGATGTTTCAAATCCTACGAAAAACCGTTGAACCTTCAGGGCTTTTCGGCACCAACCAGACCGAGCGTAGCACCTACGATTATTTATTCGATCAAGCAATAGTGCAACATGCCATATCCAGCGGGCAAACTTGGGGACTAGCCGAAAGGCTCGAAGAATCCTGGAGAATGTCACAGTTGCTTGATGACGGAGCCGTTGAATAGTTGGCAGTTTGTGGCTAGCTATAGTAGTATCAGAGCCGCTTGCAAGACCGCGAGCGGCTCTGATACTACTATCTTGGCATGGCAAACTGTTTCAACGGCCAGCAATAGCTGTTCAACTACAATAACTTGAACCGCTATATAGTTCACGCGCTAGAGAACCGGTACAAAAAAACATGCTTGTCCCTGATAAAACAAATATCGAACCGCTATACACAAGGGGCAAACGCTGGATGTAACTAAATTGTTACCAAAAAATTTCCTCAACTAATGGCTGATTAGCACCGATACAACTCTTATCAAGAGGTGTGTTTATGCGAATTGGCGATGGAGCAACAAGTGGCGCCGGAGCGGTTGGGGCTATTCGCCCCAAAGCGGATGCCGTGCACATGGATCCTCGTTTTAGGACTGACGGTCTTGAGACGAACGATGTTTTTTCGGTTTCTTCCATTGCCCAGCTTGCCGCCGCCGCTCGGGACAAAATCAATGAAATGCCCGCCATCAGGGCTGGAAGCGTGGAATCTGTACAAAATCAATTGGGTGCGGACGTGCATCGCGCCGATAGCGTTGCCGTGGCGGATGGCCTGTTGCGGGAGTATTTGCAACGCGGTAGCCACATCAGCCAGTAGTTGCCCGTAGTTGCCCATAGTTATATGGGGTAGCATTGTTGCGAAAAAAAATTCAACAGGGTTTTTCCCAGTTTTGAAATTCAAAGAAGTTTGTAGGAAGGAAGGGGAACAAGCGCCCTTGGCATTTTGGTCGGCTGGCACGGCATAAAAGGCTGGGGGCGCCGGATAGCGCGGTGCAACTGCGCGTCTGAAATCAAACAAAATAACAATGGAAAATACATTATTGGCAATCAACGGATGGCAACATGGTTTCGCCCCTCGGACAGCGAATGGTTTTTCAGACTGCCCACACAGAGGCGGCCAGAGCGGCCCATGAAGTAGCCACGCAACTGCAGCGTGAAGACAACTTTAAGAAGTTGCTCGCCGACAGGATGGCTGAAGACAGCAATTCTGTCCGCTCCATTGAGCGTTCAGAGGCCCTTCGCGCTGAGGAACGCCAGGAAAGACAGAGACAGAGGCGGTCTGGCGGTCAATCTGGCGAAGAAGAAAATGACGATGGAAACGGTGATCAAGAGAAAGAGGCATCATTTGCCGACGGAAGCCTTGATTTCCTGGCCTAGCATAGACTAACGAGTTTGGTATGAGCCTTGCCCTATCGGGGTTGGAGGCTTGTACATGTTGCACTCTTTGCCCGCCTTATTGGACGAATTGGAGCGAACCTTAATCCAGGGCGAAGATCCAACGCCTTTGATTGGGTCTATCCGCTGGTCAGAGATCGTTGACTGGCCAAAGGATCATGATGACTCTGATCGTCTAAAGCAAAAAATTTCGAGAATAAACGAAATAATTCTGGCACTCTATTCGCCGCTCAGAGCGACAATTTTGGCCCTTGGGTCGGATACGCCGTACAAGGCAAAGGGCCAGGCCGAGCTTCCCACAATGTATACAAGCAGAATCGAAGCTCAGGCATAGGGGGCCCACATGTATCTTTTTACGGCAGGGATGGGGATTGGCCTAACCGGCCTCCAGGCAGCGCAAAACGGCATAAACGTAACCGGACAAAATATCGCCAATATCAATACTCCAGGCTATTCGCGCCAGAGAGTAAATCTGGAAACAGGATTTGCCGTCCAGATAGACAAGTTGCAATTTGGCCTTGGTGTGAATGTCAACCAGATTCAGTCCATAAGGGATCGCTTTCTGGACATGCAACTCACCCAAACCATAACCAGAATGTTTGGAACCAAGACCCGTTATGAGGGGGTCGAAAACGTTGCCTCCTTGTTTATGGAAAATGGCGAATCAGGCTTTGGCATAGAGTTACAGAGATTTTTCCAGTCTTTTGAAGAATTGTCGGCCAGACCCGAAGATGACGCCGTCAGGACAAATGTGGTGACAAGGGCCCAGACTTGGATTACTGGCTTGCAGAGCCGCTATGCCCTCATAGAAGAAAAACAGGCCCAGGCCAACAGATCTGTGGCAAGCATAGTTAATGAAGTCAATACTTTAACTTCGGAAATTGCACGACTCAACCATCAAATCGAATCAGAAGTCCCCAAAGGTAGCGACAACAATTCCAGGGATCAGAGGCAGGCGCTGGTAAATAAACTGGCAGAGCTGGTCGGTATCCAAGTGTACGAAGACACGCAGGAAAGGCTGACGATTACGCTTGAAAACGGGATTCCCATTGTCAGCGGCACTAGAGCTCTGACGATGCTGGCAAATAAAACTGATGAAGAAGGCCATTTTCAGGTAGAAGTCAGGCTAGGAAATCCGGGCGTCACAAGCCTTGAGGGGGAGACGATAGACGTCACCTCGGCCATCAAAAGCGGCGCCTTGGGAGGAATGATCGATCTTAGGGATAACCTGCTCCCAGAGCAATTGGCCCAATTGAACCAACTGGCGGCAGGGGTGGTCGAAGAGGTAAACAAACTGCACATTTCTGGATATGGCCTGGGAACAGATCCACTCCAGACATATTTCTTCGTCGGCCTAGACTTTGATGACAACATCAATCCAAACCTTCCTCCAAACGGAATAGATCCAGATACCAACTTGCCCTACGTCAATGGACAAAATGTGGCAATCAACATGGACAACGACTACAAGGGGCTGATCAAAACCCTGAGGGTAAACCCGCTTGTTGTGGATAATCCCAGATACGTCGCGTCTTCATCAAGCTATGCAGGCCAATTCGGACCCGATGATGAACCAGGGCCTGGAAACAACATGATTGCCCTGCGGCTGGCCGAATTGCAGGACAAAGGAGATACGGTTAAATATCGCACCAAGGATGGGGTTGTAACCAAGGGCCCCTTCAGCACTTTTATTTCCAGCATGGCAAACAAAATCGGCAACATGGCCCTCAAATTGCAGGCCGATGCCAATACGGATGAAAACGTGCGTGTTGCACTTGAAATCCAAAGAGATCGCCTCTCGGCAGTCGACTTTGACGAAGAGGCCACAAATCTGATGGTCTACCAGCGTAGCTACCAGGCATGCTCCAGGTTTATTAACGTGATTAATCAATTACTGGATCAGCTGATCAACAATTTCGGAAGATGAGAGGCTAATAAATGACTTTACGCACGCCCAATCCATATCGAAGCTACCAGACGATGCTCAATCTACAGAGGTCTAAAGAGCGTTTAGGAGTTTTGCAAGAGCAACTGTCATCTGACAAGCGCATCACTCGCCTCAGCGACGACCCCACTGCAGCTTCACTTGTAATGGATTTCAAGTCCTCCATCAGCCGAAACCAAATGTATATTAAACAGGGAGAGAGCGCAGTCAGTTTTCTGAGAGGCACCGAGGCCGCGCTCAGTTCGGTAGTAAACCAAATGGACAGGCTACTGGAACTCGGCCAAGAGGGGCTGTCAGAGGTGCTGGGCCCTCGCGCCAGAACAGCCATAGCAGCAGAAGTCGATGGGATACTTACCACCATACTCGACCTGAGCAACACAAAAGAGCAAGGGAAGTTCCTGTTTGCAGGCACAGCCACCCAGACTCAGCCTTTTACGCTGGTCAACCCCTGGGAGGATGCGATTGACGCAGGCTTCTTCCCCCCTTCGCCCCCATGGGATGGTGTAGATCCATCCCCAAACATCCCATTCCCATGGAATGATCCAGCCATTCCAACGGGCTTCATGCCGCGTGCGGCAAATTATGATGGAAATACGGGGTTAATTGATTTGGATATTTCCCCTACGGCTACCGTCACCACAAATCTTACCGGCAAATATGTATTTCAGGGCGACGGATTATCCCCGGATCAAGACCTTTTTATCGCGGTTACCCAATTGCGGGACGGTTTGAATCTGGACGATACGGCCATGATTAAGCAGGCCTACGACAACATCAGGGAAATTCACGCCAGGATAAATGTGTGCTTGGGCACGGTGGGAGCGCGCCATTTACAGACAGAAAACGCAGGGTTCAATCTTGGGGACATGAACCAGGCCCTCCAGTCCATCCAGAATACTTACGAAGCTCCGGATTATCCCTGGGTCATCACTCAGTTTGTAGCCGAACAAAGCTCACAGGACGCAATCTTTTCGACCATCTCCAGAATGGGCAGGAACAGTCTGTTTGACTACATCGGGTGATCGAGTTCCCGGTTTTCAGTTGAATGCCGTGCGCCGCATTTAGCGGCGCGTCTGTTTTTACGGCTTCAAATTCTGCGGCTTTGGCTGGAACCCAAACTCCTCAACGCCGAGCAGGTCGGGCCTGACCGTCTGAACCTCGCCGGTTTCGATCCTCGAAATAGCCTTTGCGTTGGCGGTGGATTCATATGCCAAGAGAACTTTGCGCTCTAATTCATGTCGGAACTCATTATTCAGCGGATAGGCGATGTCCTTATAACTTCCATCCCGCTTTCTCTTGCTTGGCATCGCAACAAAAAAGCCGTCGTCGGATTCGACTATTCTCATATCGCTGACCAAAAAGCAGTCATCAAACACAACTGAGGCCAGAGCCTTGAGCTTGTCGTCGCCATCAATTTTAACTATGCGCACATTGGTTATTTCCATGCCTGACTTCCTTTTGAAAAAACTTGTTGCGAAACTATCGACGGTAGAGAGCCATAAATTTTCAAAAAACAATGAAGGGGAAGGGCAGGCTCCGCGCTTCTCGCTAGAATAAATACTATCAGAGTGTGAGGCCAAAAATTGTCGCTCGAAAAACCAAAAACCAATTTAAACCAGGAAAAGATGGCCAGCCAAGCCGTACTGAACGCTACCAAAAGGGCAGTCGAAGAGCTGGAAGCTTGCCTTGATCGGTCTGCGATATCGGACTGGCTCAGTGCGCTCCAAAAATCCAAAGGCCGACTCGTTCTGAGCGGCATTGGCAAATCAGGGCTGGTTGCCCAAAAAATATCCGCCACTTTTGCCTCCACCGGATGCCCCAGCTTTTTCCTCCACCCGGCCGACGCTCTCCACGGCGACTTTGGCATGGTGACAGAGGATGATATTGCGCTTATGTTGAGCAACAGCGGCGAAAGCGAAGAAGTTCTACGCCTTCTTCCAGCATTGAAGCGGGAAGGCGTGCCAATCGCCTGCATAACGTCGAATCCGAAAAGCCGACTTGCACAGGCCGCCAAATGGGTATTCCCTTACAGGCTCCCAGAAGGCGAGGGGTGTCCACTCGATCTCGCGCCCATGGCAAGCACCACTATGCAACTGATCTGGGGAGACATGCTTGCGGCAGAAAGAATTGTGTTTTCAGGCTTTAGCGTCGAAAGCTTTGCAAAAAACCATCCCGGCGGCAATTTGGGGGCAAAACTCATCAAAACGGCCGACCTGATGCATTCAAAATTTCCAGTGGTATCGCCAGACAGCGGCCTAATGAGGATATTGGCTTCCATGACTGCGGGTAGCCTTGGAATGGCCACCGTGATAGAGTCAGAAAAATTGGTGGGAGTCATAAGCGATGGGGACATTCGTCGCGCACTTGAGCACGCCGAACATTCAAAACAAAATCCTCTGGAACTCAAAGCAAGGCAGATTATGACCAAAAACCCGACCGTAATAGCCTCAGACACCTTGGCAATAGAAGGCGCCAAGGTGATGGAATCCAAAAAAATCACATTCCTGGTGGTAACTGATGACAGCAAAGCTGTCGGAATACTACACATACATGACTTGTTGGCGGCGAGAGTGATTTAACGTCCAAGCCATAAAAGCGGTGGATTTATTTCTAGGTTACATAATATACATTATCAAAAGCAAAATCGGCCCCGAAACGACAAGCGAGCGTTTGCACTGTTGCCAGGTTAGACTGGTATCATTTACTGTTGCTAGTTCGTCAGAAAGCCTTCATAATGCCCAAAATCCTTGTCAGATATTTCCTGAGGCGTTGGGGCCTGCAAATCCTGACAGGCTTTGTTTTCTTTGGTGGGTTATTGCTGGCATGGGAACTAAAAAGTGTTTCAAAGATCATTTTTGAACAGCACGCGTCGATTTCACACCTGATCCCGCTCATTCTCACCACGCTCCCCTGGAATGTCGGCCTTATTTTGCCAATGGCATCGGTACTGGGAGGACTGCTGGGAACACAAAATCTTTCAGAGGGTTCAGAGTTTGTGGCCCAACAAGGCCTCGGATGCGGCAAACGCGGCTTTTTAATGCCTTGGGGAGTCCTGTCGCTGATTCTCATGGCCTGTAGCACTGTAAATGCCCATTGGGTATCCCCGTGGGCCAGCCGAACAGAACGACAGATTTTTCACCGCCTTGCCCAAGATGCGGCATTGACCGGAAGCTACATGCCCAAGCCTGGAGATGAGCCAAAGCTCCTCAGGGGGGCCTCCCCTTCCAATAGCTCCAACGGAGGCGAAGAGCGAGACCTCCAGCCTTCCTTTTCCGACAGCTCCATATACTTGGGAATGTCAAAAGATGATGGCAAATTGCACATTCTGCAAATCAGCCCTAGTATTGTATCTCATTTAATAAGTGATAAATACACATATAAAATAGATAAAGTTATACCAAATAGTGACGACGCATTTGAAAGCATGCAATTCAGCATCAGGTTCGAAAACGTTAGCGGCAAAGCCGTCGCCAGAGAATCTGACGGCGGCGGAAGACTGACGGATCTTTCTTATCAAACTTTTGAAGTAAATCAGCCTATTCGTTTTGAAAAACAGGCTGTATATCAGCCCTCTGCCATGCGCCATTTGGGCACTGGCGATTTGCTTCTCGTTTCGCGAGGCGCGAATCCAGCACTTAAAGGATTGGCAGGCGTCGAATTATCCAGAAGATTCTCCAACCCGCTGGCCTGCTGTGCCCTCCTTCTTTTAGGGATAGCGCTAGGCCTTAGCCACCCCAGATTTTACAAGGGTGGTGCTTTTGTAAAAAGCATAGGCATCATCATTCTTTATTTTATTGTTGTTAAGGTAGTAGAAGGTTGGATTGAAAGTAATACAATTGACTGGGTTTATATTTCCATCATCCTGCCATTTTCATTTTTGTTGTGTGGATGGCTACTCCTAAACAAAAAGATGTACCCATCGCGACACCGAGGGCGCAGAAAATTTGGCTGGGCATTCAGGCTTTTTAAGAAGTCTAACGGACGCGATTCTGAGTCTGATGCAAGCACATCCATAGCCCGAATATACAGCCACCCCGTTTTGAGATTTTTTAAACTCAACCGTAAGATGACAGAAAAAATCGTGATTGGGCGATGGACTTCCAGAAAATGGTGGGGATATTTTGCTGGAGTGATGGCAATCTTTATGGTATTCCACATCTTTATGGAGTTCGCGGGCCTGGCCCCATGGGTTGCCGCAGGCGGTGGTCGGCTTTGGCTATTTGCCAGGTACTGGGTTTATAACTTGCCTGTCACCTTGCCGTTTATATTGCCCGTGGTTTTTCTCCTGTCTTGGGTATTGACGTTTTCTGATGCAAGCATTTCAAGAGAGTGGGTCGCCATGAGGGCTGGAGGCGTCAGCCTCGTCCAGTGGATTCGGTCTTTCTGGAAGACGTGGGGATTTGCGATCCTTGCAATTTTTGCCATGGATGCCTACATGTCTCCACTAGCGTTTGCCTCGCAGGATCGCTACTACAAACAGGTAAAGACGGGCCAGCGTGATTCCCAGTCAAGCACCCAAACGGAAAACGCTGACGATTCGCCCACCACCCTCTTTCTGGCAACCACTGGCGTTTTTTGGCATACCGAAGGATCGACCCGCTGGGGCTTCCCCCTATTATCTCCGTCAGAAGCGCCATCGCTGATTTTTTGGGAGCAAGGGCAGTCTGCAACTCAGCAACTCAATTGGAACGAAAGCGCCTGGACTGAAGGAATGGATGCAGGTGTCCTATTTCCGGCCGCCCCCCTTAGGCAGTACCAAAAGGCGGATGAGATTCCGACTATGGATTTATTTACCTGGCAGGCCTGGGCCCCCAGTGCAGAGCGCGGCACAATGCTATGGGGGAGGTTGTTGAAGTGGCTGGCGGGCCCCTGCCTGTTTTTTGCCGCACTGGGTTTTGCATTTCCTCCTCCGCGAAAAGGGCGCGGACATGCGCTGGGCAACGCTTTGATAATCAGTTTGCTATTCATGTGGCTTCAAAATTTGTTTGAAGGAGCCTCAAAAGCTGGCCAATTCCCGCCAATTTGGGGAATCCTTGCGCCAATGTTGATACTGATGGGATTTGGCTTAATAAACTTGCGAAAACTGCATACATAGCGAGCGATTCTATTGAATTTGAGACTGGAAAAATAATTCAGTTTTGAAATCAGCCGACCACATTGACTGAACACCAATAGGTCAAAAATGCCCCTTTGGTTTTGGCACGCCCCCTGCTTATCAAGTCGCAGGGAGAACCACTATGGGTAGTCAAAGCATCCTACATAACACTTCGGCGCTCACAGCGTCCAGGCATCTGGGCATAACTGGAATGGGCCTCGAAAAAACCATCGAGCGCCTGACCACGGGCCTCCGCATCAACCGCGCAGCTGACGACGCAGCCGGCCTGGCAATCAGCAACAGGCTCGGGGCAGATATTCGCATTGCAAACCAGGGCAGGAGAAATGCCCACGACGGCATTGCATACCTGCAAGTGGCGGACGGCGTGCTGGAAGAGGTCAATAGCCTCCTTACAAGGGCACTGGAGCTGACCGAGCAGGCCAGAACCGGCACCATCAACTCGGACAACCGAAAAGCCCTCGACCTGGAATTTCAGAGAATCATCGCTGGCATAGCCGACATCGGGATCAACACCAAGTTTAATGGACAGACAATATTTGTCTCAACCACCGTTGGTGTGGCTGTAGCCGACTTTACTAGGATAGGAATCGCCACGGGCATGTTTGCGACGGACGTTGACCTTGAAAATACACCAGTGAAAGCGACTCTTTTCGGCAAAAACTTGGATGGTTCCGACAGCACCACTATTGTCGGATGCAATGGCCCTGGCATACAATATGGCTACGACACCATCACGACAATTGCCAAAGCGGATGCCATCCGCGACCCATTATACGCAGCCATCCAGTCCATCAGCATGATGCGGGCCTCCATTGGCGCAAATCAGCAACAGCTCACCTCCGTCGCCGAATCTCTCGGCATCCAGGGCGAAAACTTTACCAAGGCCTATAGCCAGATTAGAGATGCCAATATCGCCGACGAAGTGATCAACCTGACAAAATTCCAAATACTTAACCAATCAGGAACCAGCGCCTTAGGGCAAGCTAATCAGGCAGCCCAGGCCGTACTGAACTTACTTAGATAACTTGCAGGCGGCAAAGACAAATTCGCCCTGGCGAATTTGAGCCTGCGCCGGATATGACGATTGGTTCCCTGCACGGGGCATAGGGCTCCGTGCGCCCGCCGAAGGCCTTCTTTACAGAATGGTTTTCGGCGGGCTTCCTTTGAATATGTCCTTTTTTGTTTGCACAAATGTCAACTATCGCCCCACAACAGCCTGGAGAGCCTAAACATGAGCACCATTCATCAATACGCAACAACGCCTAATCCCTCCTCGCCGATTGGCGTTGCCTCAACTGGCCATCCAGGCACTCCAGATCGCATTGGCCCAAAGCCAGACTATGTTACCGGCGAGGCTGCCGAATTCACAATTGCAGGCGCATTTGGAACAGATGCCAAAGCTGAGGCCCTGGGCACCGTGTTTAGCGAGGCGCTTCAATCCGTCAGGTCGATGCGTGCGGCCCTTCTGGCAGATTCTGTAGCCGTAGCGCCTGAGAGCAACACATTTACCTTTAGCCAGATCAGGGACAATGATGTGGCCAACGAAACGATCAATACCACAAAATCGCAGATTTTGAGCCAGCCTGCAAATAGCCCACTGGCGCGGACTAGCCACACCGACCAATCATTCCTGAGCCTTATTAAGTAAGGCCAGCATCCAGGATAATTCTCTGTTGCGCCCCATTTGGGGCGCTTCCTCGTTTATGGACGTCAATCGAGGTCTCGCATGGAATCATACATCCTCTGGGTATCCCATAACCCGCTCCTGTCAGCATGCATCCAATTTGCAGTACTGGGCCCAGCGGGTGAGATAATTGCCGCCTCAGTTGTACGCAGACGGCTAGCCCTGCCCTGCTCTCCAGTTCGGCTGATGTGGAAAGTCATAGCATGGGCCATCCTGGGAGTTGTGATTAAATATGGGTTCGTGGGCATGAAGGGGTTTGCTGAGTCGTTGCTCAAGCATCAATTGCTCCCTTCAATATTTTCCGGCGGAATCGGATTTGCGTTTGCCACGTCCGTGTTTACAAATATCTTGTTTGGCCCACAGATGATGCTCTTTCACAGATTTGAAGACAATTTGATACTCCAGGAGAAAGGGTACACCGGCATAGAGAAAGCATTCAAAACCCTCATTTGGTTTTGGATACCCGCCCACACAGCGACATTTTGCCTACCTGCCCCATTTCAGATTGGCCTGGCCGCACTTTGGGGACTGGTGTTGGGAGTAATTCTTGGCCTTTCTAAAAAAACAGCGTAATCTATATGATTACTCTTCGGAGTGTGAAACCATCGGGGAGCAACATGAGCCAAGAGCGCATCGCATTATCAGACTCTAATGTAGGCAATTTTATTAAAAACAAAATTGCGGATATCAAAGGACAAATTGGGCCCGAAGGAACTGTAGTCCTGGGGCTTTCAGGAGGCGTGGACTCAAGCGTGTCAGCCCTGTTGCTCCACAAGGCAATAGGCGGCAGGCTCATATGTGTCTTTGTGGATACCGGCCTGATGCGCAAGGACGAAATGCTCCATGTTCAACAGGCATTCGCCCCTTTCGACCTGTCAGTCAGATGGATAGACGCTTCAAACGAATTTCTGGACGGATTGGATGGCGTGACTGATCCAGAACAAAAGCGCAAGATCATCGGGCGAATATTTATTGAAGTATTTGAAAGAGAGGCCATGGCCACCAAGGCCAGATTTTTAGGCCAGGGCACCATTTATCCCGATGTCTTAGAGAGCAAGGGGATAGGCGGCGCCCTGGTCAAGTCTCACCACAACGTGGGCGGTCTGCCCGAGCGAATGAACATGGAGCTTGTGGAGCCCCTCCGAGAACTCTATAAAGACGAAGTCCGCCAAGTCGGACTGGCCCTCGGCCTGCCGGAGGACATGGTATGGAGGCATCCATTCCCTGGCCCTGGCCTGGCGGTAAGGATTCCTGGCGCAATCACGCGGGAGAGAATAGGGCTTTTGCAAGAGGCGGATGCTATTTTTATCGAAGAACTTAAAAAATCAGGCTGTTACAAACTTGCCGACCAGGCCTTTGCCGCGCTGTTGCCAGTCCAAACCGTTGGCATAAAGGGCGACGAGAGAACTTATGAAAACATGTGTGCTCTGAGGGCCATCCAGAGCGACGATTTTATGACTGCTGAATGGGTGCGCCTTCCCCATGAACTTTTGGAAAAATGCAGTCAGAGGATAGTCAGCGAAGTGGCCGGAATCAATAGAGTGGTATTTGACATCACCTCTAAGCCACCGGCAACCATCGAGTACGAATAAAGGCAACCTAAATTTTTTTATGGAAATATTGCAAAGGCTCGGATAGAGTATTCATTCCCACTGGGGAGTAGCCAAGTGGTAAGGCAGCGGGTTTTGATCCCGCCATTCGAGGGTTCAAGTCCTTCCTCCCCAACCATCCTCCAAATGATGTCAGATTGCGCTCGCGCCTTGGCAATGCGGGTTGTTTGCAGTCGTAACAATCCGCCAGTCGCCGGACATTACTGCAATATCGGGTGGTGCAGTTGCAGTCCCTCCAAAATTTTGCTGTTTTTGATGGGCGGTTCGTCCACGCAGATTCTAACCAGGGCATCTGCAACCTTGCTGGCTTCAATCGGCGCAATGTGCCACAGAAGCCTGGATTGGGGCGCAACGCCCTTGATGAGAGCCAAGTAGGGAATCAACAGGGCTTTATACAGCCATTCCCTGGGCCTGGCGTCTTCACGCTCTCCTAACAACAGCGATGGACGAACTATCAAGTGAGGCAGGCCGCTATTAATCAGCGCCTGCTCCACATCGTGTTTAGTCCTCAGATAAAGCCCCCTGGGCTTTCTGGCCCCCACGGATGACACAAGGCCGATCATAGGTTTATTTGGCAATTGCTTCAGGCGTTCAAACAATCTCGAAGGGTACTCCAAGTCGACCATTCTGAATGCTTCCACTGATCCGGCATCTCTGGCGGTCGTGCCCAGTGCACATATCAGGGCATCACAAGGCAGGTCGTTGCCGATTCTGTCAAAAGAATCCGGCGACTCATAGTCAAATTCGACTTCCCTGACTCGGCCGCTGATATCTCCCAGAGTCCCCAAACGTCTGACCAATGCGACAAATGTGACGTTTGGCCTCTCTTCAAGCGCCCTGATGATTTCTCTGCCGACCAGGCCGGTTGCTCCCGCAACCACCACCTGCTTTGGAGGGTATGCAGAATAATTGATTTTTTCTGTAGGGGACAATTTTGCAAAAATCATGACCGTGTTTCCTTGCTGATGCTTAGCAAAAGCCCCAGGCACATCAGGGTCGCCATGAGGCTGGAGCCGCCATAGCTGACGAATGGTAGCGGAATGCCTTTGTTTGGCACCAGGTTTAGGACAACGCTCATATTTATCAAGGCCTGGCAAACTATTAACAAAGTGAACCCGCTGGCGCAGAGCCGTAGAAAGGGATCTTTGGACTTTCGGGCAATGCGGTATCCTCTCAATAAAATTGCTGCGAAAAGTATTAGTACTGCAGAAGTCCCAAGCAGACCCAATTCTTCGCCGATAATGGCGTAAATAAAGTCGGTGTGCGCCTCTGGGAGAAAGTTCAGCTTTTGTTGACCCGCAGCAGGCCCTACCCCAAACAGCCCTCCATTGCCGACAGCAATAAGGCTTTGCTCGAGCTGGTATCCCGAACCGCTGGGATCGACCATTGCAGGATTCAAGTAGGCCTTGATCCGTTCAAATCGGTACTCCTTGGAAACAATAAAATAGCTCCCAGCAACGATCAATATCGGTATGCTCGCCGCAAAAACCCATCTCGGGGCCCCCCCAAGAAAAATCAGGAGCATAGCAATAAACAAAATGAGGAGCGTTGTTCCCAAGTCCGGCTCAAGGTAGATCAGCGCCATAGGCACCGCCAGGAGGCCAAACAGCGTTACCAGCTTAGGTATGGAATCCTGGCGCCTAGTCCAGAAGTCCTGGTATTTGACCATCCACCATGAAGTCAAAATTACTGAAAATGGCTTAAAAAATTCAGATGGTTGCAAGCTGTAACGAGAAAAAATAATCCATCTATGGGCCCCATTTCGCGTTGGACATAAAAATACCAACAGCAACAGGGCAATAAAGACAAAATAGATTGCGAACATCAGCTTGGATGAATCCTTCAGGCTGGATAGGTCTACCTGACTGAATGCCAGCATGAGCGCCACGCCAATGAGTCCGCTTATGCCCTGTCTTATGACGAATGTATTTCCATATCTGATTCCCGTGGCGGAATAAACCCATGCAATGCCGACAACGGTCAAAAGTAGCGCAAACAGCAATAGCCATCTGTCAATCGGGCGCCGTTGCTCAATTATCATCTGGCGCCCCTCCCCGCCCCATACGCCTCCAGCAACACTTGCGCAGCGGTCGTGGCGGGGATTTCGCCATTCATGACTTCACGATCCAGGCCCGGTAATAGTCTCTGAATTTCCTCGTCGGCATAAAACTGTTCGCGCAGGTGCCCTTCTACGATTGCCCTTACCCAGTCCCTTTCCTGAATTTGTCGGCGCCTGCTGAATGCCCCTGACGTCCGTGTCGAGCCGACAAAACTCTGGATATTATCCCAAACCTCCGGTACGCCTTCGCCCGTCATAGCCGAGGCCGTAAGAGCGATTGTTTGCCATCCTTCAGTTGCAGGCTGAAGATAGTGGAGCGCCCTTTCATACTCGGCCCTGGCGGTTTGGGCCGCAATGATGTTTGAACCATCGGCTTTGTTTATCAGTATTGCATCAGCAAGCTCGACCACTCCTTTTTTGATGCCCTGCAATTCATCGCCGGCGCCAGGCACAAGCACGAGCAAAAAAAAGTCCACCATCGACCTCACTGTCGTTTCACTTTGCCCCACCCCGACAGTTTCGACCAGGACAACGTCATAGCCGGCAGCCTCAAATATCAGTAGCGTTTCGCGTGTTTTTCTAGCCACGCCGCCAAGGGTGCCACCGGACGGGCTGGGACGAATGAAGGCCAAAGGGTTGGTTGCCAGCCTCTCCATGCGGGTTTTGTCGCCAAGAATCGATCCGCCGGTCACGGTGCTGGATGGGTCAACAGCCAGCACAGCCACCTTTTTGCCAAGGGCCGTCAAGTGCGACCCAAACGCCTCAATGAATGTGCTTTTACCTGCGCCGGGAACCCCGGTGATGCCAATGCGCACCGAGCCGCCGGTCTTGGACAAAATCGATTTCAGGACTTCCTGGGACTGCGCGAAGTGGCTACTGGCATTGCTTTCGATCAGCGTAATTGCCCTAGCCAGGCGAGTCCTGTCCCCACTCAATATCCCTTCCAGGTAATCCTTCGTCGTCAATTGTCGGCGCTGTATGTCTGGCGTGCCATGCCCTGAGGTGGCTTTGTTTTGGCTGGGCAGGCCATCATGCCCTCCCTCGACTCCGGGCATGACATGAAGCGCTGATTGGTATCCTGTCTGAAATGAATCCATTGTAGCTCAATAACTATTTATCATTATGGCAATCGTGGTGCTGAGGTCTTTGAGGCCAGACCCCGAGGTTACAGTTTATTTTGGTTCGCTCAAACAGGATAGTGCCTCCTGCAGGAATGACTCCCAAACATCATCATGGGCTTCTTCCAACAGCAACTGGACAGCGTTTCCAGCAGGGCGGGATTCAGGATGCAAAGACCATGCTTCAAACAAATCGTCCAAAGGTTTTGAATTCAACTGTTTTTCTCTTAGCTTGTGAGACTTGCGGGTTCGGTCTGTATCCGGGCCACGCAAACTGAGCCCTTGGCGAAGAGTAGCATGAAAAGTGAAGGCTTTGCACCATACACCCTCGATAAACTGATTGAAATGCAGATATGCGCCATGGTTTGATTGCGACTTAGTCAAATTGCGAAACGGGCCCCGCCAGGCTGCGGCCCATCTGGTCAGTATGCCTCTCGCCCGTTCCAGATCGGCGCTATGCCTGAATGTCCCCTTTGCCAAATCAAGAAAAGATTCCACGATGTCCAAAAAAAACTCCCGCTACGTCGGTTCCTGCGTTATCTTAAAGGTTATAGCCGACTTAATTCGGCGCTCTGAATCCAGACACTTGCTTCAGAAAAAATATTATGGGACTAAAGCCAAGCCATTCCAATCCCTTTGTTGGTGCCATCTGGGTAGTGCTTTGTTACGTGGCCGCAGCTGTCTTGTGGTTCTTTTTAGTGCCGAGCGTTGTTGGGGATGAGCCTGGCGCCCACAGCCTCGACAGGACTCTGCAACTCAGTGGAGATGTGATCATACTGCTCTTTGGCGCCCATCACCTGATATTGAGGACTCTGCTAAACCATAAGCACAATGCCCACCATCTGGGTACCACAGACAAGCTGGACATGCTTTTCCAGCATTTTATCGACGAAGTGCCGGCAAATGTCGCAATAGTATCGAAGGATGGGCGTTACAAGTATTGGAGCCAGGCATTTCAAAAAAACGTTTTGCCCGAACTTACAGCCGAGGCAATATCGGCCATAGATCTCTTTGCCGAGGACTACGTTGCATTGCAATTGGATGGACATCCATTCCCTGATGAGGAGCGTCCGCTCATCAAGGCGCTTAACTCAGGGGAGAAAGTTACCAACGTTACCATGGGGTTGCCGGCTGGCAACAACGTCTGGTCATGGGTGGGTTCCACCATCACCCCCAGAAAAGGGCCTGACGGAGAGCTCATCGATTTTATTTGCTCTTTCCAACTAATATCGGACGTCCAGGCCGCAGAAACGAATTTGACCATCCAAACATTCCAGGATCGCCTGACCGGGCTACCCAACCGCGCTTTTTTTACAGAGCTGGTGTCCCGCGCAATTTTTATGATGGAAAAGCGAAACAGTAGAATCGGCGTATTATTCCTGGACTTGAATCGCTTTAAAGTCCTCAATGACACACTGGGCCACCAGGTAGGGGACAAGCTTTTAGTCCAGGTCGCAAAAAGGATCAGAAGCGCAATCAGGCCGGGGGATACGATTGCCAGGCTGGGCGGGGATGAATTTGCAATATTGTTTGAAGAGTTGGACGATTTGAGCGAAGCCGTTTTTGTTTCTGACTGGATCAAAAATACCTTTGAAGATCCTTTTCTGCTGGACGGCGAAGAGTGCTACATGGGGTGCAGCCAGGGGCTTGCGGTCAGCAACAGGCCTGACATGGCGCCAACCGAGCTGATACGGGATGCCGAGGTCGCAATGTACCGCGCCAAGACAAAAGGTGCAGACATTCTCGAAATATATGACCAAAGCATGAACGAGCAGACGCGGGAACGCCTGAGGATAGAGAGCGAAATGCGCCATGCGTTGCACAGAAACGAATTCCTGGTTTACTACCAGCCGTTGGTTACGCTTGCGACCGGCAAAATCGGGGGATGGGAGGCGCTGGTCAGGTGGAAGCATCCAGAGCGCGGTCTGGTCCCTCCAATAGAGTTCATACACGTTGCAGAAGAAACGGGATTGATTATGCCTATTGGCTCCTGGGTGCTGGAGGAGGCATGCCGCCAGGCAAAAGAATGGCAGAAAAAGTTTCCCTCGTACTCCGAATCAATCATGAATGTCAACCTGAGCATGCGTCAGTTCCAGCAGCAAAACCTCACAGAAAGGGTGTTAGGCGTTTTGTCCAAACAAGAACTGGAGCCACAGTATCTGAAGCTGGAAATTACCGAAAGCGCGACCATGAAAGACGCCGCTACAAGCTTTGGAATCATGACAGCGCTGAGAGACTCAAAAATACACCTCGCCATTGATGACTTCGGGACTGACTATTCATCCCTCAGCTACCTAAAGCGCCTGCCTGTAGATACCCTAAAGATTGACAAGAGCTTTATAGATGGGCTTGGACTGGATACAGAGAGCACCGCAATAGTCCAGGCCATAATTTCTTTGGCGAAAGCGCTGGACTTGCGAGTAACTGCCGAAGGCATAGAAAACTCAGATCAACTGGCCCATCTCAGGAGACTGGGGTGCGACATTGGCCAAGGCTATCATTTTTCGCGCCCGTTGCCCTCTCAGGATGCAGAAAAATTGCTGGAGCAAGACATTACATGGTAAAATTTATAACTATTAAGGTACTTTGTGTTACAATGTGACAATGAATCGACGAGGTTCATTGTCCAAATGTGAGGCTTCCTATGATCAAAATCGACATCGCTAGCGACTTAATGCAGGCCCATCCGTGTTCAAAGGCGACGGCTCTCTCAGTAGTTGATTTGTTGACAGAGAAGATGAAAGAGGCACTACTAAACGGTGAAAGAATCGAGATTCGCGGATTTGGCGTTTTCGAGCCACGGCCCCGCAAGCGAGGCTTCGGCAGAAACATTAAGACAGGGGCCAGCGTGAAGATTCCTGATGGCAAGAGTATACGGTTCAAGCCAGGCAAAGGCCTGCGCTTGCATTGAGCATTGCCACATATAGCCAAAATGATGTAAACAACACCTTCCGCAGGTTGATTTACCGTGTAGTGCTGGCAATAATTATCATTTCCCTGAGCGTCTTGGCCATCGTCTGTGCGCTGACTCCCGTCGGGTCGTAGTGCGGGCTAAGCTCCAGGCAGTCCGCCCCGACAAGGCGGCGGCCCCTAAATAGCTTCAGCCCTTCGATCAGCGTGTCCCATGAAATGCCCCCGGGCTCTGGTGTTCCCGTCCCAGGGTAGATACCCGGATCCAGGACGTCTAAGTCCAGCGTGAGATATATCGGACGATCGCCCAGCGAATCCAGGTGAGTCTTTATAGCCCCGGCATTGAATGGGCGCGCCGTATCAAATTGTCTGGATATGTCCCATTCCTCCTTGCTAAATGAGCGGATGCCGAATTGTTTGATGTTTTCAAATCCCAGGGCATCCCCCACCCTTCCAAGAAATGTCGCATGGGTCAAAGAATCGCCCCAGAGGTCTGGGCGCAAATCTGCGTGGGCATCTATGTGGATAATGGCCAAATCGCTATGTGCTTCGTGCGCTACCATTATAAGCGGAAACGCAAGCAAATGCTCGCCCCCAAAAGCAATCGGAAACTGGCCCTTTGTTACTATTTCTCTTGCGGCGCTACAGACGTCGGCGAGTACTCTGTCCTTTTGCCCGGGAGGCAAAAACAAGTCGCCATAGTCAGTGAATGGAATATCGAGCAGGCTTTCCTGTTGGTAAAAACTGAATTCTTCCATACCATAAGAGGCTTCGCGGACTGCAAACCCAGCAAAGCGGCTACCGGCCTTAAAAGAACTGCTACCGTCCCAACATGCGCCAAAAAGAGCTATCTTTGCCTCGCTTGCATCGCGGCTACCCAAAAAGAGCGGAAGAACAAATTCATGAGACATTCGGCATTCACCCCCTCCACCGTGTATTACTATTGTCTAATGAATAACGTCGCGTTGCCACCCATAGACTCTTGCGTCTCGTTTCCCCAGATAGTCCCAATAAAAGTCATCGGTTGGGAAGCCATTCTCGACCCTTATGCAATATCCACAATTATAAGCAATCACCTGGGAGAGCAAGACCAAGCTGATTGGAAATCTAACAAAAAAGGAGCTTACGTCAGCTACACCTTTTGGGTCTCCCTGCCAGACGAATGTGCTGAAGAGCCACTCCGCAAGGCGATACACGCCCTGCCTGGAGTAGTGATGCAACTATAAAGCTCGGGTGGCTCGACTTTGATAAATTGCACTAATTTATTTTAAAGCCCGACAAATAGTCCTTGATTTTATTAGCATCGTCGCGAATCGAAGAAGCCTTGCCCATTATTTCATCAACTTGCGATTCGCATACGCCCATCTCTGCATTTATCTCTTTTATGCTGTCAGAAATATCCAGGATTGACTCCCTGATGAAGTTGCTGTTTGTTGCAGACTCCGCCGCGCTGGCGGTTATGTGTGTAAATCTCTCGTAAATTGATTCGATATTTGCCAAGAATGAAGTTGAAGTCTGCGCCAACCTTTCGTTAATGTCGACAATTTCTACCATCCTCTTTACCACTTCATCGACGCTGACGGTTATCATTTTTATCACTTCTTCCGACTCGCTGACGGTTTGCTGGGTCTTATTGGCAAGGCTCCGCACTTCGTCAGCCACCACTGCAAATCCGGCCCCAAGTTTCCCGGCATGGGCGGCCTCGATGGAAGCATTAATGGATAACAGATTGGTCTGATCTGAAATTTCAGCTACCGTGTTGAGTACTAATTTTACAGCGCTGACCTCTTTAGTTAGAGCCTGGAGCTCATTCGCCAAAACACGATTGTTTTGGGCGGTCTTATTCACGCCATCGGCCAATTCCTTTATCGAATGGCGTGAATCTGATAGCTGTTGATTGATTTCTTCTGTTTCCATTTGGATTGATGTTGTATTTCTTGCCGCGAGCTGAGTTTGTTCCTTGATGCTTTCGGCCTGGCCGGATATGTGTTCCACCTGGCTTGTAGCCGTGGCCACCTGTGTGTGAATCGAAGTTGCCGTGGCGATGAAGTGCTCTGCCTGGGAGGCGCTTTCAGACGACATGCCGTATGCCTGGCCGATGGTTTGCTTGATGACATTTTGCAACATATTAATATTTTCAGCAATGGCGCCAATTTCATCCCTGGTTCCAATCGCTATTTCATGCGTAAAATCCTTTTTTTCTGCCACATGTTTAACGCTTGCCGAAATTTTGGTCATCGATTTTGTGATTATTCTGGCAAATGGGAAAGTGATAATAAATCCGAATGCCAAAATTCCGATGCCAATATAAACCTGAGTCATCAAGACATTCCTGATCTTTTGCCTCACCTCGCCAATATCCATGTCGACGCCAATTATTATCTTATTGCCAGCGCCTGTTGTTGCTGGCAGAAAGTATGACCTGTGGTGTCCAAAGGAATCCTGATATTCAACGATCTCAGAAGTCCAGGAGTTCCAGGCATCCACTACTTTTGCGTCCGCATCCTCGTAGTCGTCCAGCGGAAAGCTGAATTCGCCCTCATCAATGTCGCTCTGGGGGGAGCCATCAATTACATATTTGACCGTTGAACCGACCACAGTCATCGAATAAATATATTCCAGTCCAACCTCATCGGCGTATTTGCCCATCGAAGCAACCAGGGCGATGTATTCATCCTCCGGAATTTTGCTACCACTCACGGCCAAGTCAATATTCTCTTCGCCAACCATCCTGACATAGGATCGGGCGGCAACCGCCATTTGGCCGTCCAGGTTTTGCAATTCTGAAGCGGTTTGAGTCTTTATGGCCGTAATTGTGTATACGCTCACGACTAACAAATTTGCAAAAGTGAATAGGCAAACCACCTTTACTTGGAGCGCTAGTTTATTCCAAACCTGTAACACGCCGAACCCCACACAATACCTACAGATATAGTAAAATTGCGTACTCTGGCAAAAAATGCAAGCATTCATTTTGGCGGGTGTGTTAAAATTGTGCGTTTGCAGGTCGTGTCACTTTCTAACTACTGCCTATTGCCACAAATGCCACAGGAGCAAAGGATGAAAAAGCAAGCTTTATTGACAACGGCCCTTGTTGCCCTTGTTGCCCCGCCCATTTTTTCTCAATCGACCGCCGATTCTAAGGGCACATTTACTATCGCGCCATCCTATGTCTCTGACTTTATGTTTCGTGGCATGCGCCTGGGCGGGCCGTCCTTTCAGCCAACAGTCGAGTATTCTAAGGGCCCTCTGACTGTAGGAGTGTGGAGTAATTTCCCCATCTCTAAAAAAATCGAGGGCGTTTCAGACCCTGAATTCGACATCTACGCCTCCTGGGATTGGCAGCTGGTGCCGGACGCGCTGACAATAAGGCCGGGTATCACTGCCTACACCTTTCCCAGAGCAGAAAACAAAGATGGATTCTACCAAGCCACATACGAGCCAAATTTGTCGCTGGTCTACTCCGTTTGCGATATTGATTTTACCGGGACTGTTTATTACGACTTGGTCATGAAAGGCCCGACATACGAATTTGGAATCGACTATTCAGTCCCAATCAAGCCCCTTGGAATCGGCCTGGAATTGTCCGCACTTGCAGGGAGCTATGACTGGTCTGAGAGCGAAAAATCGACAGAAAAGATCGAAGCCTCAGGCAAGTATTGGCAGGCTGGGATATCAATCCCCTACGAATTTTCTGACAACTCAAGGATTGTGGCTGGCTGGTACTACGCCGAGGGAAAGGAAAAAAATTCTGATGCTTTCGGCAGGGGAGTATTTAATATCAGCTTTTCCTACTCATTTTAGTAATCGAATGCGCCAGGGGCAACTTTCTGCCCGGCCCATAACCACCTCTGGGTTACGTTTAGCGTGTGTGGCAGTTGTCTTCGCTTGAATTCGGAGTTTTTAATCAACTTCATTACGCGAGGCAACGCCCTACGGGCTTCTGTCAGGTCTTGTCCATCTAAAACCTCGGACAAGTCATCGTGCAGGCTTTCAGCCGGGCGATTTGCTTCAAGCAATGCCCCCAGGATTGGGTCAAGCTGTCTGTAGGGCATGAGGCTGGATTCATCCGTTTGGTTTGGCCTAAGTTCGGCGGTTGGCGAACGATTGATTATTTCTTCCGGAACCAAATCGCCCAATTCATGTGCAAGGGCATAGACTCGCGCCTTTAGCAAATCGCCAATCGGGCAGAGGGCTCCTATCCCATCGCCGTAGAGGGTGAAGTACCCGGTTGCGGCCTCGCTTTTGTTGCCCGTACTGAGCACCGCACAGCTTTCTGTGCCCAATATTTTATGGGTTGCCGGCTCGCTCGTGAGAGCCATCAGCAACATTCCGCGGCAACGGCTCTGCAGGTTTTCATCTGTCAGGCCAAATTGACGATCAGGAAATACGCCCCGCAGAGATGCTACGGCACCTGCGAAGGATGCGTCTGCATCAATTTGTGTATGGTGGATGCCGAGTCTTTTGGCCTGAATCCTTGCAAGGCGTATGCTTTCATCGCTTGTGAAGCGGGTCGGCAACGACGCGCCAAAAATTTTATCTGGGCCGATTGCCATGGCCGCGAGCGAAGCTACCACAGAGCTATCAATGCCGCCTGAAAGCCCTACCACTAGCGACTCAATTCGCATTTTGTGGAGACAGCTCTTTATCCCTGCAACGAGCGCCTTGTTTAGCCAGGCGCCTTCATCGTTGGACGCATCGAGCCATGAGCGTCCCTTTTTATCTGTATCCGCCATAAATACGCATTCTTCAAAAACCTCGGCGCATTGGACAGTACCATCCGGAAGGACTAAACAGCTCTCTCCGTCATACAGCAAACTACCATCTGCCCCTACCCGATTTACATAGGCTATTGGAATTGAGAAACTCTTCGATAGGTCGAATAGTTGTTCCCTACGCCAAGCAGACTTTGAAGGCTGGGCCCATGTAGGTCTGCATCCTCTGGGCGTATAGCTTCCAAGGCCGCAGGTGCTTGCATCGGCATTAATGACTAGCGTGGCGCCGTTTCTGACAAGATCGCCAAAGTTGCTCATTATGCTTTCGCCTACCGCCAATCCAATTCTTTTGCCTGAGTAATCAACAGGCTTTTGCGATTTTAAGCCAGGTTCAAAGTACCTGCTTTCATCGTAAAAGCCGAAATTATGAAGAACGGTTTTTTGAATTTTTGTGACCACCCTGCCTTCTTGGCACCACCAGAGTTCATTCCACAGCTTCCCGGATTCGGCCGGTGAGCATGTGCCGAAAACCAATGGTGTCGGCCCTGCGATGGCCTGTAGCCTGCGGTTTTCACTTTCTATGGATTGTCTCAATGAAAGTTCAAAAAGTCTGTCGCCGGGCAAGTAGCCAGGGACGGCCAGCTCCGGCGCAACGGCCAGATCTGCTCCGAGTCGTATGGCTTCCAGGTATGCCGCCTCGATGGCCTTGCTGTTTAGTTCTGGCTGAGCAAGGTTGGCATCGATCTGGAGTAGCGCAATTCTCATATAGAAAGTATGACCTATGTATTTACCACTTGATCACAAATCGGCTCCCACCTGCATCCCTCTTTTCAACGCCCAAATCCGCCCCTTGGGCATTCAGCCATTTGAAGGCAAGAGGCAATCCCAGGCCGGTGCCATCCTGGCGGCCGCTCTCGAAAGGCCGTATTATCCTGGCAAAGTCCTCACAGTCCAGGCCAGGCCCCTCGTCAAGAATTTCTATCATTGAATTAGAAACGCAGACCAAAACCTTGCCTCCTGTGGGACTGGCCTGACAAGCATTTTCAACTATGTTCACCAGAGCTTCCCGCAACAAGACCGCATCTGCGGTACCCTGCCCTTCCCCATGCCTTTCCAGCAAAATATTTAAACTACAGGGCCTGCGGGCTATTTCTGATATAGCTTCATCTGCTACGGCCGCAAGGTCAGTATTCGTCAGTTCGGGCGAAATGGGCCTTGCCCACTTCAAAAAACTCGAGGCCAGCTGCTCCAGGGAAGATGCTTCCTGAATTATCTCTCTGGCCGCTTCCTCGTGCCCCTGCAGATGCAACAGCTGTCCTCGCCCTTTGAGCACTGCGAGGCCATTTTTCAGTTGGTGGGCCAATCCGGCAGTCATTTCGCCCAACTCGGCAAACCTATTTTGAATGGACTGGCGCCGCTCTTCGTTCTCGCGCTCTGTGACATCTTCAAACTGGACAAGGGCGCCCACACTGTTGGGAGCGGTAATTTTTCGGGTTTCCCATCTCCGCCTATTGTTGTCTGTTGCCCGTTGCGGTTCGTCAGAGCCATTCGCCAGAGCCTCTATCAACCAGGGGAAAGGATCCAGGACAAATGAAGCATCAAGCCCCACAGCCCCGGGTTTTACCCCAAGCAAAGACTGGCCGGTGGAATTAAGCGCCCCGATGTTGCCGCGCTGGTCTACCCACAAGATGCCTTCAGGAAGCACGTTGAGCAGTTTTTCGTGTACAGTCCGCAATTCGCCCAAACTGGCCGCCAATTCCCCGCGTTCCTTCAGGCTGTGGCTCACCGCCCCCAACACCAGGGACTCTGGATCTGGCCTGTGGCTGTTTCGCAGACGCGCAAACCTTGTTATAAATAAGGCCATCCCCCAAACGAAGACAGCCCCGGCAATAATTAACGGAAGCCATGAAAGCAACTTGTTCATCGCTCAGTAAGCTCCAGCGTGAAGTATGCTAAAAAAAACAAAGCACGTAAGATGTCAGCAAAGACATTCACTTTTCAAATTTTGGCTCCATGTCGAAGCTAAATATCCGATAAATATGCTTGCCTTCACGCTTGGCGTGGTACATGGCCATGTCAGCATATTTGACCAATACATGATAGTTATCAGAGTGCAAGGGGTAAAGGGCCATGCCAATACTCATGCCAACGTCGAATTTTTCGATAAATCTGTCTATAGCCGGAGAATGGAATTCATCCAACACCTTCTTTGCAAAGTTGGCGGCCTCCCCTTCAGTGCCGATTCCATGGACGATTTTGATAAACTCATCGCCGCCGAGTCGGGCAGATACATTTAAAGCTCCCGACGGCGGACGGAATAACAGGGAGTTTTCGTGCGTTTGCAATAAATAATTAGCAATTTGGCGAAGAAGCTCGTCTCCTGCGTCATGGCCTGCGCCGTCATTCACCTTCTTAAAATTATCAATGTCGATAAACAATAGCGCAAATGGGGTTTGAGTCTTTGCAGGGTTTTGAGATAACCCATCCAGATAGTTCATTAAATAGTGGCGATTGGGCAACCCTGTGATTTTGTCGTAATTGGCCATGTAGTGCAATCTGTCCTGTGCTTTTTGGATGCCTCGCATCAAAAACATGGATATAGCCAGCACGACCAACATGGAGGCCGACATTGCGGCGACCAGGTATAAGGTGTTGGCTCTCACAGCACTGTGGCTCATTTTGACAAACGTGTCCTCGATGTCCGCACTCACGACGCCTATAACTTTGCCGTTTTTCATAATCGGGACAGCTCCAGTGTTGAAACTTCCAAACTCGTCAACAACATTCAAAATGCCTGCCGAATCGATACCCTGAAAAGCTGATTCATGCACAGGAGCAAGATCGTACTCAGTAAAACGGGTATCCTCCTCATCGTCTGTGTCAAAAACAAAATAATATTTGTTTTCCATTTTCTTGAGAGCATATATGTATGTCACCCCGATTTTTGCCCTCAAGTCTCGCAAATTCGCTAAAGTCTGAGCATATCCCGCCACATCCTTATCTGTATCTTCCACGCTGTTGTAAGATTCAAATTGGTTTGGATCAATAAGCTCCCTCGCGGCGAGCGAAGCAGAAATGAGCCCCGACTTGACGCTCTCCTCATAACAATGCTTTATATCCGAGGTGTTTTTTGCCGTAACCGAAACAGCAATGCCCAGCAGAAGCGCAAAAAAAGCAATGATTAGAGAGATTACTAAAAGTTGGAACTTGCCGCTCTTCATAAAATACGTCCTCATATGATGCACCTGGCATCTTACAGATTACCGCTAGTGAGCAAAAAAGCCCAAGAACGATTTTGCGCGTTTGTGTTGATACCGAGTCGCAATCAAAAGATTGCGCCTCGGTATTAGGTGACGCGGAAGCGGCACCCGCTTAGTTGAAGTCGGGCGACAAAAGGATTTTGCCTTCCCAACCACCGAGTTTGGGTTGCTTAACTTTCTGTTTAGTATTCTCAAATGGGTTCTGCGCCTGTTTCACACGGTTTCGACCGGATTGTTTGGCGGCGTATAGTGCCTCGTCCGCTATTTTGATGCTGAAGGATACATCCTGACTGGGCAGAAATTCTGAAACGCCTATACTGACCGTAAGCGCGATATGCTGTGAGCCAATGTCTACTGGCTGGGATTCAATGCCCGCACGGAGTTTTTCCGCCACGGTCATTGCGGATTCCACCGAGGTCTCCCCGAGGATGATCAAAAATTCTTCTCCGCCCCAACGGGCTACGGTATCCTGCCCGCGTACCATGGTTTTCAGCCTGTTTGCTGTCGACACCAGCGCCTTGTCACCGGCCTCATGCCCCCAGGTGTCGTTGACTTTTTTGAAATGATCCACATCCACCATCAAAATGGAAAAAACGGTCTTGCTTCGCATGTAGCGCGAAATTTCACGGTCTATGTTTTCCAGCGCGGTGCGGCGGTTGGGTAGCCGGGTCAGCATATCCGTTCCGGCGGACTTGCGAAGCAGAGATTCGGCCTCGATGCGTTGGGCAACTTCCCTGCGAAGAAGTTCCGCATCATATTCATGATCCTTCATGCTACGCTGGAGTCGGAGCATGGTAGCCAGCATACAGATTATGCCAAAGGCCCAAAGCCCGACATGCGTATAACCCTGCCTCCGTTGCTCCATCCTTAGAGAAGCTGTAATCGGTTCCATGGGCACGGATACGCTTATGCCGCCGCGCACTTGGCCCAGCTTGTATCCTTGAAACGCATGACAGGTAAGACAAGACTCTTCCACGGACAAAGGGCGGATCAAGCGCAAATACGGGACTCCGTCCATGAGTTCAATGCTCGACACCTCATCTGTGGTTTTGGATTCAAGCTTTTCCAACGCCGCGCTCTCCCAGGGGTCAGGCTCGTTGCCATCACGTATCGGCATATTGCTTGTGATATGTCCCAATACTCCCGACTCTGATGCCCCGAGTTCGTGCACCAGGCGGGTCATGAAAGCCGGATTGATTTTAGTGTAGAGAACGCCGCCCGTTGTGGTGATATCCCGCCCCGTTGGAGACAGGTAGGGGTTGGGTTCAAGCCTGCCAGGAACGACCGGCACCATCACACCGTTCGACATTGAGTTCCAGCGGCGGTACATGACATCTTTTTCAAATGCAGTCCGCGCCTGGATGCGGGCGGAATTCATGGCCTGTTTTTCAAGTTCATTCACGCCGTACCAGAGGGAAAAGGCAAAAATACCAGTCCAAAGCAACATGACCAGGCCCAACAACGGCCCGATGGAAAGTTTTGAGAGACGCGGATTTTTGTGGTACCGCATAGCACCGTCGCATTCGTTGTTCCCCATGTCTGTCCCTCTCGATTTACGATTGACGATTGTTCATCAAAGAAAGATATACAGATAAGACGTATAACAGAACGGAACGTGTCAACAATTTTGAGACACGGTGGTTAATAGAATTAGTGTAGATATTGCATCCCTGTATATCAAGTCCTCTTTTGGAGGAAATAGTACAACGTCATAGCAGTTTTGCGCTGGATAGCAGGAGGCTCGGTTGGACGTTACTGGACACAGTTCAATATTTTTTTGGCTATCCACACGTGCGGAGCCCACTTTCGTATGTCATACCGAGTCGCAATCAAAAGATTGCACCTCAGTATTAGGTGACGCGAAAGCGGCACCCGCAAAACGAAGGTGAAGCTGGAAAGAAGCTGAATAGCGGGCGTCAATATCAGCATTATCTTAGCGGTTGGCGTGGAAGCCTCGGACATCCGAGCAAAGCGGAGGATTCCGAGAAAGCGAAGGTAAAGCTGGAAAGAAGCTGAATAGCGAGCGTCAATATTAGCTTTACCTTAGCGGTTGGCGTGGAAGCCTCGGACATCCGAGCAAAGCGGAGGATTCCGAGAAATTTTTGATAATGCGGGCTTTGCTCGCGTTTTCAAAAAATTCTCGGTATTCATTTGCTATCGCAATGAATACGCAAGACGTACACGATTGGACTTCAAGCATCTCTGCCATTATCCTCGCTATTTTGTTTTGCGACAGCATCCAGTTCATTCTGGCGTTTCCCGTTCAAAGTATTTTGAACGCAACCTGGTATTAAACGCAACTTGGTATTAATTGTGGCGTTCCAATTCAAAATTCTGGTATATGTTAGAGATTGAGGGACAGTCAATATGAACCACCCCCACTCCTCAAACCCGACAGAAAAACCCATGGCCCCTGGGCAGAGGCTCGCCAAGACTAAAAAAACATCCCTAAGCGAATGCGCAGAAACAGAAATCCATTCATTAGCCTCTCGCTACCCTGACAAACTAGCAGCAGTACTTCCTGCCCTCTACGTGGCTCAGCACGATATGGGTTTTGTTGGCCTGGATGCGATGCAGGAAGTTGCCAGGGTGCTTGATATCCCCCACAATCATATCTATGGAGTAGCTACGTTTTACACCATGTTCCACAAGGCCCCCGTGGGACGCTTTCATTTTGAAGTTTGCACCAACATCTGCTGTGCCCTTAGAGGCGGGGCCAGGGTTTTTGAACGATTAAGAGAAAGACTGGGAGTCCAGCCAGGCCACGTCAGCCAGGATGGCATGTGGAGTCTGGAAGAAGTTGAATGTCTGGGGAGTTGTGGTACGGGCCCATGTATGCAAATTAATCATGGTGTATATGACGAAATGCTGGACGATGCCAGCCTGGACACAATCATCGAGGCATGCAAGAACGGGCATATCTCCGAATGGGGTGCCAAATGACTAATATCCGGACAAAGCCAGACTACCAACACTATACTTTTGAGGGCTTTGGGTCAGATAAATTCCCCAATTTTCTTCTGAGGGGCGCGGGAGACTTAAACAACTGGCACCTAAGCATTTACGAAAGCAAACACGAAGGTTATCAGGGACTGCGAAAGGCCCTGCAAATGGAACCCCAGGCCGTCGTCCAAGAAATGAAGGCCTCAGGTCTAAGGGGGCGCGGAGGTGCCGGATTTCCCACAGGGCTTAAATGGTCTTTCATGCCCAAGGACACTCCAGAAATCAAATTTGCCCGCTACCTGGTGTGCAATGCCGACGAAGGCGAACCCGGCACATTCAAAGATCGTTCAATCCTTGAATACAATCCCCACCAACTCATTGAAGGCATGGTTATCGGCGCGTGGGCGATGCAGTGTTGCAAGGGGTTTGTTTACTGTCGAGGCGAATTTAAGTGGCTGATTGAAAAATTGGATGTTGCAATCCTGGAAGCCCGAGAAGCGGGATATTTGGGCAAGAATATTTTGGGTAGTGGGCTGGACTTTGACCTGGACACATACCGGGGCGCTGGTGCGTACGTATGCGGAGAAGAAACGGCTCTGTTAAATAGCTTAGAGGGCCGCCGCGGAGAACCAAGGGTAAAACCGCCCTTCCCTGCTACCAAGGGGGCCTTCGGCCAACCAACCACCGTCAATAATGTTGAAACATTGGCAAATGCCCCCGTGATTTTGCGGATTGGCGCACAGGCATACACAGCCATAGGCTCCCAAAACAATTCCGGCACTAGACTCTTTGGCTTATCAGGACACGTAAAAAAACCAGGACTATATGAACTGCCCATGGGCACCACGTTGCGCCACCTGGTAGAAACCGTTGGGGGCGGCACTTTATCGGGGCTACCCATCAAGGCAATCATACCCGGGGGCATCAGTGCGCCGGTGCTCACGTCAGAAGACCTGGACACTCCCATGGACTTTGACTCAATGAAGGCAAAGGGGACTATGGCTGGCTCTGGTGGGGTCATCATCATAGATCAGTCTGCCTGCATGGTTCAGGCCGCGTTGAGAGCCATTCGCTTTTATGCCCATGAAAGTTGTGGCCAATGCACGCCATGCCGCGAAGGGTGCCATTGGGCAGAAATGATACTAAACCGCATCGAACACGGCAAAGGGCGTAGGGGCGATGCAGAACTTCTGTTGAATCTAGCATCCAGAATCAACATGCACACCCTCTGTCCTCTTGGTGATGCCGCTTGCGGCCCGCTAGAATCCATAATAAGAAAATTCCGTCACGAGTTTGAAACCCATATTGAAATATCCAAGTGCCCTTCGATGCATGGATCTATTCTTGTGAGACATTAAGCTCCAAGCACTTTTTTTGTGGCTATTCTGCAAACTGTTTCAGCCTTGCATTCGATTTGACGCTTCAAACGTATAGTTACCAGAGGCACGAAAATGCCTTGGGAGAAATGGGTTGGACTATTGTGCTATCACAGAATCTGGGCTGAATAAAGGGGAGTCAGGAGCCACTAATTTTCAATTGCCGGGGATTGTTGTGGAAAGCCCCAGCGTCTGGATGGCTGACAAAATCCCCTTCGACCAAATTGTCTATCAGCACAGCTCCATGGTTTACAGCATTGCATATCGTTTTTTTAAGGATCGCGGTCTGGCTGAAGACATAGCTCAAGAGGCATTTCTGAGGCTTTCCAAGAACCTAATGAGCATTAAATCAGCAGAGCATCTGGCTCTGTGGTTGCGCCGAGTTACGGCGCGCCTGTGCATTGATGAGCACCGCAAATTTTCCAAACGCTTTATTCCGCTTGATTCAATACCTGAGCCAACCTCCGAACAAACAGAGGGTGATTTTCTGGCAGATGAGAATATCCGTATATTAGTGGCTGGACTTCCACAACAGACCAGAATGGCCTTGATACTTCGATTTACTGAAGATTTACAGCCGTCAGAAATTGCGGAAATCTTGGACGAACCCCTAAACACAGTAAAAAGCCGGTTGCAAAGGGCACTCGCAACTCTAAGACAAAATTTTTTTTCAAGCGATGAAGAACAACGTAGAGGCACGTGATGACTAATGACTTTGAGGATAGGCTAAACCAAGCGCTCGGGCGCGTCCCAACCCCAAACGGCTTGGAACAAAAAATTATGGCAAAGGTCAATGTCGCGCCATCAAAAAAATATAAGCCATGGTATGCATTTGTAGCCGGTTTCATCTTGGCAGTTTCCTTTTCTGGCTATCTTGTAAACCACCACTATAGAGCAGAAAGAGCAAAGACACAGTTGCTATTCGCGCTACAGCTTACTTCCGAAAAGCTCAGTCACGCGCTTGAAATAGCCCTGAATGAAACACAGGAACGCGTAAATAGCGCACTAGAGGAGAAAAAGCCATGAAGTACGTTACTGCAGTTGTCACCTTCGTCCTGGTTGTCGTCCCAATAATGGCCCAAAGCCCTGTGATCAATGCCAAGCATCTTGAAAAACTCAGCAAAAAAGCATCTGAATGTGTAGAAATAACCATTTCTGGCACTGTCCTCAGGCTGGCGTTAAGAGCTGTCAAGAGCGAGGATCCAGAATTATATAAAGCCGTAAAAGACTCCCTGGGAGGCGTCTATATCCGCCTATTAGAATTTGACGAGGAAGGTCAGTATTCGCAGGAAGATATCGAAATAATCAAGCGACAAATAAAAATGCCGCCATGGGAGTGCATAATACAGGCTAAGAACAAGAATAGTGAGGATGTAGGTGTGTATATTTTGGGTGATTCTAAAAAAGATATAATCAAAGGTCTAATTATTTTGATTGCCGAGAAAAAAGAGTTAGGATTTATAAATATTGTCGGAAATATTGATCTGGAAAAGCTTGATATGCTTAGTGGAAACTTCGGCATCCCTAAGAAAGACTATAAAAAACTCGAAAACAAGAAACAACAACAAGAGGAAGATTCGGACAGTGCTGAGACCTTTTCATGAAAAGAATTTCAATCATTTCCCTTGTCTGCCTTTTATCTACTAACGCTCTTGCCATAGATAGATATAAAATTTCTGTGGTAAGAATGTTTGACCGCTCTACGGCAGACTTGTCATACAAATTTTTTGGCACTAGAGCAAGGGATAGCAAGGACTTCGTCGACATCAGCATCACTGGTGGATTAGGCGTCGTTGTTTGGGATTACGGCCCTAACGAGGGCCGCTTGCACGCCGATTGGAATATGGGAATCAATTCCGTGCGTTTTTCCATCGGTTCTTTTATTACATCTGGTACGATGGGAGCCGCAGTCGGCTTGCGTACTAGCTACGGCTATCAATTCCTTTCCAGAGCGTCCATAGGTGGTTATTGGGAACTTACCGCCGGTCTGCCCTTTTCTCATCGAGGCACCAGGGCGGGTATAGGAATCCAGGCGGGGTTTAGTTTCTGAAATGTCAACAGCAATGCGAATACCTATTTTGCTTTGGAAAATGTTGCGTTTGCTTCCGCTTCTCCAATGCTGGAACTCAGTTTGCTCTTTAAGTCTGGGTAGCGATTATTCACATAGTATGCGGACAGCTCATCGAAAAAGGCACGAAAATCATCTGAAATTTTGGTCGGCAACTTATCTCTAAAATTGTCAAAAATTGCCTTGATGTTATGGATTCGAGGAGTGTCATCGTCTAAGTAAAGCGTGATTGGGATCATAGGCGGCAAGTGAAGGTCTCGAATGAAGCTGAGCCAGCCAGTGAAGGGAAAAGGGATGGGCATTGCCCAAATTAAATGATGGGTTGAACAATTTCTACGATGCCAGTAGTAGCTAGCTGGAACGAGCTATGCGCGTGCTTCGTGGATGCCAAAGCTTTGCTGTTCGGCTACAATTTCGTCTAGCTCGTCAAGAACGCCTTCGTCTCCGGTGAGGTGGAACGGCTCGTAACCAACTTCAAGGAGGTGCAAAATATGGTACTTTTTGTCCCTCTCGACAAATTCCAAGGGTGTCAGATTGTGCCGCCGCATATATTTTCGCGCAATGCCTACCTGGAAATAAGCCACATCATTGAATTTTCTGGTTTCCATCCCTACACCTCCATCCAAGTTTCCCAATCGCCGGACAATTCGGCATTGAGCATCTCTTCCACATAGGGCGCTGCCTCAAGATACAGATAGGATTTGGGGTTTGTCAACAGTGCATAGGTTTTGGTTGTCATCAGTAGCCGCATGGCATCAGTTACAGGGATATTTTGTTCTGCTTGCAATCAAACAAGAAACGTATTGATTTTATTGAAATATGTTCAAATCTAATGGGGTGGTTTCGATTTGCCCTGAAATGAGATGAAATTAAAAACACGTTGAATTTATTGGACTCTGTTCAAATATGACTCTGCGATGGGCATTTGCGAAAAGATAAAAAAACCTCCCCAGTAAGGGATGTATTGAGCGTGTTTTTTTGAGCAGTTTTCAGGATTTTCAGCCGTTTGTCGCAATCTTTCGCTGGTGTGGCACCGCCAAGGAACCACTGAACAGGATTTGGGGGATGCCCCCCAAACGGCCCTGCATGTAGCTTTTTCTGGTGTCCTTGTCGTAACGGATGTCCTTGTATTCATTAAAGGAAATCAGGCTTGATGCGCCCAAATCGTCCCTTTCGGCTACCCACATTTCATCTCGCCTGAGAATATCCTGATCCATGAGGATGACATCGTGCGTGGTCAAAAGTAGTTGCGCCCTTGATTTAGCAGAGCAACTGTCCAGATAGGCTTCTATCAGCCTACGTAACAACCCAGAAAAACAAGCCATCAGCCCAACCACCAGGGAGGTAGCAGAGAGGGCAGAGCAAGTCGGAGAGCTGATAAACCGCTCGGAGGGAATAATCCGGGAGGCAAAACTGAACATCCCCAGCACCCTTGAGCCGGTGAGGGGGCAGCTGGAGTTGCTGGATTCAAGGTTGAAGGCCATGGGCATGCCTGGGCTGTCGAGGCCGGGGCTGGACGGCTTCAGCTTGCGGGGCATGGAGGCATCGCTCGCCGATGACCCTGCACAAAAAACATTGTCCAACGCTAGCTGCCAGTGGGTTCAGATGCCCCCGTCAGTTGTAGAGGCGGCATTCGGGAAGCTTAAAGCTCTGGGGCTGATGATCGGGTTTGGGCTGGGGAGGAGTAGGTAGATTCTCATTGTTGCTTGTCTATATTGGTCAAAGGTAATTTGATAACATTAACTTTTGCCGAGACTTTTCAGGAGGCTCAAAAACAGTGGAGAATCAGAAGACCGAATGGAAACGCCAATGGCGCGACGACTTTCTCAAAGGGCTGTGCGGGCTTGCCAACGCCCAAGGCGGCACCCTTGAAATCGGGCGCGACAGCAAGGGCGCAGTCGTTGGTCTGGATAATCCCAAGGAACTGCTTGAGGAACTGCCAAACATAGTCCGCCATGCCTTGGGCATCGTCCCATCGGTGGAGCTATTGGATGAAGCAGGAAAGCAATACATAGCCGTCAGCGTTGAAGCCAGTAGCACTCCCATCAGCTTTCGAGGCAGGCATTACCTCCGCTCTGGCAGCACCACACAGGAATTGGGTGGGAGCGAGCTTGACAACTTCATCCTGCGCCGCGTTGGCAAGACCTGGGATGGCATTGTCATCCCAAAGCTCAAGGCAACAGATTTGGACACATCGGCTTTCCGCAAATTCCGAGAGAGGGCCTTGGCCAGCGAACGTCTGCAAAAAGCCGACCTGGAAATGAGCGATGGGGAATTGCTCGACAGCCTGTCGCTCACCGAAAACGGGGAACTCACCCGCGCCGCAGTAATGCTATTCCACCACAACCCCGAAAAATATGTATTCGGTGCATTTGTCAAGGTTGGCTACTTTGAAAATGGAGCAGACCTGATCTATCAGGACGAGTTCCATGGTTCGCTGATAACAATGGCAGACCAGATCGTAGATACCATTTACCGCAAGTACTACAAGGGGATCATCAGCTATGAGGGGTTGCAACGGATAGAGGACTTCCCCGTGCCGCGCCCGGCACTGCGTGAGGCCATTCTGAACGCAATAGTGCATCGTGACTATACAACGGGCATCCCCATCCAGATTAAGGTGTTCCCCGACAGCACAATCTTATGGAACGACGGCAGGCTGCCGGAGAACTGGACGGTTGCCGATTTGTTGTCCAAGCACAGGTCACGCCCGTACAACCCAAAGATTGCCAATGCCTTCTACCGCGCAGGCTACATAGAAACCTGGGGGCGGGGGATAGAGCGCATCACAGCCGTCTGCAAGCACGCTGGCAAGAGTAAGCCGCTGTTTGAGGCATCGCCAAGCGAAGTCAAAGTGTCATTTTTCTACGATGCCAGGATCGGAGAAAACATCGTAGATGGCATCGTAGAAAATGATGTCAGCATCGTAGAAAAGGTCGGCGCAGGTTCGGTGAAAAGTTCGGTGAAAACCACACAAGAAGCAATCCTAAAGATCATGCGCCGGACACCGACCATAAGCGCAAAAGCAATAGCCACTGAAATTGGGATTGCCCCCCGGAATGTGCAGGCACATATCCGAGAACTGAAGAAATCTGGCTCGGTGGAGCGCATCGGCCCAGCCAAGGGCGGGCATTGGGAGGTGAAAGGCCAGCGGGAGGAAACATGAAGCCTGAAGAAAAAGCCCGCATCAATATTGACAAAATGCTCACAGATGTTGGCTACGCCTTGCAGGACATAAAAGAATTTAACCGCACAGCTTCCTTTGGCGTTGCAGTGCGCGAATATACAACTAATTCTGGACCAGTGGACTATCTACTCTTTGTTGATGGCAAGCCTGTTGGTGTAATTGAAGCCAAAGCAGAAGAAAAGGGCGTATCCCTTAGTAGCGTTGCTGAACAGTCCGAACGATACATAAGTAGCGGTTTGAAGTATTATCCTGAAATGCCTGACATCCGCTTTGCCTACGAAACTACAGGCGTTATTACAAATTTTCGAGATACACACGATATCAAGGCGCGCTCCAGAGAAGTTTTTTCATTCCACCGCCCCGAGACATTATCCGAATGGCTCAAAGACAGCAACACCCTCCGTAACAGAATGAAAGCATTCCCCCTCTTAGACAAACGCAACTTGCGGGATTGCCAAAACATAGCCATTTTACAATTGGAAAAATCATTTGCAGACAGTAAGCCCCGCGCACTGATACAAATGGCTACAGGTGCTGGCAAAACATATACAGCCATCACTTCGGTCTATCGCCTTTTGAAACATGCTAAAGCGCGGCGTATTTTGTTCTTGGTGGACACAAAGAACCTTGGGGAACAGGCCGAAGGCGAATTTTTGAACTACAAGCCATCTGACGATGGTCGTTTATTTTCTGAGTTATACCCAGTGCGCCGGATCAATTCATCGTATATCGCCCCTGACACAAAGGTTTGCATAAGCACCATTCAACGCATGTACTCTATTCTTGGCGAACAGGAATTAGACGAATCGGCTGAAGAAGTTTCAATGAACGAGCAACAGATTACGGGCAGACCACGGGATGTTGTCTACAACCCTAAATACCCACCTGATTTTTTCGACATAATTATCATCGATGAATGTCATCGCTCGATCTACAACATCTGGCAACAAGTGCTTGACTACTTTGACGCTTTTTTGGTCGGTTTGACCGCCACGCCTGACAACCGCACATTTGGA
>Ga0082212_10000215_pt1 | contig 85115 bp, 54 predicted proteins | sample TergutNt197P3_FD_71548 | JGI IMG/M metagenome (GOLD analysis project Ga0082212, IMG submission 71548) | Neocapritermes taracua P3 segment gut microbial communities from Petit-Saut dam, French Guiana - Nt197 P3 | ecosystem: Host-associated > Arthropoda: Insects > Digestive system > Gut ...
CGGCCGCCGCCGCGCTCAGCGACGCGGGCTGCGGCGATATTATGCAAAAAGCGCCGGACGGACTTAACACAAACGTCTCACGGCAGTTCGACCCTAATGGGATCGAGCTTTCAGGCGGCCAGAAGCAGAAGCTGTCGATCGCGAGGGCTCTTTTCAGGAGGCACACATCCTTAATACTTGATGAGCCCTCTTCTAACCTGGATCCTAAGGCGGAGAACGACATATTCGAGATGCTAAGCGGGCATACTGACGGCATGCTGACGATCTTCACCTCCCATAGGCTCTCGAACGTGCATCTCGCAGACAGGATCATCGTCCTTGAGGATGGGCGAGTCGTAGAGGACGGCACGCAGGAGCAGCTCATCAAGAACAAGCAGCGCTACGCCGAGCTGTTCAGCTATCAACGTGAGAAGTACATCGGCAAGGACGAGTAGTTAAGCTTCAATGGTTCCGGGGTTTGGTCAGTTCTGGTAGAATGCTATTTTGCTGCGAAACGCGCGGAAAACTGTGCAAATCCCATGAAAAAAACTGTTGACAAAGCGGCGATTCTTTGATAATCTCTTCCGGCGTACCGAAGACAGCAGGCAGCGAAAGCGTTAAGCCCTGCCGAGGAATGCAGGTGTTATGCTTGCGTTGTCCTACTCTTCCGGGGGTAGGGCATTATTGTTTATGAACTGTTTTGGAGGTGAAAATATGCCAAACGCAAGGGTGCTCGACCAGAAAAAGCAGGTTGTGCAGCAACTGACGGACAAACTCAAGAGCCAGGCAGGCGTCCTCGTGGACTACAAAGGGATTACAGTCATCGAGGATACCGAGATGCGCGTAAAAATGCGCGAAGCGAACGTCGATTATGCCGTAGTCAAGAACACATTGATGAGGTACGCTATCGAGAACGCCGGCTTAGAGGGGCTCGCGCCGATTCTTGTCGGGCCCACATCGATGGCCGTAAGTTACGACGACCCGGTCGCGCCTTCACGGATCATCAAAGAACACGCCGATAAGATGGACAACTATTTTCAGATCAAAGGCGGGTTCATGGATGGCCGTGTGCTATCAGTCGATGAAGTTTACTCACTGGCAAGGATTCCCGCGCTGCCGATTCTGCAGGCTCAAGTCCTGGGGACAATGCTTGCGCCGATTACCGCTCTGGCAATTGTGCTCAAAGCAATAGCCGAAAAGGATGGAGACGTAGCGGAGGAAGCCCCGGCAGCGGAGGAAACCCCTGCAGTGGAGGAAGCCCCTGCAGTGGAGGAAGCCCCTGCAGAACCGGCAGCGGCTGAAGAGGCTCCTGCTGACGCAGTCGCTGAGGAAGCCCCGGCAGTAGAGGAAGCCCCGGCAGCGGAGGAAGAGGCTCATGCGGAAGCAGTCGCCGATGAGACCCCGGTAGCGGAGGAAGCCCCGGCGGAACCGGCAGCGAAGAAAGCGTCGACCGCAAAAAAGACCACAACAGCGAAAAAGAAGGCCGCAGAGAACGAAACTGCGGTTGAACAGCCGGCAGAAGAGCCGCCTGCAGAATAATTAGGAGGAAAACTAAAATGGCAAGTGAAAAAGTAGCAGCCCTCATCGAAGAGATTAAGGTTCTGACAGTTATCGAACTCTCGGATCTTGTTCACGCGCTTGAAGAAGAGTTTGGTGTATCAGCAGCAGCGATGGCAGCGCCTGCAGCCAGCTCCGACGCTCCGGTTGCCGCAGCGGAAGAACAAACGGAGTTCGACGTAGTTATGACCAGTTTCGGCGCAGAGAAAGTCAAGGTAATCAAAGAAGTGCGCGCGATTACGGCTCTCGGCCTCGCGGAAGCCAAAGCCCTTGTCGAAAGCGTACCCGCAAAGATCAAAGAAGGCGTCAACAAAGACGAAGCCAACGAACTCAAGGAGAAGCTCACTGCAGCGGGCGCCACAGTCGAGATTAAGTAACGCAACTTGCCCGTAGGGAGCGGAATCATAGATCGGGACCCGAATCTCACTAAGGAGCTGTTGATAAATAAGTTGAACAAAATTGCCACAGTATTTTTGCCAGCAGACGAGGCGTCAAAACGCAGTAATGCTTGGAGCCTTGCAAGTTTTGACAACGAGGTATGATGGCAAAAATACAAGGCGAGATGTGCAAATTATTTATCAACAACTCCTAAGACTGGAATTCGAGTCCCGTCTGCACAGCACGGCAGGGTGGATGCGCTGAAAACGCGGATAATATTGATAAATATAACGTGACAAGTGGATTTTTAGTGAATTCCGACCGATTTTGGGCGTATTTGCCGGAATACTGCCGAAAACTAGCTCATTTTCACGTTGAGGTTCGCACGAACCTGTGATAAGATACCCTTGTACTTTGTACATCGATGAGTGCACCATGATATTATTCGGAGGGGTGGACATAGTTATGGGCGATCTGAGAGAAAGGTTGTTACCGGGAACAACGACGACATACTTCGAAAAGGGCCAAAAAGGTTATGCGAAAATTGAAATGCTTCTGCTGGCGACAGGCGGCTTGAACCTTTCGCAGGTCTGCTCAGTCACCGGTCTGGAAGGCTCCACAATTCAAAACTGGGTCAAGCGTGGCTGGGTCGATAACCCAAAAGGCAAAAAGTACGGCGAAAAGCATATTGCAAGGATTCTAATTATTAACGCCTTGAAGGAGTGCATAAAGCTCGAACACATCGCTCTGCTTATGAGCTATGTCAACGCCGCCGGGAACGAGGCGGATAAGGACTATATCAAAGAAAGCGAACTGTTTAACTGCCTGTGCGATGCGCTTGAGATACTTGGGCAGGCAGACGACTTATCCCGCAGCGGCGTCGAGGCGGTAGTCGAGAAAGTCGTTAGCGCAAGCGATGCCCTGACGCCGGGGTTCCGCGATCGGGTCGGCAAGGCGTTGGCCGTCATGATATACGCCTGCGTCTGCACGGACGTCAAGCGAAGGACAGAGGTTATGATGTCGCGCGTCCTGGGAGAGATGAATCATCCCGGAGCAGGATTGTACGCGAGGGCAAACCGCGAAGCAGGCACAGCCGCCGGCGACGCGCCTTTCATACCGGCCGACACAGCGCCTGCAGATCGCGCTGCATCTCAGAATGCTGCGAGCAGCATAACAGCCGTTAGCGATTCGCCGACTGCCAAACCGGCAGCTCCGGCTGACAAACCGGCGCCTCAACAAATCGAGCAAAAGCCAACCGGCAAACCGGTCTCGCCGGCAGCCTTTCTTCTCGCGGGAACAGGCAAACAGGCCGCTGCTGCGACGCCGCAAGCCCCCCAGGCTCCGCAGACCTCCCAAGCTCAGCAACACGTGCCAACGGTGGCTGCTGCACCGCAGCAGGGAACACCGCAGCAGCACAATGCCGCGACTCAGCAGTCTGAGGCAACGCAAACGGCACCGCAAGCCCCGCCCGAGCCGGAAGCTTACCCGTCTGTGCAGGGAGCTCCGCGAAAAACGATAAGCCAGACCCTGCGCGAATGGGACAATCTGAAAGATACGCCGTCGCCGGCCGATAGCGCTGACGAGGAAGCGAAAAGCGCTTCAGACCCGGCCGCTGCAACAACTGACGAAAATGAGCAAGCGGCAACGGATAATGAGGATAAGCCAGCATACAGGCCTGTGTACTTCGGTAGAAGCTGAAGTCTGACTCCGGACTCCAGACACCAGACACCAGACTTCTCGCGGTCCGCAGACCACACCCATAGCCCTGACAGTGAAAGGGGATATTAAGAAACCAATGGTAGATAAAGAGAAAGTAAAAGCCGCCGTACGGATGCTGCTCGAAGGGATCGGCGAGGATCCCGACCGCGAAGGCCTGCTCGAAACACCTGACAGGGTAGCGCGTATGTGCGCCGATATATACGGAGGCCTCGACGAGGACCCGGGCATGCACCTGCAAAAGCAGTTTTCCGCGCCGGGCAGTGAAGTAGTAATAGAAAAAGACATCGTATTTTACTCGATGTGCGAACATCATCTTTTGCCATTTTTCGGAAAAGCGCACATCGCATATATACCCGACGGAAAAATCGCTGGGCTGAGCAAACTACCCAGGACTGTGGAGACTTTTGCCCGCCGGCCACAGATACAAGAGCAGATGACGACGCAAGTTGCAGACGCGATAATGAGCAGCCTTAACCCCAAGGGGCTGATGGTCGTGATTGAAGCCGAACATACCTGCATGACGATGCGGGGCGTTAAGAAACCGGGGGCTAAGGCCATTACCATGGCGACGAGAGGGGAGTTCAAAGACGATCCTGAGAAGCAAAAAGTGTTTCTAAGCGCAATATCCCTGTAATGAAGATTGGATCAAGCGTATTCGATTCAAAACGCAAATGCTATATAATGGGCATTTTGAACATGACGCCGGACTCCTTCTCGGATGGCGGCAAATGGAGCACGCGGGATTTGGCGTTGAAAAGAGCCGGGGAGATGATACGCGAAGGGGTTGACGTCATCGACGTCGGCGGCGAATCGACGAGACCCGGATATGTTGAAGTCTCGGTGGAGGAAGAACTCGACAGAGCGCTGCCGATCATCGAAGCGATCGTCAGCCATTTTAAGACCCCCGTATCAATAGATACGTATAAAAGCAGGGTCGCGGCGCCCGCGTTAGCGGCGGGCGCTGTTTTAGTTAATGATATCTGGGGGCTTAAGAAGGATCCTGACATTGCGCGAGTCGTCTCCGAAAGCGGAGCCTCCTGTTGCATCATGCACAATAGAGTGAACATAGACTATTCGGATTTCATGAGCGACATGCTCGCTGATTTGGGCGAGTCCGTCGGGATAGCAGTTGGAGCCGGCATACCGCCCGACAAGATCATGCTCGACCCCGGAATAGGCTTCGCCAAGACACATGCCATGAACCTTGAGGCGATAAACAAGCTGGACATGCTCAAGAGCCTTGGGTATCCAATAATGCTGGGAGCGTCTCGAAAGAGCGTTATCGGACTTGCCCTCAACCTGCCGGTGGAGGAGCGCCTGGAAGGCTCGCTCGCGGCTGCGGTGATCGGCGCCATGCGCGGGGCTTCGTTCGTAAGAGTGCATGACGTAAAGCAGACGCGCATGGCCCTTACGATGGCGGAAAGAATTATTTATGGATAAAATATGCATAAACGGCGTGGAAGTGTTTGCGAACCACGGCGCTTTCCCTGAAGAAAAAGTGCTGGGGCAGAAGTTCGTCATATCCGTAGAACTGTATACGGACCTGCGCGCCGCCGGCAAGTCTGACAGGCTCGAAGATGCCGTCGACTACGGCATGATATGCGCGGGAATAAGGCAGTATGTCGAAGGGAACGTGTTCAACCTTATTGAAACCGTGGCGGAAGGGCTTGCGGAAAAACTGCTGTCGGAGAATAGGCCTGTTAAGAAAATCCGCGTTCAGGTCAAGAAACCGTGGGCGCCGGTTATGGCGCATCTTGAATCAGTATCAGTTGAAATCGAGAGGGAACGCCATACCGCATACATTGCCCTCGGGTCAAACATGGGGGACAGGGAATCACGCCTCAAGAGCGCGGTAAGCAGGCTTGACAGCTCGCAGGGCTGCAGCGTAACGAGAGTTTCAAAAATAATCGAAACTTCCCCATACGGGTACACGGAGCAAGCCGACTTCCTCAATGGATGCCTGGAGCTGGATACTCTGCTAACGCCGGAGGAGCTGCTCGCGTTGCTGCACGAAGTCGAAAACGACGAAGGCCGCGTCAGAGCCGAGCGCTGGGGCCCGCGGACACTGGACCTCGACATTATTTTCTACGACGACATAATCTATTCAACCGAAACGCTCAGAATCCCGCACGCGGAAGCTCACAAAAGGGACTTTGTACTGCAGCCGCTGTGCGAGATAGCCCCCTGGAAGCTGCACCCGGTTTTAGGGAAAACGGTTCTGGAGCTATATGAACAATGTGAGAGGGATTGACTTGATGGGCTATACTGAAACGCTCGAGTATATACATAACGTAAAGTGGCAAGCGGTGAAACCGGGGCTATCGCGCACAAGGGAGCTTCTCGCCGCGCTCGGGAACCCGGAGCAAGGGCTGAAATTCGTACATGTCGCCGGGACAAACGGAAAAGGCTCGACGGCCGCGTGCATATCTTCTGTGCTGCGTAAGGCCGGCTACAGGACAGGGCTTTATATATCGCCGTATATCATCCGCTTCAACGAAAGATTCCAGGTCGATGGAGCGCATATAGCCGACGACGAACTCGTGCGCCTTACCGACGAGATACGCCCGATAGCAGACGCGATGGCAGAGCCGCCCACAGAGTTCGAGCTGATTACAGCGATAGCTATGAAGCACTTCTACAATCAAAAGTGCGATATAGTCGTGCTCGAAGTCGGCATGGGAGGCGAGCTGGATTCGACAAACGTGATTGACACACCCGAAGTCGCAGTAATAACGACGATCAGCCTCGAACATGTCAAAGAACTTGGGCCGGAGATCACGGACATTGCGCGAGCAAAGGCCGGCATCATCAAAGCCGGAGGCGACGTTGTCGTCTATGGCGGCTTACCTGAGGTCGAGGAAGTATTCGAGCGGACATGCCGCGAGAAGGGAGCCAGGCTGCAGAAAACTGACTTCTCCCGCATATCCCGCCCCGTGCACACGCTCGAGCATTCGCGATTTGACTTCGCGCCCTACGGGGAGATCACACTGCCGCTCGCCGGCACGTACCAGCCGCGTAACGCCGCCGTCGCCGTGACGGCTCTGGAAGTCCTGCGCGCGAAAGGCTACGCCATCAGCGACGCCGATATCGTCGATGGGCTTGCAGCAGTCAATTGGCCCGGCAGATTCGAACTGCTCGGGCGGGATCCGGTCTTCATACTGGATGGCACGCATAACCCGGAAGGGATTGAAGCAACGGCTGCAAGCCTTAAGAGCCATTTCCCGGGCAGAAAGATCGTTTTCATAATCGGCGTCATGGCGGATAAAGACGTGGATTCGATGATAGCACCGATCGCTGTTTTTGCAGATGCATTCTACGCCGTGCGCCCGGACTACCCGCGCGCTATGAATACACAAACCCTTGCAAATAAACTGTCGCCATACGGCGCGCCGGTATTCATCGGGGAAACTGTGGCAAGCGGCGTCAATGAGGCGATTGATAGGGCCGGAGCGGATGGTATTGTATGCGCAATTGGTTCTTTATACTTCTCTGGTGATATACGGAGCGCTTATGAGGGCAGGGCGAGGTCCCACAATTAGTCCTGACAGGGGTGAGTGAGCATTCTTCAAACGCAACTAATGATGTTCATCATCATAGCGATTGGCTTCCTCATAACGAAAAAAGGCATATTTTCCGTTAAAGCGAGAGCCGACGTCACCGACATCGTGCTGTATGTCGTCCTTCCATGCAACATCTTCAGCTCGTTCAGCAAAGATATCTCACCGGAAGTGTTGCGGCAGTGCGGAATCGTGCTCCTTGTCTCGACGTGCATGCATATATTCTACACGCTCTTGTCAAAGGTTTTATATATCCGCATCAAGCCCGGAAGACGCGAAGTCATGCAGTACGGGACGATTATCAGCAACTCCGGCTTCATGGGGCTGCCGGTAATTGCGTCGGTCTTCGGGCAGACCGGCATGCTGTACGGTTCAATCGTGCTCATACCTCTCAGAGTGTTCATGTGGACTGCCGGCTTGTCTCTTTTCACAAGCACAGCCACAAAAGAGAAAGTAAGGACGGTCGCTACGCACCCGTGCATTTGGGCCGTCATACTCGGTTTCGTCTACCTGCTTGTGCCGGTTACGCTTCCCGATTTTATCACAGGGACTATCAGTACGGTAGGCAACTGCACCACGACTCTGTCCATGCTGGTTGTCGGTTCTTTACTCAGCGGCGTGGACTTAAAGAGCGTGATTGACAAAGACTGCTTTTATTATTCCTTCCTGCGCCTGATCGCCATACCGGCGGTTGTGTTCGCAGTCCTGCTCCTGCTAAAGGTGGACCCGCTTGTAACCGGCGTGGCAGTTCTGGCATCCGCAATGCCCGCAGCTACGGTCACTGCGATGCTTGCGGAGAAGTACGGCCGCGACGCGCAGTTCGCTTCGAAAATGCTTTTTGTCTCAACCGTGCTCTCGCTTGTCACGCTCCCGGTCATCGCCAGGGTTATGACAGCGCTGCTGCCCGTACCATAGGCGGTACAGTTCACAGTGCGGTTCGTTTTTCGCAGCTGCATGGCTATGGTATTTTTTGTATTGACAGACGCCATTTGGAACTATATAATCCCAATCACCGGCGCGACAATGAGCCAAAGCGCGCTTCCGTAGCTCAGCCGGTAGAGCAGCGCATTCGTAATGCGCAGGTCGTCGGTTCGAGTCCGACCGGGAGCTCCAAACGAAGCCTTGTAACGTAAAATGCTACAAGGCTTCGTTTTTGGCGTTTTTTACCCTGGCTCAATTATGAATTTTCTTGCATTACCCGGACGATATGTGGTATACTCATGCGAAATCATAAATGGAGGACAACCCAAATGAAGAAAATCGTCGCGCTAATCCTATCCGCGCTGCTCATCGTGACCCTGTTCGCCGGGTGTTCGGACTCAAAGAAAAACAGCACTCCGACAAGGCTGCTGATGGTAACAGGCGGCACTTCCGGCACGTATTACGCATACGGCGGCGTAATAGCCACCACGCTCACCGAAAAACTCTCAAACATCGAGATAACCGCTAACACATCGGGAGCGTCCGCTGCGAACGCTCGCTCTCTGAAAAGCAAAGAGGCCGAGCTGGCGATCCTGCAAAACGACGTCCTCGACTATGCTTACCACGGCACAGAACTGCTCAAAGACGACGGCGCAATGGCGATGCTCCGCACGATCGCGACGCTGTATCCTGAAGTGGTCCAGGTCGTCGCGACAAAAAGCTCGGGAGTCCAGAGCATAGCCGACCTCGCCGGTAAACGCGTCTGCGTCGGCGACGCGGGCTCCGGTACCGAAGCAAACGCCCGCCAGGTGCTTGCAGCCTATGGCCTGCAGTTCTCCGATCTGGGCAGGGTTGAAAACCTGAGCTTTGGCGACGCCGCGACGGCAATGCAAAACGGCACTCTCGACGCGTCATTTACCACGGCGGGCGTCCCGAACCCGGCGATTACAGAACTCAACTCATCTACGGAAATCGTCCTGCTCCCGATATCCGGAGCGGAAGCCAATAAACTCATTTCCGACTATCCGTTCTATTCAAAATTCACGATATCGAACGATGACTACGGAGTACCCGGGGTTGAGACTGTAGCCGTCCTTGCGACGCTGGCTTGCACCACGGACCTCAGCGATGACATTGCGTACCAGATTACGAAAGCTCTGTTCGATAACCAGTCCGCGCTTGCGACAGCCCACGCCAAGGGGCAGCTCCTGTCTTTGCAGAGCGCTGTCCAGGGCGTCAGCATACCCTTCCATCCGGGCGCGGAAAAGTACTACAAGGAAGTCGGGGCTATAAAATAATCTTGCCTTTGCTGCGGGTATGAAAGCTCCTAGCACAAGCCAACTGCGTTCAGGCAAGAGCATCGCCGCATTTGCGGCATGCGCTGCGGCGGCGATAGCTCTGCTGGCTCTGCTGTGGCCCGTTGGGAGGCTGTCCGTGACCTGTGGCGGCGAGATGCTTATTGCATGGCCGATAGACAAGGGCGAAAGGTTTGAGATTACGTTCACGCATTCGCTCAACCTTTCGCCCATAACCGATGTAGTCGAGTGGACAGGCAGCGACCTTGTTGTCGTAAAAAGCATATTTAAAACCTTCGGCGCGGGCGTCCCGGTTCCGGCGGACGGCGTCGGAAGCGAACTTGTTCGCGTCGGTGACCACTACGAGCTGCTCGGGATAGATAAACATATGCAGAGCATAAGCATTCTTCTGCAGGAAACGCCCGATCACCATTTATCTTTCAACGGCCGCGAGGCCTCTCTGCTGGAAGCCGCCGGGCCGGGGAGTACTGTGGAGATCAAAGTCAGCACGGTTCCGCGCGTCGTCCGGTATATGCAGGGGAAGGGCGCTAGCTAAACCGCGACTGGGCGCTGGAGCCGTTGGCCGTTAGCCCTAATAATTGCCTGGGATCCGGGCTGGCGATTTCACTCATTTCCTATAACAGTACCGGGGGTACCTATGCTGTTTTCAAAGAAAAAGAAAGAAGAACCGGCGTCGATCGAGGCTCTTGAACTCGAAGCCGATACTTCCGGTATGACGGAAGAGCAGATAGCCGCGCAGAGCGCGGCTGAAGTCCTCGATAAGTACGACAGGGAGTCGGCTTACAGGAACAAGCTCCCAAAAATCCTGAAGAACCTGGTCGGGGTCATACTTATCGCCTTTTCCGTTTTCCAGATTTACACCAGCATTTTCACGATTCAGGAACGCCTGCTCAGGCCGATTCACCTCGGGTTCGCGATGTGCCTGTCATTTTTGCTCTATCCGGCAAGGCGGCACTTCAGGCGCGACAGAATACCGTGGTATGACTGGCTTCTCGCTGCAGCGTCGATTGCCGTGACGCTCTACATACCCTTTAACCTGAGCTACCTGGTGCGCAACATCGGAAACTACGGTACGAAGGAGGTCGTAATCGGAATTATCGGCATCCTCCTGCTTATGGAGGCTTGCCGGCGCATCGTTGGGACTCCAATCCTCATCGTCGTGACCTGTTTTCTTGCCTACACATTTTTTGGGCAGCATATTGCTGGGACATTCGGGCATCGCGGCTATACAACGCGCCAGGTAATTACGCATATGTACTACACCCTTGAGGGTGTTTTCGGCACGCCAATCGGCGTGTCGGCGACGTTTATCTGCCTGTTCATCCTGTTCGGCGCTTTCCTTGACAGGACGGGGGTCGGCAAATTCTTTATCGACCTGGCAAACGCAATCGCGGGCAAGCGCATCGGGGGCCCCGCGAAGGTTGCGGTCATATCATCGGCGTTTTTTGGCACGGTGTCAGGATCGTCGGTGGCTAATACCGTAGGCACGGGTTCATTCACGATACCGGCGATGAAAAGGCTTGGCTACAAGCCGGAGTTCGCGGGCGCAGTTGAAGCAGCTGCCTCGACAGGCGGGCAACTCATGCCCCCGGTCATGGGCGCGGCAGCGTTCCTGATGGCCGAGAACACAGGGTTCCCGTACAGCAGGATAATCGTCTCCGCGATTATCCCTGCCGTTCTCTATTTTTCCGGCATACTGATCAGCGTGCATCACGAAGCGCGCAAACTCGGGCTCAAGGGCGCGGCGTCTGAGGATGTGCCGAAGGTCGTGCATCTGCTCCGTGAACGCGGCCATTTGCTCGTGCCGCTGATTTACATGATTTACATGCTCTCGTCAAAGGCAACTCCCGCTTACTCTGCGCTCGGGGCGATACTCTCTTCGCTTATTGTTTACAGCGTGGAATGGTGGGCGCTTATACCGATCGGGTTCATGGTGGTGTGCAAGGAGTTTGTCCCCTCGCTGCATTTCACGCAGTATGCCCTTATCGCGATTGGGATTTGGATTGTGATATGCCTTTTCCGCCGCAAGCTGGGATTCCGCATCGTCGAAGTGCTCGAGAGCCTCAGGGAGGGCGCCAGGAGCGTGCTAGCCGTCGCGATAGCTTGCGGCATGGCCGGAATGATCGTAGGGACTGTCACGCTGACAGGGCTGGGGTTGAAGTTCGCCACCGGGATATCCTACCTCGCCGGCGGTAACTTGTACCTGCTTATGTTCTTCACTATGCTGGCGTCCATCGTGCTTGGCATGGGGGTCCCGACGACAGCGAACTATCTGATTACGTCTACTATCTGCGCGCCCGCACTCATAGCTTTGCTCATTGATATTAACGGGCTGAGCGCGCCGACGACAGCGATTATCATGGGCGCGCACCTGTTTGTATTCTATTTCGGGATAATTGCAGATATTACGCCGCCAGTCGCGCTTGCGGCTATGGCCGGCTCTGCCATTGCAAAAGGCGAGCCGTTCAAGACAGGCGTCACCGCGACCAGAATTGCCATCGGCGCTTTCATTGTGCCGTACATATTCGTCCTAAACCCCGCTATGCTGATGATTGATACGAACGTGTTTTTCATCGTCTTCAGCCTCGCGACGGCCATGCTGGGCATGTATTCTCTGTCGGGAGGCCTCGCAGGCTTCGTTCAGGATGAGTGTAAATGGTACGAGAGGATTCTGCTTGTCGGCGCCGGCCTGGCAATGATATACCCTGAGGTCGCTTCGGATGCCGTCGGCGTAGTCGTGCTGGCATTCGTGATTTTCATGCAAAAACGCAGGGCGCCCAAAAGGGCTGCATAGTGGGTACCTGAACAGACGGGGTACTGCGCAATCATTTCCCGGCGTCGCCTTCGCTGAATAGCGGCAACCTTTCCAGAAAAATGATATCATCCCGCAGGGCGGCGTCCCCCTCGGCCAGCACTGCGGCACGGCCTACGATCGAGCCCCCGGCGAAATTCACCAGTTCCTCGACCGCCGCCAGCGAGTTCCCGGTCGAGATAACGTCGTCGACGACCAGGACCCTGCTGTTTTTCAGGAGTTCCGCGTCCTTTCCATCAAGGTAAAGGTGCTGTGGGTTCTCTGTTGTGATTGACTTCACCTCAACGCTCATCACATCGCTCATGTACAGCTTGACCTGCTTTCTGGCGACGACGAAAGCAGAGTCGCCGCGCTGCCGGGCCATTTCCATAACCAAAGGGATGCTCTTGGTTTCGGGAGTGATGATGTAGTCATAGTCAGGGCAGCTCTTGAGCAACTCACGCGCACAGCAGACAGTCAGCTCGACGTCGCCCATCAACAGGAAACCCGCGATGAACACCCCGCCACCTATCGGGAACAGCGAGAGCTGCCTTTCCAAACCGGCGACTTTCAGCGTATATACCATAGTGATAATTCCCCCAATCAATGATCTCGGAGCAATCATTATATCATAAGCGCAGCGAATGATATAATTGCCATGTGGCGCGTCCCGCGCCACGGCTAAAATCGATGTATAATGATTTCGCAGAAATCATTATATCATAACGCTGTTTGATTTGACACAGCAAACTATTTCCAAAACACGAAAGGAGACGTAAGATGGCTGCACGGATATCAAAATTCTTCAAGCTCGAACAGAAGGGGACGACAATCCGAACGGAGGCAATCGCCGGAATCACTACATTCGCGACCATGGCGTATATCCTGGCCGTGAACCCGGACATCCTAAGCGCGGCGGGGCTCGACAGCGGAGCTGTGTTCGTGGCGACCGCGCTGGGAGCAGTAATCGGAACCGTATGCATCGCGCTGCTTGCGAACCTTCCATTCGCAATGGCGCCCGGAATGGGGCTCAACGCATTCTTCGCATATACGGTAGTCATTGGGATGGGCTACACCTGGCAGTTCGCGCTGTGCGCGGTTTTTGTAGAAGGCTTGATATTCGTAGTCTTAAGCAAATCCGGAATCCGCACGATGCTGTTTAACGCGATCCCGCTCACTTTGAAGTACGCAGTCGGAGCGGGCATAGGCATGTTCATCGTTTTCATCGGCCTTAAGAATGCAGGGGTAGTCGTAGCGGACGGGGCGACTTTTGTTGCGCTTGGGAACTTACGCAGCGCGGCGCCTGCAATCGCGCTTATTGGCGTGATTATCACGATAGTTTTGCTCCTGAAGAAGGTCAAGGGCGCGCTGCTTATAGGTATAATCATTACCTGGGCGCTCGGGATCATCGCGCAGCTCGCCGGTTGGTACGCCGTCGACCCCGCTGTCGGGAACTTCGACCTTATTCCCAAAAGCTTTGTGGCGCTGCCGCCTTCTCTGGCGCCCACATTCGGCAAACTCTTCACAGGTTTCAAGGAAGTTTTCGTTGACGCCAGCAGCGTGTTCAGCTTCCTGTCTGTCATGATCGCGTTCCTCTTCGTCGATATATTTGATACTGTTGGCACATTGGCCGGCGTTGCGAGCAAGGCGAACATGCTCAATGAGAAGGGCGAACTTGAAGGCGTCAGCAACGCGCTTTTGTCGGACTCTATCGCGACGACCGTGGGCGCTGTCCTCGGCACGTCGACAGTCACGACGTATATCGAATCCGCCGCAGGAGTCCAGGAGGGCGGCCGCACGGGCTTGACTTCTATTGTCACTTCAATATTCTTTCTCATCAGCCTTTTCCTCGCGCCTGTGTTCCTGACGATTCCGGGCTTTGCGACTGCTACTGCCCTTATCGTAGTCGGCCTGCTGATGGTTGAGCCGATAAAGAACATGAAGCTAGACAATCTCGAGGAGCTCATTCCGCTGGGGATTACGATCGTGGCGATGCCGTTGTTCTACTCGATCTCTACGGGGCTCGCCTTCGGGTTCATCTCTTATGTTGTTGTCAAGCTCGCGACCGGCAAGGTCAAAGACATCAGCGTCCTTATGTGGATTCTGACTGTCGTTTTCCTGCTGCAGTTGGTCCTTGCGAGTTAGCCATTGAGTGTCTGTTCAGGTACCCCGTCCAGGCGCTATATTTCATTTCGTAAGCGAAGCTCGTCGCTGCGGATTACGCTAAGTCTCGCATTACAGCAAGCTGTAACGCTCGCACGCTTCATCGCAGCTCCTCTTCGAATCGAAGCAGGCTTCGATTCGATACACATGGAAATTATGCGGAGCGTGCGAGTATGCGCATGGATGCGCATTCGAGCGAAAGAAATGAAATATAGCGCCTGGAGGTAGTGGGTACCTGAACAGTTACAGTTGCCGATAAAGTAAAAGAGACCTGCTAAACAAAAGCGGGTCTCTTTTTTACGATGTAACGCCTGAAGGTTTAACTGTTAATCCGCTGTGCCAATGCCGCTGACATCTCCCTGCACTTCGCCATAATCTCTGCCGCGTCAATATCGACAAACTCGCGGTCTTTCATCTTGACAACGCCATTTATGACCGTCGTGACAATGCTGCGGCCGCTTAACCCGAACACGATGTGGCTGTCGCAGTTGGAAGCATCCATTGGAGTGAGCGGATCATAGTCGGCTATGACGAGGTCAGCGGCGGCGCCCTCTTCCAGGACGCCGAGTTTTGCGCCGAAAAAGCGGTTCCCTATCAGGGCGTTATTGGCAAACAACATAGCGGGAACCTCGCTCCACGCAGCGCCCGGGTCGCAAAGAACATGCTTGTGGATTATGTTGGCGACCTTCTCGGACTCGAACATATCGTTCGTGTAGCCGTCGGTACCCAGGCCCAGCAAAATGCCACGCTTCATCATCTCCATACAGGGCGGTATGCCGACAGCGTTGCCCATGTTGGACTCCGGGTTGTGCACGACCATAGTATCTGTCTGCTTGATAATATCCATCTCAGAACCGCTCACGTGAATGCAGTGGCCGGTGATAGTCCTGCCGCCAAGAATATCATTGTCATACAGTCGGTTTATCACACGCTTGCCGTATTTTTTCAAGCTGTCGTAGACATCGTCCATACCCTCGGCGACGTGGATGTGGAAGCCGGCGCCCTCCGGCGTTGACTCGCGGCATAAGGCTAAAGTCTCGTCCGACAGGGTGAAGGAAGCGTGCAGCCCCATCATGCCTTTGAGCATATCCGAGTTGTCTGCTTGAGCCTTCTTGATGAACTGCGCGTTTTCGGCGATAGCTTCCTTCGCCTTGTCCTCGCCATCCCTGTCCGAGACCTCATAGCACAGGCAGGAGCGCACGCCGAGTTCCCCGGCCGCGTCGGCAATGGCGAACAGGCTGCCCCTGACGCCGCCGTAGCTCGCGTGGTGGTCAAACACCGTCGTGCAGCCGTTTCTGATGCAATCCAGGTATGTCGCCATCGCGCTCCAGTAGGAGTCCTCGACCGTCAGGTGGCGATCAAGAGTCCACCAAAGGCCGTCCAGTATCTCCAGGAAGTTCGCCGGGCTGTAACCGTTGATCGACAGGCCTCGGGCGAATGCGCTGTATATGTGGTTGTGCGCGTTGATGAGCCCGGGCATGATCAAGCCGCCGCGCGCATCCAGGAACTCCGCGTCCGGGTATTTCGCCTTGAGCAGCGCCGTGTCGCCGACTTCTTTAATGAACCTTCCGTCAATCGCGGCGCATCCGTTTTTTATCAACTTGTTCTCAGCGCCTCTGGTGATGAGCAATCCGTTACCGGCTAGTAACATGTCGCACCTCCTGATGAAAATCTAGATGTTATGTTGAAAAATACACCTTTCTATGCTAGTATATTACATAATGTGAAAAAACGCAAAGCAATCTGTGCAAGCCGAACAGCTCCCAAGGGAGGTGATTCTTCTGCTGATATGCAACGGCATAGTCGTTACGGCGGCCGGGGCGGGCAAGGCCGATATTCGCGTTGAAGGCGAAATCATCTATGAAATAGGCGAGTCGCTCAAACCGCGCGCAGGAGAGACGGTCATTGACGCGCAGGGCAAAATCGTTATGCCCGGCGGCGTTGACGTCCATACGCATATGGATCTCGACCTTGGCGCCGTCAGAGCTACTGACGATTTCTACACAGGAACCGTCGCGGCAGCCTGCGGCGGCACGACGACAATAGTGGACCACATGGCCTTCGGCCCCCGAGGCTGCTCTATCTCGCATCAAGTCGACGCGTACCACAAACTCGCGCAAGGGAACGCGGTGGTGGACTACGGCTTTCACGGGGTCCTCGACCATGTTGATGATACGATCCTTGCAGAAATCGAGTCGCTCGCCGGTGAGGGGATAACAAGCCACAAGTTTTACCTGACATACGACGGCAAGATAACTGATTACGAGATTATTAAACTCATGGATCGTGCTTGCGGGCTTGGCGTGCTGCTGACAGTCCATGCAGAAAACGACGGCGCTCTCACGTGGCTTCGTGAGAAGTACAGAGCAATTGGCGCGGCTGCCGGGCAGTCCGCGCCTGTTTTTCACGCGATGAGCAGGCCTCCTGAATGCGAAGCGGAGGCAGTCTCCCGCATGGCCTGGCTTGCCGCGATGGCCGGCGACGCGCCGCTTTACATTGTGCACCTATCGTCAAAACTTGCCCTGGAGCGCATAATCGAGGCCCGTTCGCGAGGGCAGGAGAATCTATACGCGGAGACATGCCCCCAATATTTGTTCCTTGACGACTCTTTGTATGAGAGAGAGGACGCGCTGAAATATGTAATGAGCCCGCCCCTGCGCTCCCGGGGGAACTGCGAGGCGCTATGGGCCGCCCTCGGGGAGGGCGGCGTCGACGTCGTCGCGACCGACCACTGCCCCTTTTTCTACGCAAAGGAAAAGCAGCTTGGCAAAGATGACTTTACCAAGACCCCGGGAGGGATCCCGGGCGTGGAGCCGCGCATCCCGCTCATGTTCTCCGGAACTGTTGCAGGCAGGTTGACCCCGCAGCGGTTTGTCGCGCTATGCTGCGAGAACCCCGCCAGGCTGTTCGGGCTGTACCCAAAGAAGGGCGTGATAGCAGCGGGCAGCGACGCTGATATTGTGATTATCGACCCGCACTCCGCAGCGACGCTCACAGCAGACATGCTGCACGAGAACTGCGACTACACGCCTTATGAAGGCTTGCCGCTTCCGGGCCGTCCGGTTATGACGATTTCGCGGGGCGAAGTTATAGTAAGCGATGGGATTTTCCTGGGGCGAAAAGGGCGCGGAAGCTTTCTCAAACGCGGGCTGCCGGACCTATCGCTGCGAAGCTAGCGCACCCCCCAAACCAAAACATATAACGAAAGGCGTGTTGTAAAATTGGATGTATTCGACATCATCGGCCCGATAATGATAGGACCATCCTCATCTCATACGGCCGGCGCCGTCAAGCTCGGCAATGTCGCGAGGATACTCCTCGGCAGCGAGCCTGCCAAAGCGACAATAACGCTTTACGGGTCGTTCGCAAAAACCGGCAAAGGGCACGGAACAGACAAAGCGCTCCTTGCGGGGATCTGCGGCTACACCATGGACGACGCGGGCATAAAAACTGTATTTGAGGATTGCCCGTTCGAATATGAGTTCAAGTACGAAGAAAACAGCGACTACCACCCCAACACCGCGCTGATAGAGCTATCGGACGCAGAGATGTCCGTGAAAATGCGCGGGGCGTCTGTGGGGGCGGGGAGGATTGAAGTCCAGGAAGTCGACGGCATGGAAGTGTCGTTCAGCGGAGACTTCAACACGCTTATAATATTCCATAGCGACCGCAGGGGCATTATCGCGAGAATCACTACCTGGCTCAGCGAGAACGGAATCAATATCGCGTTTATGAGAGTGTTCAGGCTAAGCAAGGACGACAAAGCCGTAATGGTAATAGAGACAGACCAGAAAGTCGCGGGGTACAAAATACTGGAAAGCTTCCAGGATGGGTTGAGGGTTGAGTATTATGAGAACACACATGCACGAAACGCTTAGAGTGATGAGAGAAGCAATCGCTGCGGGGCTAAGCGACAAAGACGCGCGCTCGCACAGCGGTATGTCCGGCGGGAACGCCTGCAGGATGAAAAGCTTCATTGACAGCGGAAGTATCGAAGATAATGTCTACAACCGCGCGACTGTATACGCGCTTGCGACTTCTGAAACAAACGCGAACATGGGCAAAATAGTAGCGGCGCCTACAGCGGGGGCAAGCGGCATACTGCCCGCTGTACTGATCGCGTTTTCCGAGCTGAACCGGGTTGACGATGAGAGAGTCGTAGACGCCCTCTACCTTACCGGCGACATTGGGATGAAAATAGCGAAGACCGCGAGCCTGTCCGGAGCGGAATGCGGCTGCCAGGCTGAGTGCGGCAGCGCGGCGGCGATGGCTGCGGCCGGGTTGGCGTTCCTTATGGGCGGGACATACGAGCAATCAGAGAACGCTGCGGCTCTTGCGCTGAAGTCTCTGCTTGGCCTCGTGTGCGACCCTGTCGCGGGGCTTGTGGAAGTGCCGTGCATCAAGCGCAACGCGACTGGCACATCAGTCGCGATAACGAGCGCTAATATGTCAATGGCCGGCATCGAGAGCGTCATCCCGTTCGACGAAGTCCTTGTCGCGATGAAGCAGGTCGGGCGAACTATGCCCGAGCAGCTCAGGGAGACAGCGCAGGGCGGCTGCGCCGTCACAGCTACCGGGATGAGGATTGCAAGGAGCCTCGGGCTGAAGCAGAGGCGCGGCGACGAGAGCGGAACATTCGTCCGTGAGTAAACATGAGTGTCTGTTCAGGTACCCACGTAAACAATCCCGCCCCCCACAATGAAAGGAATGGACTTTTTATGATCGATCTGGCAATAAATAAGGGCAACCTTGAGCAAAACATCAAAAAGGCACGGGAGAATAATGTCATCATCCCGAACTTCAAGCAGATGCGGGACCCCGAAAGTAATGTGCCCGGAGGTATCAAGGACCGGCTGCGCAGCGTGGGGCTATGGGACGTCAACCCGCTGAACCTGTTTCGCATCACCTGGAAGAACGAGCCCAAGATGAGCGGAGGCTTGTACGCCGGTCCTAACTTCATAGAACTGCCGTCCGCGCTTACGGGAGTCCCTGCAAGGATAATCTGCATGGTAGGGAAGTACTTCCCCACGGGCTGCCACAAAGTAGGAGCCTCTTTTGGCTGCCTCGCGCCCAGGCTGGTGACAGGGCAGTTCAACTCCGCCGCGCAGAAGGCGGTCTGGCCTTCCACCGGCAATTATTGCAGGGGAGGCGCGTTTAACTCAAAGCTGCTGGCCTGCGAGTCTGTCGCCATTTTGCCGGAGGGAATGAGCCGGGAGCGCTTTGACTGGCTGTCGCAAATCGCGGGCGAGGTCATAGCGACGCCGGGTACGGAAAGCAATGTCAAGGAAATCTTCGACAAGACGAACGAACTGCGCGCGACCCGGGACGACGTGATGATCTTCAACCAGTTCGAGGAGATGGGCAACTATTTATGGCACTACAACATTACCGGAAGCGCCGTCGAGGAAGCGTTTGAGAGCATCAAAGGCGCCGACGGCAACTTCGCCGGCATCTGCCTGACATCAGGTTCTGCCGGCTCACTCGGGAGCGGGGATTACCTGAAGCAGAAGTACCCATTCTCCAAAATAGCGGTCGGCGAGGCGCTGCAGTGCCCGACGATCCTGAATAACGGCTTCGGCGCGCACCGCATCGAGGGCATAGGCGATAAGCACATCCCCTGGGTGCATAACGTCCGGAACACCGACATGGCGATAGCCATCGACGATAATGACTCGATGGCGCTCCTGCGCCTCTTTAACGAGCAGGCAGGCAAGTCGTTTTTGACTGGAGAAGCCGGTATGGACGAGCGTGATGTCGCGCGGCTTGCGCTCATGGGCATATCCGGCATATCGAACATGCTCTGCGCTATCAAGTTCGCGAAGTATTATGAGCTTACGGAGCAGGACGTTGTCGCCACGGTACTTACAGACTCGGTTGAGATGTATATGTCCAGGCTTGAGGAACTGCGCGAGGAACGCGGCGAATACAAGGCTTTGAACGCTGCTGCTGATTTCGCGGCAAGCTTGCGGGGGATACGGACGGATAACCTGATAGAGCTAACATACGCGGAGCGCAAGAGGGTGCATAATTTAAAATACTACACATGGGTCGAGCAGCAGGGGCGCTCGCCGCGTGAGCTGGACGACCAGTGGTATCATCAGGATGAGACATTTGAAGCGGTCCAGGGGCAGACGGAGCGGATAGACGCGTTGATCGATGAGTTTAATGACAGAGTAGGCCTCACGCCGTAGGGGCGGCATTCTGCCCAAGCCCCCTTCGCGCACGAAGGGGGTGACGCCCGCAGGGCGGCGGGGGTTGTCCACCACCGTAGGCCTAACGCCGTAGGGGCCATGTAGAGCAAACAACTAATGGAGATAACAGTATTGCATAACACAAGATGGATAAAAAATACTATCCCTGTGTCCGATTGCGCGAAGAACTTGTCGCTTATGAACATCGGGACGATTAGCAAAGTTCGGGAGTTCCACAAAAGCTTTCCGCAATACTCCGTTACGCCGCTGGCCTCGCTGGATAACCTGGCAGGCGAAACGGGCGTAGGCGGTATCTACGTCAAAGACGAGTCATACAGGTTCGGCCTTAACTCCTTCAAGGCGCTGGGCTGCACATTCGCCCTCGCGAGCTTCATAGCTCAAACTGTTGGCTGCTCGGTGTGGGACTTGGACTATACGACGCTGACCTCGCCTGACATGAAGAGCAAGCTCGGTGAATACACATTTTTCGCAACGACCGACGGCAACCACGGCCGGGCTCTTGCATGGGCAGCGAACCAAATCAGGCAGAAGTCCGTGATATATATGCCAAAAGGCTGCCCGGCCGTTCGCCTGGAAAACATAAGGCGCGAAGGCGCGCAGGCGTATATCACGGAAAGCAATTATGACGATACCATCCGCTTTACGGCGCAACTCGCCGAAAAGACCCCCGGTGGAGTGATCGTTCAGGATACCGCGTGGGAGGGATATGAAGATATCCCCGGCTGGATAATGCAGGGTTATGGCGTCATGGCGCTGGAGGCCTGCGACCAGTTGCGGGAACGAGGAATCATGCCGACGCATATGTTCATACAGGCCGGGGTCGGCGCATTCGCGGGTTCAGCGCAAGGCCTTGTGTGCAACTATTACGGAGATGAAAGCCCTATCTCGTTCGTGGTGGAGCCGACAGTCGCTGCATGCCACTACCGAAGCGCACAGAAAGGCGACGGCTCAATCGTAAAAGTCGGCGGCGATATGGATACGATTATGGCAGGGCTTGCCTGCGGCGAGCCGAACATTTTGTCCTGGGACATACTTAGAAACAAGAGTTCGTACTTTACGACGATTGAGGACGAAACAGCAGCCCGGGGGATGCGCGTGCTCGGCGCCCCTCTGCGCGGCGATCCCAGGGTAATATCCGGTGAGTCCGGCGCTTCGGCGATGGGATTTCTCATCGATCTGCTCACAAGTAGCGAGAGAAGCATGGCGGAACTCCGCGAACAGGCCGGCATTGGGAGAGATTCGCATATCCTGCTGTTCAGCACCGAAGGCGATACCGACCCTGAGAACTATCGGCGTATAGTTTGGGAAGGGCAGCTCCATTCAGGAGTTTAGCTCGAACCATAAGAATACAAGAGAGGTATTGGGTACACACTATGGACTATGAAGCAGTTAAGGCGCGAGCCGAGCACTACAAAAACGACATGACAAAATTCCTGCGCGACATGATACTCATTCCCGGCGAGAGCTGCGATGAAAAAGGCAAGATCGAACGCGCGGCGCAGGAGATGCGCGCCCTGGGGTTCGACAAAGTTGAGATTGATGCGATGGGCAACCTGCTGGGCTACATGGGCAAGGGCGAAAAGCTCATCGCCTTCGACGGACATATCGATACGGTCGGCATTGGCAACCGGGATAACTGGCGCTTCGACCCTTACGAAGGCTACGAGACCGATGAAGAAATAGGCGGCAGGGGCGCGTCAGACCAGGAGGGGGGAATCGTCAGCGCGGTATACGGCGCGAAAATAATGAAGGATCTCGAGCTGCTTAGCGACGAGTATAAAGTACTCGTCACCGCGACCGTTCAGGAAGAGGACTGCGACGGCCTTTGCTGGCAGTACATTATTAACGAGAGCGGCGTGAGGCCGGAGTTCGTAGTGCTGAATGAACCGACCGACGGCGGCATCTATCGCGGCCAACGCGGGCGCATGGAGATCCGGGTCGACGTCAAGGGGGTCTCGTGCCACGGCTCCGCACCCGAACGGGGAGATAACGCCATTTACAAAATGGCGGATATCCTGCAAGATATACGCGCCTTGAACGAAAACAACGCGGATGATGACGCTCAGGTCAAAGGGCTTGTCAAAATGCTGGACGAGGAGTTCAACCCGCAGTGGCGCGAAGCCCGTTTCCTGGGCAGGGGAACCATAACGACCAGCGAGATATTCTTCACCTCCCCGAGCCGTTGCGCGGTGGCGGACTCCTGCTCTGTCTCCCTCGACCGGCGTATGACAGCAGGCGAGACATGGGAATCCTGCCTCGACGAAATACGCGCGCTGCCGGCGGTCAAGAAGTACGGCAATGATGTGGCTGTTTCTATGTATGAGTACGACCGCCCATCTTACACCGGCTGCATCTATCCGATCGAGTGCTACTTCCCGACCTGGGTCATACCGCAAGACCACCCTGTCACTCGCGCAATGGAAGAATCGTACACCGGCCTCTACGGCAGCGAGCGCATAGGCTCTGCTGAAACGATCGACGCCCGGCGAGCAAGGCCTCTTACCGACAAGTGGACATTCTCGACGAACGGCGTCACAATAATGGGGCGCAACGGTATTGCGTGCATAGGCTTCGGCCCGGGCGCGGAAGCGCAGGCGCACGCCCCGAACGAAAAGACATGGAAACAGGATCTTGTAACCTGCGCCGCAGTGTTTGCGGTGTTACCGGCAATATATTCAAAGCAGAATGGAGAATAAACGTGAGTATTAACATCGAACAATACGCCGGCAAGCTGGCGAGCCTTGACCACGCAAATATGTACGGGAACGACTTTTTCTTCACCTGGGAGAAAAGCGACGATGAACTCCTGGCGCTCTTTGCAGTCGCGGACGCGCTGAGGCTCTTGCGCGAAAGCAACATTTCGCCGCGGATATTTGACAGCGGCCTGGCGGTCAGCCTGTTCCGCGACAACTCCACCCGCACGCGTTTCTCATTTAACTCGGCGGCCAACCTGCTTGGCCTCACGGTGCAGGACCTTGACGAGGGCAAGAGCCAGATCGCGCACGGTGAGACTGTCCGCGAGACAGCAAATATGATATCGTTCATGGCGGACGTCATCGGCATACGCGACGATATGTATATCGGCAAAGGCAACGCTTACATGCGCGAGGTCGCCGGCGCAGTGCGGCAAGGCTACGAGGAAGGCGTGCTCGAGCAGCGCCCGACGCTTGTGAACCTGCAGTGCGACGTAGACCATCCTACGCAGTCTATGGCCGACATGCTGCACATTATTCACCACTTCGGCGGCGTGGAGAACCTCAAGGGTAAAAAGCTTGCTATGTCTTGGGCGTACTCGCCGTCCTACGGCAAGCCGCTCTCTGTTCCGCAGGGGATCATCGGGCTGATGACGCGGTTTGGCATGGAAGTCTGCCTCGCTCATCCCGTCGGGTACGAGATCATGGGTGAGGTTGAGAAGGTAGCGGCGGAAAACGCCGCGAAGAGCGGCGGCGGCTTTTACAGGACCAACGACATGCGCGAAGCGTTCAAGGACGCAGACATAGTTTACCCAAAGAGCTGGGCGCCCTATGCCGCGATGGAAAAAAGGACGCAACTCTACGGTAACGGCGACGACGCGGGCATAAAGGCTCTCGAGAAGGAGCTGCTTGCGCAAAATGCCGAGCACAGGGACTGGGCCTGCACGGAAGACATGATGAAGCTGACAAAAGGCGGCGACGCGCTGTATATGCACTGCCTGCCGGCGGATATAACCGGAGTTAGCTGCGAGATGGGCGAGGTGGACGCGTCAGTGTTCAGCCGTTACCGCAAGCCGCTGTACAAGCAGGCCGGATTTAAGCCCTATATAATATCCGCGATGATATTCCTGGCAAAATGCAAGGATCCGGCAGCGATGTTGCGGTACCTTGCGGAAAGAGGACAGGCGAAGGCAGTTAGTAGGTAGGGGCGGCATCCTGCCGCCCGTAAGATTTAAGGATGGTACCAAGAGTGAAAAGAATAGTACTGGCGCTGGGCGGCAACGCCCTTGGCGATAACCTGCACGAACAGATGATTGCGGTGAAGAGCGCCGCGAAAGCGATCGCCGACCTCATAGAGGACGGATTCGACGTCATAATCACGCATGGCAACGGACCGCAGGTCGGCATGATAAACCTGGCGATGGAGACAGCCGCCAAGTTTGACGAGCATCTGTTCTATATACCTATGTCTGTCTGCGTGGCGCTGAGCCAGGGATACATCGGCTACGACATACAAAACGCGCTCCGCGAGGAACTCCTTGACAGGGGCATTGACAAACCCGTTGCGACGATAATCACACAGACCCTGGTGGACGAAAACGACCCGGCTTTCGCCGACCCGTCAAAACCGATCGGAGCCTACTATTCGCAAGAAGAAGCTGCGCAGATGGCAGAGCGTGGCTACGACATGAAGGAAGACGCGGGGCGCGGTTGGCGCCGTGTCGTCGCTTCGCCTAAACCAATTGGCATAGTTGAAAGCAAAACAGTCCTCGCGCTCCTGGAAGCAGGGCAGATACCGGTTACCGTCGGCGGAGGAGGAATCCCGGTCAAAAAAACAGAAGGCAGGCACTTAAAAGGCACGTCGGCTGTCGTAGACAAGGATTTCGCCAGCGCGAAGCTGGCGGAGGAACTCGACGCCGATATGCTTGTTATTCTCACCGCTGTCGAAAAGGTTGCAATTAACTTTGGAAAGCCGGATCAGCAATGGCTGAGCGAGATGTCCGCAGAAGATGCGGAGCGCTATATAGGCGAGGGGCATTTCGCGCCGGGATCCATGCTCCCCAAGGTGGAAGCGGCGCTGGAGTTCGTAAAATCCGGGTCCGGACGCAGGGCGCTCATCACGATGCTCTCAAAAGCAAGGGAAGGCCTCGCCGGCAAGAACGGAACAACCATTCGTTTATAGGTAGTGTCAAATAATCAATGAAAAAGCAATATCTAGAAAATCAAACACGAGCCCAACGAAGTGGGTCGTGTTTGAAGAGGAGGAGCAACGAAACGGAGCGTATGCCCGAACTTGTGAGGGCGGAGCGGAGTGGAGTTTGCGACGACGACTGGAGGCTCTTTATGGGATCTGAAAAGATAATACTCAGTGTAAACGGGAATACAGTGGGGTGCTCAAACGGGGAAAAAAAGCTCCTCGCGTACCTACGTGACGACCTGCGCCTGACCTCCGTAAAAGAAGGCTGCGGCGAAGGCGCCTGCGGCACATGCATGGTGCTGGTGGACGGCAAGGCGACAAGAGCCTGTATCCCGACAGTCGCGAAACTGCAGGGGAAAAACATCGTGACGGTCGAAGGGCTCTCACAGCGGGAAAAGGAAGTCTATGCTTACTGCTTCGCCTCGGCGGGCGCGGTCCAGTGCGGCTATTGCATTCCCGGCATGGTCATCAGCGCGAAGGGGCTGCTTGACGCAAACCCCGACCCGACGCGCGCGGACATACGAAAAGCGATTCGAGGGAACATCTGCCGCTGCACAGGATACGTCAAGATCATCGACGCGATCCTCAATGCGGCTGTCTTTTTCCGTGACAACTCCCCGATTCCAAAGCAGGAATTCTCAGGCAGGCTTGGAGAGGACTTCTTCCGTGTGGACGCGGAAGAGAAAACGCTCGGTACGGGCCTGTACACCGACGACGTAATAGTGGAGGGCATGGTCTTTGCCAAAGCGCTCCGATCAAAATACCCGCGAGCGCGCGTGCTCTCAATAGACTTTTCTGAAGCGGAGCGGCATGCTGACTGCATCCGTATCATCACCGCCGGCGACGTGCCGGGGGACATCAAATGCGGGCATATCGTCAAAGACTGGGACGCGCTGATTGCCGCCGGAGGGGTAACCCGCTATGTCGGCGACGCTATCGCTCTCGCCGTAACAAGCTGCGCAGATACGCTCGACGAAGTGCTTGCGCTTATAAAGGTCGAGTACGAGGAACTTCCCCCGCTGACGTCGCCTGCCCGGTCTCTCGCGGAAGGTGCGCCGAGCATCCATGAAAACGGAAACCTGATGAACCGCCAGTTCATCAAGCGCGGCGACGCGGACGCCGCTATTGCCGCTTCAAAGCATGTAGTCTCAAAGCATTACTCCATGCCTTTTATCGACCATGCGTTCATGGAACCCGAATGCGCCATTGCCGTCCCCGAAGGAGACGATGGCTTGCTGCTCTACACCGGCGGGCAGAGCGTCTATGACGAGCAGCATGAGATTAGCGGCCTGCTTGGGATACCGGTAGAAAATATCCGTGTCAAGTCCATGCTGGTGGGCGGGGGGTTCGGCGGCAAAGAGGACATGATAGTCCAGCACCATGCCGCGCTTGCCGCCTGGCTTACGAAGAAGCCGGTCAAGGTGAAGTTCTCCCGCGAAGAGAGCCTTAAAGTCCATCCCAAGCGCCACGCTATGGAAATCGACTTCACGACGGCCTGCGACGAGGACGGGAAGATCACCGCCGTAAAGGCTGAGATAATTTCTGACACCGGGGCATACGCAAGCCTCGGCGGCCCGGTATTGCAGCGAGCTTGCACACACGCGGCGGGCCCGTATAACTTCCAAAATGTCGATATAGTGGGAATGGCCGTCTACACAAACAACCCGCCGGGCGGCGCGTTCCGGGGCTTCGGGGTCACGCAATCGGCTTTCTGCATGGAAAGCAACCTCAACCTTCTCGCGGAGATGGTAGGGATCTCTCCCTGGGAAATACGCTACCGTAACGCGATAAGGCCGGGTCAGGTGTTGCCTAACGGGCAGATAGCGGACGAATCAACCGCCATGGCGGAGTGCCTGCTCGCTGTGAAGGACGTTTACGAAAAGGCTCCTTACGCCGGAATCGCGAGCTGCTTCAAGAACGCGGGGCGCGGCGTAGGATTGCCGGACACGGGCAGATGCATCATCTCCGTCGAGGGCGGTAAAATCCACGTACGGTCGAGCGCGGCATGCATAGGGCAGGGGATGCTGACGGTGCTGACGCAAATGGTGTGCCAGACGCTGAGCGAGACGCAGGGCGAGCCACAAAGCGAACTATTGGCCGAGCCGCGTGGCGAAACGTTCGGGAGGACTGTGAGCATTTCACCCGGTGTCATAGTCGCTGAACTGCCGGACACCTCGCGTACTCCGGACTCAGGCACGACGACGGCTTCCCGGCAGACAGTCATTTCCGGCGAAGCGGCGTGCATTGCGGCAAGGAAGCTAAAGGCCGATATTGACGAGCAAATGGCAATCGGCGAACCGATGGCTAACATGACTGCGGAGGAAGCATTGCAAGCTCTCGAGGGGCGCGAATACTACGGCGAGTTCTGCCCGGAAACAGACCCTATGGGCAGCGAAAAACCTTACCCTGTCAGCCATGTAGCGTACAGCTACGCAGCTCAAGTCGTCGAGCTGGACGAGCAGGGGAAGGTTATGAAGATTACAGCAGCCTATGACGTCGGAACTGTTGTAAACCCAAAGGCTGCGCAGGGGCAGCTCGAAGGCGGTATAATAATGGGCGTCGGATACGGCCTTACGGAGGAGTTCCCTGTCACGGGAGGCTACCCGACGGCGAAACTCGGCACTCTCGGGCTGCTGCGGGCAACGGACGCGCCGGAGATAGAGACTGTCTTCGTCAACAGCGGCGCGAGCCTCCCGGCAGCGCACGGCGCCAAAGGCATGGGCGAGCTCTCGACAATCCCGACGGCGCCCGCGATACAGGGGGCGTATTACAAACTGGATGGCATATTCAGGCAGAAGCTCCCAATGGAAGGCACGTTCTACAAGTAGAAGGAGACTGCAATGAGCGACAAAATGACGCAAATACCATTCGATAAGCTGATGGAAAGGGCGCTCGGCGATTATGAGCGGGATGGATCCATATTTGGCGTGAGAAAACTCTATTGCGCAACAGGAGTCGAGCCATTAGAGATTTTCGGCAGCAGACTTGAACTGCCCTTCGGCCCCGCAGCGGGACCGCACACGCAGCTCGCGCAAAACATTATCGCCGCATACGCGGCAGGCGCCAGATTCTTTGAACTCAAAACAGTGCAGACGCTCGACGGAGAGGACCTCCCTGTATCAAAGCCATGTATCCTGGCCGCAGACGAAGGGTACAACGTCGAATGGTCCACAGAGCTATACGTACCGCAGGCGCTGGATGAGTACATCAAAGGCTGGTACGCGCTGAAGCTGCTGAGCCGCGAGTACGGACTCGGCGACCCGGACGGTTTCGTTTTCAACATGAGCGTAGGCTACGACCTCGAAGGCATAAAGACAGAAAAAATCGACAGCTTCATCGAGGGGTTGAAAAACGCCGGACACACAGAGCCGTGGAGAACTTGCACGAGCTGGGCTCTTGAGAATCTGCCCCGATTTAAAAATGTTGACGAGGCGTATATAGAAGCGATCGACCCGGGGATATGCGGCTCAATAACCCTCTCTACGCTGCATGGTTGCCCGCCGGAGGAAATCGAGCGCATCGCATCGTATTTACTCAATGACAAGAAGCTTCACACATTCGTAAAATGCAACCCGACGCTGCTTGGATACGATTATGCGCGCAAGACACTTGACAGCCTCGGCTATGACTATATCTCATTTGACGACCACCACTTCAAAGCGGACCTTCAGCCGGGCGACGCAATCCCCATGCTGCAAAGGCTGCAAAGCCTGGCCGACAGCCTCTCGCTTTCGTTCGGAGTGAAACTGACGAACACATTTCCCGTGGATATCACCGCAGCTGAGCTCCCGGGCGAGGAGATGTATATGTCCGGCAGGTCGCTTTTCCCGCTGTCGATCGAGCTCGCGAAGCGCCTGACGCAAGCTTTTGAGGGGAAGCTGCGGATCAGCTACTCAGGCGGAGCGGAGTTCAGGAATATCAAAGAAATATATGAGGCAGGCATTTGGCCGATCTCTATGGCGACGACTCTGCTCAAACCGGGCGGGTATCAGCGAATGAAGCAGATTGCGGAGCTGCTGGCTGAGTCGACTTCCGGGAGTAAATCCTTTACAGGCGTTAGTGAAAGCAAACTTGGCGCCCTGGTCGAAAAAGCCAATAACGACCCGCTGTACCGCAAGCCCGTCGGCCGGGTTCCGGAGCGCAAAATGAAAGCGGAAGTCCCTTTGCTGGACTGTTTTACGCCGCCGTGCAGCGACGGCTGCCCGATAGGGCAGGATGTACCGGCATATTTGCGCCTGGCAGGCGAGGGGAAGCATCTTGAAGCATTGAGGGTTATAACGGCGAGCAACCCGCTGCCTTTCATAACCGGCACGATTTGCTCGCACCGCTGTATGGATAAATGCACCCGCGCTTTTTATGAAAAAAGCGTGGATATTCGCGCGGTCAAGCTGGAGGCCGCAGAGACGGCGTTTACGCAGTTGCTGGAAGAAACGCGCATACCGACCGAGCGCGCCGGCGATAAAGTCGCTGTAATCGGCGGCGGCCCTGCAGGGCTTTCGGCAGCGTACTTTCTCGCGAAAGCGGGCCGCAGGGCCACACTCTTCGAAAAGAGAAGCGACTTAGGCGGCATTGTCCGGCATGTCATACCGGAGTTCCGCATAGGCAGCGGCGCAATTGACAACGACGTTGCCTTTATCAGGGCGATGGGCGTCGAACTGCGGCTCAATAGCGAAGTCATGAGCCTTGAAACGCTGCGCAGCGAAGGGTTCTCGCAAATCATCATAGCTGTCGGCGCATGGAAACCGGGAGCTCTGGATCTCGATGGCGGCGAAGCTCTCGACGTGCTGGACTTTCTGGAGAGATTGAAGTCAGACCCGGGGTCTGTGATACTGGGGGAGAACGTCGTGGTAGTCGGAGGCGGGAATACGGCTATGGACGCAGCGCGCGCGGCGAAAAGGGCCAAAGGCGTGAAGAAAGTATCGCTCGTGTACCGGCGCACGAAACGATATATGCCGGCCGACGCTGAAGAACTCGAGTTTGCGCTCGAAGACGGCATTGAGTTTTTCGAGCTGCTCGCTCCCGTCGGCTTGCGTGGCAGCGCGCTGCTGTGCGACAAGATGGAACTTGGGGCGCCGGACTCCTCGGGCAGGCGCAGCCCCGTGCCAACCGGCATGAAAATGGAAATCCCTGCGGATACTGTCATTTCAGCAGTCGGGAACAGTATCGACGGGGGGCTGTTAGAGAGTTTTGGAATCCCGACCGATAGCAGGGGCAGAGCTGTCCTGGACGCCGATACGCTTCAAAGCGGCGTTCAAGGAATCTATCTCGCAGGAGACTCCGCAAGCGGCCCGGCTACAGTCGCCGAAGCCATCGCCGGCGCGATCAAGTGCGTCGAAGCCATCACCGGGCAGAGTATAGAGAGGCATTCAGGCTTGAACCTGAACCCGGACATTAAACCCGCTGAAGCTAAGAAGGGCATACTGTACCGCGACTGCTCGTCCGTCTGCGAACCGGAACGTTGCCTCGAATGTGCTACGATATGCGAAAGCTGCGTCGACGTCTGCCCGAACCGGGCGAACGTTTCAATTTGTGTCGACGGCGCCCGGCAAATCCTGCATATAGACGCGGCGTGCAACGAATGCGGCAACTGCGAGGTATTCTGCCCCTATTCGAGCGCGCCGTACCTTGATAAATTCACGTTGTTTGCCAGCGAAGAGGATTTTAGCGGCAGCAAGAACGACGGGTTCCTTCCGCTGGATGGCGATTCTGTGCGGATCCGATTAGGCGGCGTTGCGAAAGACCACCGCGACGGCAGCGAAGTCTTCCCGGGCATCTGGCGCTTGATTGAAGCCGCGCGACTTCAAATTACACAAAGCAGAAAGGAAAGAAAATGAGCGGAAGACTTAAAGATTACTATGACGCAAAACCAAGCTGGACAACCCCGGTCATAATTGAGTCCCATATAAACGGTCTGCGAACTAAGGAGCACAACCCCAACACGCCGATAGGGCACGAAGAAGTAGCCGCTGAAGCGATAAAGTGCTGGGAAGCGGGCGCCTGCGCCATCCATCTGCACAACTCAAACATAGGCATGGGCGGGGAAGAGGCATACGAAGACTACATGAGGACAGCCCGCCCCATGATGGAAAAATATCCTGACATCTTCTGGTACAGCACGGGCACCGGCGCGACAAGCGACGTGCTCTCAGGCAACGAGCACGTCGAGCTCCTCAAGGAGCGCGCAGGGGTCTGCCTTAGCTGCGTAGACTGCGGCTCTGCGAACTTGCCCTTTGCTGTTGATGAGCACGGGAACATAGCAGGCGTGACATACGCAGTCCCGTTCAGCGTCCTTAACAGGCAGGTAGAGTCGTGCATCAAGCATGAGATCGGGATAATCTGGGGAATCTACGAACCCGGTTATCTGCGCACAGCCCAGCAGTACATCAAAAGGGGGCGCGTGTCGAAAGGCTCCAGCATAGACTTCTACTTCTTTGGGGATTACGGTTCGGTTGCCCTGCCGCCGATTAACACAAACGGCGTGCCGCCTACTCTTGAGAGCCTGTATTTCTATCTCGACTTGATGGGCGACATCGGTTTGCCCTGGTTTATTTCGATCTGGGGCGAGGGGAACGCCGATACCCGCCCGTTCATAAAACGCGTCATCGAGCTGGGCGGGCATGTAAAAACAGGCCTCGAGCTTTTCTACGACCCTGACCGCAACCCGACGAACGTTGAGCTGCTTCAGGAAGCGCAGGAAATCGCGAGGGAAGTAGGCCGCCCGCTGGCGCGCCGGGAAGAAGCCAAAGCGATACTCGGGTTCTAGGAGCCAGACTTCCCGGTGGTTTTGCCTATGTAATCGACGCCCCATTCTTCCAGCTTTTCCCTCTGGCAGGTCGGGAACTGATCCAGGCACATGTGGAACACGATGCAAGCCTTGCAATTGTCGTAGTACACGCAGCCGGTGTGCCAGCAGTCGCACTTGTTGGCCTCCGAGTCGCCTGCGCACGCAAAAGCCGCCTCCATACCCTCTTTGGTGACATTTGTCGGCGGATTGTCCCTCCACCTGAACTTGTCCTTTTGTTCCAGCATATTCTTCTTCTCTGACATTTTAACGCATCCTTTCAAAATTAGATGTGATTAGATGTGATTTGATTCTAGAAAATCGCGGAGCAGATTCATGCAGACTTGCTTCCTGTAGTCGGCGCTCACTCTGCCGGCGACAGGGACGATAGCCATATTATAAGCGTCGATGTAAGCTTCCTTGAGCGCGGAAGCTTCTTCGACGCTTTTGCCAACAAGCATACGGTCAATCTCATCCAGGCAGACGATGACATCGCCAATAGACCCGAATGCGGCCGCGCAATTGCATATAATCCCGTCCCGGACATCCATTATGCCCGCGAACGCAACCCGCGAGATGGCAAGCGCTCTCCTTCCGCCCACCTTCTTGTAATAATAGTTATCTATGCCATGTATGGGCATGAGGACTTCAACAATGAGCTCGTCCGGCGCGAGATCCAGTTTTTTGCGCCCGAGGTAGAACTTCCTGATTGGCAAAATACGCTCGCTGTCAGCGCTTACCAGGCGGAGCATCGAGTTTGTTGCCATGAAGATCAGCGCGCTGTCGGCTTTAGGAGAACCGTTGCCGATATTCCCTCCGATGCTACCCATGTTACGTATTGCGGGAGCAGCGATTTGGAGGCATGCATCCCTGAGGATTCCGGGTGTATGCGCAGAGCATATAAGCTGCGAGAACGTACAAGCCGCCCCAAAACGGATGAACTCATCATCTTGCGCGATGCGTTTCATCTCAGGCACTTTACCCAAGAACAGGTAAGCGGCGTCTGCTCTGCCTTCTATCATCAGGTCAGTCCCGCCTGCGTAGGGTATTAGGCCGGGGTTCTCTTTACGCAGCTTGAGCGCTTCATCAAGCGAACCGGCAGTGACGCTGCCGGAAGCGGGTTGATTACTCTGCGCATCGGGGAGCCTTTCGCTGCCTACCATAATCCGTCTCCTTCCTCGGCGGCAATGCCTATAGCTTTGACTATTGCGTTATATCCTGTACAGCGGCACAAGTTACCGGATATGCCGGTCCGTATCTCATCTTCCGTCGGGTGAGGGGTGGCCGCCAGGATGCACTCCGAAGCGAGTATCATGCCGGGTATGCAAAACCCGCACTGCACGGCGGAGACCGACTCATATGCCTTGTCGAGCGCGGCAAACCGCGCTGTTTTGCTGTAGCCCTCAATAGTGGTAACGCCCGAGCCGTCTATGCTCCCCATAGCCACTAGGCATGAGTTTGCGAGCTTTCCGTCAATTATGACCGAACACGCCCCGCATTCGCCCTCCCGGCAGCCGCATTTTGTGCCTGTCATGCGGTATTCGTCTCGCAGCACGTCAAGGAGCCTGGCTTCGGGCGAGCCTGTATAGAGCATCTCGTTTCCGTTAAGGTTGAAGTTGATTCCGGCAGGCATATATGACCAACCTTTCTGAAGTGTACTTTTTCAATATAAAGCCTTTACCACATCTTCGGGCAGGAAAGGCGTTTTGCTGAGCTTTACACCGATTGCGTTTTCGATTGCCTCAATGGTCGCCGGAGCGCCGCCTACGAGAGGCAGCTCGCCTGCGCCCTTCGCGCCGTAAGGACCCTCCGGGTACTCTTCGACGTGAAGCGATACGTCAACGGCAGGGAAGTCGACTGCCGTCGGGATCAGGTAATCGCTGAAAGAGTTGTTCCTGATACGCCCGTTTACTGCGGCGATGCTTTCCATCATCCCATACCCCAGGCTCTGGACAAGGCCGCCCTCCATTTGACCTACGGCGATGTTCTCGTCGATAGGCGTGCCGATATCGTAAGAGCCCCAGGCTCCGAGAATGCGAATATCTCCGGTAAACGTATCGACTTCAACCTCTACGGCTGTTGCAGCCCAGGAAAATGTCGGGTAGGCGTCGCCCTGGAATTTGTCTATATCGAACGTAATCATAAAGTCCGGATGGACGTACCGCTCCTCGATTACCTGCTCCTCGCCGTCCAGCCATTCATCCTTGAGCCGGGCGGCTGCGCGCCGCAGGAGCTCGCCGACGACCATGACCGATCGAGAAGCGACTGTCGGGCCTGAGTTCGGGACCCTCCCTGTATCGGGGAGCTTTATTATTACACGGTCGAAAGGCAAGCCAAGTTCCTGAGCCACGATCTTCGTGAACGCTGTACTTAAGCCCTGCCCTATATCAGTATTGGCGACGAGGATTTCCGCATAGCCATCTTTATCCTTGCGCAGCCTGACGACCGCCTTGATAATATCGCGTTCACCGATGCCTGTGAAGCCAGCCCCGTGGTATACAGCCGACATCGCGATCCCCTTGCGGAGCCGCCCCTGTTGATCCGCGTACGCTTCCTTCTTCCTGCGATAGTCGCAAGCCTGCGCGACCTCGTCCATCATCGCAGGCAAGGGTACGTTGAAATGATGCATGCCGCTCGTGGAAGTCGCGTCGCCCAGCTTTGCCGTGTGCGCAAGCTTGAAATCCAGGGGATCCTCGCCGAGGTCCTTGGCGATATGTGACATCATCATCTCAACCGCGAAAAACATCTGCGGCCCGCCGAAACCCCTGAAGGCTCCGCTTGGCACGGTGTTTGTCTTGCGCGCCTCGCCCTTGACTTTCAGGTTCTCTATGCTGTATACCCCTCCGCCGGCAATGACGCCGCGCTGGAGGACGACAGGGGTCATGGTTGTGTATGCGCCGGCGTCGTATACCGCCTCGATCTGCATTGCGGTGACGCGCCCATCTTTGACAGCGGCTTTTATATCGCAAAAAGCAGGGTGGCGCTTGCTTGTGAACTCGACGTCTTCCCTGCGGCTGAGCACGACCCGCACCGGTTTCCCGGTCACATACGCCGCGACTGCAGCCTGGCATGCCAGTACGGAAGGGTAGTCCTCCTTGCCGCCGAAGCCGCCGCCCGTGACGTCCTGCGCGATTATCACGTCTTCGGGGAGGAGCCCGGTAGCCTCGGCGACTGCCGTGTGCACGTAATAGGGGCATTGCATCGTGCCGTGTACAAGCATTTTCCCCTGCGCGTACTCAGCGATCATGCCGTTCGTCTCGAGATACATCTGCTCCTGCCGGCCTGTTTCAAAGCTTTCTTCGTATATCCTGTCCGCATGCGCGAACGCTATCGCGATGTCGCCTTTTTCGTAGCCGTACTCGAAGAACGCCACAGGCGACTTGCGCGCGTCAAACTCAGGGGTAAGTATATCGTACTCAACCTCTATGCAAGCAAGAAGCCTGTCGACCTCGCGCTCTTCGGGTCCGACGATAATTCCTATCGGGTCGCCTATATACTCGACTGTCCTCTCCGCGAAGACAGGCGTATCGTCCTGTACTATATGGACACGGTTCAAGCCCGGTATTCTGCGATGGTCAATGAAATCGTAGCCCTCCGGCATCGCGGGGAGGTTTATGCTCAGCACGTCCGCTTTCGCGTGCTTCGAGCGTAAAATGCGCCCGTACAGCATACCTGTGGCGTCGTAATCGCAAACATATTCCGCCAGACCCCGCGTTTTGGCGCAGTGGTCTATCTTGGGGACTGACTTACTGATCGGTTTCATGTAAGCTGCTCCTAATCTAGATCGATTTTTGCTCCGCGGACGTATTTGTCGCGGATGATACTGTCGTCTGAGAAGTAGATTATCCTGGCAAGGCGTTCTTCGAATGTAAGTGGGTTTGAGGAAGGTATGGCGCTATCGTCTATGACGACCGCGTCAAACTCGTACCCTTCGATAAAGCTGCCCGCTTTCCCGAAGAAAGCGCCGCCCCCTGCTGAGCCGAGGTAGAATGCCTCCTGGACGGAGAGCGGGGGGTCGTCATGCGCGACGATCCTCCAGTAAAGCTTTGAGGATTGTATCGCGTCGCTCATCGCGCGCAGTATCGACAGGTGGCAGCCGCCCGCGACGTCGCTTCCAAGGCCGACCTTGATGCCTTGGGTAATGAATCTGCGGATTGGCGCGATGCCGGAGGACAGGTTTATATTCGACTGCGGGCAGTGGGCTACGAAGACGCCGTTATCCTTGAGCAGGTTTTCCTCGGAGCCTTCGCTCCAGACGCAGTGAGCCATGATTGTCGGCGCTCCGGCTCCCCCGAAAAGCCCGAAGCGGTCGTAAGCCCCCGCGTACGAGTCTGCCTGCGGGCACAGCTCGCGCACCCAGGCGATTTCTTCCTTGTTCTCCGATAGATGGGACTGGACAGGCAAGCCATATTTCCTCTGCAGCGCGCCCAGCCCTTCCATGAGCTCGTCGCTGCAAGCAGGCACGAAACGCGGCGTGATGATAGGCGAAGTGTTTTTATATCTATCCTTTGTGGATCGTATCCATACGTCTGTCGCTTTTATGGCCGCGTCCGCGCTCTCGGAGCGGAGCGTGTCGGGGCAGTTCCTGTCCATATTCACCTTGCCGACGTATGTGACAATCCCCGAGCGATCGAGCTTGTCCATAAGCAGCATCGTCGCCGGAGTATGCAATGTGGCAAACACGCATGCCCTTGTCGTCGCGCTGCGCCTCATCGCGTCGGCGAAAATGCTGTAGGCAGAGTTCGCGTAGTCGATCTCAACGTATTTCGACTCTTCAGGGAATGTGTAGGCCTCGAGCCAGTCGAGCAGCTCCGCGTCCATGCCGAGCCCCCTGAATGCGTATTGCGGGGCATGCACGTGGAGGTCGCATAAGCCGGGTATGATGAGGCAGCCGCTGTGGTCGGCGACGGGGAATGAAGCGCACTCGGCGGGGATTTCCGCGAAAATTCCTTTTACAAGCGCGTTTTCACAAATAAGGTATCCGTCTTTGAGCGTTTCAAGCTCTTTTTGGGACTTACAGCAGCAAATATCGCCTTTTAGTATAAAGTTCATAGTGCCGACATTTTACCACATAAAAAAAGTGTTGACAACATTCAGATTATAAGCTATTCTAGTCTACGCCCAACCTTTGGTTGCGGTCTGCGAGGCCCAGTAGTTCAGTTGGTTAGAACGCCAGCCTGTCACGCTGGAGGTCGACGGTTCGAGCCCGTTCTGGGTCGCCAACAATTTTTCCGGTCAACGACGCGGCGGCGGCGCCTGTGTTGGCCGCCTGTCAGGCAAAGCGATGCTCGCCTTGGGGCGGCGTCCGGTTTTCATGCGCCTCTGTAGCTCAGTCGGTAGAGCAGTGGACTGAAAATCCACGTGTCGTTGGTTCGATTCCGACCGGAGGCACCAGCATTATGTTCAAGCGCCGCAAGCGCGCTGTCAATATATCTCACGCGGGCGTAGCTCATCCGGTAGAGCGCCACCTTGCCAAGGTGGAGGTAGCGAGTTCGAGCCTCGTCGCCCGCTCCAGAGTACAACAGTAGAGCTCCAGTACTGCGGCGTTGCCTTGAATCGCTACCTCCACCTGTGCCGAAGGCACGTTAAATCCGAGGTGGGGCCCCCGAAAAGCTTGCTTTTTGGGGTAATATAGCGAGTTCGAGCCTCGTCGCCCGCTCCATCGTCCTCACAAGCAGAGCTATGGCGACATAGCCAAGTGGTAAGGCAAGGGTCTGCAAAATCCTCACGCCCCGGTTCAAATCCGGGTGTCGCCTCCAGAAAAAAAGCCTCTTAGTGCATTGCATAGCAAGCATTAAGGGCTTTTGCTATGTATAAACGGTTCATAAGTACAAATAATGAATTTTTTTATATGTTGACAATAAGTGTGTACTTTTGTAAAATATGTAGTTGGACTATACGTTTTACGGACGTACCCTTCACCGGAAAGGACTGATGTGTAACCATGGGTTATGAGAACCTGCTTTGGCTGGGCGGCGTAGGAGCTCTTATGGCGCTTATCTTCGCGTTCATACAAAGCCGCAAAGTTATGAAGTTTTCTGAAGGAACACCCGCTATGGTCAAAGTCGCGGCAGCCATCAGAAAAGGCGCAAACGCCTTTCTCAAGCGCCAGTACAGGACCGTAGTGATATTTTACATAATAATGGCAGCAATACTTACGGTAATCGCGCTGCTCGGCTTCGTATCGCCCTTCATGCCCTTCGCGTTCGTGACAGGCGGCATATACTCCGGGCTCGCCGGGTTCATCGGCATGAAAATCGCGACCTCTGCCAACTCCCGCACCGCAAACGCAGCGAGCGAAAGCCTGAACAAAGGGCTGAAAGTCGCCTTCTCATCCGGAGCGGTCATGGGCTTTACAGTTGTTGGCCTCGGCCTGCTCGACATATCGGTGTGGCTCATGCTCCTCCGGTACGTCTTCAACCGCGACGCAGGGGAGATAGCAAGGACAATGGTTATGTTCGGCATGGGCGCTTCCGCGCTCGCGCTCTTCGCTCGCGTCGGCGGCGGCATATTCACGAAAGCCGCTGACGTCGGCGCAGACCTCGTAGGCAAAGTCGAAGCCGGCATACCGGAGGACGACGCGCGCAATCCGGCAGTTATAGCCGACAACGTCGGAGACAACGTCGGAGACGTCGCCGGTATGGGGGCGGATCTCTATGAAAGCTATGTGGGCTCGATACTCGCGTCGTTCGCGATAGGCAGCGCCGCCGGGTACGGATGGGCCGGCATGGTCTTGCCGCTCCTGCTTGCCGTCGTTGGGGTGATCTCTTCAATCATCGGAACGCTGTTCATAAGGACAGGCGAAAAAGCAAGCCAGAAAGAACTCCTACGCACATTGCGCACCGGGACATACGTCGCCGCTGCTATAGCTGCGGTCGCCGCTGCTCCGCTTACGGTGATAGTCATGGATGGCAACTGGGGGATTTACATTTCCATCATCATAGGGCTGCTCGCCGGCTGCCTCATCGGGTACTTCACTGAATACTTCACATCGGAAACATACAAACCGACTAAAGAGCTCGCGCAAGCTTCGGAGACCGGCCCCGCAACGGTGATTATCGGCGGAGTCTCGCTCGGGATGAAATCTACGCTGGCGCCTGTCCTGATAGTCGGCATATCGGTCATAATCAGCTTCCTCGCGTCCGGGGGTATCCTCACCACAGGGTCGCCGGACTATGCGCACCTTTTCTCCAAAGGGCTCTACGGCATTGGCATCTCCGCTGTGGGGATGCTTTCAACCCTGGCTATAACGCTCGCGACGGACGCCTACGGCCCTGTCGCGGATAATGCGGGTGGAATCGCGCAGATGTCCGGGCTCGGGCCGGAAGTCCGCGAACGGACGGACGCTCTCGATTCGCTCGGAAACACGACTGCAGCTACGGGCAAGGGCTTCGCAATAGGCTCTGCCGCGCTGACTGCGCTCGCGCTGCTCGTGTCATACGTAGACATCGCGCAAGATAAAGTAGCGCATAAACTGGATTTAAGCGTGACTAACCCGGCTGTCCTCTCCGGGGTGTTCTTCGGGGTGATGCTCGTCTTCGTTTTCTCCGCGCTGTCAATGTACGCAGTGCAGCGCGCTGCGCAGAACATTGTCGTCGAAGTAAGGAGGCAGTTCAGGGAAATCACGGGACTCATGGAGGGTACCGGTGAGCCCGATTATGAACGCTGCGTCGACCTTTGCGCAAAAGGCGCGCTGCGCGAGATGGTAACGCCGTCCCTACTTGCCGTAATCGTGCCTGTCGTCACAGGCCTTGTTCTCGGAGTAGAGGGCGTGGTGGGCCTGCTCGTGGGGGTCATGGCAAGCGGCTTTGCGGTCGCTGTATACATGGCTAACGCGGGCGGCGCGTGGGATAACGCGAAGAAGTATATAGAAAGCGGAGAGCATGGCGGCAAAGGCTCCGAAAACCACAAAGCGGCGGTGATCGGGGATACTGTCGGCGATCCCTTCAAGGACACGGCAGGCCCTTCGCTTAACATTCTCATAAAGCTGGTTTCTACTGTATCAATAGTATTCGTAGGGCTTATTGCCGCATACTCCGTATTCTGATTACAAAGTATTCCGATGTGTTGCGGGGCGGAGTCCCACGTTAGGTTACGGAGCACGGGGAAAGGGGATATACAGATATGACCGCCATAGAAGCTCAAGGCGCCGCGGCTAAGGCAGCAGCCGGCATTCTTATGAACTGCGCCTCGGGGGTAAAGAACGACGCTCTGCTAAAAGTCGCAGATGCCCTGGAAGCCGGGACCGACGCGATACTCGAGGCGAATGAAGCCGATATGGACGCCGCCCGCGAATCAGGGATGCAGCCTGCGCTGCTCGACAGGCTCGCGCTTGACGAGGGGCGCATAGCGGGAGTCGCGAAAGGCGTGCGCGACGTAGCTGCGCTGGCTGACCCGATAGGGCAGATCACCCGGATGGAGACAAGGCCGAACGGGCTTGTCGTAGGGCGCACAACGGTACCGCTTGGCGTCATCGCCATGATATATGAAGCAAGGCCGAACGTCACGGTCGACGCGGCGGTTTTATGCCTGAAGTCCGGGAACGCGGTAATCCTGCGGGGCGGGAAGGAAGCCTTCAGGTCAAACAACGCATTTACAAAGATAATGCGCGCAGCCCTTCGTGAGTCAGGCCTGCCCGAGGACTGCGTATCGCTCGTCCAGGATACCGCTCGCTCCGGAGTGGACGAGCTTCTCTCGCTGACAGAGTACATCGATATCCTGATACCGAGGGGCGGGGCCGGGCTCATCGACCATGTCGTAAAGAACGCAAGAGTGCCTGTCATTGAGACAGGCATAGGGAACTGCCACATCTACGTCGAGGCGTCGGCGGATCAGGATATGGCAGCGCAGATCACATATAACGCAAAGTGCCGTAGGCCGTCCGTGTGCAACGCGGCGGAGGCGCTGCTTGTAGACAGGCGCATTGCGGAGAGCTTCCTCCCAAAAGCGAAGAAACTGCTGGACTCGAAAAACGTCGAAATCAGGGGCTGCGCCGAAACTGCGGCCATACTCGGCAATTGCGTCAAGCCTGCTGCGGAGGAAGATTATTACGCCGAGTTCCTGGACTACATAATCGCCGTCAAGGTCGTAGGCGGGCTCAGCGAAGCGATTGAGCACATCAACAAGTATGGTACAGGTCATTCCGAAGCGATAGTCACAAACGACTACGACGCGTCGAGGCGCTTCCTGAACGAAATTGACGCCGCCGCGGTCTATGTGAACGCCTCGACAGCCTTTACCGATGGCGGAGAGTTTGGCCTCGGCGCCGAGATAGGGATCTCGACGCAGAAAATGCATGCGCGCGGGCCCATGGGGCTGGCAGAGCTCACGTCGTCCAAATTCATCATCTACGGAAACGGTCAAGTGAGACCATAATGCGTATTAACAAGACGTCTGTTCCGGTACCCGGTTTTGGTGCTGCTATGAAGAAAGTGAGAAGACTGCTGGCCTTTGCGCTGGCCTTTTCCGTTGTACTCGCGCTGCTGCCGGGGATTGCGCCGCGTGCGCGCGCCGCCGGGCCGCAGGAAGAGCCTGTTGAGATTATCCTGCGGGACGGCGCGGCCATGTCAGGGACGAGCGGCCCGGGTTGGGTCTCGCCAGGCGAATACATGGGCAGCGACGATATACACCCTCTTATAATAAATGATAACGGCTCGTACCACATTAAAGGCGCGAGAGGAGCGACCTACCGGGATATCTTCATAAGCGTTGAGAGCGGCCTGACAAACGTGAACATAACGCTCGAAAACGTGAGCATCGATGTGACGGAGTATTGTGCCAGAGCAGGGGGTTGGCAGAGTGTAAGCGCCCTTGACATCGCCGGCTCGAGAGTAAACCTGGAGCTCATCGGAAGCAACAGCCTTAAGAATTCCGGGAGTATGGCCTGCGTGCATGTACCTGCGGGCGCGTATCTGGATATTGGCGGCGAGGGGAGCCTTGACGCGGCGAATATTTCTGCCGCGTCCTATTTATATGCAAATCCAGACGGGCAAAGCAGCATCACGCCGGGCGGCGCGGGCATCGGGGGCAGCGCGAACCCCGGCGCCGACGGCGAGAATGCGGGATATATCTCAATAAACAGCGGGACAATCAAAGCAACCGGAAGCATCAACGGCGGCGCGGGCATCGGAGGCGGAGGCGCGGCCGTTTACCCTGCCGCGAAAGCTGCCTGTTCGGGCGGCGACAGCGGCACGGTCGTCATAGACGGCGGTTATATCATAGCCGCAGGCGGCCTGTGCGCAGCAGGCATAGGCGGAGGCGGCGTCTGCGGCGCTGCCGGCGCTGCGGCAAGGCCGGACGCGGGAAACGGCGGGAACGGCGGCAGCGTGACGGTAAGCGGCGGGACAGTCAACGCGACAGGCGGCCTCTGCGGCGCGGGAATCGGCGGCGGAGGATCGCAGTACGCGCACGTTGACTCTGAGCAAAACGCCGGGGGATACGGCGGCAGGGGCGCGAAAGTCACGATAGCCGCAGGACTCGTAACCGCGACCGGGCAATCCGGCGGCGCAGGCATAGGCGGAGGCGCGGGCATTGAAGGCGGCTCGGGAAATGCCGTGACGATATCCGGCGGAGCCGTTAAGTCAACAAGCGGCGGCAGCTACGGCGCCGGCATAGGCGGCGGAGGCAGCTTCGGGTACTATAACGGCCTCAAAGCGCGCGGAAGCACCGGACCGGCGCTCGCGCGCGGCGGTGAAGGCGGAGATGGCGGGAGGATTATTATCTCAGGCGGTGACGTCGAGGCGCAAGGCGGCGGACAAGGGTCGGAAATAAAGAGCGCGGCGATCGGCGGCGGCGGCGGAGACAGTTGGAGCTGCAGCGGAGGCGACGGCGGCTATATAAGAATATACGGAGAGGGAACCAGGCTGAACCTGCCCGGCGAAGGAAGCCCGGTCGGGAACGCCCGGTACCCCAGAGGGCGCTACTTGTGCGATGTTTTCGTAGCCATCCTAAGGGAGAATATATGCCCCGGCTTTGGAACGACACTGAAGCTCAAGGCCGCTATAGAGACCGGAGACGCGGTTGTGTTCGGGGATTTCGTCGTACTCAGCGGCCTGCCGGATGAGTACTGCGACCGGGCCACCTTAGCTGTATTCCGGGAGTCCGCAAGCGCCGCAGGAGCGCTCAGCGACCGATTCAGCCTGGCTTTGTCAAAGCGCGGGCTGGCGCAAAGCTTTAGCCTGGGGCAGGCCGGCATCTGCGAGCATGAGTTCCTTAACGATTCCGGTTTTTCCGTTGCAACGGCTGAAGAGGGCTGGACATATACCGGGCAAACGCTCAGCATTGAGCAAAGCGGCGAGTACATTATTCGCATGAGCGACGTCGGCGCATCTACACTGCATAATATAAAGGTAAGCCCCGGGGTTACCGCAGACATTACCCTGGACAGCATAAGCGCGAACTGCGCCAAAAGGGGAGCGTGCGCCTTTGACATGACAGGCGCGAAAGTCAATCTGACACTTATCGGAGACAGCGTTCTCATAAGCGGCGGAGACAATGCGGGGCTGCAAGCCCCGTCAGGCTCCGTACTGAGGATCGAGGGCGAGGGCAGCATCGCGGCATACGGCTCGGGAGGCAACGCGGGGATCGGCGGAGGCGATAGCGGAAGCATATATATCGCAGGCGGAACAGTCATCGCGGAAGGCTCTGCGGGCCCGCTTGGCGCAGGAGCAGGAATCGGAGGCGGAGCGGGCGGAAGCGGCGGCCGAATACTCATCTTTGGCGAGAACACATCAGTTACCGCGAATGGCAGCGGCAGCGCACGGGACATCGGCGCGGGCGAAAACTGCCCGGACACATCCAGGGACCGTATTTTCGCTGCGGTTCCGCAGGGCAACTTGAGGAATTACACAGGCGAGATAGGAAACCCGGTATCTATATCCACCGACCCGAAAACGCGCGACGACGTGACCGTGTACACATTCAGCGGCCCGATATGCCTCAGCCCGTTTTGGGGCGCGCCGGTGTTCGCTTTCCTGGTCTATATGCCGGACGGCGAGGCAGAGGGAGGGTTTGCCGAACCCGTCTGTTTCAGTCTTGACGGGTACGAAAGCGTATACAAAAGCCCCTATGAGCTGATGGCGCCCGATGCGGCGGTCAACCTGTACGGGCAGGATTTGCTGCAAAACGGAGCAGATTACCTCGACGAAAACGACCGTGAACTCACGCAAGAGGGAACCAATTACCTCGATGAAAACGGCAATCAGTATAATGAAAGCAGCGCAAGCGTGGACCATTCAAGGCAAATGCAGCCCGAAATTGCTACGCGCTCCCTGCCGCCCGGCGGTTTAGGCGAAGTCTACAGCCAAACCCTCGAGACAGCGGGCGGGGAGAGGGTCACATGGAGAATAGACCGCGGAAGGCTTCCGGCCGGCCTTTGGCTGAACAGCAGGACCGGAGTTATTACGGGCACGCCGGTAAGCCTCGGAACCAGCGATTTTACGCTCAGGGCGACGAGCTCCGCCGGATACGGCACTATGAGCTTCACGATCGACATCTGCGCGCCGCCTGCAGGGAAAATACGGATCGACGGAACGGACTTGACATTCGATGGCCGCAGCAGAAACCGCAGGGCTGCCGCCGGCAAGCATCTGTTCAGGAACGGGCAGCAGGTCTCGGTCGCCGATGTCGAAGGTTGGCGCGGCGAAGAAGTCAAGGTCGAGTATCACGTGAGCGGCTCGCCGATTGACGCCGGTTCGCATGACGAATGGCGCATTTATAACGGGCCTGTCACTCTTGGGCATGACAGCGCGAACTATGTATACATCAAACTGACAGGCGCGCGCTCTGGATTGACTTCGTATATCTTCGCGGATAACCTCGTATGCTACGGGGAGGTCTCGCTGCTCACTCCTTTCGTATACCACACAAAGTTCAGCGGGGACAAGACAGCCCTCGTCCTGCCGGGCGGCAACATGATTGTAGGCGCGAAGAACGGCGCAAGGCCAATGGCGGCAGGGGTGGACTACTGCGTCGAGTACCCGGAACCCGGGTCGCAAGAGGGTTTCGGCGAAGCTTCGGCCATCGTCATCAGCGGGGCATACCTCGACGAGTTGCCTGCCGGGAACCACACCCTGACATTCGAGTACGCGCCGCCCGGGTTCAGCGGGCAAGGAGCCGGGGGAGCCGGCGGCTTGCCTGCGTTCGAGCTATATCTGGTGGTGAGCAAAGCGGCTTCGCTCGTAGTACTAAAAGCAGATACAGAAGATGAAAAAACAACCCTGGCGGCTGAAGCGTACGGCGGCGGCCTGCTGCCTACCGGGACTGTTGAGTTTTTCGACGGGGAGGTATCACTCGGAGCCTCGCCTCTGTCGGCCGGGACAGCGGCCATTGCTGCGAACCTCGAACCCGGCAGCCACGATTTAAAGCTTGTTTACTCGGGAGACTCGCACTACGCGGCTTATGAGGACTCAATCCCGGGCTACGACACGGCCGTGGTAAACGCGCGCGCGCCGTTCATCCCGGAGCAGCCCTCCGGAGGAGCCGCTGCATATAACGAACCGCACATACTGGCTGCCGGCGCGATTTCGCCCGACGGCGGAACGCTGACGTACCAATGGTACAAAAACAGCTTGATCGTTTACGGAGCGACACAAGCGCAGTACGAGCCGGATGTAACAGAGCTTGGCAGCGCCACATATCACGTCGTCGTGACGAACGTTCTTGACGACAACGGCGACGGAGGAAAAAAGACGGCGTCGTCAGAGAGCTGTAGGGTTGCGCTCGACGTCCGCTATGAGGCTCTTGGCGGCAGCATTGAGGTTTCCGGTGACTGCAGCGTCGGCAGCCTTCTGCGGGTTGATACAAGCCGGGTGACCGGCGGAAAAGAGCCTCTCACATATCAATGGCAAGCCGGGGGAGAGGACGTCGCCGGAGCGAACGACGAGTTATACCTGCTCAGGAAAGAGGACGCCGGAAAAACCATTTCGTGCACAGTCGCGCGGCCGGATGCAGCCGGGGAGCTCGTTGCGGTTATGCCGCGCCCGGTGGGCTACGTAATACGGGTTGTGACAGTTGGCAACCTTCCCGGCGAAACGACCCGAGGGCCTTTCGCTCTCACAGACTCCCTGCATGGGGAAGAGGCGCTCTTCTCCTACGGACTGTACGACCGGAGCGGCACGGAAATATTCGATAACAATATGATACATTTTACCGGCGCCTCCGGGCTTATTCCGACCGGCCAAATCGGGGGAGGGTTGTTCAGGTACACGATCAACTCTGAGGACGTTGTGGATGGCGTAATCACGATAACCGCGACGTATGTCCATACGAATCTGCAGACGCGCACCCTCGCTTTCCCGGATGGTAATAGGATCCTGGAGTACGACCCGGAAACTACCATAAGTTCCGAGGCTGAAATCTCGGCCGGCAGCGGCGAGATCGAGTATGCGAGCAGCAATGAAAACGTCGCCGTTATCGACGGCGACGGCAATGTGACGCTTACAGGTTCGGGAACGGCTACGATAACGGCTGTAATCGGTGAGGATGAGGAGTACGCAGGGGCGACGGCAAGCTACGTGCTTCATGTAATAAAAGCGCCTCAAGATGCGCCCCCGGGCGTCAGCGGGACAAACGCTTCATATTGGGGTAACGACGGTTTGCTGAGCGGCGTGACCGCCGCCATGGAGTACAAGGGGGAAATGGACGCGAAATACATGCCCGTAACCGGGGCTGCGGTCACGGGCTTATCGCCGGGTTATTACCGGGTTCGTTACGCCGCAGACGCGAATCACTTTGCCGGCGCAGACGTGGAGATACTGATTAAAGCGTACGGGAAACAGGAGCCCGGCAGCGCGGAAGGCGCAATCGGCGGGACAAGTTATATAAGGAATTAAGTAGTATATATTGAGTAGAAGATTTTAAAAGTTCTCTCCATTCCCTCGGCGAACGGAGTATAGTTGAAGTCGAACGTGCGCGATATCAAACTTCCGTCGTAGAGGGTGTTCTCCGTCAGCGGGAACGGGAGCTGTATATTCTCCTTTTCGACCTGAGCGACCGTCACTTCCCGCGTTTCGAAAGGACCGTTGTTAAAGCGCTCGAAGTCAGCGATGAGCCGCGTATATGTGATGGCTTCTTCACCGGCAAGGTTGAAAGTCGCGCCGTACGCTTTTTTTTCGCCGATTATCCTCATCAGCGCTTCCGCGACGTCGAGAACATAAACGAAATTAAAGCGCGCTTCCGCTCCGATTGGTACGGGAACCGCGTATTTTTTTGCGATCATTTCGATGAAGAAAGACTCGCGCGGTGCGTAGTTGAACGGGCCGTAAATAAAGGCGGGGCGCAGTATCGTATACTTGATCCCGGCGCTGTCGCAGGCTGCTGCCAGTTCGCGCTCCAGTTCAATCTTTTTTGCCACGTAGTCAAGCGCAGGCGTGTTTTCGGCATTGCTTACGTCTGCGATTGGCGAGTTTTCGTCCAGAAATGTCTCGGACGGCGCGTAGACGCTTGCCGTGCTAAAGAGTATATATTGCTTAACCCTGCCGCCCAGCGCGTCTATCACAGACTTGACGTCTCCCGGGTCGTATGCGCAAAAGTCGACCAGCGCGTCGTAGGTCACGTCAGGTATGAGCCTCGCCATCATCCGCGGGCTGTGGCGGTTGCATTTATACTGCGTTACGCGCTCGAGTTCCATAGGGAAGTTTCCCCTGTTTACAACGTGCAGGTTAAACGCTCCGCTTTTTGACGCCTGGATAGAAAACACACGGCCTGTGAATAGGCTCCCGCCTATGGCTATTACATTTTTCATCGTGTTGACCAATCCTGTTTTAGTTAGTAGTTAGTAGTTAGTAGTTAGTAGTTTGCGGAGGTTTTGTCCAAGGCTCCTAGACTTCAGACTGCATTGCCAGCAGCTTTTTCTTTGCGTTGAGAGCGGTGTCATGATTCTTGCCGAGCAACCTTTCGTAAATGCGCGTTGCCTCAGCCATTTCCTTCACAGCGGAAGCCGTATCGCCCAAAAGCTGGTACACTTCCGCAATGTTGCTCTTGCAAGCTGCGTACTCTATGTTCTCACCGAAAAAATGCCGGGTCAGTTCGGTGGCTTGCTTGAAGCCCTCCAGAGCCTCGCGATGCTCGCCGGCGCGGGCCCGTATCACGGCTTTCGTCGTGAGCGCGGCAGCGTGGTGCACGTCGGGGGAGGGCATTGCGTCATAGATGCTCAAAGATTCGTTTATGCACTCGTCTGCCTTTGCCGCATCCCCGAGGCTTATATGTATTGCGGCGAGATTGCTGAGCGAGGTGGCGATCTCGTGCTCGTTTGAGTCGCCGGTACGCATCCTTTCAAGCGCTGCTTCCGCGAGAGTCAGCGCTTTGCTGTGTTCGCCTTTTTCCTGGTATGCAAGGGCTGTGTTATTGAGGACGCTGGTATAGGCGTAGCTGTCAGATGCTCCGGCTGCTTCGAGTTTGTCAATCGCGTCGAGGAACAAAGCAAGAGCTTTATCCGCTTCTCCTTTAATGCGGTAGAGGCCGGCGAGGTTCAGCAGCACGGTGGCGTATTGGGGTGAAGCTCCCATCCCTGAACTCTCGAAGAGGTTCATTGACCGCACAAAGGCGTCCTCCGATTCATCATAGCGGCTTACGCCTCTGTAGAATGCTGCCAGTTCATTGAGCAGCCCGGCGCTCCGGACTGTGCCTTCCCCGGCGTCCATGATCCCGCTGAGGATGAACTCCTCGACCGCCTTGAGGTCGCCGGCGTTATACAGCTCGTCCAGTTTTTCGTAGAATTGTTCCATGTCACTACCTCTTGAGTCATTGTGGGCCTGCCCCGCCTTCGTGCTCCTCTTCGAGTGCGCGCGTAGTCTCTTCCGCCGACTCCAGTGAGTCGTAACCGTAAAAACCAACGGTGTTCTCCAGTATAATGCGCGCGAGCGGCATGCCTGCCTTTTCGAGCGCGAGGGCGTGCGCTTTCAGTTCGCGCAGCGTGTTTTCAGAAAAAGTCAGGAGTTCGCCGTGCTGGTAAGTCTCGACCGAGGTACCTATGCTGTCCTGCGAGGAGTACAAAGGCCGCCCCTGCCCCGCAACATGCGGGTAGCTCTCGAAGAGCTCGCGTGTCTGCTCGAGGAGAAGATCCGACAGCTCCGCAGCAAGTTTGCGAGCTTCCTCAGTAGGGGCGGGGATAGCGCTGATGAGCGCTTTATATACAGTAGGCTCGGTGGAGCTCATCATGTGGATGTATTTTTCCGCAAGAAGGTTTCGTCCGCTTGCCTGTGCCAGTTCAAGATCGCTGAGATACGACCGGGCAGCATCGCGCGACCACGCGCTGAACTGCGCTTTGCGCATGCCTGTGAATGTCGGCTTGTCCTCCTGGCAGCTCGCCAGCGCGGCGCCTTCGTTCACACTGACGAACATCTCCCATTCGATTGCGATTATCTTTTCTATAACTCCGGCGTCATTGTTCACTATGCCACCCGATCTTTCTGTGCATATCGTGTCTGTTCGGTTACTGCGTTTCATACATTATAGACCGCTGAGCCCATTGTTTCAAGAGGCAAATTTCCGGTAACTGTACAGGATATTATTACTGGATATTATTGCGTACTAAAATGATGAAAAAATCGTTGACATTTTGTGCAATTTGGTGTAAGCTTGGAAATGATACGTTCTGTTTCGCGACCGAACGAGCATCACCAAACAGATTAGCAGGACCGATAAACACACGAACAGATTATAAGGAGAGTTGAAATGAGTAGGTTTAGTGCGCACAAAAAGGCATCGGGCACGATAGCCCTGGCGCTGGCAGCCGTGATGGTTTTCACATGCTTTTGCGTAATACCGGCGCGTGTGAACGCAACCACGGAGAATGGGGACGCCGCGGACGTCAACGCTTATGAAGCGGTGATGGACGCGGTTTTGGACGTTGAGGAGTTATCGGAGTTCCTTGATGTCGGAGCAGCTGAGACTGCGGACATGGAGGACATGTCGGGCTTGGCTGCGGAACCTGTGCAGCGTTCGCCGGAACGTGATTCGCAGGCGAATGACGATTTGGAGAGTTCCGCGTACGGTCAAACCGGAGTCGCCAACGACATTCAACCGTCCAGGCCGGACTACGCTTACGTTGGATTCGAGGACCCGGTAGCAATCCGTGACGAGAAATCCGGGGAGGAACAGGTTGCGCCTCTGCGGGGGGCGGAAGCGCGAATGGCCTCCGCTGCCCTGTCCGGAGACCCGACGGAGCCGATTCCGGACGGCCTTGACTATTACATAGCGGAGCGCGACACCAACTATAGGATAGTCCTCGGCAAGCCTCCCAATGTGCAGATGTTCACCTATTGCCTCGACTTCTCGCGTGAGTTTTCAGACGACGCAAACTACTTCCTGAAACCCAACGGCGACGTGACGTATGACGAGGTTCTGTTTATTCTCAATAACTCGTTCCCGGTTTTGAGCGTCGAACAAGTAAAGCTGCTATGGGGGCTTACAGGAGCTTTAGACGACGTTCAGGCTTACTTCGCGACGCAGTATGCGATCTGGAACTTCACCAACGTTGATAAACTTGGAGCAATTGAGACTATCGTAGAAAACGGCTCGGGAAGCGCCAACCAGTATCCGGAGCTATATGGTGCCGGCAAAGACTTGTACGATAAACTTCTTGTGGCCGCAAAAGCCACCGCAACGGGCGGATACCTCGCGTCTGCGGACAGGTTTGAGATCGAGCTCGTACCGCCTGAGAGCAGTGACCCGAAAGAACTGGCAAGCCAGCATTATCTGTATGGCCCGTATATGGTAAACTCAAACGTAAACGGCAGCGCCCCTGTATACAGCAAATTGGCCGTGCGGATAAGCCTACTGGATTCACATCCTATTACTGACAGCGGACCGCTCAACTTTGAGGTATGCTACGATGAAGACACTCCTATCAGCAAACAAGGGACGTCACCGGACGAGTACTGGCTTGTAGACCTTGACAAGGAGTTTTACATTCAGACCAGCACCGCCTTCCTCGGTGGATTCGAGTTTGAGTGCACGCTACTCCTAGGCGGCGTAGCATACACAGAAACCAACGCTTTTGACTACCTGACAAGCGCGAAGTACCTCTACCACCCGACCACAGACTACTTTGAACACCAGGAGATCCTCTATTACGGTCACGACAAGGGTGCTGCCCCCGGGACTCTCGGCCCTGAGTTCAACAGCAACTTAGATCCCGCCCGCGAGAAAGTAACTATAAATAAAGTCGTTGATTCGGACAGCGATCCGATAAGCGGGCCGTTTGACCTCGCGCTGTACATATACGACAGCAGCGGTAACTTGGTTGCTACCGATAAGACGAAGAACGTATCGGACGCAGGATCTGTCGAGTTTGACTTGTCTCACTACATTGGGAAGGGATACAGCGCAGTTATTATTGAAGAGTGGCCGAACTACACCGACAAGTTCGAAGACTCCATGTACAATACTCAATCTACAGAAATAACGAGCAGCCTGCAGACACGGCACTACGTGCTGCCGAACTACGATAGTTCGAGCAATGTGACATCCAAGCCAACGGCGGCGGGTGCTGAGTATTATGTCGGAGTCAGTTTTAACATCGACGAAATGGGTACTGCTTTCTCAATCGCCTTCACGAACAAGAGAACTGTGGAAAACCCGCTCGACCGGTACAACGGCGTAATCAAACTGACAAAAGAACTCGTGACCTGGAAGACGGGCAGCGACAAGCTCACGGAGGTACGCTTCCTGCTCTACAGCGAAAAAGGCGGAGTCGTTGCAACGTATGAACCTTTCTACGTCACAGTCGGAGCGGAAGGGGAAGTCAACCTTTCCGCAAAAATACTCGAGCTCTTTGAAGGCAGGGAAAACGAACTCGAGGGAGTCACGTTCACGATTATTGAGGACTTCCCGAAAATAGTGCCGGATGACAGCAACGGTGGACATGAAGCGCATACAAAGCTTATTGTTGACGGAGTTCTCGCTGATGAGATCAACCCCGGCGGCTACAGCATCGTCACAGGCGCGGGCACACCAGGCGTTTACGGGAACTCGTCATTTCTCTACCCCGGATATAGCTTTACCCTGGCAGCTAACAGAACTGTCACATTCAAGAACTACGAAGAGTCAGCGGTTCCAATGACTCTGAACATTTCGAAAACGTTTGCGACCAGCGGCGGCGATGGTAGTTTGGCCGGCGAAACCGAGTTCGAGTTCGACCTCTACGAGGTCACGTACTCCGCGACAGGCGGCGCGCCCTCGTATGCATTTGTCGATACGTTCAAGCTCAAGAGTTTAGAATCCAAAGACATCGTCGCGCTGCTCGAAGCGACCGACGCCTACAAGGAAGGCGCCTATTTTGGAAAAAGCTTCGCGGTCATTGAGACGAACTTCCCGTTGATTACGGACTTCTACGCAGACTTGACCCACACTACGACCATAGGGCAGTCTATTGCCGGGACGGCGACAGAGTACTACTATAACATGAGCGGCACAGCCCCGCTGCGGACGACGATGGCGGACGGGGTTTGCAAGGGCATCGAGTTCTCGCTGCACGTCGGCCAGATTTCGCCCATCACTTTGACTTTCGCGAACGTCGAAGCCGGGCAGACCGAACCAGATATCAAGCTACAGAAAATTAAAACAGTCGATGTGAGTGAGACCATTTTCAACTTCCATCTCTACGAAGTCGTTGACGGTGCGTACACATATAAAGCCACGATACCGGTCACAGCCGGAGCTGCGGCAATCGAGATCTTCCAAGACTATATCAAACCGCTTTATGATGGCGACTTCTACAACAAGAAGTTCGCACTCGTGGAGGAATGGGCTAACGACAGTTGGAAGTACTGGGGGACCAGAAGGAAGACCGACATCGTCACGCATGGCGGCATCGACAGTACCGGCTACTATTCGCTATCGGGCGGCGCGGAGCCTGCGGCGGCCAGGGGTGCGAACGGCGTATGGAGCAGCTCCCATAAGTATTACGGAGTCGAGTTCACGCTGATACCCGCGAACGTCAACACTGAGGTCACTAAAGACAAATCTTTCGAGTTTACAAACCGCATCATTGAGCATGTTCCGGTACCGGGCGTCAAATCCTTCGTGGGCCAACCAACGTTCGAGGTCGACTTCTATATCTACCATTTATCCGGCACGTCGCACACCTTCCTCGGTAAGTTCACCCTGACTAATGATGCTTCGGAAGTGGACGTCTTTGCCCTCATTGCCGAGGAATACTCGGACTGCATAGGCGAGACCTTCGTCGTCATTGAAGACTGGGCGCGCAGCGACGTAGGCAGCAAGCAGTTTACTGTGATGTCCGTCAACATCATGGGCGCCGGAATGGTTGGATACCCGACAGCTCCGGGCGAGGTGGACTTCACCGCGACGCCGGGCACATACAATGCGACAAACATGTATCCCGGCCTAAAGTTCACGATGCCGGCGGTGGATCCATCGGTCAACCTAAGGTTTGGATTTGTGAACAACGTCATTCTCTATGACCCGCCGGAAGTCTGGCTGAGAAAAGCTGATGCGGTCACCGGCTCTGCAGAAGTCCCGGCTGAAGAGTTCAGCTTCAACCTCTACGCTGTCGTCGATGGGGCATATGTGCTTATCGAAGAAGGCATCTCGCTGGCACGCGGCAACACGGACAGCGACACGAACGACATCTTTGCACTCGTCCACGACGCGTACGGCGAGGCCTGCTACGGAATGATCTTCGCCATCGTGGAAGACCATGTGTTCAGCGATTACGAGACTGACGCGTACGACGCCTGGTGGCACTACACGACGATAGACGTCGCTACGCATTCTGTCGATGAGAACCTGGGGCCGACGCCGGTATCGACGAAATATGGATACAGTACACTGCCTGAGAATGGCGATTTAGTAACCGACTTCAGGAGCGCAGCTTCGTCGGATCAGAACACAGGCACGTACAATAAAGATTACAAGTACTTCGGCTGCGAGTTCACGATCCCGTACCTTTGCATCGAGGATCCGGATGACCCGACATGTCATGTCAACCGGCTCGTGATCACCTTCACCAACACGGACACGCCGCGCCCGAACCTCGCCGTCAATCTGGCGAAGGACTTCACCAATACGAGCGAGACTGCAGTCGACTTCTACCTGTACAGCATTAGTGCAACGGGTGTGTGGGCGCAGGTAGGCAGCAAGATAACTATTAACAAAACCGATACTACAAGCACAGACCTCCTCGCTCTTATCACCGCTGAGTACTCAGACTCGTACCTCGACTTCACCTACGTGCTGATAGAGGATTACGAGACGACGGTGCCAACATACGGGGTCACAGGCCAGAACATCGTGACAATCACGCTCAACAGCGGCGCGGCCGCGCCGAGCCTCTTCAGCTCTGCCGTGGTCAACTACCGCGCATGTGAACCGCCTGTCGGTGATGAAGCGATTGAAGTCGCTGACGGCGCAGAAGCGCACTACTATAAAGGTCTGCGCTTCAGCTTCAACAAGGCTTACCTCAACCCGAACATCACAGGCTACAATGCGACCCCGCAACTGTCTATATCGTTCGCCAACGTTGATGAGACGACGTGGATCGACCCGGCGCTCAGCCTCTCAAAGGGCTGGGTCACCGGCAAGGACAGGCCCGGCCCCTACGGCGGGACGGAGGTCAAGATCCATATCCTTGAGCTTGGCGCCGACGGGAAAGTCAGCAAGAACCTCACGGGTGCAACGCCGCAGACGCGCAGCCCGACCACTGCTGCAACCTCCCGCGACATTATAGCTTTCCTTAAGGCCAACGCTACTGGCGGGGACTACAGAGGCAAGACATACATTGTATATGAAGAGTACAGATTCCAGCCCGACCTGCCGGACAAGGCGCGCCAGGCTACGACGGTCACGATAACCGACGCGGGAGAATTCTTTAAGACTAAGGATGCGGGCTACATCATCGGCGGCGCTATAGTAGACGGGTTCATTAGAAACACACTCTTTGCCGCTGCGAGCGAAGTGGAGTTCGTGGGCGCTGCCACAGCAACCGACGCCTACGTCAAGTCGGATGCAGGCAACGTCTACTACCCGGCCGCGAAGATTGCGTTCCCGACGGCAGCCGAAAACCCGGACGTCCCGACCGATCTTGCGATACTCTTCACGAACGAGTACACTGCGGTAACTACGCCGACTTTGAACATCGTGAAAGAGTGGGCGGGCGGCGTGATCGCGCCTGAATACACAGGCGGCTTCGTGACAGCCACGCTCCACGCATACGCACCGGACGGAACAGAAGTCTCATTCCTCTCGAACACAGGAGCGGCTAAACCGGTCGTTGTAAACATCGGCAGCACGCCGGTGGATATCATCAACACGCTGCTCACCGGCGGCTACTACTACCTCGACGGCACGATAAAGGGCGTCGACGCCGACTTCCTGTACTCGGACAAGGTCAAAACATTCGAGCTCGTGGAGAACTATCCGCAGTACAGCAACGACTTCCTCTATGGGACGCGCACGACGGCTATTGCATTCGAGACGCCCGGCGACACAACGACGATAGAAGACTGGAACGCATCGACGGACGCGACGGATCCGCTGCTGGCTACATTTGAGCTCCCGGACCGGAAAGTCGGGACGCAGACGCTGCAGATCAGATTCACCAACACATACGTTCCGACGACGTTCAGCCTGACAGTCGGCAAAAACACAGGCGACTTCAGGTCGGTTCACTACATCCTCCCGGCGGATCTTGCCGTCGCAGCAAAGAAGGACGGCCCCGTAGACCTCTACCTGCACAGCGCGCGGTCAGCGGGGGACAAGGGGATATCGGCGACTTCCGAGAAGATAACCATAAAGTATGGCGAGACCCTTGACCCGGCTACCTTGCTCGAAGCAATGAAAAAGCAGGCGGCAAAGCACTCGGACGATCCCAGCTATGACGTTTTCCTGCTGGTCGAAGATTTCACGATCGACAAGGCCGGCGCGGGCAAACGGACGGGGAGCTTCGTGTCAGGCGCAACCGGCGCCAACGTGAAACTCGTATACGCCAACGCGACCGGCACTGTGACAAGCTACGCCGAGAGCGAACCAATGACCGACTTCCGCCTTGGCGTCCTTATAACGCCGGCGGGCGGCGCGGAAGAGTCGCTTGTGTTCGTCAACGAAGACATCGATTCATATAAATACGCGCTCGAGGTTGACAAACGCAACGAGAACGGCGGCGCGTTCACGGCTACAGACCTGCGCAACGCGAAGTTCACAATCTACGAGCTTATCGCCGGCGAGAAGGTCTCCGATCAGTTTAACGCCGGGGGCAGGACGCCCGTCGCAACGCTTACAAGCTCGAACGGCAAGTTCATATCCGGATACATCCTCGAAAAGGACAAAGGATATGTCGTAGTCGAAGAGGAAGTGCCCGCTTTTGCGGACCCGGCGATAAAGAACACGATAGTCGCCGTGGTGCAGCCAATGCCGGACGACTATACGACCTACGAAGTGAAGGTCGAAGTGAGAAACCAGCGCCTCGGGTCCTTTGACATCTGGAAGAGGAACAGCAAGGGCTCCGACTTCCTGGCGGGCGCAGAGTTCGAGCTGTATGAGTGGGTGGACGGATACACCTACGCGCAGTACAGGACAATAGGCGTGCCGGTCAAGGGCTTCGAAGTCATCAACATCGACGTAGCGAGAGCCGTCAGCGTGACAGGCGTGCCGTTCGGGACATACGCGCTGATTGAGACTAAAGCGCCCACAGGCTACGAGATTTATACTTTAGACGGCGGCGGCAATCCGGTATTCACGATAACGAAAGTGACCGTCAACGCGACTAACACCGGTGTCTCCAACTGGTACGCGGTTCTCAACTACATGGGCAGGACGCTGACGCACGAGTTCACCTTCGTAAAAGTAGACGCGTCGAAGCTGGCCGACTGGCAGGACGGCGACCCGCTTGACGTCCTCCTGGGTCCGGCTGATCTGGACGCGGGCGTCAAAGGAGCGAACTTCCTCGTGGAAATGGCGGCCGGCGACGGCTGGACTCCGTTCATGCGCTTCACGGATACCAGCGACGTGTTCTCATTCGTAATTGACCGCGCGAACGCCGGCAGATACCGCGTAAGCGAAATCAAGGCTCCGGACGGCTACCTGTATGACGATTCGATCTACTTCTACTTCGATATTCAAGAGAGAATTGACAACTCCGGCGAAAGATACACAGTCGTCACATCATTTAAAGCCGGTAACAGTAGTGGTCCGAATACTGACGGGCCGGAGCTGATCAGGGCTTACATCGAAGGCGACGAAGGCCACGAGATATATGCGTACGTGATTGAGAACTACCCGTTCGGATCGCTGGAGCTGACGAAGACAGTCGACGACGGGGACCAAAACAAGGGCTTTGACTTCACGGTGACATTCGAAGGCGACTACCTCGACCGCATCAAGAGCCTCCCCACAGCATATATCGAGACAGATGAAGAAGGCGGCGAGGTTTCGCGGCAGTCGGTGGCGTTCGCATCCGGCGACGGCGGAGCGACCTGGACAGGGACGCTCTCGCACGGGCAAAAAGCGATTTTCACCGACATACCTTACGGAGCCGTCTACACCATAACCGAGGCGGAAGGCGACGGGAAGTATAAAGCGAGGCTGGGCCCGGTAGCCGACGACAACGACGCTGACGCGGACGACGACGACGATGGCGACGCGGATGTGCTCACGGCGGAGGAGGGCGACGAACCCTTCGCTGCGACAGGCGAAGTCCTGAGCGACGAGACAGTCGAGGTCGAAGTCGTCAACACACTGATACCCGAGCCGCTTGACGACGGCGATGACGACGGCGACGGAGACCGCGGAAGGCCCAGGCCGCCAAGGCCGCCCGGAGACGGAGACGCCGACGCTGATGGCGACGGAGACAGCGATGGAGACGGAGACGGCGACGGGGATGGCGACGGCTATGGCGGCGGCGACGGCGATGACGATGCGGATAACGACGGCGACGGCGACAACGACGCGGATAACGACGCTGACGGAGACGCAGACGCGGATAACGACGCTGACGGCGACGGCGACGACGATGACGACGAAAGCGACCGCACCCCCTGGGACAGGCCGCGCAACCCATACTACGACCCGGAGCATCCTGACGACTATCCGGAGCCGGGCGGGCATATACATGAACTGCCGCCCGTGCCGCTGTCAGCCTTCCATACGGAGACGCCTTTCATAGGCGACGACGGCGAGATCTGGTACATGGAGTTCGATGAAGACGGAGTGCCTCTGGGGGCATGGCATTGGGACGACGATCTCGAGGAGTGGATCTTCGACGAGATGATCCCCCTGGGCGACTTCCCATGGAACGACACTGAGGACGCGGAGGTCGACCTGCCTCAGACCGGGCGGATTATAACGGCCTTGCTCTGCACGGCGCTGACATTCGCCGGGCTGGTGCTCATTGGCGCGGGAGTGCTGCCGGAGAAGATCAAGCGCAGGCGCGCGCAACGCAAACCATAAGAACGTTTCAAGTTACCAATCGGGGGTCGGCAATAGTCCGACTCCCGATTGCGTAAGCAATATAGATTTAGAGAAACGTAAACAGGAGCAAATGCCCCGTGGCATACAGAAGATACAGATCAACTCATAACCGTAATAGCGACATACGAATCACCCGCCGCCTGCGGGCGGCCCCTCTTCACTAAAGGGCAAGGATTGCTATGAACAGAGCGAAAGCCCAATGGGAGCAGGTGCTGAGACCATGCGAGAAAAAGGGTATCCTGACTGCAACGGCTCGGGTACCCTTTCATGATACGCAGCATTACTCATTAACAGCCCATGCCGCCCCCAAAAGCCAAAACAGGCGCGTGCGCGCCTGTTTTGACTAGAAAGAGATGCTACATGAATAAAAAAGCAAAGAACTTCGAAGAGACTTCGGAAAAATCATATAAAATTGCGAGAAAAGACTTGACAGATGAAATTAATGTGGTAGAATATATAGTTGTGCGCAAAAATCAACGCATAAACACAACTTTACTCGTGTAGTCTAGCACATATCCTGAAAGTTGTCAATACATTTATTCTCGATTGTTTACAACTGCGCCGGGCGTGCGCAGAAAACGTCATTGCAATACCGCCGAAACAGACCGCCGATATAGCAAATTAGCGCGAACAGGGGGATAAGAATGCCAAAAGATGTGATTTACGGCAGGACTCTTAGAAAAAGCTACGCGAAAACCGAAGAAGTGCGCGAAATGCCCAATCTCCTCGAAGTACAGAAAAACTCATACGAGTGGTTTCTGGAAAAAGGGCTCAGGGAGGTATTCAGGGACGTCGCGGCGATTACCGACCACTCCGGGAACCTAGAGCTGACGTTCATCGACTACAAAATCACCGACAAACCGAAATACTCGGTCGAAGAGTGCAAAGCCCGGGACGCGACATACGCGGCGCCAATCAAGGTCAGCGTCAGGCTGCGCATCAAGGAAACCGAGGAAATCAAAGAGCAGGAAATCTTCATGGGCGATTTCCCGAAGATGACTGAAGCCGGCACATTCATAATCAATGGCGCTGAAAGGGTCGTCGTATCTCAGATAATCCGCTCGCCGAGTGTGTATTACGAGAGCAAAATCGACCCCAAGATAGCCGTCGGCATATACGCCGCGACGCTGATACCGTACAGAGGCGCATGGCTTGAGTATGAGACCGACGCCTCAGACGGCTTTTACGTCCGCATAGACAAAAACAGGAAGCTCCCCGTTACATGGCTGCTGCGCGCGGTCGGCAGGCCGAACGAGAGCCCCTATTCGCGGCTAAGCGTCTCCGGGGCCGAGAACGGCGCAGAGACGAACGACCAGCTCAGGGCGATTTTCGGCGACGACGAGCGCATAGAGGCGACTCTCGACAAGGACGCCTGCAGGGGCTGCGACGAAGCTCTCATAGAGCTCTACAAAAGGCTGCGCCCCGGCGACCCGCCTACCGTGGACAGCGCGCAAACGCTGCTGACAAGCCTCTTTTTCGATCCGCGCCGCTACGATATATCCACCGTAGGGCGATATAAATTCAATAAAAAACTAGCTCTTTGGGCGAGGCTCGCAGGGCAGACGCTCGCGCGCCCCGTGGCAGATCCCCTAACGGGCGAGGTCATCGCACAGGCAGGCGAGACGCTGACGCGCGCCCGAGCCGAGGAGATCGATTCATACGGTGTTATCGACGCCTACATCGAAGCCGACGGCAAGGAGATAAAAGTCTTCTCGAACGGCATGGTCAAGCTTGACCGTTTCGTCGATTTCGACCCCATGGAAGAGCTGGAAATCAAAGAACGCGTGAGGTTCATCATACTGCGCGAGCTGCTCGAGCAGTACAGCGGCGAAAAGCTCAAAGAAGCGATCAGGGATAATATCGACACGCTTATCCCCAAGCACCTAATCCCGGACGACATATTCGCTTCTGTGAACTACCTCAACTGCGTGGCCTACGGCGTCGGCGAGCCCGACGACATCGACCATCTCGGCAACCGCCGCATGAGAAGCGTCGGCGAGCTCCTCCAGAACCAGTTCAGGGTAGGGTTCTCGCGCATGGAGAGGGTCATTCGCGAGCGCATGACTCTGCAGGAACTTGAGATTATCACACCGCAGTCGCTGATAAACATACGCCCCGTCACGGCGGCGATAAAAGAATTTTTCGGCTCCTCGCCTCTGTCGCAGTTCATGGATCAGACAAACCCTCTGGCCGAACTGACGCACAAACGCAGGCTCTCGGCCCTCGGGCCGGGCGGCCTCTCGCGCGAGAGGGCCAGCTTCGACGTCCGCGACGTCCACTACAGCCACTATGGGCGCATGTGCCCGATAGAGACGCCGGAAGGCCCCAACATCGGCCTCATATCCTATCTCGCCTCTTACGCGCGAGTCAACGAGTACGGCTTCATGATCGCGCCGTTCAGGAAGGTCGATAAATCGACTTTCAAAGTCACGGATGAAGTCGAGTACCTCACGGCGGATGTTGAAGACCAGTACTTTGTAGCGCAGGCGACGGAGCCTGTAGACGAAAACGGCTGCCTGGCAAACGAACGCATCACCTGCCGCAACCGCGACGAAATCATAGAAGTCAGCCGCGACAGGATAGACTATATCGACACGTCCCCGAGCATGATGGTGTCTATCGCCACCGCGATGATCCCGTTCCTCGAGAACGACGACGCAAACAGAGCCCTGATGGGCGCGAACATGCAGCGCCAGGCCGTGCCTCTGCTCACTTCGGAAGCGCCGATAGTCGCGACCGGCATTGAACATAAGTGCGCGGTCGACTCGACGGTCGTACTTGCGGCGAAGGGCAGCGGCAAGGTCACATACGTATCATCTACCCGCATTGCCATAGACTATGACGAGTTCGGGCCGACGGAGCACTTTCTCACGAAGTTCGCAAGGAGCAACCAGGGGACCTGCACGAACCAGCGCCCGATAGTCCAGGCCGGGGACATGGTGGAAGAAGGCGACATCATCGCGGACGGGCCTTCGACCTACGAGGGGGAACTCTCCCTTGGTAAAAACATCCTTGTCGGCTTCATGACCTGGGAAGGCTACAACTTTGAAGACGCGATACTTATCAACGAACGCCTCGCGATAGACGACGTCTTCACCTCCATTCATATTGAAGAACACGAAATCGACGCGCGTGATACTAAGCTGGGACCCGAGGAGATCACTCGCGACATCCCCGGCGTCGGCGAGGATTCCCTGCGGTACCTCGACGAGCGCGGTATAATAAGCATTGGGGCGGAAGTCACGGCGGGGGACATACTCGTCGGCAAAGTGACGCCGAAAGGCGAGCCCGACCCGACGCCGGAAGAGCGCCTGCTGCGCTCGATCTTCGGCGAAAAGGTGCGCGAGGTCAGGGACACGTCTCTGAAAGTACCGCACGGCGAGAGCGGCATAGTAGTCGACGTCAAGGTCTTCACCAGGGATAACGGCGATGAGCTCAGCCCCGGCGTCAACATGGTCGTCCGCTGCTATATCGCGCATAAAAGGAAAATAAGCGTCGGCGACAAAATGGCGGGGCGCCACGGCAATAAAGGCGTCGTCTCGCGCATCCTGCCTAAGGAAGACATGCCATACCTGCCCGACGGCACGCCGCTTGACATCGTGCTCAACCCGCTGGGGGTGCCGTCGCGCATGAACATCGGGCAGGTGCTCGAAGTCCACCTGGGCTACGCCGCGCACACTCTCGGCTGGAAAGTCGCAACTCCGATATTCAACGGCGCGAACGAGCAGGACATCTGGGACACGCTCAAGGAAGCAGGGCTCAGCGAGGATGGCAAAAGCATACTGCACGACGGGCGCACGGGCGAACCGTTCGACAACCCCGTTACAGTCGGGTATGTCTACTTCCTTAAACTGCACCACCTGGTCGACGACAAAATCCACGCGCGTTCGACAGGGCCCTACAGCCTCGTAACGCAGCAGCCTCTCGGGGGCAAGGCGCAGTTCGGCGGCCAGCGCTTCGGCGAAATGGAAGTCTGGGCGCTGGAGGCTTACGGCGCCGCATACACCCTGCAAGAGATACTAACAGTCAAATCGGACGACGTCACTGGAAGGGTCAGGACTTACGAGTCAATTGTCAAAGGCCATAACATCCCGAGACCCGGAGTGCCGGAGTCGTTCAAAGTGCTCGTAAAGGAACTCCAGTCGCTGTGCCTCGACGTGCGCATCCTGGACGAAGAGGGCCGCAATATTGAGCTGCGCGGCGAAGAAGACGACGACAGCGTCAGCCGCGACAGGGCATTCTATCAGGACAGCGACGCATCCTTCGAAGCAGGCGGCTACACGATAGAAGAGATCGAAAATGACGACGACGGCGACGACGGCGACGACGCCTATGAGTACGACGAGGATGACGCAGTCGAAGAGGACGAACTCGATGAACTCGATGAGCTCGACGACGACGAAGAAGCTGCCGCGGAGGATCTCCCGGCAATCGTCGCGGAAGGAAGCGGAGACTACGGTTCCGCCGAGCAGGATACGCCGCTTGAGTAACCTGAGGGAAAGGAATTGACTTTAATATGAGTTTTCTGCCGTTTGAGGCGATGCAGATCGGCCTCGCTTCACCCGATATGATAAGGAACTGGTCCTACGGCGAAGTAAAAAAGCCGGAGACTATCAACTACAGGACGCTCAAGCCCGAGCGCGACGGCTTGTTCTGCGAGAAAATATTCGGGCCAACAAAGGACTGGGAATGCCACTGCGGCAAGTACAAGAAAATCCGCTACAAAGGCAAGGTCTGCGACCGCTGCGGCGTCGAAGTCACGAAGTCTAACGTCCGCAGGGAGCGCATGGGCCATATAGAGCTGGCTGCCCCTGTATCTCATATATGGTACTTCAAGGGCATCCCGTCAAGGATGGGCCTCCTGCTGGACCTTACGCCCAGGGTCCTCGAAAAAGTCCTGTATTTCGCGTCATACATAGTCATCGACCCGGGCGAAACGCCCCTCAGGAAGTACCAGATACTTCTTGACAAGGAATACCATGAGATGCGCGAGAAGTACGAGGACGACTTCAAAGCCGGCATGGGCGCCGAGGCGATACGCGACCTTCTCGCGGATATCGACGTCGCGGCTTTTTCCGAACAGCTCAAAGCCGAAGCTCGCGAAGCCACGGGGCAGAAAAAAGCCAAACTCGTCAAGAGGCTTGAAGTAGTCGAGGCATTCAGGCAGTCAGGCAACGACCCCACGTGGATGATCATCGACGTCCTGCCGGTCATCCCGCCTGAAATAAGGCCGATGGTCCAGCTCGACGGCGGCCGCTTCGCGACCTCCGACCTCAACGACCTGTACCGCAGGGTCATAAACCGAAATAACAGGCTCAAAAGGCTGATCCAGCTTGGCGCGCCCGATATCATCGTCCGCAACGAAAAAAGGATGCTCCAGGAAGCCGTGGACGCGCTGATAGACAATGGCAGGCGCGGCAGGGCGGTAACAGGCGCGAACTCGCGCGCCCTAAAGTCCCTGTCCGACATGCTCAAAGGCAAGCAGGGCCGGTTCAGGCAGAACCTGCTTGGCAAGCGCGTCGACTACTCCGGCCGCTCGGTCATCGTCGTCGGGCCTGATCTGAAGATATACCAATGCGGCGTCCCCAAGGAGATGGCGATCGAGCTGTTCAGGCCATTCGTCATGAAAAAGCTTGTGGAAGACGGCATATCGAATAATATTAAATCCGCAAAAAAAATGGTCGACAAAGGCATGGTTGAAGTTTGGGACGCGCTGGAAGTAGTTATCAAAGAGCACCCCGTGCTCCTCAACCGCGCCCCGACGCTCCACAGGCTCGGCATTCAGGCCTTTGAACCCATACTCGTCGAAGGGCGCGCGCTGAAGCTGCACCCCCTCGTATGCACGGCGTACAACGCCGACTTCGACGGCGACCAGATGGCGATTCACCTGCCGCTATCGGCGGAAGCCCAGGCCGAAGCCAGGATCCTCATGCTCTCGGCCAATAACCTCCTCCACCCGAAAGACGGGCAGCCCGTCACCGTGCCGACTCACGACATGATCCTGGGCTCCTACTACCTTACTTATGAGCGCGAAGACGAGCTCGGCGCAGGCAAGAGCTTTATATCTCCAAACGAAGCATTGATGGCATACCACTGCGAAGATGTCGGGATACATGCCCCGATAAACGTCCGCGTGACGAAAACGATCGACGGCGAAGAACACAGCAGGATTATAAATACGACTGTGGGCCGGATAATCTTCAACGAGCCTATCCCGCAGGACCTTGGCTTCGTCAACAGGGCGGATCCCGACCTCATGTTCGAGTACGAGATCAACTTCAGGGCCGGCAAGAAAGAGCTGGAAGACATCATCCAGCGCTGCATCACAAAGCACGGCTTCACAATGTCCGCCGACGTCCTTGACAATATCAAAGCCCTGGGGTTCAAGTACTCGACGAAGGGCGCGATAACGATATCCATTTCCGATATGACCGTCCCCAACGAAAAGTGGACGCTTATCAAGGCGACCGAACAGAAGGTCGTAGAAATAGAACAGCAGTTCCAGCGCGGTTTCATCACCGACGATGAGCGCTACAGGCTCGTCGTCAGGGAATGGGAGAAGACGACCAAGGACGTGACGGACAAACTGGCTGACACGCTCAACGAGTACAACCCGGTTTATATGATGGCAAACTCCGGCGCGCGCGGCACGATGAACCAGATCAGGCAGCTCGCCGGCATGCGCGGCCTTATGGCGAACACGGCGGGCAGGACGATAGAAATTCCGATCAAGGCGAACTTCCGCGAAGGTCTGACGGTGCTCGAATACTTCACGTCGTCCAGAGGCGCCCGTAAAGGCCTCGCCGACACGGCTCTGAGGACTGCGGACTCCGGCTACCTCACGCGCAGGCTCGTCGACGTCTCGCAGGACGTCATCGTGCGCGAGAAGGACTGCGGAACGCAAGACGGCTTGCTCGTAAGCGAGTTTACAGCCGAAGGCGGCCTGGTGGACTCTTTCGGCAGCATAATCAACGGCCGCTTCCCGGCGGAAGATATAATCGACGAAGCGGGGGAAATCCTGTTCACAAAGGATAAAATGCTGACTGTCGAAGACGCTGATACGCTCAAGGAACATGGCGTCACCAGCGTAAAAGTCCGTACGGTCATGGACTGCGAAGCGCACAGCGGGATATGCGCTATGTGCTACGGCGTGAACCTCGCGACAGGCGGCCTCGTGTCCATCGGCGAAGCAGTCGGCGTCATTGCGGCGCAGTCGATAGGCGAGCCCGGCACGCAGCTCACAATGAGGACCTTTCATACCGGCGGCGTCGCGGGGGACGACATCACGCAGGGCCTCCCCAGGGTCGAGGAGCTCTTTGAGGCGCGCAAACCCAAGAAGATGTCGATCCTGGCCGAGACCGGCGGTTCCATCGAAGTGGAGGAGACGCGCAAGAACGCCGTCGTGGCGATTTCGGTATCGAACTCCGAAGATGGCGAGACGAAGGTGTACCAGACCCCGTACTCCGCAGGCATCAGGGTCAAATCGGGCGATACCGTAAAAGCAGGGGATCGGCTCACGGACGGCGCTCTCAACCCCCACGACGTCATGCGGATTCTGGGCAAAGAAGCAGCTCAGAACTATCTCATCACCGAAGTGCAGAAGGTTTACAAGCAGCAGGGCGTCGATATCAACGACAAGCATATTGAAGTCATCGTCAGGCAGATGATGAGGAAAGTCAGAGTCGAAGACAGCGGAGACACAGATCTGCTGGCGGGTACTATAGTCGACATCAACGACTTCAGATTGGCGAATAACAAGGTCGTCGGGGAGCCGGCGGAGGGTACCGAAGTTCCGCAGGAAGCCCTGCAGGACGACGCTGAGGCTCCGCGCCCCGCCGTAGCTACTGCGCTGCTGATGGGCATCACAAAGGCTTCCCTCGCTACCGAGTCATTCCTTTCGGCCGCTTCCTTCCAGGAGACGACGAAGGTCCTGACGGAAGCCGCGATAAAGGGTAAAGTGGACAGGCTCATAGGCCTCAAAGAGAACGTCATCATCGGCAAGCTTGTCCCCGCCGGCAGCGGGCTCTCCCTGTACCGCAGGTTTGAAAGCGATATAGAAATTTCCGGCAGCGGCTACGACAGCATACTCGAGCCGGAGCCCGAAGAGGAAGACATCGATCTCTCGGTGCTGATCGGATCGGGCAACGCGCTTTGATGCCTGAGTGTCTGTTCAGGTACCCACTACGTAACTATTCAGTGCCACCTTAGTTCGGCCGTTACATCACGTTCCTTTCGCTCGAATGCGCATCCATGCGCATACTCGCGCGCTCCGGCATCCATGCCTCCGCTATTCGGAACGTGCCTCACCGAGGCACAGAATAGTTGCCCCACTACCTCCAGGCGTTACATTTCAGATTTTCAAACATATTGACTAATTGTTAATAATGTGTTAATATCATGGTTCGACCATACAACACCACTTGAGAAAGGAGGAAAACGATGCCGACATTCAATCAACTCGTCAGAAAAGGAAGGGAGACGACAGCCTACAAGTCGAACTCCCCGGCCATGCAAAAAGGCCTGAACACCCTTAAGAACAGGGAGACAAACCAGTCGTCCCCGCAAAAACGCGGCGTATGCACGGCAGTGCGTACTTCGACGCCCAAGAAACCGAACTCCGCGCTGAGGAAGATTGCGCGTATCAGGCTCACGAACGGCTATGAAGTAACAGCCTACATACCCGGCGTAGGACACAACCTGCAGGAGCACTCAGTCGTCATGATCCGCGGCGGAAGGGTAAAGGACCTGCCGGGCGTGCGATACCACGTAATCCGCGGCACTCTTGACACGCAAGGCGTAGCCGACCGCGCGCAGGCTCGCTCGAAGTACGGCGCGAAAAGGCCCAAGACCAGATAAACCCCGCAAAGCCCGTCCCCGGGACGGACGGCAGCAGCTACGTACTGTAGATCGGTTATTAATGAAACTATCGTTTCGGGTAAGCGCTCTTTATCGCGTTTGCGGGAACAGTACGGGCGATTACCGGGAGAACATCCCGGAGTACCTGTGAAATCATTCATTTGAGGGAGGGAAGTTGTATGCCCAGAAGAGGCAACGTTCCAAAAAGAGAAGTCCTGCCCGATCCTATGTATAATTCCGTTATGGTGACCAGGCTCATCAACAGCATTATGCTCGACGGGAAGAAAGGCGTAGCCCAGAAAGTGGTCTACGGCGCATTCGACATCATCGGCGAAAAGTCAGGGAAGCCGCCGCTGGACGTGTTCACGACAGCGCTGGAAAACATTATGCCCACGCTCGAAGTCAAAGCCAGGCGTGTCGGCGGCGCCACGTACCAGGTGCCTATCGAAGTCAGGCCTGACAGGCGCCAGACGCTCGGGCTCAGGTGGCTCACGAGCTACGCCAGGGCGCGCAACGAGAAAACAATGAGAGAGCGCCTCGCGGGGGAGATCCTCGACGCCTCCAACAGCGTCGGCGCAGCAGTAAAAAAACGCGAGGATACGCACAAGATGGCGGATTCCAACAAGGCATTCGCACACTACAGGTGGTAAGCTCGAAGGCAAACAAAGGAATAGGTGAGTTTTTACAACATGCAACGGCAATATCCGCTTGAAGAAACCCGCAACATCGGCATAATGGCCCACATCGACGCGGGAAAGACGACGACGACCGAACGCATCCTTTTCTACACGGGGCGCACGTACAAACTCGGCGAAGTGCACGAAGGCGCCGCCACGATGGACTGGATGGAACAAGAGCAAGAGCGCGGCATAACGATAACGTCAGCCGCGACTACTTGCTATTGGAACGACCACCGCATCAACATCATAGACACGCCCGGGCACGTCGACTTCACGATGGAAGTCGAAAGATCCCTGCGAGTCCTTGACGGCGCGGTGGCGGTCTTGTGCGCCAAAGGCGGAGTAGAGCCGCAGTCGGAAACTGTCTGGAGGCAGGCCGACAGGTACGACGTGCCGAGGATTATCTATGTAAACAAAATGGACATAGTCGGCGCGGACTTCCACAACGTAATAGCCATGGTCCGCGACAGGCTCAAGGCAAACGCCGTCGCAATCCAGCTCCCGATAGGCTTCGAAGCGGACTTCAAAGGCATGATCGACCTCATAGAGATGAAGGCCGATATTTACTACGACAACCTCGGGACGGACATGCGCGTCGAGGATATACCGCCGGATATGCTGGAAACCGCGCAAGACTACCGCAACAAGCTCATCGAAGCCGCATCCGAGTATGACGACACGGTACTGGAAATGTACCTCGAAGGTGCACAGATCCCGAAGGAACTGCTTATAGCCGCTATTCGCAAAGCGACGCTGTCGGCACAAATGATCCCAGTGCTCTGCGGCTCGTCCTACAGGAACAAAGGCATACAAAAACTCCTCGACGCAATCGTAGACTACCTGCCGTCGCCCGTTGACATTCCTGACATTACAGGAACGAGGCCGGATAGCGGCGCGGAAGAGTCGCGCCCGCCGTCTGACGACGCGCCATTCGCAGCGCTTGCATTCAAGATCATGACTGACCCCTTCGTCGGCAAACTATCGTTTTTCAGGGTGTACTCAGGCTCAGCCGTATCCGGCGACACAGTCTACAACTCGACGAGGGGCCACAAAGAGCGCCTGGGGCGCATATTGCTTATGCACGCCAACCACAGGGAGGACGTCGACGCCACGTTCACAGGCGACATTGCCGCCGCTGTAGGCCTCAAGAACACGACGACCGGCGACACGCTATGCAGCGAGAAAAAGAAAATCGTCCTCGAATCCATGCTTTTCCCCGAACCGGTAATAAGAGTCGCCATAGAACCAAAGACGAAAGCCGGGCAGGAGAAAATGGGGCTCGCGCTTGCAAAGCTCACGGAGGAAGACCCCACATTCAAGGCGTACTCCGATGAAGATACGGGCCAGACCATCATCGCGGGCATGGGCGAGCTGCACCTGGAGATAATCGTCGACAGGCTCCTTCGCGAGTTCAAAGTCGAAGCCAACGTCGGCAAGCCTCAAGTCTCGTACCGTGAGACGATCCTCTCCACGGCCAACGTGGACGTCAGGCACGTCAGGCAGACAGGCGGCAAGGGCCAGTACGGGCATGTCAAGCTCATCATCGAGCCGAACGAACAAGGCGGCGGCTACCTGTTCATCAACAAAGTCGTCGGCGGAGCAATACCGAAAGAGTTCATCCCGGCCGTCGACGAGGGAATCAGGGGAGCCATGATGGCCGGCGTCATAGCCGGATACGAGGTAGTCGATATTAAAGCTACGCTTTATGACGGCTCGTTCCACGAGGTTGACTCCTCCGAGCTTGCTTTCAGGATTGCCGGCAGCATGGCCTTCAGGGAAGCAATGCTGAAAGCAGACCCGGTGCTGCTCGAGCCGATAATGAAAGTAGTCGTGACAGTGCCCGAGGACTACATGGGCGACGTCATGGCGGATCTCAACTCGCGCAGGGGGCAGATAACCGGCATGGAGACTAGGAGCGGCGCCTCGCAGATCAACTCCCTGACCCCGCTTTCAGCCATGTTCGGCTACGCCACGGCGCTGCGCTCCAACACGCAGGGCAGGGGCATTTTCGCCATGGAGCCCAGCCACTACGTACAACTGCCTAAGGCAATCCAGGAGGAAATGACCGGCGGCCGCTGGTAAGCACTGTGTTATTATTGGACATCATCTGGACATAAGGATATTGATGGGCTGGTACCCTTTACAGGTGGGAAGGATATCATAGTCTCTCTGTTATCTGGATAACATATACGACTATAGTGTGGAAGCTGTCTACATTAGCTAACGGGTTGCGCCACTGCTGCAATTCAGGAGGAAATGACCAAGCATGGATATTTCACACGAATTACGAAAGTTCTTGCATAATCGGCGATTATGTGCTATAGTACTCGCCGTGCCGGAAATAAATTAAGAAAACTCGGCCGAATGGCCATGAACAAGGAGGATCAGTAAAATGGCAAAGCAAAAGTTTGAAAGAACGAAACCACACGTCAACATTGGTACGATCGGGCATGTTGACCACGGAAAAACGACCCTGACAGCCGCTATAACGAAATACCTGAGCTTTCAGGGCAAGGCGAAGTTTGAGGCATATGACTCGATCGACAAAGCCCCTGAAGAACGTGAACGCGGCATTACGATAAATACCGCGCACGTCGAGTACGAGACAGACGCCCGCCACTACGCGCACGTAGACTGCCCGGGCCACGCCGACTACATCAAGAACATGATAACAGGCGCGGCGCAGATGGACGGAGCGGTGCTCGTCATCGCTGCCTCGGACGGCCCTATGGCGCAGACGCGTGAGCACATCCTGCTTGCCCGCCAGGTCGGCGTCCCTGCGATCGTAGTATTCCTCAACAAGGCTGACCAGGTAGACGACGATGAGCTCATGGAACTCGTCGAGATGGAAGTCCGCGAACTCCTCACTAAGTATGAGTTCCCGGGCGACGATATCCCGATCATCAAAGGCAGCGCCCTGCACGCGCTGGAGTCAGAGTCGACAGACTTCTCCGCACCCGAGTACGACTGCATCAAGGAACTCATGGACGCAGTCGACGAGTACATTCCGACTCCGGAGCGCAAATCCGACCTTCCGTTCCTGATGTCCGTTGAAGATGTCTTCACGATAACAGGGCGCGGAACGGTCGCGACCGGCCGTGTCGAGCGCGGCAAGATCACGATGAACGAAAAGGTCCAAATCGTCGGCCTAATGGATGAGCCTCGCGAGACAGTCGTTACCGGCATTGAGATGTTCCGCAAGCTGCTCGACTATGCCGAGGCGGGCGACAACATCGGCACGCTGCTCAGAGGCATCGCGAAGACCGAAGTCGAAAGGGGCCAGGTCATCGCCAAGCCCGGGAGCATCAAGCCCTACAAGAAGTTCAGGGGCCAGGTTTACGTCCTGACCAAGGACGAGGGCGGGCGCCACACGCCGTTCTTCAACAACTACCGCCCGCAGTTCTACTTCCGCACGACTGACGTCACCGGCGTCATCAACCTGCCGGAGGGCGTCGAGATGTGCATGCCCGGCGACAACATCGAGATGGACGTCGAGCTCATCACCCCGATCGCCATCGAGGCCGGCCTCCGCTTCGCTATCCGCGAAGGCGGGCGCACAGTCGGTTCCGGAGTCGTCATCGGCATCAACGAGTAATTTTCCACGATATCTAGTAGTGCGATTCCGAAATAGCGGTGTAAAGATTGCGGTGGATATTTTCGTCCGGCTAGGCGAAAGACCGCAGGAATATCGGTGCTATTTCAAGGGCTTTCAACGAAGCCGGACGGAAAAAGATGCCACAAGATTTGCATTGTTATTTCGGAATCGCACTACTTGTATCGAACCGCCCGCTCCGGGCGGTTCGTGTTTGATATCCAACCCATTACAGAAATTTTACGAAAGTTATTGAAAAGTGCGGCTGTATGAGTTATTATGTATTTTACATAAAAACTTCACATAAACGCACATAGTCAAAATGCCAAAACGTGCGCTGTGAACCGGGAGGGCGGCTTCGTGTCGAGCAGGATATTTCAAAGCGTAATACTACAAATGAAAGACGCAACGCAGCGGCTGATCGGCGTGGCCGATCCTGATGGGATGGTAGTCGCAAGCAGCGACTTATCGATCATCGGCACGAATATCGGCTTTGTCCCGGTAATAGCCGACGAAACCGGGGACAAAATCTTCAAAGACGCCGGCAGAACCTATAGGACGCTCGGGACAGCCGCCAGCGAGGACTACTCCGTATTCGCGGAAGGCGAGGACGACCTCGCCAGGACGATCTGCATGATGGCGGTCATAGCGATCAACGAAGCGGGAGTCTACTTTGAGGAGAACCACGACAAACGCACGTTCGTAAAGAACATCATCTCCGAGAACATTCTGCCGGGCGACATCTACGTGCGCGCCAAGGAACTGCACTTCGCTTCCGACGTCATGCGCGGGGTACTCGTCGTGCGCCACTCTGCGCCAATAGACATATCGGCGGTCGAGCTGATACAAGAAATCTTCCCGGACAAGCAGCACGACTTCGTCATATCTGTCAGCGACACCGATATCGCGCTGATCAAAGAACTGCCCCCATCGGGCGACCAGAAGTACCTCTACAAAATGGCGGAGATGATCGACCAGAAGCTCGAGTCCGAACTCGCGCTAAGGACACTCATTGGCATTGGCACGCCGGCGCGACAGCTTCGCGAACTCGCGGACAGGTACAAAGAAGCGCTCGTATCGATCGAAGTCGGCAGGGTTTTCGACGCCGACAAAGCGATAATCAGCTACGAGAGCCTGGGAATCGGGAGGCTTATTTACCAACTGCCTACCACCCTGTGCGAAATGTTCCTGCTCGAAGTATTCAAAAAGAACCCAATCGAAGCGCTCGACCACGAGACGCTCTTCACCATTGACAAGTTCTTTGAGAACAGCCTGAACGTCTCGGAGACATCGAGGAAGTTGTTCGTACACAGGAACACCCTTGTCTACAGGCTCGAGAAAATCAAGAAAATAACGGGGCTTGATCTGCGCGAGTTTGACCACGCGATTATATTCAAAGTCGCGCTCATGGTAAAAAAATACCTGGTCTCACAGGAGACGAAGTTCTAATGATTAAAATGACCGACGTTTTCAAAGTCTACGATAAAGGCATCAAGGCGCTCAAAGGCGTCACATTTACGTTGAACGACGGGGAGTTCGCTTTCCTTGTCGGACCCTCCGGCTCGGGGAAGTCCACGATCATCAAGCTGCTCAACGGAGAGATCGCCCCCACTGACGGGGCTGTGATGGTCAACGGCTACAACATGAACAAAATAAAGATGCGCAAGATGCCCTACCTGAGGCGCACGCTGGGCGTTGTTTTCCAGGACCTGCGGCTTATCAACGAGAAAACAGTCTACGAGAACGTCGCGTTCGCCATGCGCGTTATAGGCGCGACCAACAAAGAAATACGCGCGCGCGTGCCGTACATACTCAAGCTGGTGGGGCTGGAGCATAAGACAGGCATGACGCCGCCCGAACTGTCGGGAGGCGAGAAACAGAGGGTCGCCATTGCCAGGGCCCTGGTCAACGACCCCCAGCTTATAATCGCGGACGAGCCGACAAGCGACCTCGACCCCGCGCGCAAACTTGAGATATTCATGCTGCTGCAGGAAATCAACAAGCTTGGGACTACCGTGTTTGTCGTAACGCACGAAAAGACGATCGTGGACAGGCTTTCAGAAAGGGTCATCGCGATCGACGGCGGCCGTATCATCAGCGACGGCATGGATGGGTACTATAACTATGAAGTTGAGTAGAAACCGGACGGGGTATTACATAAAAGAAGGCGTCGTCAGCATCTTCACGCACGGCTTGATGTCATTCGCTTCCGTGTGCATTATCGTGGCCTTTTTGATTATTATGGGCTCTTTCGCCCTCATCGCCCTCAACATTAACGCCGTAGTCGGCGAATTGGAAAACGAGAACATAATCCTCGTCTACATAGACGAGCACCTGACAGAAAATGAAGCGCGCGCGATCGGGACCAGGCTGCTGGCGACGCCAAACGTAACAAGCGCACGCTTTATCACGCGCGAGGAAGCGCTCACTGCCTTCATTGGCAGGTACGAGAATACCGAACGATTCAAGGACGTCGACGCGACATGGCTCAGGCATCGCTATAACGTATTCGTAGAGGACATCGAACTGATATCGCAGACCCGAGACGACCTGGCGGACATCTACGGCGTCGCGAAGGCCACGGCGAACCTGAGGATCGCGCAGGGGCTGGTGACTCTGCGCAACATCGTCAGCGGGGCTTCGGTAATCATCGTGGCCGTGCTGCTCGTCATATCGCTTTTTATCATGTCGAACACAATCAAGCTGGCTGCGTTCGAGCGGCGCGAGGAGATCGCCATCATGAAGATGGTCGGGGCGACGAACTCGTTCATCCGCTGGCCGTTCATCTATGAGGGGTTCATTCTCGGAGTGTTTGGCTCCTCAGCGGCATTCGCGGCTTTATGGGCGCTCTACGGGCTGGTCGCGGACAGGGCCATTGACGTAGAGTCGGGGCTTATAAGCCTGATCTCGTTTTCGACGGTATCGGTGCCGTTGTTCGTCGTGTTCACCGTCATTGGTTTCGGGGTCGGCGTGGGCGGCTGCGGCATGGCGCTCAACAGATACTTGAAAGTGTAAAGCGCATAACTCATGGGATTGCGGCTCGGAGGCCGCAATGACGAGAAGAGTGCTGAACAGAAGCAAAGAAGGATTTTTGTCATGAAGAAAAAACGGGCTGTAAGAATAGTCGCGCTCATATTAATATTAATAATGGGGCTTTCGTTCCTCATCGCCGCGATCGACGCATTGACCGCGAGAGCCGACGTCTCGCAAGCGCAAATCGACAGGCTGCGCGAGCAAAAAAAGGACTATGAGAAGAGAAGGCAGGAAATCCAGTCTCATATAAACACCATCGAGTACGAGAAGATGACGGAAATCGCCAAGAAGAAGATACTTGACGACCGCATAATGCTCACAGGGCTCGAGATCGAAAACATAAACGAGACGATCGAGCAGTACATCGACCTCATAGCCCAAAAGGAAATCGAAGTCACCAAAGCAAAGCAACGTGAAGACGCCCAGCTCGCGGACTATAAAGAGCGCGTGCGCGACATGGAAGAAAACGGCGTCATAACATACCTCGAGATCATCTTCGACTCAACCAGCTTCACTGACCTTCTTGCGCGCGTCGACTTTGTCACGGACATTATGAGCGCGGACGAGACGAAATACTTCAAGCTCATCGACGCCAGGGAAGAGACTATTGCCGCAAAAGAAGACCTTGAACATACGAAGACGGAGCTGGAAGACGAGCGCATCAACCTGGTGATAAAAGAAAGCGACCTCGCGGAGCAGCTCGAAGAGGCCAACGCCTTGATCGCCGGCATCGAAGCGACGCTTGAAGCGGAGAACGAGCTTTACAACTCAACCCTGGACGAAGAGAAAAAAGTCCAGGCTGAGATCAACAAAAAAGTCGAAGAACTGCGCAGGCAGCAGGAAAAAGCCGCTGCTGCCGCAGTAAAAGGCACAGGCAGCCTGATGTGGCCGACGCCTTCCTCGAACGTCGTGACGAGCGGGTTCGGAAACAGGATGCACCCGGTATACAGGGTACTCAGGCAGCACACCGGGATCGACATCGCAGCAGGCTACGGCGCAAAGGTGCTCGCGGCGGACTCCGGGAGCGTCCTGACCTCTGCGTACAGCTCCTCCTACGGCAACTATGTAGTGCTCAACCACGGCAACGGCGTCACGACCCTTTACGCGCATTTGAGCTCAAGAAGCGTCAGCGCGGGCCAGTCCGTGACCAAAGGGCAGCAGATAGGCCTCGTCGGCTCGACCGGCGTATCGACAGGCGCGCACCTGCATTATGAAGTATCCGTCGGCGGGCAGCGCGTGAATCCGCTGCAGTACTACTCTCAATATGTCTTTTCCGGATAGTGGGTTTGACTCCATCCGCGCAAGCGCGCGCGCGACGGAGCCCGGAATGAGAAGAAAACGCGCGATACTTCCGGTACTGACGCTGATGCTCCTGGCATCGGCGTTGACGTGCTTGATAATCCTGCTCACCGCCGGGAGGAAACTCGGGATACTCGACGGCTACTACTACGAAATGCGCGAGTACGCGGCTCTTATGAAGAACATACAGGAGCTTTACATAGGCAGCTATGAGCGCGAGGACCTGAGCGCGGCCGCGCTGAGGGCGGCGGTCGACGCGCTCGGCGACAGATGGTCGTACTACATGACGGCGGAAGAGTACGCGAAGTACCTCGACAACACCGCAAACAGGTTCGCGGGTATCGGCGTCACAGGCGCGGTGGACGAAGAGACCGGCGGCATGCGCGTATACTCCGTATATAAAGGCTCGGCTGCGGAAACGGGCGGGGTAGTGGCCGGGGACGTCATTATCATGATAGACGGCGAGAACATATCGGGCCTGACTTTCGACGAGATGCGAGGCTTGCTCTCCAGGGAGCTGGGCGACTGCGTTGAGCTTGGCGTTATACGGCCTGACGGCACGCGCGCCGACCTGACTGTCATATACAGCCTGGTCTTCGCCGATCCCGTAAGCAGCGAGATGCTGGCTGGCAATATTGGCTACATAAAGCTTGACAACTTCGAGACAAGCTCTGCGGACGGGTTCATTATGGCCGTCAAACAGCTCAGCGAGCAGGGCGCGCAGGCCTTCATATACGACGTGCGCGGAAACGGCGGCGGAAGAGTCGCCGAGATGACCAAAATACTTGACTACCTCCTGCCGGAGGGGGAGATCTTCGTCTCGGTGGACAGAGCCGGGAACGAGAGCATCACGATGTCCGGCCCTGAGTCGGTCGAGATCCCTTGCGTCGTGCTCGTGGACAGGTACTCGTTCAGCGCAGCGGAATACTTCGCGGCGACAATCGCCGAGTACGGTTACGGCACGGTCGCCGGCGAGCAGACCACGGGAAAAAACCGCTCGCAGGTCACAGTAACGCTGCCCGGAGGCGGCGCGCTGCATATATCTTCCGGAGAGTACCTGACAAAAAACAGGGTCAGCCTGTACGACAGAGGCGGCCTGACCCCGGATCATGAGCTCCCCTTAAACGACGAAGATATGTACATGCTCTTCGTGGGCTTATTGGAAATAGAGGACGACCCGCAAATAGCGCTTGCGATATCCCTGCTGACCGATCAGTAGTACCACGCATATGAAAGGATAAACAGTTATGAGTAAGGAAGCAAAGTTCAAAATGAGCCAGGAGCGCCTCGACGAGTTAAAAGAGGAGCTCCACTATCTGCAGACGGTGCGCGAGAAAGAAGTCGCGCAGCAAATCAAGGAAGCCCGCTCTTTCGGCGACCTGACCGAAAACAGCGAGTATGACGAGGCCAAGACAGAGCAGGGCAAGCTCTACTCGAAAATCGCCGAGATAAAGAATCTTGTCGAGAATGCGGAGATAGTCTACGCCTCGGAAAAGACGGACCGTGTCGGTATCGGAAGCAAAGTCAAAGTCCGCGACATGGAACTCGGCAAGGTCGATACATACGAAATCGTAGGCTCGCAGGAAGCCGACCCGGCTGCGCTTCGCGTCTCCGACGACTCGCCTTTCGGAAAAGCCCTGATGGACAAAGTGAAGGGGGAAGTCATTTCAATCGACGTCCCCGCAGGCGTCCTGCAGTTTGAAATACTGAAAATAGATTAACTGTTCAGGTACCCCGTCCAGGCGCTATATTTCATTTCGTAAGCGAAGCTCGTCGCTGCGGATTGCGCTAAGTCTCGCATTACAGCAAGCTGTAACGCTCGCTCGCTTCATCGCAGCTCCTCTTCGAATCGAAGCAGGCTTCGATTCGATACATATGGAAATTATGCGGAGCGCGCGAGTATGCGCATGGATGCGCATTCGAGCGAAAGAAATGAAATGTAACGCCTGGAGGTAGTGGGTACCTGAACAGACACAAAATAGATTAAGGAATTAACGCGATGACACAAGATGAAAATACTACTCCCGCCCAGCCCTGCGAGGATGAACAGTCCCTGTCAGAGATACTTCAGATCCGCAGGGATAAACTCAGCAAGCTCGCAGACGAAGGTCGTGACCCCTTCGCGGTGACAAAGTACCGGCGGACGGCGTACTCAGCCGATATATCAGAAGGGTTCGACACCCTGGAAAACAGCGTCGTTTCAGTCGCGGGGCGCGTCATGGCCAAGCGCGGCATGGGAAAGGCCATATTTGTCGACATAGCCGACGCAAAGGGCACGATCCAGCTCTACTACCGCCTCAACGACGCCGGCGAACAGACGTTTGAGGACGTCCGGAAGCTCGATATCGGCGACATCATCGGAGCGACAGGGTATGTATTCAAAACCAGGACAGGAGAAATCTCCGTCCACTGCGATACGGCGGCCCTGCTTGCCAAGTCCCTGCGCCCGCTGCCGGAAAAGTACCACGGACTTACAGATAAAGAGCTCAAGTACCGCCAGAGGTATGTAGACCTCATCATGAACGCGCAGACGCGCAGGACCTTTGAAATCAGGACTGCCTTTATCAAGCATGTGAGGGCCTTCCTGGATGCGCGCGGATATATGGAAGTCGACACGCCTGTGCTCAACACGATATCGGGCGGGGCGACCGCCAGGCCGTTCATCACGCGGCACAACACGCTCGGGATCGATATGTATATGCGGATCGCGACGGAGCTCCATCTGAAAAGGCTCATCGTCGGCGGCATAGAACGCGTATACGAAATCGGTCGGATATTCCGCAACGAGGGCATGGACACGAAGCACAACCCCGAATTCACGACGGTAGAACTCTATGAAGCGTATACCGACTACAACGGCATGATGCAGCTTTTCGAGGAACTGCTCTCCTCCGCGGCCATGAACATACTCGGAGAATACTCGCTGACATGGCAGGGCAGCGAAATAAACCTCGCGCCGGGCTGGAAGCGCATGACGATGGCGGACGCGGTGCTGGAGCATACAGGCGTCGATTTCATGTCCCTGGGCAGCGCGGAAGAAGCAGTGCGCGCCGCCGGCAGCCTTTGCGTAAAGGCGCGCGAGGGCGCGGAGGCTACCTGGGGCGGGCTGCTGTACGAGTGCTTCGACGCCTGCGTCGAGTCAAAACTCATTCAGCCTGTTTTCATTACGGACTACCCTGTAGAGGTATCCCCCCTGGCAAAGAAAATAACTTCGGACCCGAGGCTGACAGAACGTTTCGAGCTGTTTATCTGCGGAAACGAGATGGGCAACGCTTTCAGCGAACTGAACGACCCGATCGACCAGATGGAACGCTTCAAGCGCCAGGCGGAACTGCGAAACTCCGGCGACGATGAAGCCGGCATGATGGATGAAGACTATGTCAACGCCCTGGAATACGGCCTGCCGCCGACAGGCGGGCTGGGGATAGGGCTCGACCGCTGCGTCATGATGCTAACTGACAACTCGTCGATCAGGGATGTAATCCTCTTCCCGACAATGAAGCCGCTTGGAGTATGAGAAAGTGGACGAGATTAAAAGCAGGAGAAACCCTTTAGCGCAGCATTTCAGGAGGCTCGGCGCGGACAGCGGGTACAGGGAGCAATGCGGCGAGTTCATTTGCGACGGCCTCAAGCTGCTTGAAGAAGCTGCCGCCTGCGGCGCGGAAATAACAACCGCGTTCGCGGTCTCGCCGCTGCCGGTCCCGCTGCCTGCGGGGGCGCGCGTATTTGGCGTGCATAAAACCCTGCTGGACTACATCTCGCCGCTTAAAAGCGCTCAGGATACGATATTCTCATGCAGAAAACCGCCGCAAGGCGGTTTCTCTGACCTTCAAGGCTCATACGTACTGCTCGACGGGATACAGGACCCCGGCAACCTTGGAACGATAGTGCGCACGGCGCACGCATTCGGGATGCAAGGCGTCATACTGACAGGAAACTGCGCCGACCCGTATAACCCCAGGGCGGTACGCGCTACTATGGGGGCAATATTCAAGCAAAGCATATTCACGGCGGATATCAGCCATTTGGCAGCTATGAAAACGGAAGGCCTGAGATTCATAGGGACGAGCAGCGGCGCTCAAAGCGGGCGGGGACTCAACGGTTTAAAACCTGCCGGGAGCGGCGCGCGCGGCGTTGCGATATGCATTGGCAGCGAGGGGAACGGCCTCTCGCGCGAAGTGACGGAGCTATGCGACGATGTCGTCTCCATACCCATGGCCGAAGGCTGCGAGTCGCTTAACGCGGCAGTGGCGGCCGCAATACTAATGTGGGAGCTACGCAAATGTCATCACTAAAATACTGGATATGGCTCAGCGCAAAGGACGGCGTCGGCGCGGTTTCGGCCAAGTCGCTCATCGACCACTTCGGGACTCCCGAGCAGGTTTACAATGCCGGCACAGAGGAGTACAAGTACGTCGAGGGCCTAAAATCGGGCGACCGCTCAAAACTCTGCGACAAGAACCTCGACGCCGCCAACAAGATTCTCGCAGCCTGCGCCGAAAAAGGCTGCCGGCCGATTGCCCTGCACGACTCGGAATACCCCGAAAGGCTGAAGTATATATACGACCCGCCCATCGTGCTTTATGTGCGGGGCAGGCTGCCCGCTGTCGACGAACTTCCGGTCATCGCAATCGTCGGAACGCGAAACTGCACCCCCTATGGCATCGCGACAGCGGAGAACATAGCCTGCGACCTTGCCCGCAGGGGGTTCCTGATTGCGACCGGGCTGGCTCGCGGAGTAGACACAGCCGCGGCGCGCGGCGCGCTTCGCGGTGGGAGCGGCGTCCTGGGAGTGATAGGCTCAGGGACCGACGTCGTGTACCCGCCTGAGAATAAGGAACTCTATGACGCCGTCGCGGCCAATGGCGCGGTCATCAGCGAATACCCGCCGGGGACGCCCTCGCTCGCGGGGCACTTTCCCGCCAGGAACAGGATAATAAGCGGGCTTTCGCTCGGAGTCGCCGTGCTGGAAGCGCCTAAGAAAAGCGGAGCGCTGATAACCGCAACCAGAGCGCTTGAGCAAGGGCGCGACGTTTTTGCCATGCCCGGGAACGTAGACGCGAAGAGCTGCGAAGGCTCAAACGCGCTGCTGCGGGAGGGCGCCATACCGCTGCTGTCAGCGGAGAATATTATCGAAGAGTACGAGGACCTTTTCCCCATGATCGTAAATCCGGAAAAAGGGATTGACAACAAAGGCGTCGTAGAATATATTGACCTGGATGCTATCCTTGCGCAGCTCGAAGGGGACGAGCGGTTGGCGGCGGAGGCTATAGGCAAGAAGTCGCTGCTGGTTGACGACATAGTCCTCGCCTCCGGGCTGCCGGCGAACCGCGTCCTTTCCGCGCTTACAATGCTCGAAATCAAAGGATGCGCGCGGCGCGCCGGACAGCTCTACTCACTATGCTGAACAGAAACTGTTGCTGAAACAGAAAGGGTATTATATAAATGGCGAAAGAAAAGAGTAATCTTGTAATAGTCGAGTCACCCGCCAAGGCGAAAACCATCAGCAAATACCTGGGCGACGGGTACAAAGTAACGGCGTCCATGGGACACCTGCGCGACTTGCCCAAAAGCAAGCTCGGGGTCGACATCGAAGGCGGCTTCATACCAGACTACCAGCCGGTAAAAAGCCGCGAGGCCACCATCGAAGAACTCCGCAAAGCCGCCCGGGGCAGCGCGAAAGTCTTCCTGGCGACAGACCCCGACAGGGAAGGCGAAGCCATATCATGGCACCTGAAAGAGCTGCTGAAGATACCCGACGAAGCGACATACCGGGTCACATTTAACGAAATCACCAAAAACACCGTCCGCAGCAGCATCGAGAACCCTCGCCCGATAGACGAAGACCTTGTCAACGCGCAACAGGCGAGGCGCATACTCGACCGCATAGTCGGCTATAAAGTCAGCCCGGTGCTGTGGAAGCGGATACGCAGGGGCCTATCGGCAGGGCGCGTTCAGTCCGTCGCTACGAGGATGGTAGTCGACAGGGAGAACGAAATACGCGACTTCGTGCCGGAAGAATACTGGCTGCTGAACGTCGACCTTATGACGCAAGGCAAACCCGCGCTCTTCACGGCCGCTTTTTACGGCACAGAAAAGAAAAAAATGGAACTGACAAGCGAGAGCGAAGTGAACGCCGTGGTCGAAGCGGTGCGCAAATCCCCGTTCTCCGTTCGCTCAGTAAAACGAGCCGACAGGAAAAGGTCCCCATCGCCGCCCTTCATAACATCTTCGCTGCAGCAGGAAGCCTCCAGGAGGCTCGGCATGACGCCCAGGAGGGCAATGTCTACCGCGCAGCAGCTCTACGAAGGCCTCGACATCAAGGGCGAAGGCTCAGTCGGCCTGATTACATACATGAGGACGGACTCCCTTCGCATATCGGACGAAGCGGCGGGCGAGGCGAAGGACTACATCACCAACACCTACGGCAAGGAATATTACCCCGACCAGCCAAACAAATACAAGTCAAAAAGCAACGCGCAGGACGCGCACGAAGCTATCCGCCCGAGCAGCGTGAATATAACTCCGGAACAAATCAAAGGCAGCGTCACGAATGACCAGTACAGGCTGTACCGCTTGATATGGGGCCGGTTCGTAGCCAGCCAGATGGCGGCTGCCGTATACGACAGCGTAACGGTAGACGCGGAGTCGGCGGGATACATATTCAGGGCGAACAGGATGGAGAAAAAGTTCCCGGGCTTCACAACCGTATACGAAGAGAGTTCGGACGACGAGAGCAATGAGAAGCAGGCGCCGCTGCCGGATATGACCGAGGGCGACCCGCTCGACCTCAAAGACGTCAAGCAGGAGCAAAAGTTCACCCAGCCTCCGGCACGCTATACCGAGGCGACGCTTATCCGCGCGATGGAAGAGACGGGGATAGGCCGCCCGAGCACGTACGCGCCGACGATATCGACTATCATCGACCGCGAGTATGTGGTAAAGGAAGGCAAGAACCTCAGGCCAACGCCCCTGGGCGACACAGTGACCGGATTTATGGTCGACAGTTTCGCCGACGTCGTCGACTTGAAATTCACGGCCAGGATGGAAGAGTCGCTCGACAGTATCGAAAAAGGCAAGGACAAATGGAAAGACGTCCTGGCCTCGTACTATGAGAATCTCAAAAAATCGCTCGACAGCGCGGAAGCGGCTCCTGACGCAGCGCGTATAAAAGTACCCGACGAAGTCTCCGACGAAGTTTGCGATCTCTGCGGGCGGCAGCTTGTGGTAAAGTCCGGCCGCTTCGGCAGGTTCCTCGCTTGCCCCGGATACCCGGAATGCAGCTTTACGAAGCCTATCGTCGTGGAGATGCCGGGCAAGTGCCCGAAATGCGGGCTGCGCATACTTAAAAGGACCTCAAAGAACGGCCACACCTACTACGCCTGCGAGAAACTGAAAGAATGCGGCTTCATAACCTGGGACGTCCCCGTCGCGGACAACTGCCCTGAATGCGGGCAGACGATGTTCAAGACATCAGGCAGAGGCTCCCGTAAGCCGTTTTGCATAAACGAAGGCTGCCCGGCGTTCGTGCCCGAAGACATGCGCAAGTACAAGAAGAAACCGGCGGCCGTCGCGGAATGAAAGTCACAGTCGTCGGCGCCGGCCTGGCAGGCTGCGAAGCGGCATGGCAGCTCGCTGCCGGCGGGGTAGAGGTCGAACTGGCCGAGATGAAACCGGCAAAAATGTCGCCCGCTCACGTATCGGCGGACTACGCCGAGCTCGTGTGCTCGAACTCGTTCAGAGGCGACGACATTTCAAACGCGGTCGGGCTGCTCAAAGAAGAGATGCGTTTGCTTGGAAGCCTTATTATGCGCTGCGCCGACGAAACGAAAGTACCGGCAGGCGGGGCCCTCGCAGTCGACAGGACGAAGTTTTCCTCGCTGGTCACATCTTCGATAGAGGCACACCCGCTGATAAACGTCAGCCACAGGGAGGTCACGCAAATCCCTGAAGGCAGGGTGATTATAGCGACCGGCCCGCTCACCGCCGACAGCCTGGCGGGCGCGCTGGCGTCGCTCCTTCCGGACAGCGGCCTTTTGAGCTTTTTCGATTCCGCCGCGCCTGTCGTCGCTGTCGAGAGCATCGACATGGGCCATGCGTACTACGCCTCGCGCTACGGCAAAGGCGAAGCTGCGTATATCAACTGCCCTATGACGCGGGAAGAGTACGAGTCTTTCCGCAGCGAACTAATAAACGCCGAGACGGCGCAGATACACGGATTCGAGGAAAAGCTCGTCTTTGAAGGGTGCCTGCCCATTGAAGTTATGGCCAAACGCGGGCCCGACACAATGAGGTACGGCCCTATGAAGCCTGTCGGCCTGCCTGACCCCGCCACAGGCAGGGAACCGTATGCGGTCGTCCAGCTCAGGCAGGACAACGCCGAAGGTTCCCTGTACAACATCGTGGGCTTTCAGACACATCTGAAATTCCCGGAGCAGAGGCGGGTATTCGGGATGATCCCCGCGCTCCGCGAGGCGCAGTATATGCGCTACGGCGTAATGCACCGCAATACCTACCTTGACTCCCCGAAAATACTCGACAGGTACGGCCGCCTGAAGCATCTGCCGCGCGTCAGTTTCGCGGGTCAGATTACGGGTGTCGAGGGCTATGTGGAGTCGGCGTCCTCGGGCCTTTTGACAGGGATCGAAACGCTTCGCGAACTAAAGGGGCTGCCACCGGTCGATTTCCCGGCAGAAACTGCCATCGGGGCCCTCGCTCTGTACACTTCGGGCGGCGCCGTGTCGGACTTTCAGCCGATGAATATCAACTTTGGCATAATAAAGCAGCCCGAGGGCAAGATAAGAGGCAAACGCAACAGGAACCTGGCGACGGCAGAACGCTCTCTTGAAATAATAAGGAGCTGTTGATAAATAAGTTGAACAAAATTGCCACAGTATTTTTGCCAGCAGACGAGGCGTCAAAACGCAGTAATGCTTGGAGCCTTGCAAGTTTTGACAACGAAGT